>Ga0123356_10004871_pt1 | contig 13797 bp, 13 predicted proteins | sample TergutEmb28metaG_2_FD_92546 | JGI IMG/M metagenome (GOLD analysis project Ga0123356, IMG submission 92546) | Embiratermes neotenicus P3 segment gut microbial communities from Petit-Saut dam, French Guiana - Emb289 P3 | ecosystem: Host-associated > Arthropoda: Insects > Digestive system > Gut ...
ACCTCATATTGCAATAATACACCGGATATAGTACAATGTCGATAATTATGAAAAGGATGAAAATCAATGAAGATCAAAGCAGTTGTATTGGCGGCAGGGAAGGGGACAAGGCTTCATTCAGAAGATAACGATGCACCGAAAGTAATGCGTGAAGCATGCGGAAAACCGTTGCTTTGGTACGTATTGGACGCATTGTCATTTATTGAAAAAAAAGACACGACACTCATCGTCGGATATAAAAAAGAAAGTGTCATCGAATATTTCAACGACTACCCGTATGCCGTTCAACAAGAACAACTCGGGACCGGACATGCCGTCGCGGCAGCACAAGCCGAACTAAAAAACTATGAAGGCTCGCTGCTTGTATGTAACGGAGACATGCCGGCAATCAGGCGTGAAGTATATAAACAATTGACTGAACTTCACGTAAAAGAAGACAATGACTGCACAATACTGTCGGGAGAATCAACATTAAAAATGTCATTCGGAAAAGTGGAACGTGACGAAAAAGGAAACTTCAAAGCACTGGTCGAAGACAAAGACTCAACACCCGAACAAAAAAAGATAACCGAACTGAACACCGGCATCTATATATTCAATAAACCCAAATTATTCAAAGCACTCAAAGAACTGAAAAACGACAACGCACAAGGAGAATACTACATTACCGACGTACCCGCGATCATGCAAAAAAACGGATCAAAAATCGGAATATCAAAACACAACCTCGGAGACGACATAATCGGAGTCAACACGACAGAGCAAATGAAAATGGTGGAAAACATATTAAACGGACGTAAATAATAACCGACATGGAGGTATCTGCGATGAGCGGTGACGATAAAGGATTAAGTTACGAGGTCATCACTGATTTACTTAATAAAAGAGATGCGGAAGAACGAAAAGACCGCAGACAAAAAAAAGATTTTGTAAGCAGAATGGCAACCATCCTGAGCTTACTGGCTTGGGTAATAATGATCGCAGTTTGGGTGATCATAGACACAGCAACACCGAACAGAGGAATGACATTCACACAAACATTCTTCCAAGTACACTTCGGCACCGACGCAGCCGGAGCAATGTCAACAAGAACCAACTACACATTGGTATACACGGCATATATCCTGATGCTCGTATCGATCGGCACATGCATAATCGCATTTCTCTTAAACAAAATGCGCATGAAAAGAAAAAGCGACAAATACAAAAAATCCATCTTCGTAATCGGCGGCATAACCCTCATAGCCTTCACAGCCTTCATGATACGCTTCTGGTCCGTCCTGTTTTAAATAAATATTTTTTACACATTTTTGCTCATCATTATCAGATCGTTATGTATAAAAGTTAAATTTTCGGTTATTGTTTTACACGTTTTTTTACAACTTCAAACATGCCGACAGCCTTGCGCTGTCGGATTTTTGGTGTTGACAAACAAAGAAAATCATGTATAATTACGAAGCTGTCCCCCCTTGCTCCCGGCGAAGACCGGGGGCCGTCAGACCGGAAGGAGGTGTAACCGACATGGCAAAAATTACCGCTGATTATGAGCTGATGTATATTATCGATTTAGACATCGGCGAAGAACAGATCGCAGCAACGATTGAGAAATTCAAAACACTCATCGAAGCGAACGGAACGGTGAATGAACTTGAAGAAATCGGTAAAAAGAAGCTTGCATACCTGATCAACGACAAGCCTGACGGATATTATGTACTCGTCAAGTTCACATCAGGACCCGAACTCCCCGCAGAGCTTGACCGAGTTCTCAAAATCACGGACGGAATAATGCGCTCGCTCATTACCGCACCGGAAGAATAAAAAAAGGAGAACCGTTATGAACCATATAGTGATCATGGGCAGGCTCACACGCGATCCCGAAAGACGCGAAACACAAACCGGCACACCGGTAACATCATTCTCACTCGCAGTCGACAGAGGCTACACATCCAAAGACGGCGGTGAAAGACAAACAGACTTTATTGATGTAGTCGCATGGAGAGGAACGGCAGACTTCGTAGCCAAGTACTTCACAAAGGGACAAATGGCGGCTGTGACAGGGCGCTTACAAATGCGTGACTGGACAGACAAAGACAACAACAAACGTCGCACCGCAGAAGTTGTGGCCGATCATGTTTACTTTACGGAAAGCAAAAAAAGCAGAGACTCATCCGTCGGACCCTCAGACCCGAGAGAAGACTACGGCGCAGGTTACTCAACACCCGTCGAAAGCTCCGATTTCGCAGAGCTCGACATGGACGACGGAGACTTACCGTTCTAATGCCTTAAAGTAAGGCACAAAAAGATTGTTAACAATCTTATACAGCAAAATTACAAGTAATTTCCGAAGGGAGAAAAGCAAATGTCCGGAGACAGAGACAGAGACAGAGATTCAAGACCGCAAAACCGCAAACGCAGAAAAGTTTGTCAGTTTTGTGTAGATAAAGTACAGGATATCGACTACAAAGACGTAACAAGACTTCGTAAATGCATATCCGAACGCAGCAAAATCCTCCCCCGCAGAACAACAGGCGTATGTGCAAGACACCAAAGACGTCTCATGATAGCCATAAAAAGAGCACGCCAAATCGCACTTCTGCCTTACGTTACCGATTAAAAAGATTATATAATAATTTAAAGGAGGACATTCAGTCCTCCTTTAAATTATCCTTAAGCTCAATAAGCAATTTATGCGCCTCATTAAAATTAAACTCTTCGATCGCTTTGATAAGATCTTCGCTCCCCGGAACAAAACGCAGATACTCCGCAAAAACCAAACATTCCGTATCACAGTCTTCAAGCAACGGCTCCAGTTTTTCAAAAAGTTTAACGGTAACCTTATTATCAACAGGAGCTGTATTTGCCGATTGTGACTCAGCTTCCTTAATAACAGGAGTCAACGAAGCAATTACTGCGGCAAGCTCCGTTTCGAGAACATCGAGTTGTTCCTGCGTGACATTGTTTTCACCTTCTTTAAGGTTTCTTTCAATAACCTCGGCTGCCTGTTGCAAAACGGTCTTACCGATCTGTGCCGCATTGCTTTTGAGAGTATGAGCCAATCTGTAAGCCAGTTTGATATTAAAATCATCCAGAGCATCGGATATTTCATTATGTATATCTCTGTTGTTTTCCGCAAACCTTATGACGAGTTTTTTATGCAATTCCTGATTTGCGGTAATATAACTGCTTTCATCCTCGACCTGCCATTTAAGCGGCTTAAAATACTTCATCAAACAACGCCATAATTCCTGTGAAGTAAACGGCTTACCGACATAACCGCTCATACCGTTCTTTTCATACAAATCTCTGTCGTTTGTCATGATGTTGGCAGTCATGGCAACGATCGGAATGCCCGTATTAAGCTCGGTTATGATCGAAGCGGCTTCAAGCCCGTCCATAACAGGCATATGCATATCCATAAAAATCAAATCAAAAAGTTTATGCCCGTCATTGAGACGCTGCTTTACCATATCCACACCGATCTGACCGTTGTTGGCGATAACGGTAACCAGACCGACTCTTGCCAGATGTTCGCTTATGACCTGTTGATTCATGACATTATCTTCACAAAGCAAAATCTCACCGGCAAATTCAGGCTTTTCAAGATCATTAAATATAAGCTTATCGGCAAACCCGTCTTCATCGATATCATCAGTCGCATCAAATGTAAGGATAAAACTGAACTTGCTTCCGATTCCCGGAGTGCTGTTGATAGTAAGTTCTCCACCCATTAAATCAATAATATTTTTAGTGATCGAAAGCCCGAGACCGCTTCCGCCGAATTTACGTGTCGTACCTGATTCCGCCTGCATGAACGGATCAAAAATCCTCTCCATCTGCTCCGGAGTTATACCGATACCGCTGTCTCTGATCTCAAAATTCATTGTCACACTGTTTGCATCGACACTTTTGACTATCGCATTCATTTTGATCATTCCGGTATTGGTAAACTTAACGGCATTTGAAAGCAGATTTATAAGAACCTGACGAAGCCTTGTCGGATCGCCGTATATCCTCTTACCGACGGAAGGCTCGGCATAAAAATACATAACAAGGCCTTTTTCCATAGCTTTAGGCAATATTATCGTCCTGCAGGCATTAAACATATCCCCGAGATCGAACGGGATGTTCTCAAGCTCGATTTTCCCCGATTCGATCTTTGAAAGATCTAAAATATCATTTATGATTTGAAGCAACCACTCTGAATTATCCAAAATATTTTTAATGTAATTTTCAATCTTAGGCGAAAGATTACTGTCCAAAGCAAGCTCCGAAAAACCTATGATACTGTTCATCGGAGTTCGTATTTCATGACTCATATGTGCCAAAAAAGCAGATTTTGTTTCACTGGCTATTTGAGCTTCTTCGGCCGCTTTTTGCAAATTTATCGCCATGTCATTGAGGCGGCTCCAAACTTCCTGTGTAGTTCTTGCCAAATCACCGATCTCATCATTTCGCTCAACACCGAATATTTCATTTTCATCAAGATCGGATGTAGAAACACTGTCGGACAGTTGCAGGAGCGGCTTGAATAACATGCGTCTGATCAACAGTGAATTGAAAATGACAAAAATAACAAAAGCAATTACCACGACACTTATCGGCGGAATGAACCCCATGATATCAAACAAAGCGGCAGGACTGAAGAACGTTACGATCAACCAGTTCGTGTTGGGGATCGGAGCGATCGAAAGATAACGATAATTCCCGTCGGGAAGTCTTATAACATCAGGTTCGACACGCCCTTCAAAAATAGAAGGATTACGTTGATAACCGTTGATCGCGGAAATAAATGCATTATATGAATTGATAGAAAGAATATGATTTTCCGAATGTGAAAACGGATTTTCATTTGTCATAAAACTCGGATCCGGCATTGAACTGTCAATTTGGATTATACCCCTGTGATCGATAACAAAACCGTTGACATTACGCACATCATAATGCCCGAAAAGTTCTTCGAATAATTCATCAAATTGGATTGCGGAAGAAAAAACACCGACAGTTCTGCCGTTATTCATGACCTTGTGATTGATCCATAACCGTCGCGTTTCCGTGATCTTGCAAACATCCATTTGAAGCGTAAAATCAAAAAACGAACCCATGGTATTTATAAACCATTGGTCGTAAGGATTGGAAGTATCGATCACATCAAACGGAACGAAATCGTTGAAGGAAGCTCCTTTTTCGATCGAATACTCATTAAAAGATTCGGAAATGACAAAATAAAGACCGCCGATTTGCAAAACATCGGCAAAAGCGATCATTTCAGCAAAAGCGGCTTCCTTTTTTTCAATATTTCTTTCATCGGCAAACCATTCGACTATTTCCGGTATTTGTGAAATACGCTGAACCAAGGCAAGTTCGCCGGACAAGTGTGCATTGAATGTTTCAACCGAATCGAGCGTATAAAAACGAACATAATCCATTGATGCCGAATCTGCAAAATTATAGACCAAAAAACCGCAAACCGTTACGGTTACAGACAGAATCAAAATAATAAAAACAATATTGATATTCCTGAAACGTCCGGCAAGTTTGCCTTTGTTGTGTTTCATGCGGTTTAAATTAAAATATCCCGCGACCGTGTTGAGCTTCATTTTAATTTTCACCCGCCTTTCACTGCCCTATCCGGCGATAAGGTTGTTCTTTCGCAAAAAGTATTCAGCCGCATCCCTCGGAGCTTCATTATTAACATCGACCCTGTAATTAAGATCACGCATAACATCATCGGTCAATAAATCCGTCAGCCCGGTAAAAAGCAAATAAGGTTCAATGCCGAGTTCATCAGACAGTTCCGTTCTCATGACAATTACACCTTCATACGGAAGGAAAAAATGTTTATCATCCTTAAGCACCGTTATATCATATGCTAATATATGCCCGTCTGTGGCAAACGTTTCCGCCACCTGTATATCATCATTCATAAGCGAAGTATATCGATCGATACTGTCTACGGCAAGTTCGCTTTTAAAAATCATATCATAATGGATCTTAAGATTGGGAAGACCGTCATTTCTTGTTAAAAACTCGGCACTCCCGCCGATAATAAAGTTTTCGGACACACTTGCAAGATCGGTTATCGTCTGCAGTTGAAACTCCTGTGCGACCTCATTTGTCACTGCAAGGTTATATGTATTATTGAATCCCAAAGGGGGCAAAACGAATAAATTATAGTTCTCTGCAAATGCATTTCGCGCATATTCATATACTTTAAAAGGATCTCTCGTTTCCGAACGGGCAAGATAACTGCCGTAAATAGTACCCGTATAATCGACATAAACATCGACCACACCGGTTCTGATGGCTGCAAATATGACATCGGAAGATAAATCGGTTCTCAGAGTAACACTTATATCGGTATTTTCTTCGATCAATAATGCCAAAATTTCGGCTAATATATATTGCTCCGTAAAATCTTTGGCACCGATAATGATTTCCTTTCTTTTACCCGCACATCCCGAAAGAAGCCCGCATAAAAGAGAAACCATCAATATTAAAGAAATTAATTTCATATAAAGCTCCCCAACACTATACGAAAAGAGTAAGTGTATAAATCACCGTATTTTTATATGCACCTCTCTGAGCTGCATCTCCGTGATCTCCCTCGGAGCACCGAGCAGGAGATCCTGAGCGTTGCTGTTGAGCGGAAAAGCGATGACATCACGCAGTGTTTCTTCTTCGGCAAGAAGTCTGACGATCCTGTCGATACCCGGAGCCATACCCGCATGAGGAGGTGCTCCGTATTGAAATGCCGTATACAATGCGCCGAATTGCTTTTCAAGTTCTTTTTCCGGATAACCCGCAATTTCAAAAGCTTTTTTCATAACATCAACGGAATGATTGCGTACGGCACCCGTTGAAAGTTCAATTCCGTTACACACGATATCGTATTGATAAGCATTTATTTCAAGCGGGTCTTTATTATTTAAAGCATCGAGACCGCCGATCGGCATCGAAAACGGGTTATGAGAAAAATCGATCTGCTTTGTTTCGGGATTATACTCAAACATCGGAAAATCCGTGATATAACAAAACTCGAACGATCCGGTATCGATCAAATCAAGAGAAGTTCCGAGCCATGTTCTGATTTCACCGGCAAGACCGTTTACAACAGAGAGTGCATCGCATACGAAAAACAGTGTATCACCGTTTTTCATACCGAGCGAATCAATGAGTTCATTTTTTTGCTCGATACTCAGGAATTTTTCGATCGGACCTTTAAATTCACCGTCGGAAAGTGTCAGATAACCGAGCCCTTTCATGCCGATGCTTGTTGCAAACTTGAGTGAGTTATCGAAGAAACTCCTCGGTCTGCCCGAACAATCCGCAACGATACCGCGAACGGGCTTACCTTTAAAGAGCGGGAACTCAACATTTGAAAAGAACTCTGTTAAATCGTTTATGATAAGCGGATTTCTGAGATCGGGTTTATCACTTCCGTACTTCATCATAGATTCACTGTATTTGATCCGCCTGAAGGGAAGCGGTGAAACTTTTTTATCGGTAAACTTCGTGAATGTTTCATGCATCACTTTTTCGGCAACGGTGAGAACATCCTCCTGCTCGGCAAATGCCATTTCGAAGTCAAGCTGGTAAAATTCACCGGGAGCACGATCTGCGCGTGCGTCTTCATCACGAAAACACGGTGCGATTTGAAAATATTTATCAAACCCGGAAACCATCAAAAGTTGCTTAAACACCTGCGGTGCTTGCGGAAGTGCATAAAATTTACCTTTATGCTTTCTGCTCGGCACCAAATAATCACGCGCACCTTCAGGTGAAGACGCTGTCAATATCGGTGTCTGTATTTCAAGAAACCCGAGTCCTGTCATCTTTTCGCGAATGAATCTGATGATATCGGCACGCAGTATAATATTGTCGCGCATAACGGGGTTACGCAAATCGAGATAACGAAACATCATACGCAAGTCTTCACGTGTAGATTTTGATTCATTTACTTCAAAAGGTAACATGTTCTTACAAGGTCCCAAAATCTCAAGCTTATCTGCAAATACTTCGATATAACCTGTACTGTGCTTGGGGTTTATCGTTTCTTCGCTTCTGGCTCTTAATTTACCGTAAACGGATATGACCGTTTCTCTGTGTACACCTTCGAGCATTGAATCATTATGCATAACGATCTGCATTTTTCCGCTGTAATCACGCAAATCCAAAAATATGACACCGCCGTGGTCGCGCACGGTATCGACCCATCCGGAAAGCCTTACTTCTTCACCTATATTATCTTTACTGAGTTCTGTTGCAAGATGCGTTCTTAACATTTTATATATTCCTCATCAATTCTTCCAAATCATTAACGATCAAATCGGGCACAAATGCACTTACACTTATATCTTCACGTTTTGTCTCACCTGACAAAACAAGCACCGATTTGGCTTTTGTTCCTGTCGCGATCGCTATATCCGTATACAACCTGTCGCCGACAAAACACAGTTCTTCTTCACGATATCCGGTTTTCTTTATTATATAATCCAAAGTACGTCGTGAAGGTTTTCCGAAAAATTCCGGTGTTACACCTGTTGCGGCAGTGACTGCAGCCGCAAGAGAACCGCAATCCGGAATAAACCCGCCTTCAACCGGACAGTTGTAATCCGTGTGTACACCGTAGTACGGCAATCCGGTTCTGACAAAATCACAAAACTTTGTCAATCGTTCATAATTCATATCGGTATCAAAACCGAGTACAACAAAATCGGGATTCTCATCTGTGACCGTATAACCCGCATTTTTAAAATCGTCTCTTAACGCCTGCGTCCCGGCAATATATACACGTGAACCTGAATTTCTGACCAAATGATCAAGCAATACATGTGTCGACATCAACAGTTTATCGGGTGAACAGGGAATACTCATACGGTTTAATTTTTCAAGATACATCGTTGCATTGCGGGAAGAATTGTTTGTGTAAAAAATATGATCTTTACCTGCATTATTCAATGCTTCCAAAAATCGTCCGGAATAATCAAATACCTTATCTCCGAGGTAGATCGTACCGTCCATGTCCAGTATATAGCATTTTACGTCGGATAACGCTTTATTCGCAAAATGTTTACTTACTCGTTTTGAATAATCATCCAAACAACCCAAATCACCCAATAATTGAAGGATCGTATATATCTTTTTGCGATCCCGCCCGTATATAATGCTGTCACGCAAAGTATCGGCATCCAACTCGATCTGAGCAGGGCGCACGGGAGCACCGACCGCTGCAAGCATCGCACCGATTTCTTCCGGAGAAGGGACTGACTTTGCGATATCGATGATTTCCCGAAAATGTGCATTCAGGTGCTCAAGAGAAAGATTCGGATTTACAGTTTGAAGAATCCCTTCTGCGGACGGACCGTATAATCGCCTGATTTCACTCACATATTTATCAGCATCCGAGCAACCCGCAGAACAACCCTCCGAGCATACCGGTAAGCCGGAGCGATCATCATTCTTCAAAAACCCGTCGGCTTCGGAATATTGATCGGCAAGTTCCTTCCACATCACAAGCCCGACAACGGTTGCAAGTCCGACCTTGATCCCGTGCAAAGCCGGGATCTTACCTTCCGCAAGCATCCTCATCTCCCAAAAATGCGCAAGATGATGCTCCGTCCCGGAAGCAGGGCGACTGTCACCGTATAAACTCATCGCAATACCGCTGAGTATCAAACCTTCGGTAACACTTTGTATCACTGCCTTATCTCGATCCGGCAAATAAGGAGCACCCTTGACGATTTTGTCAAGTGCACTCACGATTATTTGCCTGATATCCTCGGGCATAGGTTCACCGACCAAAAGATTGGCAAGCCGCCAATCAGCCAAAGCGGTAAACTTCCCGAGCATATCCCCGAGCCCCGCGGCAGTGAGCAACATCGGTGCGTCGACCAAAATGTCGATATCGCAAAAAATTGCGACCGGACACTGAGTCGGCGGGGTGACCTTAAGTCCGTCAATAAGCATTGCACTCCCCAATGATGCATAACCGTCCATCGAAGGCGCCGTCCCCACAACAACAGACGGACACCCCACCCGCGCACCGACAAACGTACAAATATCATTGATCGTTCCCGAACCGACCGCCATAATCAAATCGGTATCGGAAGAATAAGCCGCAGTCAAAATACCGATCGAACGCTCATCGGGGATCGGTTCATCATCGGCAAAAAAACATTCCGTCACCGTCAAACCCGCATTTTTAAGCAAACCGATAACACGTTCACCCGCAACACGCTTTGTATTCGGATCGCAAACAACAAGAATATTCCTGTACCCCTCCGACACAACATGATCGGCAACCCGGTCAATAACACCGCTGCCGACGCAAATAAAAGGTATTATTTCGTTATATTGTTCCCACATATAAAACAAACTCCTTGATTTTTTTGATCGTTATATAATATACTATACACTCAGATATATGACAAGCAGTTCAAATCACTGCTTCGGAGGCAGGGGGTGCCGTCACTGTTCAGTAAGGGTAAAATCTCCGTCAGATTCCGCAGGATCAGTATATCGATATTCACGGTTGCCTTTATCATAATGGCGACAGTGATGTTTTTTGCATTTAATAACGTAACAACACAACTGTCTGCCGAATACGCCGACCGTTACGCCGTCAGCTCCGCAGAAGCTCTCGGTGCACACATAAATAAAGAGATCGGTCTGATGTCCGTCGCGGCAAAATCCGATATTTTCATCGAGTGGCTTATCGACGAGTTTGACGAAACAAAAAAAGCCCGCGCATTCGAACTCCTTTCGGGTATAGTCGGTCATCTGTACAGTTACAACATGTACATCGGAGTAAAAAGTTCTCTTAATGAATACAGAGCCGAAATCACAAGCACCGCCGGAAACATTGCCCCGATCGCATTACTCAGCGAAAACGAACCGACAGATGCTTGGTTTTTCAAGTGTTTAAACTACGAAAATAACTATATGATAACCGTTGATATCGATCATATCATGCAAAGAAAACGTGTATGGGTCAATTACAGAGTAGAAAAAGCGGGAGTTCCTCTGGGTGTGATATGCACCGGAATGGAATTTTCTCACATTGCCGGTGAAATATTTTCCCAATACGAAAACAACAACATGCGCGGTCTTATAATAGATAACGACGGAACCATCCTGATGGACAGTTCTCTCATGGATGACACCGGATTTCTGCACAGCATTTACACAACAACACTTCGCGAAGAGTTTACCGACCCGTTTATTATCAGCACCATTGAAGAACAATTGAGCAAATCCCGGGCATATCGATCGCAAACAAGTGAATCAAACGTAACATACATATCATCCGGACAATACCGCTTCATGACAACAGCACCCGTAAAGCACACAAACTGGACAGTCGTAATTCTTTCAAACACCGCAACACTCTTCAGCACATCATATTTCATACCGATAATGATCACGATATGCATCCTGCTTATCGCATTTGCCGTGATCAGCAGCATAGCAGGTTACCGAATACTGTTTAAACCTTTACAAAAACTCGACGACAGCCTTTCACAACTTAACGAAACAGGATCTGAAAACGTTTTCGGCACAGAACGCGAAGATGAACTCGGGCACCTCTCAAACACGATCCAAGACCTGTTCAACAAAGCAAACATCGACCCTCTGACAGGTCTTTACAACAGACGTTACATGGACAGCAGCGTCGAGCGAATACTTGGTTTGCTTTCACGTTCCGAAGGTATGCTCAGTGTTCTGATGATAGATATAGATCATTTCAAAAAATTCAACGATACATACGGACATGATGCGGGAGACAAATGCCTCCAATCAGTGGCACACGCACTTTCATACACTGTTTCGAGAGTCAATGACATCGTAGTAAGATACGGAGGTGAAGAATTTGCTATAATTCTCCCGAACACCGACAGCAACGGTGCATGCCTCTTTGCCGACAGACTCCTTCAAAACGTTCTCGAACTTCAAATATCCCACGAAAAAAATGATGCTTCACCCTATGTCACGATATCCATCGGCGTAACAACAGGAAAAGTCGACTACAGACAAGACCTGAACATGTACTTAAAAAAAGCGGACGAAGCACTGTATACATCAAAAGAAACCGGTCGTAACAAATACACATATATACGCTTTATGTCCGAATAAAAATTTCCGGAAATCACATTGTATATGAATAAACAATATGATATTATAGTCGTTAGGCACAATATATTGTATAGTTTGTATCATAAACAATTAAATTTATGATGTCCCCCGTGAGGCAACAGTATTCAGGAGTTATATAAATGAAAACAATCTACACACCGCAGGGAACATGTTCAACAGGAATTGAAATCGTCGTTGAAGACGAAATAATAAAAAAAGTAAACTTCGCCGGAGGCTGTCCGGGCAACTTGCTTGCAATGTCAAAACTGGTCACAGGCATGAATGTTCACGAAGCTATCGAGCGCCTTGAAGGCATCAGATGCGGAAGTAAAAAAACATCCTGCGCGGACCAACTGGCAAAAGCATTAAAAACAACATTAAAAAACGATTGATTTTGTAATTATATAAGGAGGATTAAAATGAATAATAATAATCCCTACGGCAATAATCAATACGGACAACAACAGCAACCGCAGGATCTCTTCCCGTCACTCTGGGGCAGCCAAGAAGACTTTGAAAGAGCAACCACCACATGCCTTGCACGAGTATTCATGAGAATGTTCGCAGCATTGCTTGTCACTGCAGCAATCTCATTCGGCATATATCAAACCCCCGCCGCACTGACATTTCTGACCGAGCACCCGTTTCTCACTCTCGCAATGGTGATCGTCCAATTCGCAGTCGTCATGATCCTCGCATTTCGAGTAATGAAAATGTCCCCGACAGCAGCAAACATAATGTTCTTTATATACGCGATCCTCACCGGCATCACATTCTCATTCCTATTCATCACCTATGACATCGGCACCATCTTCCAGGCATTCGCGATCTCCGCACTCATGTTCGGCGCAATGTCGATCTACGGAACGATCACAAAAAGAGACTTAACAAAAATCGGAAGCTTCCTGCGCATGGCTTTGATAGGGCTCATTATCGCAAGTATCGTCAGTTTCTTCTTCAGAAACAGCCCCAACTTCGACACAATGACCCTCGTCATAAACTACATCGGCGTCCTCATCTTCATCGGACACACCGCCTACGACGTACAACGCATCAAAAACATGCTCGGACAGGCAAACGAACAAAACGCAGAAGAAGCAATAAGAAAAATCTCAGTCCTCGGAGCACTCATCCTCTACCTCGATTTCATAAACCTCTTCCTCAGGATCCTCGCTATCTTAGGCCGCAGAAGATAACATCTTCTCACGGGGGAAGCTGTTCATAAATAAGATGCAGTTCGCAACGAAAGTGAACTGCATCTTTTTTTCTTAAAGAATTTCTGTTTTGTCTTGGTTTGCGGGAGGTTCGGGGGGAGCGGGAGGTTCAGGGGTATTTAATATTTCCGGCATTTGCGGGATCTCGGGCTGTATCGGCATTGTCGGCTGTTGCGGAGGTGCGACCGGTTGTTGGCTGTATGCCGGCGGGGGAGGCGGTGCCGGTTGCTGATACTGCTGTTGCGGTTGGAACTGTTGAGGTTGCTGATATTGAACCGGTTGCGGTTGGAACTGTTGCGGTTGCTGATACTGAACCGGTTGTTGTTGCGGATACTGTTGCTGCGGATACTGTTGTTGCGGTTGTTGATATTGCATCGGTTGTTGTTGCGGATACTGTTGTCCGTAGTGCGGCGGGGGAGGAGCATTAGGCGGATACTGCTGATATTGCGGA
>Ga0123356_10004872_pt1 | contig 13791 bp, 14 predicted proteins | sample TergutEmb28metaG_2_FD_92546 | JGI IMG/M metagenome (GOLD analysis project Ga0123356, IMG submission 92546) | Embiratermes neotenicus P3 segment gut microbial communities from Petit-Saut dam, French Guiana - Emb289 P3 | ecosystem: Host-associated > Arthropoda: Insects > Digestive system > Gut ...
CCCCGTCGTCGACACCCGCCACGTCGCCATCACCCCCGACGACACCGTCGACACGCTCCACGAACGCATCAAAATCCGTGAGCGCGAGATGCTCACCACGACCCTCGCCCGCCTAGCCCGCGGCGACCTCGCCTTCCCCAGGAGTCCTCATGACTGCGCACGATGACGAGTCCCGACACACCTCCCCCCGCACCCCCGTCCGGCGTGCTCTCGTGTCGGTCTCGGACAAGACCGGACTGGGGGAGTTCGCGCGAACTCTAGAGGAAGCCGGGGTCGAGATCGTCTCGACGGGATCAACGGCGGCAACGATCGAGGCGGCCGGCGTCCGGGTGACCCGGGTCGAGGAGGTCACGGGTTTCCCGGAGTGCCTCGACGGACGGGTCAAGACCCTCCACCCAAGCATCCACGCTGGCATCCTCGCTGACCTGCGTAAACCTTCCCATGTCGAGGAGCTCAAGGCCCTGAAGATCGAGCCCTTCGAGTTGGTGGTGTGCACCCTCTATCCCTTCGAGGACACCGTCTCAGCAGGGGCTTGTGTGGACGCCTGCATTGAGCAGATCGACATCGGCGGCCCCTCCATGATCCGGGCTGCCGCGAAAAACCACCCCTCGGTGGCCGTGCTCACTGACCCCACCCAGTACTCCTGGGCGGCCGAGCAGATCGCCAACGGCGGTTTCACCGCAGATCAGCGGACCAGGCTCGCCCGTGACGCCTTCCGGCACACCGCCGATTATGACGTCGCGGTTGCGACGTGGATGGGGGAGGTGGCGGCTCCTGATGAGCCTGCAACCCCCGAGTGGCTGGGGGCGACATGGCAGCGGACCGGAGTCCTGCGGTACGGAGAAAACCCACACCAGCCTGCAGCGATCTACGCGGGGCGAGGGACGTCATCGTGCGCGGGGGGGATTGCGCGGGCCGAGGTGCTGGGGGGCAAGGCAATGTCCTTCAACAACTACGTCGATGCCGACGCGGCGTGGCGGGCGGCGCGGGACTTCGCCGAGCCGGCGGTGGCGATCATGAAGCACGCGAACCCCTGCGGGATTGCGATCGGGAGCCAGGTCGCCGAGGCCCACGCTCGTGCCCATGCCTGCGACCCGGGCTCGGCCTACGGCGGGGTGATCGCGGTGAACCGGGAGGTGACCGAGGAGATGGCACTGCAGGTGGCGGGCGTGTTCACCGAGGTCATCGTCGCTCCGGGCTACGAGCCAGCGGCGCTCGCTACGTTGAGGGAGAAGAAGAACCTGCGGGTGCTGCGCATGCCGGCCGGGGAGGCGGAGGCGCGGGAGCTGCGGCCGATCAGCGGGGGAGTGCTGGTGCAGGGGCGCGACACCTTGGACGCGGCCGGGGATGATCCGACGGCGTGGACTCTCGCGGCGGGACCGGCGGCCAACCCGGAAATGCTCGCGGACCTGCTGTTTGCCTGGCGGGCCGTGCGGTCGGTGAAGTCGAATGCGATCCTGCTAGCCCGGCACGGCGCCTCGGTGGGGATCGGGATGGGCCAGGTCAACCGGGTCGACTCCTGCCGCCTGGCCGTCTCGCGCGCAGGTGAGGAGCGGGCGCGGGGAGCCGTCGCGGCATCGGACGCCTTCTTCCCATTCGCCGACGGACCGCAGGTGTTGTTCGAGGCTGGGGTACGCGCCATCGTCCAACCGGGTGGCTCCATCCGCGATGACGAGGTGATCGCGGCGGCCAGGGAAGCCGGCGCCACCCTATTCCTCACAGGCGCCCGGCACTTCCTGCATTAGCTTCCGTTGGAGTGCGGTAGAGTAGGTATGTACCTACACATACTGGGAGGTGGTCACATGTCGACGCTCGTCACGGCGCGTGAGTTCAACCGCGATGTCAGCGCCGCCAAGCGCGCCGCGCACTTCGGGCCGGTGACGATCACTGATCGCGCCCGCCCCGCCTACGTGCTGCTCACCATCGAAGACTTTCGGAGGATGTCGGATCAGCGCAGCATCGTCGATATCCTCCAGGCCGACGACGAGATCGCCTTCGAGCCGGTGCGTCTTCCCGACGAGCCGCGGGCGGCCTCGTTGTGAGGTACCTTCTCGACACCAACGTCGTCAGCGAACTACGCAAACCACCCCGCCTGGCCAACCCCAACGTGGTGGCTTGGGCGGCGAGACAGACGGCGAGTGACCTATTCGTCAGCGTCATCACAGTGATGGAGGTCGAACTCGGCGTCGCGCTCATGGAGCGACGCGACCCACGCCAGGGAGCGATCCTGCGTGCCTGGTTTGAGCAGGCCATCATCACGGATCTGTCGAACCAAACGCTGCCCATGACCATTGCCGTCATTCGACGGACGGTGCCCATGCACGTGCCAAACCCTCGCCCCGATCGCGACGCCTTCATCGCGGCCACGGCCCTCGAACACGGGCTCACACTCGTCACCCGCAACACCATCGACTTCCGCGCGACCGGAGCCGTTCTTCTCAACCCATGGAATCCTGCGTCCGTCGATGCGGCGATGCGGTAGGGCAATCCCGGCCGCTGACGGGACGGACGTGTTATTCGTAGCTGGGGGACTCGCCATCGTGCGTCGAAGGGGATTGACCTGCGACGGTGAGATGGTCGCTGCGGCTTAGAAAGCGGGCGTGAGCATGTACTTCACGGGGGTGCGGGACGGGCGTGGGGGTCAGCATCCGGCGAACTGGTTGCCGCCGCCGATGATGACCTCGGTGTAGATCTTTCCGTTTGCGGACCAGGCGAAGCCGACGACTGTTGCGGGGGGTGGGTCCGGTCCGTGTCGGACTGCGGTGGCGCCCAAGACTGGGAAGACGGGCCCCGACTCGGCGCTAAGGTAAGCGTGGGGCTATCGGGCGGCGGGGGCCGTCCGGCGATTTCTACGTAAGGAGCATTCCATGGCAGGAAAGGCGGCCGTCATCGGCGCAGGATTCTATGGCTCGACCACGGCTCTCAGGCTGGCGGAGTTCGACCTCTTCGACGAGGTGGTGCTCGTTAGGAGGCGGGCATGCTCTCAGAAGTGACGCGGGCAGCGAGGGTGTCTTGCCTGCCGCTTGTCCTCCTTGTGCTGTCTGGGCTGGCGGGCGGTTGCGCCGCCGGCGATCCCGACGCGGACAATGACACGGCTAGCCCGTGGGCTGCGGAGTTCTCGGCGGCTATCGAGCAGACTGAGAGCGACTTCGTGCGCGCTGTCCTGGAGGACGGGCAGATCACCGAAGCCGAGATGCGTGAAGCCGAGCAGCACATGGTCGAGTGCCTGAGAGATGTCGGCATTCCTGCGTCGTACCATGATGGGGTCACTGAAGGTGTCCGAAACATGGCGGTGCCTGGAGAATGGACCGAGGAGACCGACCGGGCGGTACGAGAGTGCACACGTCTGTGGATGGGCGACATTGACTATCTGTATTCACAGATGATTCGCAATCCACTTAAGGGAAACGAGTACGAGGTGGCCGTGGCGTGCCTGAAACGAGAAGGAAGGGTGCCTGACAGTTTCACCGGACAGGACTACGCCGACCTGTGGGATCAACACTCCTACCACGGCGACCTGCCTCCCGGCTCTCCAATGCCCCTTCCTCTTCCCGACGTCTTCTTCCCCTCAGGTGAGGATGCCTTCAGCGACGAGGCCCTTGAGTGCTTCAACAACCCCATGAAGGGACTCGAAACCCCTTGACCCGTGTCGCAGCCGCGACACGGAATCACGGAGGCTTACGTAGTGTTCCCATCCTTCCGGACGTCACGCCTGATCAGGTGTAGAAATCCACGACTCGCGTTGGACTTATGAGGAAACCTCAAGGTTGGTTTCCGCGCCAGATTGTCGGCTTGCGGCCTCGGATGCGGTCGCCCCGCAGATCCTGGACCGCTGCAAGCAACTATGGAGAATCGCCGAGTTGCTGCCAGGGGATCCGCCGGATATGTGCGTGGGGCGGGTGAGGGCTGAGCCGCGCCGCTGACGGGACGGACGTGTTCTCCGAGGCAGTGGTACGCGCCATCGTCCAACCGGGTGGATCCATCCGCGCTGACGAGGTGATCGCGGCGGCCAGGGAAGCCGGCGCCACCCTATACCTCACAGGCGCCCGGCACTTCCTCCACTAGGGCCATCCATGGCGAGCGCCGCAAAAGCGGCGTCGAACAGCGGATTCAGGACGGACCTCCATGCCGGAAGGTCACGGGCGAGGGTAAGCCAGGTCAGTTCGCGGCTGATTTGGTCATACTGGTGGATAAGGAAGTTTCGGTTCGCAATCGCGAGCGTCCAGTCGACTCCGCCAGGTGCAGGAACGCCCAGTCGCGCGAGCCGTCTGGACGTCTCACCCAGCTTCATCATCAGGGAGTCACCTGCCTCTTGGAGGAGTTCGTCGGCAAGGTAGGCGTCCTTTCCTAGCAGAACGATCTCGTCAATTCGGCGCAGCCAGGTCTTGATGTTGAGTAGTTCCTTCGCCGCATCGCGGTCCATCACAGCAGCACCGCCTCACGACGAATGTCGTCGTCGATGCGCGGCTTGAGCCCGCCGTAGTCGATGAGGTCGACGGTGCGGCCGAGCACGCGCTCAATGAGCTGCCTGAACCTGATGAGGCCGAACGTGGACGTGCCGTCGGGTGCCTCGACCAGGAGGTCGATGTCAGAATCAGGTCGAGCCTCGCGACGAGCGACTGATCCGAAGACCGCCAACCGCGCGTAGCCGTTCTCGTTGGCCAAGGCCTTGAGGATCGGCGCGGCGGCCTCCAGGAGGATCTCGGGCACCACGCCGTCGAGCTCCGGGGCATGCTTGAGCTGCTGGCTGACGGCCGGTTGAGTGATGCCGAGCCCCTCGGCGATTGTGCGCTGACTCATTCCTTTCGCCGCCATAGCTCGCAGCGCGACAAGACGCCGGAGCCGTGCGACTTCCTCGTCGTGGCGCGTCTTGCGGTATTCGGCAAAGAGGGTCATTAGGTGATCTTATCACTCCGCTCGTTGGTGCCTGGTCGCTGAGGCTTGCCGCCAGACCCTTGGGAGAGTCCCCTGGTTTCGCAGTCCCAGGCACCGCGGTTGGCGACCACGCCCATGCGCGCCCGCCCCCAGCCCCGCCCGACGACCTCGACGGCTCCGACCACGAGGTTCTTCCGGTCATGGCGCTGCCGCCTTTTGCGACGCCGCCGTGGACCCACTCGTCTACCTCAACCCTGCCCGACAGCTTGTCCTTGCCCGAGCCCGACATCGCCCAGCGGAACCTGCCCAGCGTCGCCCACGCTGTCTGGTACAACCCGACGGGCAACTCCGCCGCCAGGGCTTTCGCGCCGACACCGTTCTTCGCAGCCACCATCAGCCACGCCGCCTCGAACCGCACCGACAGCTTCCCTTGGGTCGGATCGGCCCACCGTTCCGTTGTGAGTGTTGTCTGCTGTGTCGCCTTGCGGGGGTGGCCGGGGTTGCTTTGGGGGTGGCAGCGCGGGACACTGGGGCGGGGTCCTGGGGTTTTGCCTCCGCTACCGCTGTGGTGCCCTAGAGCCCGTCCGACAGCTTGGAGCCAGGGCTTCCACGTGGACCGTGGTGTGTTGCCTTAGAGCACGAATAGCAGACTTGCAGGTTGTTTCCTTGCCCTGCTCCAGGACCCCGCCTTGTGGAACTACAACCGAAAGGATAGGCCACTGATGCCTGTTGTTGAAGAAGAGGTCCTCCACACGCGGTGTGCGGGGATCGACATCTCGAAGACGGACGCCAAGGTGTGTGTCCGGATCGTCCCGGAGGGCAGGAAACGCGCCCGGGTGGACGTCAAGGTGTGGGGCTCGACGGTCCCACAGATCCGCCAGTTGCGGGACTACCTGATCGACCAGGCGGTTACCTGCGTGGTCATGGAAGCGACCTCGTCGTACTGGAAGCCGTTCTACTACGTGTTGGAGGACGCGGGCTTCGAGTTGATCCTGGTCAACCCTCAGCATGTCAAGACGATGCGGGGCCGCAAGACCGATGTGGCGGACGCGAATCATCTGGCGCGTTTGGGTGCGTTGGGGTTGTTGCGGCCCTCGTTTGTTCCGCCCAAGCCGATCCGTGCGTTGCGGCTGTGGACGAGGCGACGGTTGAAGATCACTCAGTCGCGCACCCGGGAGATCTCCCGTTTGGAGAAGCTGTTGGAGGACGCGGGAATCAAGATCACCTCCGAGTCCTCTCGTACACTCAACGCTTCGGTACGCAAGATCCTGGACGCGATCTGTGCAGGAGAGGCTGACCCAGGAGCGTTGGCGGACTTGTCTCGCTTGAAGACAACCCGCAAACGGCTGATTGACGCGTTGACCGGAACCGTCGAGACCTGGCATGTGGAGCTGATCCGTAGTCACCTGCGGATCATCGACCAGCACACCGACGAACTCGCGCGGATCGATGAGCACATCAACGATCACCTGGCTCCCTATCAAACCCAGGTTGACCTGTTGATGAGCGTCCCCGGTCTTGGTCCTACGCTCGCGGTGGACCTGCTCGCCGAGATCGGCGCGGACATGACCATCTTCCCGACCGCCGACCACCTGGCCTCCTGGTGTGGGGTCGCACCTGGCTCGAACCAGTCCGCCGCAGTAGTTAAGTCCACCAAGTGCAAGAAAGGTGACCACTACGCCAAGCGTGCCCTGACAATGGCTGCCAACCAGGCAGTCCGCCACCCCGGCACCTTCTACCAGGCCCGCTACCAGCGGCTGGCACGCCGAATGGGCAACAACAAGGCCCAAACCGCCATCGCCCGCTCGCTCGCCGTAGCGATCTGGAACATCCTCACCAAAGGCGAACCCCACCACGACCTCGGCGCCCCCCACTTCCACACCCGCGACACCGACCGCATGATCGCCTGGCATCAGGCCCGCATCAAGGACCTGACCAGCCAACACGACGACCAACCAGCCGCCACCCCCAGCGACGCACCCGCCGCCTAACAACCAAGCACACCAACCACAGGACCCCACCGTCCCCCACCTTGCCCTGCCCAAAAACCCACCCACCCACGCCCCACCCACCCCTCACCAAAACCCCTGGTCACCAGCCTACGGTCACCAAACTCTCATAGCAGCGGCGCGCGAGTGTCCTGGAACACCGTCCCCGCCGTCACCGGCACCCGGCGCAGCGCCACAGGCCGTCCGCGCCCCCCGAGCCCGAGGTCGCGCCGCTGTGCGGGCGCACGAACCCGCCGGGCCAGCGCAGACAATCCAGCAAGCCCACGGAATCGGCGTCCGTGCCGAACCACTGGCGCAGCTCGGCCAGTCGCGCCGGGTAGTCGACGCCAGCGACCGGGTTGATGATCAAAAGCCCAAGCTACGAGCGACCACTGACACCCCGGGCAGTCACGGGGATAGCCCTTCCGCACTCGTATCCTGCGCTAGCATGTTGGGCGGCGACCATACCCGGATTGGCGATGACGAGGAGACAGCGGTGAGGCCACATAGGATCGCGACATTGATTTCAACGGCGGTGTTGGCGGTGGGGACCGTGGTGTCGGTTCCGTCTGCCGCAGCCGAACGGTCTGCCTCCACTTCGTCCTGCAAGCCGCTCGTTTGGGTTAAGGCGTCGCTCAAGCATCCCGGCCTTCAGAATCAGACACACAGAGATGGCCTCCAACCGCCGAAGGGTACGGTGTACATCTACAAGCAAGTGGTGAATTGGAGTGTGTCGAAGAAGAGAGTTCGGGTCACCGCCACGGTCCCGAAGGGGTGCCGCGGGACGCTGCGACTTCGGACGCCCAAGGGCGCAAAGCGCCTGAAGACGATCAGAAATGGTAAGGCTGTTTTCCTCCTAAAGCGATCCGACCTTCCGCCGGGCACGTGCGGCATCCTCGTTTTTTCAGGGTCTTCACGGAACGGAAGCAGGATCGGGGGCTCCACCAACGACGTGTGCGGCGCTGAGGGGAGTGTCACGGCAGCACCGGGGGTGGCCACCTTGTACAGCCAAAACGACCTGACCCTCACCACGACCATCCAGTGGAACGGTCCGGGATTCGACGGATTCCTGATCTACCGGGACGGGAAGAAGGCTGGGCTCGGAGTGGACGAGGGTGTCCGCCTTGGAATGGCATGGGGGGAGACTCCGGGTCTCACGCGAGGCAAGCAGTTGATCGTAGATCGGTGGATTGGGACGGGGAATAACGAGTTGAAGGGCCTCGGCCTTCGCACCGTCAACATCGAGTTCCGGTGGCACCGTAGCCTCAAGAAGCCGACGATGACGGCGGCCGTCGCCGTCATGATTGTCCCCAACACGTTGACAGGCTCGACAATGCTCGATCCTGGGGTCTACCGCTGGCCTCCCGGGCGGAATGGGGATTGCAGCGTCAGCGTTTCGACCTCAGTGAGCGGAGGTGGCACGCGGTATCTCGCCGCCGAGTCGGGGACGACATCGTCTGGGGTCCTCATCGAGCCATCGGACACGGCGGTGACGTTCACGAGCTGCGGAGGCGGGCCAGAAAGAATCCGTGAACATGAGTGATCCCCGATCCGCTCGGACCCGTGGAGGCATTCTCGTCGCGGCACTCGTCGTGGGATCAGCGTCTTTGGTCACCGGCGTGGGCCATGACGCCGCTGAGGGGGCAAACTCGCCTCTCTGCACGCCACAGACACATGGCCAGGGGTTTTCGCATGTGTTGAGCGGAAGGCCACTTCGACTCACGTTCTCGATGGCCCAAGGCTGCAGGGGCATTGTCAGGCTCACGTACAAGGGGAAGACCGTTGACACGCTGAGAATCTCTCGTCCCTTGGCGAAGAAGACGGATTTCAAACTCGTGATTCCAGGAGAGAGGATCAAGCCTGAGAAGGCACAGAAGGCGTGTCTCGTCCATAGTTCAGGGTCTCGCAACTGCAAGTTCTCCGTCCGCGGATTCAAGTGGGAGATCAAGGCACCCAAGGCTGAGACAATGTACGCAGAGAACATCCTCAAGGTCACGCCATCCTTCCGAGTGCTGGAGCAGATGGGGCGCGGAAAATGGTGGAATATCCACGGAGACTATGTCGCCGCGTCCTTCGAATGCGCGCCGAAGTCACTTTGCATCCTTGACGCTGGTTACTTTGACGCCAAGCCCCTATACCCGAAGAAGTGGAGAACATCGAGCTTGTGGCTCGGCTCGCGCGGAGCACCGGGAGGCTCCAACCCGGGGAGGCTTGAGCTCGGCGTCTACGATGTGACGATCGGTTTCTACGGTCCGCTGTATTCAATACTTGATGGCCCCGTCGTGTCGACGACGATGCGAGTCACAGTACTCCCGAACACCCTCCGGGACGAGACGATGTTGGCTCCTGGGCGATACACCTGGGACTCGACAGGGTTTATCGGCCAAGGCTGCGCGGTGACGGTGTCCGGCCCTACCCGGACAGGCGGGTCCAGAACATTCCATCCAGGCAAAAAGGGAATCGAGATTGTCGAAACGGATGTCGAGGTGACCTTCCGCGGCTGCGCCAGCGGACCGAAACGGGTCGCCTAGCCGGGGGATGGTCGGTGGGTTGTGGCTAGTTGGTGTGGGCGGCGCGGTTGACGTGCAGTTTGACGTACCCAGCAGGTCCATCCAGGCGCCGTCGCCGCATGCCGCAACTCCGACCGGACCCAAGGACGAAGACAAGTGCGCACCCTGATTGACGCCATCCGCACGGGCCTCCCCGCAGGACTCGTCGAACGAAAGAAGCTCGCTACCACCCTGACCAGGCGGATCCTCGACTCTGGGTTTCCGAGCGCCAGCGTTCGCGGTTGCTGGGGTTGATGGGCGCGGGGTTGTCGGCGCGGGCGGCTTCGGCCGAGTTGGGGGTGGGTCGTGAGGTGGCGGCTTTCCTCATGAGGGAAGGGACTCGCTCGCTCGAGCGTGCCGAATTCTCGCCTGGCAAGGGTCGGTCGGGCGCCGGAGTTGGGCGTTTTCGGGTTGGGCTAAAGTAGAGGTTCGTCTGGCTTTGGGTCCTGTGCAGAGTACCGGGCCGAAGCGGAGGCGGGGCCGCGAGTCTCACTCTCTTCCATCGCTATCATGGTGGGCGGTCTCGCCACCAGTGAGGACCTTGGTCCAAGAGGAGTATCCCTATGAGCCCTATCCGAGTCCGTCGCCTGTCCGCCGCGGGACTCGCCGTCGCCCTGTCGCTGGCCGTCGCCCCGCCCGGCGTCCCATCCCCGTGGCTGCCTGCGGGATCCCGCTCCGCGGCCTCCGGCGATGCCGGAGCCGTGTCTGCGGCGCGTCTGACCACGAAGAAGAAGCTCAGGGCGGTGAGGCCGACCATCACGGGCAAGGTCGTCGCAGGGTCGAAGCTGACGGTCAAGACCGGCGAGTGGGGGCCTGGCAAGGTCACACTGAGGATCCAGTGGCTCCGCAACGGAAAAGCGATCTCCAAGGGGACCAAGAAGACTTACACCCTCGTCAACGCCGATGTTGGCAAGAAGATCTCGGTCAAGGTCACCGGAGTCAAGAAGGGGTACCCGAAGAAGTCGCTCAAGTCCAAGGCGATCAAAGTCCAACCGAAGCCCGTGACGCCGCCACTGTCCACGAGACTTACCCCAACGCCGACGCCCTTGCCCACGGTGACGCCGACGCACTCGCCCACCGTGACGCCGACGCACTTGCCCACCGTGACGTTCCCGGACTCTGGTCTTCGTGACTGCGTCCATACCGCGCTGGGGAAACCGGACGGTGCCGCGGTCACGTCCCAGGAGGCCGCAGGGATCACCGACCTGAACTGCCGTCACCGAGGGATCGCTAGTCTCGCAGGACTGGAGAACCTAACGGGCGTGATTGGACTGGACCTCTGGGGAAACCAGATCAGCTCCCTGGCTGGCGTCACCTTCCCCACCGAATTACGCTACCTGGACCTCGACGATAACCAGATCAGGTCCCTGGATGGGGTCACGTTCCCCACCGGCCTCCAAACCCTGGGTTTGGGCTGGAATCAGATCGGCTCGCTTTCCGGGGTCACCTTCCCAACCGGACTGCACTACCTGAGCTTCACGATAAACCAGATCGGCTCGCTCACAGGGGTGACCTTCCCCACCGAACTCCGAGAGCTGCTCCTGGCAGGGAACCAGATAAGCTCCCTGACCGACGTCGCGTTCCCCGCCGGACTCACACACCTGACTCTTGGCGGGAATCAGATCGGCTCGCTCACAGGGGTGACCTTTCCCACCGAACTCCGAGAGCTGTATCTGGAAGGAAATCAGATCGGCTCGCTTGCCGAGACCATCTTCCCTGCCAGACTCACCCTGCTAGAAATCCAATTCCAGCGGGTCCAGGCTGGTGTGGCCGCAGTTGGCACGGCTTTCGAGAATCCGTTGAGGGACGGTCTTGGTAACACCGTCACGGAAGTCTCTGCTTGTGAGTCGAGCGTGCCGGTGGTCATCGCCGGCGACAGACGGAGCTGGACCTACACTGCCGCCCACACAGGCGAAGCGATCACATGGGAGCGGTCCATCACCGTGAATGGCGAGCCATATTGGTTCAGCGGGACCCTGAGCCAGACCGCCAACTAGCCTGGGTTGCTCATCTGCGCGCTCCGTTTGGTCTTGCGTGCTGCGCCTGTTGGACGGGCGGAAATGCGGGCAGGTGTTCGTGTTGTGTGGTGGTAAGTCTGGGGTGAATGGGGCCAGCAGGTTACCGGGACGCTGGCAGTGGCTTTGACGACGTCGTAGGTGATAGTGTCGAGCTGGTCGGTCTTGTGTATTCGCGCGATCTGGAGGAAGAGGCGTTCGAAGGGGAAGCTGCCGCAGGTACATGCAGAGGCATTCTGAGTTACTCGACCCATGCCAGGGTCCTTATCATCAGTCCCACCACCGGAACACGGAGAAGACGACGACCGCTCACGAAAAACCTCCCTAGGGATCAAGGCCGAGGGCACCATGGCCGTTTGCGATGATAGAGCAGTCGCGGACTCACCCAGATCACCTCCAAGGTCGAGTGGGCGAACGACGCTTCGGGCGGTCACTGGTTGGAGGGGCAGGTGAAGAGGACGGCGGTGAGGCGGGACTTGGCGAGGCGGGACTGCTCGGTGCAGTGGTGGGAGTCCATTAGGGCAAGGAGTCGGGTGCCTTGTTTGGGCTTCTTTGTGTAGAAGAAGCCGACGACTTTTCCGGGGGGTGGGGCGGGGGCCTCGTCTGGGGCTAGGTTGGTTCCCCAGAAGGTGGCGGTGGTGAAGCCGTCTTGGTCGAGTAGCCAGTCTTGGGCGGTCAGGATGGTGGGGTAGGTGATCGCGACGGATCGGCCGCTGGGGAGCATGTGGATGACGGTTGCGGCGTCTTGTCCGAACCGGGCAAGGGCGCGGTAGCCGTCGCCGTGTTTGGAGTCTTCTGTCCTCTGGATTGCGACGTTGGTGGCGAAGCCTGCTGCGAGCGCAATCGTCAACGCGAGGGACATCGCTCGGGCTCTCTCGTCCCAGGCGTGTGCGAGGGCGGGGCCAAGAAGCAGGCAGATACCTGGGTTGCACTGGGTCAGCCAGCGTTCTTCGTAGAACTTGACCGGCATGACCAGCGCCTGGGCCAGGACCAGGACCGTGGGCAACACCCACCAGGTCACTCCGAGGCCAAGGGCAAAACGAATGGAACTCGAACGCCGCGCCGATGGGAGCCACCACACGATCAGCAGCAAGCTGACCAGCAGGGAGAGCCCCGCCGCACCCAACGCCAAGGGGAGTGCGGCGTCTGCGGCATCGCGCGGTCCCACGAACACCTGGCCCAGCACCGCCTTTCCGAGCAGTTCCACGGGAGTTCGTTCACTGGCCCAAGAGACCTGGTCGCGCTGCTGCCAGGCAAGAAAGGCGAACGGCAGGGCGCAGATCACCAAAGCTCCCGCGCTCGCGATCAGGCCCAGACGTTGTCCGGGTCGAGAGCCCGCACGCCAGGCCCTCCACGCGAGGAAGGCGTGGAAGCCCAGGCTCAGCAGGCTGTGGAGGAGGAACCCGACGGCCACCAGCATCACCAGGACGTAGCCGCACCATCGTCCGACCCCGCCGCGCGCAAGTGCCGAGTCCAGCAGCACGGTTGCCCAGATCGTGGCGGCGAGCGCCAGCGCGTAGCCGCGAGCCTCACCACCGGACCACACCAGGCCCGGTATCAGGACAAACACCGCTATCCCCCAGCGGGCGGCCGCCCGGTCCAGCCACTTTCGGGCCAGCACCGCAAAGCCGGCCGCCGCTCCAGCCAGTGCCAACAGGGACAGCAGTCGAATCGGCAGCTCCCCCCACCCAAAGAGTCCGCCCCAGAAGTGGAGGACCAGATAGTACAGGCCGTGGACCAGGTCGATGCTGTGAAGCAGTTCGATGATCTGGGGAAGGGTTCGAGATGCGACAGTGATAGAGACGGCCTCGTCGTACCACAAGGACGGGTTCGCGATCGCCGGGAAGCCGACCACCAGCGAAGCGGCTGCCGCAAGCAAAGGGAGGCTGGCGCGCCCGCCCACAGGGCGGGCGTCAACGGAAGCTCGGTGCCGCCGAGGTGATTTGCCGGGGGGCTGAAGTGCCGTCATCGTGCGTGGGTTGGCGCCCATTCCCGCTTCCTTTGCGTCGCTGCACCTGCTCGTGAGGAAGCGCGACCTTCGACACGGTGGGCCACCGTCAAGGGGCCGCAAGGATGCTACCGCATATATGCGGCCTCACGAACGCTGCTTTTGCCGAAGCCTGGAGTGATGGAGATTGAGCGAAGAGACGGCTGGGATGAGTATGTGCGTGATCTAGGGCATGAACTGGCCAAACGCCGTCGGGCGCTCGGGCTGAGCCAGGAGGCTGTGGCGAGCGCTGCGGGGTTGGCGAGGAGCCAGTACCAGCGGTTGGAGCGGGGACTGGTCTCGCGGACCCAGAGTGCGAACCCCACGCTCGCGACTCTGCTGGCGGTCGCGCAGGTGCTGGAGACCACGGTCGCCGA
>Ga0123356_10004873_pt1 | contig 13790 bp, 12 predicted proteins | sample TergutEmb28metaG_2_FD_92546 | JGI IMG/M metagenome (GOLD analysis project Ga0123356, IMG submission 92546) | Embiratermes neotenicus P3 segment gut microbial communities from Petit-Saut dam, French Guiana - Emb289 P3 | ecosystem: Host-associated > Arthropoda: Insects > Digestive system > Gut ...
CGCTCTTTCTGTTACGGATTTTCCAGTAATTATAAACGGAGCCGCAATTGCTGAATAACAAAAGATATATTTTAATTTTAATGCTAGTTCTCTCAGCCTCGCTTGTTTTTGCTTTTGGCGGCCGCGAGAAGGCAACTGCATTACCTGTTGTGCAGGTAACAGGAATTGTCCGCCTTGTAGGCAACGAACCCTTCACAGAACTGGTCATTTACGGTCACGAATTAACTGCCGAACAAACAACGCCAGCGGTTTCATGGTTTATAACAAGAGACGAAAGAAATAAACTGTTTGACCTTCAGCACCAGATCGTAACCGTAGAAGGCGAAGAAACTGTGACAGAATTAACATTTGCAAACGGAATGCCTGCCGGCACACGGCGCGAATTAAGCAATATCAGAATACTTGAGGTTCACTAGGGTTTGCTTCTGCAGCATTTATTTCTGCAATCGCTTCCTGTGTCATAGCGTCACATAACTCGTTATACTCATTGCCTGCGTGCCCTTTAACCCATTCCCATTTAAGCGAAAAATCGATTGCCAGCGAATCCAGCAATAGCCACAGATCCTTATTTTTAACGGGTGTTTTATCACTTGTCCGCCATGAGTTGCGTTTCCATGTGCGTATCCATTCTGTCATTCCCTTTTGTACATACTGCGAATCCGTAAGAATAGCCGCCTGACGCGGAACGCCGTCCATTACTCTTAGTGCACGTAACGCCATAATAACGGCTGTTAACTCCATCCTGTTGTTGGTAGTTTCTTTTTCTGCGCCTTTGTTTTTGGCTATTATTTGACTACCCTGAAAAGTCTGCTGAACCATAACATACGCCCAGCCGCCCGGTCCCGGATTTCCTGAACATCCGCCGTCTGTATAAATTTTAAAAGCTATATCCATGTTAAACCCTATTTAATTAATGTTGCCAGCATTACTGCTTTAATCGTATGTTTGCGGTTTTCCGCCTGATCCCATGCTTTGCTTTGCGGACCGTCAATAACATCTGCCGTTACTTCTTCGCCTTTTACTGCCGGAAGGCAATGCAGGAAAATAGTATTTTTTTTGCCTGTTTTATCCATCAATTTTTGATTCACCTGGTACGGGGTTAAAAGTTTTACCCGTTCATCTTTTTTATCTTCTTCACCCATCGATGTCCATACATCTGTGTAAAGCGCATCTGCGCCTGTTACCGCATTAATATCGGAAGTGACAGTTATAATTGCGCCGGATGCGGATGCAAGAGAACGGCATTTTTTTTGAAGTTCTTCATCGGGATTTAATTCTGCAGGTGTTATTACTGTAAAATTTGTTCCCAGTTTGGAGCAGATTACCATTAGGGAACGAGCTACATTATTTCGTCCATCGCCTGTAAACACAAGTGTTTTACCTTTTACATCGCCGAAACTTTCTTCCAGTGTAAGCAAATCCGCAAGCGCCTGGGTTGGATGGTAGAGGTCTGTCAGTCCGTTGTATACAGGAACCTGTGAATATTTTGCCAGAACTTCTGCAGTCTCCTGTTTAAAACCGCGAAACTGGATAGCGCTGAACATTCTGCCAAGCACGCGGGCAGTATCTTCAAGCGACTCCTTGCTGCCAAGCTGAATATCTGCTGTCGAAAGAAATACCGGATGACCGCCTTCCTCACCGAATGCAGTTTCAAAAGCGCATCTGGTTCTGGTAGATCTTTTTTCGAACAATAAGGCAAGGGTTTTTCCCTGGAAACGGCGTAAAATTCTGCCTTTTTTGGCTTCGGCTTTGACTTTAGCGGAAAGCTTTAATAAAAACCGGATTTCATCCGGGGAATAATCCAGCAATGTAAGCAAGGATCGTCCGTATAATGATAATGGCATAATGCACCTCCGTTGTGTACATCTTACAAAAGGTTTAAAATTATTCTACAATATTCCTGTGCAATATGATATACTTAAATAGCATAGGAGCAGGGGTAGTCAAATGAAAAATAACACGTCAACCTCGCTTTTCGCTCAATTGGCATTTACTGTATTGGCATTCGCGGCTATGGTGCTTATAAGTCACTTCTTTATGCGCAGTATTGTGCATAGAAATTTAGTGCGTAATGCCGAAAGCGTTTTTACATTTGCGCAAGCCCAGATAGAAGCTGATTTGCTTGAGCCAAAGACAGTCTTAAGCGGTTTTGCACATACTATTTCCAGCATGATTTCCCGCGGTGATTCGTACGAAACAGTAAAAAGTTATCTTCACGATTTTACTGATTATTTACATGTATCCGGTAGCCATTTAATGAGGTCCAGCGCCTTGTTCGGGTATCTTGAGGCATTCAATAATCCTGTCTTTGTCAGCAGCAGCAATGTCGCGCTGGAAGATATTAACCCGCTGGAAAGGCCGTGGTATCAGGATGCTGTGGCAAATTGCTGCACGATTATCGAAACTGCACCATATGCTCATGCTATAACCGGAGTAAAGGTTATATCATATGCGCGTTGTGTTCATGATTTAAGCGGAGAATTAAAAGGTGTTATTGCCTTAAATATTAATGTAAATGATATTGGCGCAAATATAATAGAAATTGCTGTTAATCAGGGCGGTTATGGAATGCTGATAAGCGGAGATTTTACCATAATTGCCCATGCGAATCCTGATTTTGTTGGCAGGGATGTGAGAGATTCTGATATACCTCTTTCGTTATTTTCAGATGATTTTTTGGCAGGAAGAGATGTTCTGGAACGTCCAATAGCAAACTGGAAAGGCGAAAATACAATTGCATTTATAAAAAAAATATCCAACGGCTGGTATCTTGGTCTTTTAACACCGGAAAAACCTTTTTACAGAGATCTTTCCACCATGGCTACAACGCTTATTTTAATCGGCGCGCTTTCTGCTGTAGTTCTTGTTATTATTTTATTCCGTATAGATTCTGCAAGAAGTAAATCCGACAGGGAGAGCAGGCATAAAAGCGCGTTCCTTGCTAACATGAGCCACGAAATACGCACGCCAATGAATGCAATTATCGGAATGATTACAATTGGTAAATCATCCCCGGATATTGAAAAAAAAGATCATTGTTTTTTAAAAATAGAAGACGCTTCGAATCATCTTCTTGGAGTTATCAACGATATTTTGGATATGTCCAAAATAGAAGCCAATAAATTTGATCTTTCTCCATCTGAGTTTAATTTTGAAAAAATGCTTCAGCGGATTGTGAATGTTGTAAATTTCCGTGTTGATGAAAAGTTTCAAAAATTTTCTGTTTACATTGATGGGAAAATACCTATGGATCTGGTCGGAGACGATCAAAGACTTGCGCAGGTTATTACAAACCTGCTTGGTAATGCGATTAAATTCACTCCCGAGTACGGTTCCATTCATCTTGATACTCGCTTAACGGAAGAAAAAGACGGCGTTTGCACATTACAGATTTCTATATCAGATACCGGTATTGGAATGACTGCGGAGCAGCAAAAGCGCGTATTCAGTTCATTTGAGCAGGCAGAGACAAGTACAACACGTAAATACGGCGGTACAGGTCTTGGTCTTGCAATCTCCAAAAGTATAGTGGAACTTATGGGCGGAAAGATATGGATGGTTTCTGAACCAAATAAAGGTTCTACATTTTCTTTCTCTGTTCATTTAAAAAAAGGTTCCAAACCGCATAAAGGAATGCTGTCTGCGGATGTTAATTTGGAAAATGTACGAATTATGGTTGTAGATGATGATCCGGATATCTTAAGTTACTTTAATGAAATCTCACGCGGGTTTGATCTAAAGTGCGATACCGCATTAAGCGGAGATGATGCGATTAAGCTTGTGCAGGAAAATGGTTTTTACCATATCTATTTTGTGGATTGGAAAATGCCCGGAATGGATGGAATACAATTGGCAAAAGAATTAAAAACCCACCATCAGTCTGTAGAGTCTGTAGTTATAATGATTACTGCGGCTGAATGGACCAGAATAGAATCAGAAGCCAGGCAAGCCGGCGTGGATAAATTCCTGTCCAAGCCGCTGTTCCCGTCCTGCATAGCAAATGTAATAAACGAGGCGCTTGGCATTGATCATAAAAAGATAGAAGAGGTGCAAAACAACATTACAAACCTTTTTGCCGGCAGATGCATATTGCTTGCGGAAGATGTCGAAATAAACCGTGATATTGTTTATGCGCTGCTTGAACCGACCGGGCTTGAAATTGACTGGGCAGAAAACGGCAAAGAGGCGCTTAGAATGTTCTCTGAAAATCCGGATAAATACGAAATGATTTTTATGGATGTTCAAATGCCGGAAATGGACGGCTATGAAACAACTCGCAAAATCAGAGGGTTGAATATTCCGCAAGCCAGGGATATCCGTATTGTTGCCATGACGGCTAACGTTTTCCGGGAAGATATAGAAAGATGTCTGGAAGCCGGAATGGATAACCACATCGGTAAGCCGCTTGATTTTAACGAAGTTATCGAAAAGTTAAATGTCTATTTGCCAAAAAAAAATTAATATTAGATAACGTTAATTAACTATAAAAAGAGGAGTGTTAATTATGAAAACAGAAATTCTGGAAAGAGCAAAAGATTATATAATTAAGGAAAAAGATGCTGATTTCCGGCAGGAAGTTGAAAAACTTCTTGCAGAAGGCAGTGAAGCGGCAGAAAAAGAACTTGCAGACAGGTTTTATCAAAACCTGGAGTTTGGCACAGGAGGTCTTCGCGGAGTAATCGGCGGCGGCTACAACCGTATGAATTCCCTGGTGGTAAAAAGCGCAACTCAGGGACTTGCTTCCTATCTTATTAAAGCTGTTCCTAAAAAAGCTGCGGCAGGCGAACTAAAGGCAGTTATTGCTTACGACAGCCGCCGATATTCTTACGAATTTGCCGAAGCTGCCGCGCTCATCTTTGCTGGAAACGGAATTAAGACATGGCTTTTTTCCGGTATGCGCCCTACACCGGAATTATCATTTGCAATCCGCCATTTAGGCTGTGATACCGGCATTGTTGTAACTGCAAGTCACAATCCGCCGCAATACAATGGCTACAAGGCATACTGGAACGACGGCTCGCAGGTAATACCTCCGCATGATGTCGGTATAATCGATGAAGTAAACAATGTAAAAGATATAAAAGAGATTTCCCGCAAGGAAGCTTTGGAAAAAGGCCTTCTTGTTATTATCGATAAAGAAATAGACGAGCCGTACCATGCAATGATAAAATCAAAACTTTTCAGGCCGGAATTGATAAAAGAAAAAGCAGGAGATGTTAAAATTGTTTTTACTCCGCTTCACGGAACGGGTGCAATGCACGTAGAAAAAGTTTTGGGCGACCTTGGCTTAAAAGTAATTACTGTTCCCGAACAGCGTGAAGGCGACGGGAATTTCCCGACTGTTGCATTTCCAAACCCGGAAGAAGCCGCAGCGCTTGAAATGGCAATAAAACTTGGCGCTAAAGAAAAAGCCGATGTTGTCATGGCAACAGACCCAGACGCAGACCGCTTTGGAATAGCTGTTCCGGATAAAAACGGCGGGTTTGCTCTTGTTTCTGGAAACCAGATGGGTGTTCTGCTTGCAGATTATATTTTTTATTCATTAAAAGAGCTGGGTAAGCTGCCGCCGAACGCTGCAATGATTAATTCCATTGTTACCACTGGAATGCAAAAAAGGGTGGCAGAGTACTACGGCGGCGAGTGCGTTGAATGTCTTACAGGTTTTAAATGGATTGCAGACGTTATGCGTAAATGGGAAAACGGAGAAGCCGGCGGAAAATCTTTTGTCTTTGGAACTGAAGAAAGCTACGGCTACAATATAGAAACCGAAGTGCGTGACAAGGACGGCGTTTCGGCGGCTGCTTTAACTGCGGAAATGACCATTTACTGGCGCAGCAAGGGTAAGAGTCTTCTTGACCGCCTTGATGACCTGTATGTTATCTGCGGCTACTGGCAGGAAATGGGCATTTCCAAATACTTCCAGGGACCGGAAGGCCCGTCAATTATGAACGGCATTATGGAAGAATACCGCAAAAATCCTCCAAAAACCCTTGGCGGCATAGAAATAGCAAAAGTCCGCGATATTAAAAACGGCGCGGACGGTCTTCCGCCAAGCGATGTGTTACAGTTCTTCCTGACAGACGGCACTGTGGTTAGCGCTCGCCCCAGCGGCACCGAGCCAAAAATTAAATTTTACGCCTCCTGCCGCGCCGAAGTCGGTTCTGGAGGCCTGGACGGCGCTAAAGCCGAAGCTGCCCGAAAACTGGATGCCATAAAAAAGGACATTCGCGCAGTAATTGGCGATTAATATTTGGTTTCTGTAACGGTTACATCTTTGTTTGTTTTATGTTATAGTGGGCAAGGTATATTATGAGAATATATAAGTTTATTTTGATTACTCTGGCTGTTTGCGGTCTCCTGCTAACGTCTTGTTCGATCAACAAGCTGGCTATGAACCTGGTTGCTGATGCGCTTACCGGCGAAGGCGGCACAGATGTCTTTACCGGAGATAACGATCCTCAGTTAGTTGGAGACGCCATTCCGTTTGCCATTAAAATGTATGAATCCTTATTGGCAGGAAACCCCACTCACCAGGGATTAGTTTTTACTACAGGTTCGCTTTTTGTAATGTATGCCAATGCATTTATCCAGGGACCTGCAGAAATGCTGCCGCACAATGACTGGCAGGCTCGTGAAGCTGCGATGAATCGCGCCAAGAACATGTACCTTAGGGGATATAATATTCTCTATGACGGACTTGAGGCAAAATACAGCGGTTTTAGACAAGGTATAGCAAATGAAGGTACCCGGCAGAGTTTCCTTAATAAAATAAAAAAGGATGATGTAGGGTTTTTATACTGGACTGTCGCAGGAGGGCTTTCCGCTTTTTCCATCGATATTATGGATTTTGAACTGAGCGCCCGGATACCTGAATGGAATGCAATGATCCACAGAGCATATGAGCTTGATCCGGATTTTGGCGGCTGTGCTCTGGATGAATTCTTTATCATTTTTTATGCTTCGCTGCCGGATACGCTTGGCGGAGATCCAGAAAAAGCACAGGTTCACTTTCAAAGGGCAATAGAAAAATCCAAAGGAACTTCGACAAGCGCATATTTGTCATATGCTCAAAGTATCTGTATTCCGGCTCAGGATTACGACACCTTTGAAGAAAACCTGAAAAAAGCTCTTGCCATAAATCCCGATGACGATGTTTCATCAAGGCTTGTTAACATTATTAATCAGCGAAAAGCAAAGTGGCTGCTTGATAATGCCTGGCAGTTCTTTTCGTTTCTTCCAATTCCTGACGATTTTTAATATAATGTAGATAATTTAGGAGGTATATTAAATGAAAAAACTGGCATTTCTCTTTATGGTGTTTTTTATTTTCTCGCTTAATATGGTTTATGCTCAACGCGGAACTGCCCGCGCTGATATTGTTAATATAAGGTTTGCATCGCCATTACCCAGGAACTCAGAATGGGGAAGGGCGCTTGATCGTCTCGCGGCTGAGTGGCAGCGCGCTACGAATGATCAGGTTCGCGTTTTTGTCAGTCATGACGGAAGAGAAGGCAGCGAAATGAGAATGCTTTCTTCGCTTTCCAGTGATTCAATTCAGGTTGGAATTTTTACTTCTGCCGGAATTAATGAGATATGCCCTGCTGTAATTAATTTAAGTATTCCTTTTTTAATCAGAAACGAAGCCGAACTGGATCTTGTGCTTAAAGATACTTTACCTGTTCTGGAAACACGGGTAAAAGAAGATTTTGTAATTCTTGCCTGGTCCAAAGGCGGCTGGGTTTATATGTTTTCCAAAGAACAGGTATTAACGCCTGCCGATTTGCGCCGTCAAAGGCTTGGAACCAGCCCGGAATTAAAAGACATGAATACTGTATTCAGAACTCTTGGGTTTAACCTGGTGGAAGTAGATTTAACAAGTGTCGGGCAAAGGCTTGCAAGCGGCGCGATAAATGCCATTTATGTAATTCCATCTGCTGTCGCTCCAATGCAGCTTCACAGAAGCCTTAACCACATGCTGGATTTACCGATTGCGCCGATTATGGGAGCAATTGTTATTAACCGTGTTACATGGAATAAAATAAGTTCTGCTCATCAGCAGGAGATTTTAAGAATTACCCGGCGAATGGCTTTGGAGTTTGATGAATCAATGTCCAGAACCGAAACCAACGCAATTGCTGCGATGGGTAGAGACGGGCTTTCTGTTAACAGACCAAGTCAGGCGCAGAATGATATATGGCGCTCCGAAATACAAGGCGCGATACCGTCGCTTCTTGGCACTGTTTTTGATCTTGATATATACAATAGAATGAATCGAATACTGGAACAGGCAAGAAGATAACAGCATTACAATGAAACTTGAAAAAATTTCCTGGGTGGAAAATGCTATTTGTTTTGGCTCGCTTTCTCTTCTTGCTCTGATACCGTTTGTTCAACTGGCATTAAATCAGTTTAATATGACGATTCCCGATTTTAACGCACTTGTGACGCATTTTTTCCTTGTGGCAGGTTTTTTTGCCGCTATGCTGGCAGCAAAGACAGGGAGCCATATTTCCATTACGGCAGTTCAATATATAAAAAGTGATAAAATTAAAAGTATTCTTGCTATAGTATGTACGTTTATATCTGTTTTTATACTTACGATTCTTTTTTGGAACTGCATTTGTTTTATAGTTCATGGTTTTATGGGAAGGAAAGTTGCCTTTATACCTGAACGATTATTTGCGGTAGTGATGCCGCTTGGCTTTGCTGTTTTAACTGCCCGTTTTATTATTGGACTTAAAACGCCTAAAGACAAATATATTGCACTAGCCGCTGTATTAACCGGATGTTTTGCTGCGCTGCCTGCAATTGCAAAGATTATTTGGGGAATTGATGAATTAAACACACCTGAGCCGTTTTTTTCCATAATAAATTACCTGTATGATATCGCAATGGTTATTAATCTTCCTGTTATAATATTTTTAATATTAGCAGGACTTGCAGGAATGCCTATTTTTACGGCAATAGGCGGAATTGCCATGATTATGTTTATGGCAATTGGACAGGAGCCGGATGTTGCCGCAAGTTCAATTTACTATACCTTTAATGAACCAAAAAACATTGATTTTGTAGCGATTCCGCTTTTTACATTAACAGGGTTTTTCCTTTCCGAAAGCAAAGCAGGCGAGAGGCTTGTCCGCACTTTTAAAATATTTTTCGGCTGGATGCCCGGCGGTATAATTATTGCGACAGTTGTTATTTGCGCTTTCTTTACTTCTTTTACAGGAGCATCGGGAGTTACGATACTTGCGCTGGGAGGAATTCTTTTTACCATTCTAAGAGAAAATAAATATACAGAAAAATTTTCTATTGGGATGTTAACTTCCGCAGGCGGAATAGGCTTGATGTTCCCTCCAAGTTTACCGATTATTCTTGTCGCTACCTCTATTATGTCTATTTTGCATTTTATGGAACTGCCAACGGTTTATAATCATATACACTTTTTTATTGGAGCTTTTGTTCCTGGTTTAATTCTTATTACTGCGATGATTGTTACCAGTTTTATCTTAACCAGAGGTATTAAAATACAAGCGGAAAAACATAGTTTATCCGAAGCTAAACAGTCGCTTAAAGAATCATTTTTTGAAATTTTATTGCCTGTTATATTAATTGCTGGGATATTTTCCGGATTTTTAACTCTGGTACAGGCAAGCGCAGTAGCTTTAGTTTATGTATTAGTCGTAGAAGTTTTTATTAAAAAAGATATACCGGTAAAAGGTATTCCGGATGTTTTTAAAAAAGCGATTCCAATAATCGGCGGGATTTTGGCTATTCTTGCAATGGCTATGTTCCTTGCAAAAGCTTTTACAGATTTAGGAATACCTGATAGTTTTGCTTTCTGGATGCAGAACACTGTTCAGTCAAAGATTGTATTTCTTTTACTGTTAAATCTTGCATTAATAATAATCGGCTTTTTTATGGATGTTTTTTCTGCGATTCTTGTTTTCCTGCCGCTTATTGTTCCGCTGGGTGTTATTTACGGTGTTGACCCATTACATCTTGGTATTATCTTTATTGTTAACCTGGAGGCTGGATTCTTAACCCCTCCTGTAGGGATTAATCTTTTTCTTGCAAGTTACCGTTTTAACAAACCGTTTATGGAAATATGCGGATATGTTCTGCCGTTCCTGCTTGCAAGGCTTGTGGTCGTACTTCTTGTTACATTCCTGCCCTGGCTAAGCGAAGGGATGGCTAACTTGTTTGTTAACTAAATTATTGCCCGTCCAAAGTTTTCCAGTTTGTATGTTTCTTTATGCGTATCGATAGATGCAAAAGTTTCAACAACACCCAGTTCTTTGTCGATGTAAAATCCATCGCCTGTCTGTGCGCCTATCATAAGCATGCCTCTTAATAAAGGCGGAAGCTGTCTGATTGCCGTTCTGCGGCTAATGTCTTCTTTTTTTATGTAGTTGTGGTAATATGCGTTTGATTCAATCGGGCGAACCATGATCTCGTCAGGCATACGGTAATTATGATGCAGATAACTGGCGCCGTCTGTATAAATAAGCGGATCAATTCCCATAAAACTCATTGTGCCGACAATAAACCTTAATTTATTCTGACGCACATAAGCGTCTATGCCATCCCATAGCAGCTTTGTTATTACTCCGTTGCGGTGATCTGGGCGGGTAACGCCGCGGGTAACTTCGCATACTTCGAACTTGTACTTAAATAAATTGCTCATGTCATATTTAAGCGTTGCTTTGCAGAAGTCATCATCTTTTTTAAACCGCATCATAATATAACCGCCGACAACTTCTTCGATACCTGTGATGGGGTCCCGGCAGAATGCGCATAACTGTACTGTGTTTTTATCGTAACCCATATTATCGTCAGTTTCGCCTGCAGTTGCTGTCTTTGCTTTTTCCGGATCAAATTCCAGAATTAAATGTTTGTACCGCAAATCCTGGTACTGCCGCAGTTCTTCTTCGTTTTTACAGAGCCGTACTGTGTAGTTGTCCAATGTAAATGGATCTAAATGTTCATCAAATGCCATATACCATTCATCTCCTTGTTAATCATCACTCTTTAATATCCGTAATGACCATTTTGAATATTTAAAATCATATTTTTAAAGTGATAACCGCAAATCATGTATTTTACTGCGTTGCTGCGGGATGACATGTCTACAGTAAATTCCCCGTCTTCCATGTAAATCATAAGACGGTTATAGCTTTGTACAGACATATCTTTAAGTTTATTAATTGGAAAATCACTGCCGCATATTCTGATTTTGTCGCCGAATAATTCCATTTCGCCTTTTCCTATCAGTTCGTCTTTTTTACTGCGAATTGCATGCGACAGGCGGATATTTTCATCGCTGAACAGCGGCTTATCAAGATAATCCTTATAGTTAATTGTTTTTATGTATTCAAGCTGCGCCTTGCCCCAGTCTAAAATTGTGTCAGGGCAATTGTCTGCATTGTTAATTTTTTCAAAAAAGCCTGTGCCGTTAATCTGTACGCGCATTCCGCAGGATGTGCAGAAAAATTCATTTCCTTTCGAGCTTAAATTAATTAATGTTTTGCATTCAATGCAGTAAAACAGCGATCTTTCCAGGAACTCAGCCTTTTGCTTTCCGCGGAATTCTATTTTTTCTGCGGCATTCCATTCAAACTCGTTAAAGTATATTTCGTTTCTGATTAATTCTTCCAGTTGTTCCGGAGAAGAAGTTTTTAATTCATCAGGTGAAATAACCCTTTTTACAAAGGCGTGCATTTTTCCCTTGTTAGGTTTACTTTTCCAGCGCGGTTTAGTGTTATAACCGCCGCGTAACTGCACTATAACAACCTGAACCCCCAGTTTTTTTGCCAGTCTGCCAATGCCCTGCTTCATTGTACATTCTTCGCCGAAAAAGCTGCGGTTACCGGACACAAACATGCCGACAGCGCCGCCCTGATGAATTATGCCGAATAGTTTGATAATAGCGCTGGCATCTGCGCTGCCCTTGGAGAAAGGAATGGGGCGAACCAGTATTTTCATAAGCCAGCTTTTGAATCCGTGGCGGAAAAGAGAATCGCTTGCAAGGTAATTTATTCCAAATTTAAAACCCGCGCTTGCGGCAAATTGATCAAAAGATGTCTGGTGATTTGCTAAGATCAGGCATGGCTGTTTTATACCTTTGCTTGTTTCGTATTTAAACCGGAAACGGTATTTATCCCACATTATAGGGATTAAAATTCTGAATAATAAAAAAATAAGTGTATTGGCTTTTCTTATAAAATCCCGTTTTTTGCCCATTTGTTAATATATGACCCCTTTATGGTTTATGTCAAGGCTAAAACGAAGTAATTAAAGCGGCTTACTGGCTTTGGTGACCTTCTTTGGCAGCCAGGAAAGTTTTCCGATTTTCCATTTATATGCAATTTCACCGTTAATTTTAACTTTTTTCCAGTGCATATTTGCAATAGCAGCAGCCCGGAATTCCAGTTTATCAAGCGGAGGTACAGAGATACATAGTTGTTTTCCTGTATCTTTTAGTGTTAAAAATACGCCTGCCAGTATCAAAGGAAATATGCCGGCTGCCTTATTTTTAGTCACGCTTAAGAGATCGTCAGAAATTGTAAGATTAAGGCAGGGACCGTGTATTGTCAGGTTTTCAGAAAAAGCAGCAGTAGAGACCCCTAAAGCAGTAATCATTGTTAATCCTGTAGTGTTCCTTAATAAACAAGCGGTTTGTTTTAGTTCACCGGCGCTTAATGGCTGTGAAAGACGCGCCAGCGGAGCTACGCAGGGGAAAATATATACGCCTGCGAGGCCGTTTTTAAGCAGCGCTTCGCTGTACTTTTGCAGTTTCTGGCGTGCGTCCCGGTGCGGTACCAAAACAAGAAATGTCCCGGCGCTCTGCTTTGCTGTTTCATTATTCATTATCCCATGATACACTAAAACAAGAGGGAATTACCATGAAGTATAAAACTAAAATCCTGGTGGAACGCTTTACACAGTTGCTTTCATCCTGGAAAGGCGTAGAATGTATAACTTTAAACGAAGCAGCCCAGTCTGATACGCTGGATCCGTACTTTGCGCTCATTCTGGATGTATTTTGCCTTGGCTCCATTCCGGGCGCCGATGAGCGTTGCCGTCTTCTTGGCGATGACGTAGCTGCTTTTGAAAGCGCAGGTCAGAGCGATAAAGACCGCTTTCTTATTGGTGATATTCCTGTACGGCTTGAATACAAAAAGACAAAAAAAATCGATGAACTTGTAAATATTGCCTGCTCTGATCATGAATCATTGTGGTTTATTAAAGATTCCGGTACCTACGGTTTTTACCGCCTTGCAAACTGCGAAATTGTTTTTTCCCGTTCCAACTGGATACATGATGTAAGAAAAAAACTGGAAAATATCGGAGATACTTTCTGGAATGAAATGCGAAGTACTGTACAGTCTAAAATGGAACACTTTTTGTCGGATTTAGGCGCTGCATGTTTCCAGGGTGACAAGTTTCATTATCTTATCGCTTCTGCCGGTTTTATAAAAACTGCATGCCTTACGCTTTTTTGTATCAATAAACGATTTGAGCCATCGCACCGCGCTTATTATAAACAGGTAAACGAACTGCCGGTCCTTCCAAGTTCATTTGCCGCAGAGTTTCAGACTTTTTTGGATAATAGTCCTGCAGAGCTCGACTCACGTTTTTCGCTTGCAAAATTAATTGCGCATAAAATTGTAATGCTGTAAATTATTCTCTTCTTACTGCCTTGTATAATGCATCACGGCTTATTTCTGTCCAGATTGGCCGTCCGTGCGGGCAGCGCGGATCGGGGAGTTCAAGCGCTTCTTTACCAAGCA
>Ga0123356_10004874_pt1 | contig 13789 bp, 10 predicted proteins | sample TergutEmb28metaG_2_FD_92546 | JGI IMG/M metagenome (GOLD analysis project Ga0123356, IMG submission 92546) | Embiratermes neotenicus P3 segment gut microbial communities from Petit-Saut dam, French Guiana - Emb289 P3 | ecosystem: Host-associated > Arthropoda: Insects > Digestive system > Gut ...
AACGTACGGCCCGCAGGATTGGCGAGCGCCGGGCCGGCAATGATCAGCGGACGGGCGGCGGAGGCGATTATGCTCAAAACGGCATCGGCTGCGGCGTCGCTGAGTGCGACCGGCGCGGAAACAAAATCGCCCGCCTCCGGCCACAACGCCTCGTTGTCAGCGACGTGCGCGTCGAGCAAGTCCGATGGCAGGCTGAGATGCACCGGCCCCGGCCGGCCGGATATGGCGATGCGGATTGCCTCGGCGACGTCCAGCCCGAGCGATGCCGCCGACGTCGCCGTCCACGATGCTTTCGCAACGTGGGATGCCATCTCCGCCTGGCGCAGTTCCTGGAAACCGCCGCGACCGAGCTGATTGGTTTCGGTGTGGCCCGAGAGCAGTACCAGGGGCGATTCCTGTCCCTGCGCCGTCATCAGCGCCGCGGTGGCGTTGGCGTGACCTGGACCACCCGTGACCATGGCAAATCCGGGCTTTCCGGTCATGCGGCCCCACGCATCGGCGGCATGCACAGCGGCCGCTTCATGGCGGGTGTGCACGAGGTCGAGCGACGTGTCGATCGCCGCATCGAACAAAGACATGATGTGGTTGCCAGACAGCGTGAAAATCGTGCGGTGTCCGGCACGCTCGAGCGTCCGCATGACGAGGTCGGCGCCGCGAAGTGGTCGGGGCATGACGTTCCTATCTCTCTCGTGACTTCTGCGCACCAGATTGCTTCGGCGCCGCCCGCCTCACAAGCAACGGGTCGCTCTGCCCGGACCGGAATGGGCGCCAGCTGCGAGCGCCGCATCCAAGGCCGGCCGTTTGCGGCGCTCGGTTGCGTCCGAAACAGAATAATGAGGCGTGGCCTCGTTACGCGCGCCGCTGCAGGCGATCGCCGCTTGCAAGGATCGCATCGGCCAGTTCCGCGGCGGGGCCTCGTAGGGCGCGTCCGGCGCCGAGCACGACAAACTCCACCTCGCCGAGCTCCGGCAGCCGGAGCGTCGCTGGCATTTCGCTCAATCCGTCCGGCATGAGCCCGCGCGCGTGCACGGTCACGCCGAGGCCCGCGAGTGTCGCCGCGCGCAAGCCGCTCAGGCTGCCACTGGAGCACACAATGCGCCACGACCGGCCGGCGCGCTCCAGCATTTCCAGTGCTACGGTGCGCGTGATGCTGGGGGGTGTGTAAAGGATCAGCGGCAGTGGCTGGCCCGGATCGATCCGCGTCGTCTCCGTGCCGATCCAGGCGAGACGGTCGCGCCACACCCGCCGCCCGCGATCGTCGCCAGCGCGGCGTTTGCACAACGCAAGATCCAGATCGCCGGCGTCGAGCATCTGATGCAGCGAAGCGCTCAGATCGACGGTCAACTCCAGGTCGACCAGCGGGTGCAGGTGCGTGAACTCGCGCAGCAGTTCCGGCAGGCGGGAGCTGACGAAATCCTCCGACGTGCCGAACCGCACGCGCCCGCGAACCTCTGCACCGGCAAAGTAGCGTTGCGCCCGTTCGGTTGCATCCAGGATCGAGCGGGCAAATCCGACCATGGCCTCGCCATCCGCCGTCGGCACGACGGAGTGGGTGTCGCGGATGAAGAGGCGCCGTCCGACCGCCTCTTCCAGCTTGCGGACGTGCTGGCTGACGGTGGACTGGCGCAGACCCAGGCGTCTGCCGGCCTCGCTGAAATTCCGCGTCTGGGCGACTGCGAGAAAGCTTTCGAGCAGCGTCAGGTCGAGCATCACTGCCTCTCGGCTATCGGATTTCATGATGACAATAAGATCACTAAACCAACTTCACAATAACCAATCAGGCCGCCAGGTTGGTTGGGTTCCCCGACCCTGAAGGAGTGGAGCCGTGCAGCGCCTGTTATCCCGCCTTGGCATGGATCCCTACATTGCTGCGATCCTCGGCACGGTGGCGCTGGCGACGCTTTTGCCGGCCCGTGGTGCGGGTATGGTTTACGCGAACGGTGTCACCGCAGCCGCCATCGCGCTGATGTTCTTTTTGCAGGGTGCGCGCCTTGCGCCGCGGGCAGCGCTGGCCGGTGCGCGGCACTGGCGACTGCACGTCGTCATCCTTACCAGCACGTTCATACTGTTCCCCGTGCTGGGACTGATTGCCCATGCTCTCGTCCCGCGATTGCTGACACCACCACTCTGGTTTGGCGTTCTGCTGCTCTGCATGCTCCCGTCCACGGTGCAATCGTCGATTGCTTTCACCTCAATCGCCAAAGGCAACGTGCCTGCAGCCCTGTGCGCCGCGACAGCCTCCAATCTGTTCGGTATCGTTCTCACTCCCCTGCTGGCCGCGCTGCTGATGGGCCGGTCGGGCGGCTTTTCCGCACGCAACCTCGGCGATATCGGGTCGGAACTGCTGTTGCCGTTTGCCCTTGGTCAACTTGCACGCCCATGGTTGGGCGATTGGGCGTTGCGCAACAAGACGCTGCTCGCATTGGTCGATCGCGGCTCCATCCTGCTGGTCGTCTACGCTGCATTCAGCGAAGGCGTGACGCACGGCATCTGGCATCAGGTCGATGCAGCAGAGATGGGGAAGTTGCTGCTGCTCGATGCGTCTTTGCTCGCGGCGGTGCTGTTGCTGACGGCCGGCTTGGCGCGTCTGCTGCGTTTCCATCGTGCCGACGGGACCACCGCTATATTCTGTGGTTCGAAAAAGAGCCTGGCGAGCGGGTTGCCGATGGCCGGAATCCTGTTCGCAGGCCAGTCGCTCGGGCTGGTCATTCTGCCGCTGATGCTGTTTCACCAGCTTCAGCTCATGGTGTGCGCCGCATTGGCACGAAGATTTGCACTCACGCCCACGCGGCCGCTGTCGCCGGTGCCTGCTGGCACGTGAGCATTGTCACGCTGTGCCTCTGCCCGCGGGCTTGTTCCCAGCGTTGCGGCGTATTCGAGGGTGTCGTCTCGTCGCGGACCGCGACGGCGAGAGCAAGGCGCAAGTCCGGCGTGAAGGAGGCTGCGTACCACAACGTCCCTGACCAGCCTCTTTCATTCCCGCGCGCGGCGCGCCAGATTGCGGTTCCATGGAAGCGCGGCAAGTGCACGGAAGCTGCGTGTCCCGCGAGGGGAACGGGGTCCTGTTGCTCGGCCCGCCCGGGTCGGGCAAGTCCGACTTGGTCCTGCGCCTTTTGCATCACGGCTTTACGCTCGTCGCCGATGACCGTGTCGACATCGAGGCCGGCGTCGCCAGCGCACCCTCCGCGCTTGCCGGTCTGCTGGAAGTCCGCGGTTTCGGCATCGTGCGGCTGCCCTGCGCACCTTCCGCCCGCCTCGTATTGGCGCTGCGGCTCGGCCCGGTGTCGGAGCGCCTCCCCGCTCCGGAATGGGACGTGGCGCTCGGCGTGCCGACCGCGTGCCTCGACCCCGCTGCCGCCTCGGCGCCGGAACGTGTCGCGCTAGCACTCGACTGCCTGCTCGGCCGCGTCGACCAGGTCGCGGGCGCGTTCACCGCATGACGGCGTCGCCGCCCTCGCGCGCCCGGCAGCGCGTTGTCGTGGTGACCGGCCTGTCCGGCGGCGGCAAGGCCTCGATCCTGCGGGCCTTGGAGGACCTTGGCTACGAAGCCGTCGACAACCCGCCGCTCACGATGCTCGAGGACATGGTCGCACGCGGCGAGCGCAACCTCGCGGTCGGGATTGACGCGCGCACGCGCGGCTTCGACTCGGGTCTGGTCGTGGAGGCTCTGGCGCGCCTGCGCGCGAAGCCGGAACTGCACACAGAGCTGGTATTCGCTTGGGCCGACCAAGCGACGCTGCTCAGCCGCTACACCGAGACCCGCCGCCGCCACCCGCTGGCGCAGCATGGACCGGTCGCTGAGGCCATCGCCTCCGAGGAGACGGTCACTGCCAGGCTGCGCGAGAACGCCGACCTCGTGATCGACACCTCAGCCCTGCCGTTACCGGGACTGCGTCGACTAATCGAGCAGCGCTTCGGCGCGGGCCAGGATATCCAGACAGGACTCGCGATTTCGCTGATCTCTTTTGCCTATTCGCGCGGACTCCCGCGCGAAGCAGATCTGGTATTCGATGCACGCTTTTTGCGGAATCCGCATTATGATCCTATATTGCGCTCACGAACCGGGCTTGATCCCGCGGTCGGCGCGTACGTTACGGCCGACGGGGACTACGCTGCATTCCTCGGCAGGCTGACCGCTCTGATTGAGCTGCTCTTGCCGAGGTTCGTCCAAGAGGGCAAAAAATACGTCACAATAGGGATCGGGTGTACCGGCGGCCGTCATCGCTCGGTGTATCTCGTGCAGACGTTGGCAGCCTGGCTGGCGGCGCGTATTGCGACAGACCAGAGCACCGGCGGGCCCGGGGCAACGTGGCGGCTGCATGTGACGCATCGTGAGCTGACCCGCGAGGGGCAGGAACCGATGCAGCTGACGGATCGCCCGGGGCCGCGCCGGGATGGAGTCGATATTGACGAGGGCACGCGGTCCTCGCCGGTTCAGGCACAGGAGGCCTGAGGCAAGACGATGAGCGGCAACAAAGACAGTGGGCTTCGCTTCGCCGGAGCCGGTAGGGAAGCGTCTCACCGTCCATGATCGGCATGGTTCTCGTGACCCACGGCCGCCTTGCCGTGGAGCTTCGCTCCGCGCTGGAGCATGTGGTCGGCGCGCAGCGAAACGTCGATGCGGTGTGCATCGGCCCCGACGACGACATGGAAAACCGCCGCGCCGAGATCGAGGCGTGTATCAAGCGGTGCGATACCGGCGACGGTGTCGTACTGCTGACCGATATGTTCGGCGGAACGCCCTCGAACCTGGCGATCTCCATGATGGAGAAGCAGAATGTCGAGGTGATCGCCGGCGTCAATCTGCCCATGTTGGTGAAGCTCGCGAAGGTGCGCTCCAACGAGCCGCTGCCTGACGCGGTGACCTGCGCCGAGGAGGCCGGCCGGAAATACATCGCGGCCGCCTCACACGTGCTGCACGGCCAGGCCTGCAGGCCGAACGGGAACGGCAAGTGCGGATAGCCGAGCGTCCCTCCCTCGCGTTGAACGGAAGCGGACGGCGTCAGGGGTTCCTGCAGACCGCTTTGACCGCTATCGCGGTCCCAATCCCTGCGGGGTTGGGGGGGCGAGACTGACCGCGAGGGACGCCCCCTCGGACCGGGATGCCCCGCAACCGATCCCCGGTGGCACGGTTCTGACCCGCGTCGTCACCATCACCAACAAGCGCGGCCTGCATGCGCGCGCCGCGGCCAGGTTCGTAACCACTGCGGAGCGCTTCGGTGCTTCGGTCGATGTATTGCGCGACGAACAATCGGTGTCGGCGCGGTCGATTATGGGGCTGATGATGCTGGGTGCCGGCCCGGGCGCCACACTGGAGCTGCGCGCCGAAGGCTGGGACGCCAAGGAGGCGCTCGACGCCCTGGCCGCACTGGTCGAGGCCGGCTTTGATGAGAAAGGCTGAACCACCGCCGCCGCAGCACAAGCGACTCGCGCGCGCTCCGGCGCCGGACACAGCGCGGCCCGAGAGGGTGTTTCGCGGCATTGCCGTCTCTCCTGGCGTCGCGATCGGACCGGCGTTCGGTGCATCGGAGCCAGTGCCGGTGATCACCCGCGAGAAGATCCAGGCCACCGATATTGCAGCGGAAAGCGCCCGCCTCGAGGGCGCGATCGCCCAGTCCCACCGCCAGCTCACCAAGCTCAGGGCGCGGCTGGCCGTTCTGCCCGAAGACAGCCAGAGTGAAATTGCGCCGCTGTTTGACGTGTACTTGCGTATGCTGGGGCCTTCCCGGCTGATCCACGGCGTGCGCCGGCGCATCCGGGAGACGCTGATGTCGGCGGAAAGCGCGGTGGCCGCGGAAGCCAACGCGATCGCCGAGGCGATCCTCGCTCAGATCGAGCCTAGTGCCAGCGCTGACGACCGTGCCGGCCTGACGCGCCGTGCCGACGAGGTACGGGAAATCGCGCGCCGCTTGGTGCGAAATCTGACGCGTCTGCCGTTCAAAAGCTTTTCGGGTCTGCCGCAAGGCGCAGTCTTGTTAACTGAATCGCTTCGACCGGCCGATGCTGCGTTGCTGGAGCCGTCTCGCGTGGCAGGCGTGGTCGCTGAGGAAGGCGGAGAGGACGGCCATACCGCGGTCATGCTACGCGCACTCGGCATGCCGGCCGTGCTGGGCGCCGCTGACGCGGCGCACGCCATCCGGGCGGGTGAGACGGTCGTGGTGGATGGCCGGTCCGGCCGCGTGGTGCTCAACCCATCAGCCGCGACGCTTGGTAAGGCCCGCCGGGCCGTCACGAAATACGCACGTGAGCGCCAGCGCTACGCGAAACTGCGCCGGCTGCCGGCCGAGACGCGGGATGGACAAGCGGTGGAGCTGCAGGCCAACCTTGAGCTGCCGATCGAACTGCCGCTGATCGCCCAGTCCGGTGCCCTCGGGATCGGCCTGCTGCGCACCGAATTCTTGTTCATGAATCGCGAGACGATGCCTGACGAGGCCACTCAGGCCGACACCTATCGCAGCATCGTGGAAGCGATGAATGGCGATCCGGTGACCTTCCGCGTCCTCGACTGGGGTGGAGAGAAGGATATCGAGGCTCTGTCGAGCGCCGGCATCGTGCCGGAAGTCGCTGACGCCAATCCCGCACTCGGGTTGCGTGGCATCCGCCTGCTGCTGCGCGAGACCGAGCTGCTAGAGACGCAGTTTGCAGCCATCCTGCGCACCGGTCTGGCAGGGCCGGTGCGGGTCATGCTGCCGATGGTCACCACCGTTGCGGAAGTACGGTCAGCGCGCGAGATCTATGAACGTGTCGCGCGCCGGCTGCGCCGCCGCGGCGAGCGCATTCCCGAGAAGCTGCCGCCACTGGGCATCATGGTCGAGACGCCCGGCGCGGCATTGGCTGCCGACGCGCTGGCGCTCGAAGCGGATTTCTTCGCGATCGGCACCAACGATCTCACCGCCTACACGCTGGCGGTGGATCGCGGGGAAAGTCAGGTGGCGGAGCTGTACGATCCGATGCATCCTGCTGTGCTGCGCCTGGTGCAATTCGCGACTGAGGCGGCGCTGCGAATGCGCATGCCGGTCTCGGTCTGCGGCGAGATGGCCGGCAATGCGCAATTGACACCGCTGCTGCTTGGCCTCGGGCTGCGCAGCTTCAGCATGAACGCTGCCTCCGTGCCGCGGGTGAAACAGGCGGTGCGCGCGGTCGAGATAGACGCCTGTGCACGGTTCGCGCGGCACGTGATGGAGCAATCGGACCCTGCACAGATCGAGGAAATGGTGCGGGCGTTTTCGGAGGCGCACGTTGACGGCTGAACATCCCGCCGTGATGGCGAGGTCCCAGTCAACCCCGTCTGCCGACCTGTGCGCGCGCTTTGGCTCCGGCCACACGACAGAAATCCTCCATCGTTATTGCCCTGAAAGCCGCAACCCATAGGGTGCCGCGGACTTGATCCGGGGCAGGATTGCGGCCCCGGTTGTTGCACGGTTGACGACGGCTCCCCTGTTCTACTTTGCAGGCCGGCCGCGTCGCGCGTCGCCGAAGCGGCACCGACTGCGCGCGCGATGGCGGCGATTTGCCTGACATTCCGCCATCTGGCATACCGCCGCCCCACCCTGTCCCGCCTCGCCGGGCTGGCCGCCCGTGCAGCGGTTTGCCCGCTCCCAGCAAGGAAGAGTCTAGATGCAACTGGCCAATATTCTGATCATCGCCTGCGGCGTACTGGCGCTGATCTACGGCCTGATCACAAGCCGCCAGGTCCTCGCGGCAGACGCCGGCAGTACGCGCATGCAGGAGATCTCGGGAGCGGTGCAGGAAGGCGCCCGCGCTTACCTGAACCGGCAATATAGGACCATCGCCATAGTCGGCGTGGTGATCCTGATCCTGCTCGGCATCTTCCTCGGCGCGCGCGTGGCCATAGGCTTTCTGATCGGCGCCGTGCTCTCCGGCGCCGCCGGTTACATCGGCATGAACGTGTCAGTACGCGCCAACGTCCGCACCGCTGAGGCGGCCAAACACGGCCTCGGCGCCGGCCTCGGCATCGCCTTCCGCGCCGGTGCGGTGACCGGGATGCTGGTGGTTGGCCTCGGGCTGCTAGGCGTGTCGATCTATTACCTGACCCTGCGCAGCGGTTATGGCGCCAACATCACTGACGACCAACTGCGCAACGTGTTGGAAGCGATGGTCGCTCTGGGCTTCGGCGGTTCACTGATCTCGATCTTCGCCCGTCTCGGCGGTGGCATCTTCACCAAGGGCGCCGATGTGGGCGCCGACCTCGTTGGCAAGGTCGAGGCCGGTATCCCCGAGGACGATCCCCGTAACCCTGCCGTCATCGCCGACAATGTTGGCGACAACGTTGGCGACTGCGCCGGCATGGCCGCCGACCTCTTTGAGACCTATGCGGTGACGATTGTCGCCACCATGCTCCTCGCGGCGATCTCTTTCACGGGCGCCGACCGCGATCATCTGCTGCTATTGCCGCTCGGCATCGGTGCTATTTGCATCCTGACCTCGATCATCGGCACGTATTTCGTGAAGCTCGGGCCGGATAACGCCATCATGAAGGCGCTGTACCGCGGCCTGATCGTGACCGGCGTGCTGTCGGTGATCGGCGTTGCGCTGATTATCGCGTGGTTTGTCGGCTTCGGCGCGCCGCTGTCGGTTGCGCCGGGGGTGCCCACGATGACCGGCCTTGATTTGTTCATCTGCGCGCTGGTTGGCCTGGCCGTGACCGGCGCCATTGTCTGGATCACCGAATACTACACCGCAACAGAGTATCGCCCGGTGCGCTCGATCGCACAAAGCTCTACGACTGGCCACGGCACAAACGTGATCCAGGGCCTCGCCGTGTCGATGGAGGCAACCGCGCTGCCGGCCGTCGTGATCTGCATCGGCATCATCATCACCTACATGGTCGCCGGCTTGTTCGGCATCGCTGTGGCGGTGACGACGATGTTGTCGCTCGCCGGTATGATCGTTGCGCTGGACGCCTACGGCCCGGTTACCGACAATGCCGGTGGCATAGCCGAGATGGCCGATCTGCCGCGCGACGTGCGTGTGACAACTGACGCGCTGGATGCGGTCGGAAACACCACCAAGGCGGTGACCAAGGGCTATGCGATCGGCTCGGCAGGCCTGGCCTCGCTGGTTTTGTTTGCGGCCTACACGCAGGACCTCCAGCACTTTTTCCCCTCGCTGCATGTCACTTTCACGCTGCAGGATCCGTTCGTGGTGATCGGCTTGATCATAGGCGGCTTGCTGCCGTACTTGTTCGGCGCGATGGGCATGACTGCGGTAGGCCGCGCAGCGGGTTCGGTCGTGGTTGAGGTCCGCCGCCAGTTCAGAGAAATCGCCGGCATCATGGAGGGCACGGGCAAGCCGGAATACGGCAAAGCGGTCGACATGCTCACCCGTGCGGCGATCCACGAGATGCTGGTGCCGTCGCTTCTGCCGGTGCTGGCGCCGATCGTATTGTGGATCATCATCGACCTGATCGCGGGCCGCGCGGCGGCATTCGCTTCGCTTGGCGCAATGCTGCTCGGGACGATCGTTACGGGGCTGTTCGTAGCGATCTCGATGACCTCGGGCGGCGGTGCCTGGGATAACGCCAAAAAATACATCGAGGAAGGCCACCACGGCGGCAAAGGCTCCGACGCACACAAGGCGGCGGTCACCGGCGATACGGTCGGCGATCCGTACAAGGACACCGCGGGCCCCGCGGTGAATCCGATGATTAAGATCACCAACATCGTGGCGCTGCTGCTGCTGGCGATCCTGGCGGGTTGGCTGCACTAGCGAGCGGCCGCCCGCTCATTCTCTGGTCGTAAGAAAGCGGCGCCGGGCATTACCCCTCCGGCGCCGCCGGGTTTTGGCGTTCCGCGGTTGCGCTCCCGCCACGCGTGGACCGCGTGGCCGCAAGCCCAGTGGGACTCGCGGGTCTGCCAGACACGCAATCGCCGCATGGCGACGCGCGACCCGATCCCAATGCAGTCGGCGAAGCCGCTCGCCTCTCGGGCCAACCATCAGTCAGCGTTTCTGCGCAGATGAGAACTCAGAGTAAACAACGCTGTTGGGGATCGTCATGCCGCGGTTCGCGCGTGGCGCCTTCGAGGGGGATCGGCCTTGCGTACGAACGTAGCCATCATCGGCGGAGGCCCGGCCGGACTGCTGCTGTCGCACATCCTCGACTTGCATCAGGTCGGCAGCATCGTGCTGGAACGCCGCTCACGCGCATACGTCCTGCAGCGCATCCGTGCCGGCGTCCTGGAACCGCACAGTGTCCGGCTTCTGCGCGACACGGGCCTTGCCGAGCGCATGGACCGCGATGGCCAGGAGCATGACGGCAGCACCATCGTATGGGGCGTCGACCAGCGCCTGCGGATCGACACGCACCGCTTCACCGGACAGCCCATGATGGCATATGGCCAGACCGCCCTCACGGAAGACCTGTACGCCGCCCGCGACCGCGCAGGCGGCCAGATCATCGACGAGGTCGAGAACATACAATTGCACGATCTCGTCACCGACCGGCCGTTCGTCACTTACGAAAAGAATGCAACGACGCGTCGCGTTGACTGCGACTTCGTCGCTGGCTGCGACGGGCAGCACGGCGTCAGCCGCCAGTCGATTCCGCCCTCAGTGCAGCGGACTTTCGAAAAATCGTATCCTTTCGGCTGGCTGGGCGTGATGGCGCTCGCGCCACCGCTGTCCGACCTGACGTACGCGAATCACGCTCGCGGCTTCGCTCTGGCATCCATGCGCAGCCCGACACTCAGTCGCTACTACCTACAATGCGACTTGGATACGAAGCTCAATGACTGGCCGGATGATCGCTTCTGGCAGGAGCTGAAGGCGCGCTTCCCCGCGAACGTGGCAGGCCGGATCACCATCGGTCAGGTCATCGAAAAATCCATCGCGCCGCTGCGCAGCTTCGTTGCCGAGCCGATGCGCTACGGCCGCCTGTTCCTCGCCGGTGACGCTGCGCATATCGTGCCGCCGACGGGCGCAAAGGGTCTGAACCTCGCGATATCCGACGTGTTCTATTTGTCGCGTGCACTGTCCCGGTTCTATGCCAACGGCCGTGCCGACGATCTGGACAACTATTCAGCTATGGCACTGCGCCGCGTCTGGAGCGCGGTGCGCCTGTCGTGGTGGCTGACCAAACTGCTGCACCGCTTTCCGCATGAAACGCCGTTCGATCAGCGCATGCGTGAGACCGAGCTCGGCTACCTGACGCAGTCGACGCATGCGCAGGCGTCGCTTGCCGAGCAATATGCCGGGCTGCCGTTCGAAGGCTAACGAGCGTTGGTTGAACCACACGGGTCGTGCTGTGGCTGTTCGTCACCATCGGCATCCAGCAGAGCACCGGTTCGTTCGCTTTGGCGTTTCCGATCGTGCCGGTTGCGGTCGTCCTGATGGGCTTGGCATCTCGTTGTTCGCGCCCGAACACCGCGGCAAGGATCTGGACGCGATCGCGGTGTTGGGCGCGGCCGTAGGGTCGGCACATCCCGGCGGTTCGCGCCGTTGCGGCATGTAGGCCATCACAGGCATCGATGGGCGGGACGAGCCAGGGCATGACGCGCGACGCGGATGCTTGCCACGCGCCGTGTCTCTCTTCATGACACGATCCGAATGCTGCACCCCTCCGACCGTCCCTTGCTGCGTCTTCTGCCCAACCAGGGCCGCCGCCTGCGCGCTGGTGCGCCCTGGGTGTTTTCGAACGAGATCGCTATGCGTCCGGAGTATCGGAAGCTGGAACCAGGCGGTCTCGTGCGTTTGGAAGGCGGCGACGGCACCCGTTTCGGTACCTTCATCTTCAACCCGCACAGCCTGATCGCTCTGCGTCTGCTGGACCGCGACCCAGACGCCATGATCGACGCTGCCTGGCTGCATGCGCGTCTCACATCGGCGATCGATCTGCGCGCCCGCGTCTGTGACAGCCCATACCATCGCCTTGTGCACGCCGAAGCCGATGGCCTGCCCGGCCTGGTGATCGACCGTTACGGTGACGTCGCGGTGCTCGCCGCCAACACCGCCGGTATGGACCGCCTGACTTCGCTGATCGTCCAAGTCTTGCGCGATCTGCTGGCGCTGCGCGCCATCGTCGGGCGCAATGACGCCGCGGCACGCCAGCAGGAGGGCCTCGAGGAGACCGTGTCGCTTTTGCACGGTACGGAAGCGACCGCGGTGGTCGAGGAAGGCGGCGTGCGGTTTCCCGTCGACTTGCTCGGCGGTCAGAAGACCGGCTGGTTCTTCGACCAGCGCCCCAATCGCGACCGCGTCGCCGCTCTGGCGCAGGGCGCCCGCGTGCTGGACGTCTTCTGCCACATCGGCGCGTTCGGGTTGCGATGCATCTCGGCCGGGGCCGCGTCTGCCATGCTGGTGGACTCGAGCGCACCTGCGCTCGTCCATGCCACTGAGGCGGCGCAGCTGAATGGCTGGTCCGACCGCATTACGACGCAGCGCGGCGATGCGTTCGCCAGCATGATAGAGCTTGCAGCTTCCGCGCAACGCTTCGACATCGTGGTGTGCGATCCGCCCGCCTTTGCCCGCTCGCGCAAGGATGCGGAGGCGGGACTGCGCGCCTATGGCCGCATGGCGCGTCTGGCCGCACCGCTCGTGGCTCCCGGTGGCTTTCTGCTGGTGGCCTCCTGCAGTCATCACGCGCCGCTGGAGGCATGGATGGCTCAGATCGCCTGGGGGCTACACCGCGGGCGGCGCGAGGCGCGCATCCTGGCGACGACAGGAGCGGGCGCGGACCACCCGGTACATCCGCAACTACCGGAAACCGCGTATCTCAAGGCACAGTTGCTGCAACTGATGTGACGGCAACGAAACCGTATGACCCGCAGTGTCTCCGGGAGCAGTTCCATGCGCTTGAGCCGGCTGAACTGTCCGGGCCGCGCGCTGCTACGGTCGCGTCGGTGGGTGCATGTGCCGGTCGTCGATGTGGGCGTTTGCGCCCGCGGCGCACTTCCGCCGCCGCCTGATACGCGCCGACAACCAGAGCGTGTGTTGCATGCCAGGGCGGCTTGCGGTTGAGGTTGAAAACGCAATCATTCTGGCGCATTTCCCAGCCGCAAGCTTGCGCCGCTCCCGCCGATCGCCCGCCTCCGCACTTGTCCGCGCGCCCCAGCAGCCCATGCTCCTGGGGCGCTGCCCGTACGGAGGCCTGTCGGCGCCCAAGAGCCGCGCCTGCCCGGACAGACCGGAGGAGCAATATGGCTGGAGTCGATATCCTGGCATCCGCCTTCAGTGGGGCGAATGCGGCATTCTTGGGCGAGCAGTATGCCCGTTGGGCAGCCGACCCTCGCTCGGTCGATCCCAGCTTCGCCGAATTGTTCGGTGCCTTGAATGAGGAAGCCCGTGCCGTGTTGGAGGAGTCCACCGGCGCCTCTTGGGCCCCGCATCACGACGCATTGGTGGAAACCGTTCCGGCCCGCCCTGTCGCGTCCCGCCCGGCCGACCATGCCGCCGCGCCCACGCTCACCAACGACCAAATCCGCGCAGCGACGATCGCCTCGCTGCGCGCCCTAATGCTGATCCGCTCCTACCGCGTGCGCGGTCATCTTGAGGCGCGACTCGATCCGCTCGGCCTGACCATCCCGGCCCGGCATGCCGAACTCGATCCGCGCTCTTACGGCTTCACTGACGCTGACCTCGACAAACCGATCTTCATCGACAACGTGCTCGGCCGTGAGAGCGCCACGTTGCGCGAAATCGTCCGCATCCTGCGTGATACCTACTGCGGCCCGATCGGCGTCGAGTTCATGCACATTCAGGACCCGGACCAGAAAGCCTGGATTCAGCGAAAGGTCGAAGGCGCGCCCTGGCTGACAGCATTCGGCCCGGAGGA
>Ga0123356_10004875_pt1 | contig 13788 bp, 7 predicted proteins | sample TergutEmb28metaG_2_FD_92546 | JGI IMG/M metagenome (GOLD analysis project Ga0123356, IMG submission 92546) | Embiratermes neotenicus P3 segment gut microbial communities from Petit-Saut dam, French Guiana - Emb289 P3 | ecosystem: Host-associated > Arthropoda: Insects > Digestive system > Gut ...
GTTTAAAGGGCCGGGGGGGGAAAAATGGTTTTTGTCCTTGGGTTTCCCCTGTTTTAAATTAAAAAAAAAATGTTCCCCCCCCCCCCCCCCCGCATTTGTCAAGCACTGGAAAGCCCTTTGCTGCGTAGATAATGCCTGCTGGCGGCTGTTTAATCAATTCGGAATCATTTTTGGTGGATTTGGAAGAAGTGCCGATAGACGCCGTTTTTGGGCATTTTTTGGGTATGGCGATTGGGGAAAGACTAAAGAGTGTATAAAAAAAACAGGAAAATTTCAAGAATTACTGATAACTCAAAGTAAAGGGAGTGTAACATGAAAAAGAGTGTAACACAAATATTCTTCACATTGTTTTTTGTGGTTGTAGTTTTTGCCTTGCCGACAACGGCGCAGACTTGGAACGTTGGAGCAGCATAAAATCCCAATGGGGCTGGGTCGGTTACCGCTACGCTTATTGGGGGGACGCTTGTTATTAGCGGGAGCGGAGCTATGGCGAATAACATTTTTCCCGCTCCTTGGTTTAGTATCAGAGGTTCCATTACCACTGTAGTTATTGATGAGGGCGTAACTTCTATCGGAGAGAGGGCATTTTATGAATGTGTCCGCCTGACTTCCGTTACCATTTCTAACAGCGTGACTACTATCGGAGAGGGGGCATTTCTGTTTTGTACTGACCTAACTTCTGTGACTATTGGTAACAGCGTGAGGACTATTGAATCGAATGCGTTTGCGTATTGTACCGGTCTAACTTCCGTGACCATTCCTAACAGCGTGACTACTATCGGAGGGGGGGTGTTTGCGGGTTGCACCGGTTTGACTTCCGTGACCATTCCTAACAGCGTGACTACTATCGGAGGGGGGGTGTTTGCGGGTTGCACCGGTTTGACTTCCATAAATGTAAACCCGGATAATGCCAATTTCAGTTCTGAATATGGCGTATTATTCAATAAAAATAAAGCTACCTTGATAAAATATCCGCCAGGCAGAGAAGGCGAGTACACCATCCCTAATAGCGTGACTACTATCGGAGAGCAGGCGTTTATGGATTGCACCGGCCTGACTTCCGTGACCATCCCTAACAGCGTGACTACTATCGGAGAGCAGGCGTTTAATGGTTGCACCGGCCTGACTTCCGTGACCATCCCTAATAGCGTGACTACTATCGGAGAGTGGGCGTTTATTGGTTGCACCGGCCTGACTTCCGTGACCATCCCTAACAGCGTGACTACTATCGGAGAGCGGGCGTTTAATAGTTGCACCGGCCTGACTTCCATAATCAGTTTAAGAGCTGTCCCGCCATCAGTCGGTTTAGGCGCATTCTTAAACATAAACGCATCTGCTTGCTTGTACGTCCCGCAAGGCAGTATAAGCGCTTACGGTGAAGCCTCAGTGTGGAAAGATTTCAGCTGTATCAATCCCTTCAACGCTACCGTAACATTTGATTCGCAGGGTGGCAGTGCCGTAATTCCGCAGACTGTATTAATCGACAATAAAGTGGCAAAGCCAACAGACCCTACCCGCCCTAATCATGTTTTTATCGGTTGGTACAAGGAAGCAGCTTGTATCAATCAGTGGGATTTTGATACAGATGTTGTAACGTCTGCCACAACACTTTATGCCAAGTGGATTATCAATACATACACAGTTACGTTTGTTGATGGTCTCGGCAATACCATAGGAACACCACAAACCATAAGCCACGGCAGTAACGCTACACCGCCAACCAATCCCACCCGCGATACCCATAATTTCACCGGCTGGAGCGGCATTTATACAAACATAACAAGCAATCGCACTATAACTGCACTGTGGGCGATAAAGACATATATTGTAACATGGAACGCCGATGGTGGAACACCAGCTCCAACGCAAACATCCGTCAGCCACGGCAACAGCATAACAGCCCCCGTTGCAATGACAAGATTCGGTTATACGTTTGGCGGTTGGTACAGTAACGAAGCTCTAACGTCAGCGGTAACATTTCCAATTGCAAACGTGACTACACCACGAACACTTTACGCAAAATGGACGCTAAACACTTACACTGTAACATGGAACACAGACGGCGGAACCCCTGCCCCAACGCAAACAACCGTCAGTCATGGCAACAACATAACAGCCCCGGCACCGATGACAAAAACTGCTTATACATTTGACAATTGGTATACTAATGAAGCTCTAACTATACCAGCAACTTTCCCAATTGCAAATGTGACCATGACCCAAATGTTCTATGCAAAATGGACGTCAAATAATTACACCATAATCTACCACGGCAACAGCAGCATAGCCGGAACAGCGCCGTCAACACAAACCGCCGCATACAATACGACAGTTACTTTATCGGATAAGGGCTCTCTTGAGAAAATCGGCCACACATTCACAGGCTGGAACACTACTCAAAACGGAACCGGAATCGGTTACAATGCCGGTGAATCATTCACTATCCCCGCAACAAATACCACGCTCTACGCACAGTGGACAATCAACAATTACAACGTAACCTACAACGGTAACGGCCATACCGGCGGTACTGCGCCATCATTTCAAACATCTGCGTACAACACAACGATTTCCGTAAGGGGAAACACCGGTAATCTTCAAAAAACCGGCTACACATTCGCAGGATGGAACACGCAATCTGACGGACAAGGAACAGATTATGCGTCCAGTGCGGCTTTTACTATTCCGGCGGATAATGTGGTATTGTATGCAAAGTGGAATATTAACAACTACACGGTAACATTCGTAGATTATGACGGCACAACAATTCTGAAAACGCAGACGAATGTTCCGCACGGCACGGGAGCCACCCCGCCCACAGATCCAACGCTTACGGGCTACACGTTTACCGGCTGGAATCCAGCATATAACAACGTGACCGGTAACCTTACCGTTACTGCGCAATACACGATTAATACGTATACGGTAACATTCGTAGATTATGACGGCACAACAGTTCTGAAAACGCAAACGAATGTCCCACACGGCACAGAAGCCGCCCCACCAGCAAATCCAACGCGCACAGGTCACACGTTTACCGGTTGGAGTCCAGCATATAACAACGTGACCGGTAATCTTACCGTTACTGCGCAGTACACGATTAACATTTGCGAACATGATTTTTCAGTGTCTGTAACCGATGTTCCGGCAACGTGTACCAATGATGGCGCGGGGCATTATAAATGCTCGTTATGCGGCGCGGCAGGCGCAAATTTTATTATTGATATGCTTGGCCACAGCCTCACTTGGGCGATAACTATTCCGGCAACTTGTACATATACTGGCGAAGAAACAGTAACATGTCAGAGAATCGGCTGTACGCATAATGAGATAAACAAAATCCCGATGTTGACAGGAAATGATTGCAGCCTCACCGCAATATCATCGCCGGAACGAACGGCTCCAACTATCGTTCAGCCAAATACGGAAGCTGGCATTGCGTTGACAAGTGAGTTCACTGCCGGCCCGAACCCAGTGGCTCGTTCATCAGGCAATGTAAACTTCTTTCGTCAGGGTAAGTGGATAGAATCCGCAACGCTTACAATTTTTGACGCATCCGGTAACGTTGTCAACCGGATAAAAATCACTGACAATGCGCTTGATGGACAATCAAGGCGCGAGGTAGGTTCATGGGATTTGAAAGACGCCAAGGGCCGTCCTGTATCAGAGGGCACATATTTGGTTAGAGGTACTGTTACCGCGTCAGACGGGATAAAAGGAGAGAGTATCATTGATGGTTGGCGTTAAATAGCATAAGCCTTGTAATTTGCAATATCACTATGAAGCGCCTTCAAATATTTTTGAGGGCGCTTTTTTACATGGAGCGGTCTTGCGTTTATTTCATGCAACAAAAGTAACCTGCTATCAGATTAAAATTAACGCAGCAAAGGGAATACTCTTTCCTTAAGATTTTAGCTTAAGTACCAAAAAGGTGTTGAATCATCACCTTTTTAATACCAAAAAGGTGCAGCTCTTGCACGAAATTGATACTTAAGGCCAAAGCATATATTATATTATCAGGTATGGAAAGAACATTAACAAGCAAATTACTGGATTGGAAGAACAGCCGTTACAGGCAGCCCTTGATTTTGAAAGGCGTTAGGCAGTGCGGAAAAACCTTTTTGTTGAAAGAATTTGGGAAAAGGTATTATGATGACTGCGTCTATTTCAATTTTGAGGGTAATAAAATTTTGCAAAGTGTTTTTGAGACTGATTTGAATCCGGAGCGGATAATAACCGAGTTAGCCGCTATCGTAAAGAAAGATATCTATCCGGGAAAGACGCTTGTTATTTTTGACGAGATACAGTTTTGCAATCAAGCCCTAACTTCTCTCAAATATTTTTGCGAAGACGCTCCGCAGTTCCACATCGCGGCTGCAGGCTCGCTTCTTGGAATCGCGCTCTCAAAACCTCTCTCTTTTCCTGTAGGCAAGGTTGATTTTTTAACACTCTATCCAATGAACTTTTACGAATACCTTCTCGCAAATGGCGAAAATCTAATGTGCGGGCAGTTGGAAAAGTTACTGATTACGGATCCTGTTCCCGCTGCGTTTGCAAAAAAATTAGAAGAACATCTAATCCATTATTATATATGCGGCGGTATGCCGGAAGCGGTTAGTAACTGGATTACAGAGAGAAATTTTGAAAATCTTGAATCCATTCTGCAAAAAATTTTAGACAGCTACGAGCTGGACTTTGCGAAACACGCGCCTAAAAGCGATTTTCCCAAACTTACCGCCATTTGGCGTTCTATACCAACACAGCTTGCGAGAGAGAACGGAAAATTCATTTTCAGCCATGCAAAAACAGGCTCTAAGGCAAGGGATTTGGAAGACGCTTTAGAATGGCTGATAAGCGCCGGATTGGCCTATAAGGTTGCCAAAATAGAAAAACCTTTTATGCCGCTGTCGTCTTACGCGGATTTTTCATACTTTAAGCTCTACATGGTGGATATTGGTTTGCTGCGAAAAATGTCGCGGCTTCCGGCTGCGGCGTTTTTGGAAAACAACGGCGTCTTCAAAGAGTTCAAAGGGGCTGTAGCAGAAAATTATGTTTTGTGCGAATTAGTAAATAAAAATGGAGACGTACCATTTTACTGGAAATCAGGCAACACGGCAGAAGTAGATTTTGTTATTCAAAGCGGGGTGGATATAGTACCTGTAGAAGTCAAGGCCGCCGATAATGTCAGAGCGCGGTCTCTTACCGAATACTCAAAAAAATATTCACCCAACAAGGTGGTAATTACATCCCTCAAAAATAACGGCGGAAACTTTGTTCCGCTGTATATGCTTTGGCGGGGAGTGTGAATTATGAGTTTAAGCGGTCTTGCATTTTTATTCCGCCTTGCTCAATCTCCCATGAAGCCTCTCCACCTGTAAGCAAAATGCTTCAATGCGTGATTCTAAAATAGCCGGGAATGGATTACCGTCGCTTTCGATTGACAAAAACGGAAGCGTTTTTATACTGCCGCTGTTATGGTCTTTGCCTGTGATCTTTTTGTCAAGCATCCTTTTGTTCTCTACAGTCGCTTCGGCGTTAAGCACCGCTTCTACTACCCTTGTAGGCATACAGCCAAACGGGCCGATTTGAATTGTACCGTGTGTGGTGTGGAGAATATCCCTGAAAAATGAACCTGTCACAAGAATCGCTTCTCCTGTGAGAGTCGGGTCAAAATACTCTTTGCCGTATTTTATTATGGTGTCCATATCGGTAAGCTCAAACTGATAAAGACCCGATTTGGCGAGCGTGCTTTTTATCTTCTTTTCAAAACGGCGCTGAAGTATAACGCGCGCTTTGAACTCAAGTTTTCCTTTCCAGTCAAAGTCCGCCTCAAAAATTCCGTTTTTAACATTCCAGTCACAGTACTCAAGCCACTCAAAAAGCGGAGCGCGCTTTACTATAATTCCGCGCTTCTCAAGGCGCTCAAGCAGATCCTGACCGCTGAAATAATCTCGGCGTACAAAAATTTCTCCAAGAAGCGAGATTACCTTTGCTTCACGGAGAGGATATTTTATAGGGATGTTTTTGAGCTTTAATGATACGCTCTCTAAAAGTTTATAAAGAGAAGAGGTTTTACCGCCGCGCAGAAGCGTGAGAATTTTTTGCCACTCTTCATCAAAAACTTTCATTGCGCAGGCTTTGTCTTTTGCAAGTACGGTAAGCGCGTTTTTGATGTCTTCCATAACGTCTGAAATAACTGTTGATTTTAGTATGTTAATAGCGTCTTTTACGTCAAGCCCCGCGTAGCCGTTTTCATTTGTCAATGCAAGAACAGCAATGTCAGGTATTCGCTGTTTCTCTATGAGACTTCTGATATAGACATTATACTGAGAGAGACGGCAGTTGCCGCCGCTTGTCGGCATAAAATAAATCAGATACTCGTTACTCTCTTTTTTCCGATGTTTCAGATATGAAAGAAGCCCGCCGGTTGTGAGTATGAGCGGCAGACACTCTTTGCAGGAGCTATGACCCTTGCCGAGTTTAAGCACATCATTATCATAAACCGGAATCGCCTCTGAGCGAATCCCCGCTCCGTTAAAAGCCGCTGTGAACGCTTCGCTTGTGAGATGACCCATTGAAGGGAAAAGTATTTTAACTCGCGGGTCTTTGAGTGAAAGACGGGTGCCGTCAGAGGCGATAAATACAGGTTTGCGTTCTGAATAATCAATATAAGCCTTTGTAAACGGTATCCGCTCTTCCGCGGTTCTCTTTAAATTTCTGTAACGGGTGATGATGTCAAGAAACGCTTCTATGCGCGTGTTTACTCCCGCGTCTGCTGTGTGGCTGTCAAGTTCAAGGGTGAGCGATGGTTTCTCTTTCATAACGTCACGGAAATATCCTACAACAAAAGAATCGGGGCCGCAGCTAAAATTCGTGATAAAACTTCCAAAAAGCTGAGGATGACGCTGAACGATTTTTGAAGCTCTCATAATATTCTGCGCTATCGCCCAGTTCATCTCCATGTCAACCGGCTCGCTGTTGTAGTCAAGCATATCCCAAGGGATAATTTCAACGCCGCGCGAAGCGAATTTAGCGGGTATTCCAAGATTACCCTCATCCGCAAACGCGTTATACGGCCGTCCAAACAATACGATTCCAATACGTGAAGGGTCTTTTTCTAATTTTTCGAGAATTTCCTGACCGCGTTTTTTAAGCGCCGCAAGATACTCTCTATGCGCTTTCAAAGCGTTTTCAAACGCGCGCCGTCCGTCTGCTTCACTGTAACCGCAGTCAACCGCTATCTTTACAAACGTAGATTCCATGCTTTCGTAACTTTTTGAGTAGTCAATAACAGGAGATATTAGTTTTGTATTGCCTGTCATATCCTTAAACGCGCTTTTGAGATAATAGGCTTCGCTTTGAAGAAGCAGACAGGTACACTGGTGTTCTTTTCTTCTGTCGGGCATTCCCTCAACGTAAAGTTCTACTACTTTTGGTAAAAACAGATAGTCAGGTTTTGTTAAAAGTAAACTGTGAAGCGTACCGTGAGCTATCTCTGCAGGAAAGCAGAACGACGAACGTTTGCGTTTTATACCGTCCGGATTGACATCAGGCGAAAGAACAACTTCCATCCCAAGCGACGCGAAAAAATTTGAGTAGAGCGGATAAAAGGAATTCGTGAGAAATGAGCGGTTAATCCCAACCTTTTTTGTACTGTTCTCAGCTTTTTTCGCAAAGTCATTAAATACCATTTGCTGACGAACCGAAACGGAATCAAACTCCTCTTTTTCAAACTGTACATTATGAATAAGATTGTAATATTTATTGCAAGCTCCGCCAAACGGAAACTTTTTATCATCAATAATCATAGTATTAATTTCGCACTTACGGTCGCAATGCTCCTGACCGCCCGCGCAGACAAACCTTTTTCCGTAATGCACTTCCCTATCCGCAAGGGTGCGCAAATCAAACGATGAGGCTTGCATAAGTTTTTTCTCTATGCGGTCTTTAACCTCAAGAGCAACACCGTACGCTCCCATGAGACCGGGCTGAGGCGGCACGATAATCTCTTTACCGATAAGATTAGCCATAGCGAGAGGGACAGCTTTATTGTAACAGACTCCGCCCTGCATAAAAATTTTGTTTCCGCTTGGCCGCTGACCCTTTACCCGATTGACATAGTTCATACATACCGAATAAACAAGCCCCGCGACAATATCCTCTTTCGCAACTCCCTCGTGAGAAGCTGTGCGGATATCGGAGCTTATAAAAGCGGCGCATTGATCATTAAAATTAGGAGGACGTTTACTTTTAACAGCGATTCCCTCAATCTCTTTATAACCAATGCCAAGAGTCTCGCCTGCCGATTCTTCTAAAAATGAACCTGTACCCGCACTGCAAGCCTCGTTCATTGCGTAGTCGGAAGCTACAGAGTTTGTGAGAAAGGTATATTTCGCGTCTTGTCCGCCGATTTCAAAAATCGTATCTACATCCTTATCAAAAAAAGCGGCCGCCGCCGCGTGAGCGATAATCTCATTTATCACCCCGTCAGTTCCGCCGTGAAGTCCGGCAATCTGACGGCCTGACCCCGTAGTGCCAAGACCGATAATTTTTACAGGCACGGTGATCTGTTTTAATATCTCTTCATAGCACTCTCTTGAGGCTTTTACAGGATTGCCGTTTGTCCTAAGATAAATCGAAGCGACCATCGCGTTGTCACGGGTGCGAAGCGCGACAGCTTTTGTTGTTGTAGACCCTACGTCAAGACCTAAAATCAATTCATCGCCTGCCTGTGCCGTCTGCATCTCTATCTCTTCAAACCGCACCAAAGGCTTACCCATTTCTATTGGGGGCATAAGTGTAAATGAGGTATTTCCATCATTAAGCAAACGCTCTTTGTCTAATCCTATAGCTGATTTGTTTAAAAGCGCATAATAGGCCGCGCCAAGCGCCTCAAACGAATCGGCAAATTCAGGTATGTAAAGTTCCTGCACATTTTCTTTTAACATTCTCATAATAACAGAGTTGTGCGTTACGCCGCCTGCGGCGATAATTTTTTTAAGCTGTATTTTTTCAAGCAGATCTAAAATTTTCTCAGCCATCATACGGCAAAGCCCCGCGCTTACGCGGCCTATGGGGATATTTTTATTAAGCGCGTGCGTGCAGTCGCTTTTACAAAACACAGAACAGCGCCCGGATACCTTAAACTCCTCAGACTCAGCGGCAAGTTCAACAGCCTCTTTAACAGAAACATTCATGCGCCTTATTTGCTGTAAGAAGAATTCACCTGTTCCGCTCGCGCACTTGTTACCTGTTTCAACGGTGCTTATCATTCCCTCTTCGTCAAGAGCGTAAACTATAAAATTCTCCGAACCCAAACTCGCCACAGCTCCGGCTCTCTCTGTATACGCGCCTGTCTCTCTGAGATAACGCATGGCGTACTCTACGCACTCAGGTTCAGTTACAGAGGGCGCGTTAACAAGATCACGAAATTTCCGGCCTGTAAACATACCGTATTTATATTTACTAAAATCAACGCTTCCGATCAGTTCCAAAAACGCTTTTCTCGGATTACTCTCATGATTTACAGTCTCCATGCGCCCAATGCGCAAGCCGCTTTCATCCTGAATAATTTCAGCCATCTTTATAGCAGATGAACCAAAGCAGATTCCAATCGACGAAACGCTCATATTACTCCTTAAAACCGCGATTCATCTTCCCTGTCAGCAGAGAAGATGAATCATGCGTATTGATGTTAACTGTTGGAAAAATTAAAAAATTTATTTCGCGTCGGGAGTTTTAAGCGAAATCTCTATCGCGAATTCACCCAAAGAGGAGATGAAAGGCACCACGAGAGTAGGTACGCCTTTTGTGGGCGCAAGCTGGAGATCTCTTCCGATAATGACTTTAGGAAGAGAGATAGAAAGGCTGTACTTTGTAAGATATTGTTTCGCGTTGCCCGCTACGATGTTTACTAATTCCCCGATACCGTCTGAAACGTCAGGCCCCATCTCCTTTATCTCCATCCCAAGCAGTGCGGATACCGCTTTGAGAGCGACTTCTTTTGGGAAGCTCAGACAGATAGCGCCCTGAGCTTCTCCTGAAAGTCCAATAACGCCTGAAACGTCGTAAGTATAGGCGGAGCTTGTTTTTAAAGCTACTTTACCGGTTTTACCCTCTATATTGAGCATCTTTTTAAAAGTTTCAATCGTTGAAACTATGAAAGGATTGGCATACGATACGTCCATTATGTTCTCCTGAATATTAGTTAAGTAAACATATAAATCACGAATATAAGTATATAATAATAAATAATGGACGGAAAAAATACAAGATTTTAATCATTTTTCGTCAACAGAATAAATACACGTTTTTGCTTCACACAAATCAACAAGTCATAAATTATTAATTTTACTTGCCGCGCCTGATATAATTTTATAATAATAGCTGAGTATGCGTCCGCAATGGACGCTCATATATCTGTTTTTTAAGAAGGGGTTTTTAGTATTATGATAAGAGTTATTATTGCGGCGGTTATTTGCATTGCATTTATGGGGTGCGCTTCTTCGGCGAACAAGAAAAAAATTGCTCACCATAGCCAGCGTCTTGAAAGCACAGATGTGAATGTGAGGCGCTCTGCGGCTCAGGAGCTGCGTCTTGCGCCAAGAGACGAAAAAATAGTTCCTATAATACTGTGGGCCTGCAGAGATGAAGACCCTGATGTACGGATGCACGGTTTTTTTGCTCTTGGAAAGATGGACCCCCGCATAGAGGGTGTGGTTCCAGTTTTATTTGATGGATTAAGGGACACTGTTCTTGATGTAAGGCGTGCTGTAGTGAGCGCGCTCAGCGAACTCAATCCGTTTCCGAATGTCTTATTTCCGCCGCTGACCAAGCTGCTTGTTGACGAAGATGAGAGAATCCGCAAGCTTGTTCAAACTGCGTTTGCCGATATGCAGGGCGCCGGTATAGGGTCGCTTATAAGAGCTCTCAGCGATAAAGACCCGGAGCTGCGTCTTGCGGCAATAACGGCGCTTAGCACAATTGGCCCTCCGGCTAAAAACGCGCTTATCCGGCTTAGAAAAGTAGCTGAAGAAGATGAAGAAGAAGAGGTAAAAGAGGCTGCGAAAAAAGCTATTAAAATTATAGAATAAATATTGCAAGCGGGCGGGGATAAACCCCGCCCTTGGCCAACTTGTTTATTTCAGCGTAAGTCAATCGTACCGCCCTTTCGGCAACTTGTTTCCAAACATTCAATTCCCGGCAGTAGATATAATATTTAATTGATGGATGAATATCCGAACATTAACAAATTTATGTGAAAGGAGCTTCGGTATGATTCTCATTCACAAAAATCTCAAGTTTAAATGTCTATTTGTTATTACACTTTTATTATCGGTTTTAACAGTGGGATGCAGTAAAAATAAAAGTGAACCCGGCAGCAGTGAAAAAATCGTTCTCACCTCATTTTATCCCATGTATATTGCCGCGCTTAATGTGACGGAAAATATCTCAGGTATACGTCTTGTCAATATGGCCGCTCCTGCTGCGGGATGTCTTCATGATTATCAGCTGACCGCGTCGGACGCTGCGCTTTTAGAAAAGGCATCCGTATTGATTGTAAATGGCGGCGGTATGGAATCTTTTTTAGAAAAAGCGGTTTCACTCAATAAGAAACTTGTGGTTATTGACGCGAGTAAAGATGTTGAGTTTATACGCAGTATTGTTGATGATATTCATAACCATCGCAGTCATAGTCATAGTTACCGCCATCATCATAATAACCACAAAGACCATAAGGACAACAAGGACAATGAGACTGATGATGCAGCAGAAGTGAATTCTCATGTATGGCTCAGTATTGATAATTACATTCAGCAGGTAAAGACCATTGCCGGGCATTTAGCGGCGTGGGACAGTGTAAACAGCGGCGGCTATGCAGGAAACGCTCAAACATTCGCTGACGCTTTGCAAGAGTTCAAGACAGAGGCTAATAAAAAACTGGCGGATATTTCTAATAGAAAAATTGCTGTATTCCACGAAGGATTTGTTTACTTTGCGCAGGAATTTGGTTTGACCGTTGCCGCAGTTATTGAACGCGAACCGGGAGTTGAGCCAAACGCGGCTGAGATAATCTCAACTGTAAGAACCATAAAAAAAGCAGGTGTAAAAGCGTTGTTTACCGAACCGCAGTACACATCTGCCGCAGCAAGAACCATCAGCGCGGAAACAGGATTACCGCTTTTCACGCTTGACCCTGTAGTGTCCGGTTCAATGACAAAAGATTCATACATTACCGCAATGAAAAAAAATATTGAAACATTAAAGGAAGCGCTGCAATAAGTATATGACGTATGATAGAGCTTTGGGAAACTCACAAAAAGAGTCTCAAAACGCAAATACTCAGTGCGGCGGCTGTTGTACAAGAATCACCAATTTATCTGTTAAGGCAGGAGCTGAGCCGATAATTGAAAATATAAATCTGCATTTACATTGCGGAGAGTTTTCAGTTATTACAGGACCGAATGGAGCCGGTAAGTCTACGCTTATAAAAGCGATAGCGGGAGAGCGCGCCTTTACGGGAGAGATTCTGTTTCACCGCTTTGAGAGCCATGAAAAGATGAAACCGAAAATCGGTTATGTACCGCAAAAACACTCCTTTGACCCGAACGCTCCGCTTACGGTTGAGGATATTTTCGCTCTCTGTTTAAGCAAACGTCCGCGATGGCTTTTTAACAGCCGTGCTATACGCAAGCTGGCGCTTGAATCACTTGAGACGGTTGGGGCGGCTCACCTTTTGTCAAGAAAAATAGGCTGTCTCTCAGGGGGTGAGCTTCAGCGCGTTTTTCTCTCTTTGGCGCTTAATCCAAGGCCGGATATATTACTGCTTGACGAACCGGTGAGCGGTTTGGACGCTGCGGGGCTTAATATTTTTTACGCAATGATAAGCGAATTGCGTACTAAATACGATTTATCCGTTGTGATGATTTCTCACGATTTTCACCTCTCTGCGCGTTATGCCGACAAGCTTATTTTTCTCAATAAAACAGTTATTTGTGAAGGTACTCCGGCGCAGATGATTAGAGACGAGAGGGTAAACAGGTTTTTCCATATCACTGATGAAAAACTATCAAACCGCAATACTGCGGCGCGTCATCACATTACCAAAAAAGCTGACGCTAATACTCTTCGTGAAAATGATAAAAACATAAACAGCGGGGGTCATGGTTAAAAATGTGGACACAGTTCTGCACGGCGCTTCCTTTTGAATGGGCGCAATACTCTTTTATGCAAAACGCGCTGCTTGCCGCGCTGCTTCTGGCTCCGCTTTTTGCGCTGCCCGGCTGTCTTGTTGTCAATAACCGCATGGCTTTTTTCTCCGACGCTATCGGCCACGCCGCGCTTACCGGAGTAGCTATAGGCGCGCTTGCCGGTATTGCCGCGCCTTTGCCGTCAATGCTTATATTCGCGTGCTGTCTCGCGTTTGTCATTTCGTATATGCGAAGGGTGAGCGCGGTACCCGCAGATACGGTAATAAGTCTTGTAATGGCAGGTTCAATGGCGCTTGGAATTGTAATTCTCTCACGTAAAGGCGGATTTGGCCGGTATTCACGGTATTTAATCGGCGACCTTTTGAGTCTGTCAACTACAGACCTGTATGTTATTGCTTTCACGCTGTTATTTGTAATTGCCGCGTGGCTGTTCATGTTCAACCGTTTTTTTTTAGTGAGTTTTAATGAAACAATTGCGAGAAGCAGAAACGTGAATGTTTTTGGATATGACCTGTTTTTTTCTGTGATGATAGCGTTTATAGTTACCCTTGCAGTGCAGTGGATAGGTATACTTGTA
>Ga0123356_10004876_pt1 | contig 13788 bp, 10 predicted proteins | sample TergutEmb28metaG_2_FD_92546 | JGI IMG/M metagenome (GOLD analysis project Ga0123356, IMG submission 92546) | Embiratermes neotenicus P3 segment gut microbial communities from Petit-Saut dam, French Guiana - Emb289 P3 | ecosystem: Host-associated > Arthropoda: Insects > Digestive system > Gut ...
CCGAAGCATGCAAGTAGCGCACGCGTTCGACAGGTGACCGCTTCGGTGAGCGCGATGATCTCTTCCAGCTTGATCCGCATCACCCGTTTCTGCGCATCGGGTGCGGCGGACTGCGCCAGCCAGTGACGTGCCTGGGCGACGTCCTGGCCGCCGAACAGCAGCAGCGTGCAAGCGGGATCGCCGTCTCGACCGGCGCGGCCGATCTGCTGATACCAAGCCTCTGGGGTATCGGGCATGTCGAGGTGTACAACAAAACGCACGTCGGGCCGATCGATGCCCATACCGAACGCAATCGTCGCGACGACCACCACTGGTTCGCCAGATCGGAAGCGCGCCAATGCTTCTCGCTTGTGCTCAGGGTCGAGGCCGGCATGAAAGGCGATGGCGGGATAGCCCTTTTCCGCCAGCCGAGCCGCGGTACGCTCGGTCTTGGCGCGCGAGCCACAATAGACAATACCGCATTCCCCGCGATGCGGCGTTAGGAACTGAAGCAGTTGCGTCGTCTCGCTGAGCTTCGGCATCGCCGCAAGGTGCAGGTTCGGACGATGGAAGCTCGAAATGAATACCTGGGCATCGTCCATGCGCAGCGCAGCCAAGATGTCGCGGCGCGTGCGCGGATCGGCCGTGCCGGTCAGCGCCATGCGGGGAACGCTGGGGAAGCGCTCGGGCAGACAGGCGAGTTCGCGATATTCCGGGCGGAATTCGTGGCCCCATTGCGACACGCAATGCGCTTCATCGATTGCGACCAGAGCCAGCTGCACGCGTGACAAACGATCCAACGTGCCGTTTCCCAGCAGCCGCTCCGGTGAAACGTACAAAAGATCGAGCTGCTGTTCGATCAGATCGCGCGTGACGCTGCGCGCCTCCGCTGGGTCAAGTTCCGAATGCAGTGCACCGGCGTTCACACCTAGCTGGCGCAGTGCTGCGACCTGATCGTCCATCAGCGCGATCAATGGTGAGACGATGACCGCGGTGCCAGCGCGGCACAATGCGGGAACCTGATAGCACAGGCTCTTGCCGCCTCCCGTCGGCATCAGCACCAGCGCATCGCCGCCGTGGAGCATGTGACGGATCACCGCTTCCTGGTTGCCTCGGAATTCGCGGAAGCCGAAGGTGCGGCGCAGGACGAGGTGAGGATCTTGCGATAGCAGCGACTGCAGCACCGTCAAAGTGCTCCGTGTGTGGCAGAACGAAGTGGCTGCGCTGCGGCGCGGCACATGGCCGATTCGCTTGCTGGCGCAACCGCAAGCTTCCTGCCGCTGGGTTAGGAGTGCGTCAACCGCGGATGCGGGCAACGCACGCGGGTCAGAGGATTCTGAACCGCGCCCCGTGCGTTGGTGAGGCATTCGGAGCGAGCCGAAGCCATGCCCGACTCGCCCGGTGCACCCAAGATGGCTTGTGTTGCGACCGGGGTCTGGACGCGCGCATTTTCCGCCTGGAAAGGGACGTACATGAGGTCCGCACACTGTTGGCGGAGATCAGGATGTCTCAGGCACGAATCGGAGCCATGCTGTCCTATGTTGCGCAGTCCAGGCTAACGCGGCGGTCCGCGGGCGACGGCATACCGATGTGACCTCGTGGGACTGAGTGTGTCAAAGCCACGTGGCGCCGCCCAGCGTTCCCATGGAGCTCTCGCGGAGGCGCGTCTGGTGACGGTCATACATCAGCAAACTGTTGCGGCGGGTATCATGCAAGATTTCAGGCGCATTCGCTCCCGAGCGGCCGAACGCAAAGGTGGCGAAGATGTGCTCGCCAGCCTGTTACCCAGGGTTGCTACACCAGCCGAACTGGCGGCCATTTCGGACGCCCGCATCCTTTCGGAGATGACACGCCGCATCTTCTCTGCCGGCTTTGCCTGGTCGGTGATCGACAAGAAATGGCCCGGCTTCGAAGCGGCCTTCCTCGGCTTCGAGCCGCTGCGCCTCACGTTCCAACCGCCGGAATTCTGGGACGCTCTCACCGTCGACGATCGCATCGTCCGCCACGGTGCGAAAATCATGTCGGTCGCACGGAATGCCCACTTCATCGTCGAGGTCGCGGCAGAGCACGGCAGTTTCGGGCGCTTCCTCGCGGAATGGCCGGCGACAGATCAGCTTGGTCTCTTGAGTGTGCTGGGCAGGCGTGGCTCGCGTCTTGGTGGCAATACGGGACACTATGTTCTCCGCTTCCTGGGCAAGGACAGCTATATGCTGTCGCGCGACGTCGTGCGCTGCCTGCGCGACGCCGGCCTGGATGTCGCAGAGCCGCCGACCTCGAAGCGCGACCGCACCCGCATCCAGGAGCAATTCAATGCATGGGCGGCCGAAACGAAATTGCCCTACACGCACCTTTCGCGTATCTGCGCAATGTCGATCGGGGAGAATCATCCGGCGGAGCGACTGCGTGCGTATATGGAGGATTAAGCATAGCCGCTGTCAGAGCGCAGTTGAGCCCCGGTCGCGATGATCGATCGATGGTCGACAAAAACTCATGCACCATCGCCATCGCGAGCAGGCTCATGACGAATGATGAGTCCTCGAACGTGTGGGTGCCAACGGGTGCCGGTGGCGAACCTACAATGAGACCTCGTCGTACCCTCGCCCTCTCGATTTCGTTACAACCCGACCATTCTGCACCGCCGCAACCGGCTGTACAATCGCAGTCAACTGCGTCGGTAAATGCAAACCATCAATAATAAGGAGCGCCAAGATGGCCGTCGCCCTGCCGCGTCGTTCCCTGCTAGCCGCCTCTGGCGCTGGCCTGGTTACCAGTGGCCTCCCCATTGCGCATGCCGCCACCGGCAACAAGTTGAAGATCGCTCTGTCCAACTCCTTCATCGGCAACAAGTGGCGCATCGAGATGGAGAACCTGTTCAAGGCCGCGCTACAAATGGAACCTTATAAAAGTCAGGTCGAGGGCTCCTGGTTCAACTCCGGCAACAACGTCAGCCAGCAAAGCCAGCAGATCACCGGATTGATCGGTGAACGCGTCGATGCAATCGTTGTCAACGCTGCATCACCGACCGGCCTGAACGGCATCATTCGCCAGGCAACGTCGCGTGGTATCCTGGTTGTCAGCTTCGATAACGTCGTCACAGCTCCGACCGCCATCAAGGTCAACACCGACCAGTTCGAGTTCGGCAAGAAGCTCGCCGGATTCCTGGTGCAGAAACTGAATGGCAAGGGCAACGTCATCATGGTCACCGGTGTGCCCGGCACATACGTCGATCAACAGCGCAATGCCGGGGCGGATTCGGTATGGAAGCAGAACCCCGCCATCACGGTGGTGAACCGCTACACCGGCATGTGGGATTCCGCCACCGCCGAGCGCAACACCGCGGCAATCCTACCCAGCCTGCCGAAGATCGACGGCATCTGGTGCCAAGGCGGCACCGACGGCGTCTTGAAGGCATTCATCACCGCCAAGCGCACACCACTGCCGCCCACTGCGGGCGAGGCAGAGAATGGCTTCCGAAAATTCATCAGCGCAAACGGCTACATGGGCCAGAAGGTGGATGGACTGTCCATAGGCCAGCCGCCCTATCTCGTGCTGGTCTCGCTCGAGCTGGCGCGCGGCATCCTGCAGAAATCCTATCCACGGAAGGACATCACCATCCCGTTCCCCTTCGTCACCAGTGAGACGGTTCAGGAAGGCGAATCTGTGTTCCCCAAACTGCCCGACAGTTTCTTCGCAGATTTCACCGACAGCGGGCCGAACGCCACTGTGAAGATCTGTGTCGATGCCGCATTGAACGGCACCCCATGCGGCGGCACGCTGAACGTTCACCTGCCAACGGCATGACGGGTCACGTCATCGCAGCTTCGCCAACCACCCGGGCGGCGGATCGGCGACAGGACGGGACCCAAATGCCGTTGCCACCTATGCAACGGCCAGGACCCAGGACGCGCAGGTCCCCGCATTCGCCGGGACGACCGACAGCGCCGCACCAGTCCCTGGCTTGAGCCGTGAGCGGTGCGCGCCTTGGGGGGACGAGCATGTATCAATCCACGCTGCTCTTTGAAATTCGTATCGGTTGCCGCTTGCCGCTGGCACGCCGCGACGCAAAACTGGAACCGATTGGCTCGGCGCATCCTGTCGATGGCCCAAACATCGAGTGGAGATCGCAAACCCGCTGTCAGGACAGGCGCCGCCGAGCGAGTATTCAATCTGCGGGAGGATGGGCATCTGCCGCACTCCACGCGGGAACGTCAGATCGGATCGCCCCTCAGAGAGCATTTGCGTGGGGACGAGGTCGCCGATGTCGTAGCGCAAGCGAGGGCCGTGGAGAGTTCCCAAACGCACCCCGCAGAACCCCTTGGCTTCGATCGTCGGAGGTTCAGATTGTGCCGGATGGTTTCCACTCACGAGCTCAGCGACGACACACGCCGGAGTAGCGCATGACTGCGGCTAGCGTTGCTGACCACCACCCCCCTGCGCTGGCCGCTGACAAGCTCAGCAAGGCATTCGGCGGTGTGCAGGCGCTCAGTGCCGCCTCCTTCGACGCCCGCGCCGGAGAAGTACACGCGCTGGTCGGCGAGAACGGTGCCGGCAAATCCACCCTCATCAAGATCCTGGGCGGCCGCCTGCCGCCCGACAGCGGCACCGTACTGTACGACGGACAAACAATTCATCTCGCCGGCCCAGCCGACGCCAACGCGCGCAGCATCGGTACGGTCTTTCAGGAACTGACGCTGCTTCCCTGGATGACGGTTGCCGAAAACCTGTTGCTCGGCCGCGAACCGCGCTCCGCCTTGCACCTGATCCGCCGCGGCGCGCTGGCGCTGGAAGCGGAAGCAGTACTCGCCGGTCTCGACATCCACCACATCGATCCGCGCGCGCTCGCATCGGAAATCTCCCTCGCTGAACGCCAGATCATCGAAATCGCCCGAGTCGTTATGCAACATCCGCGCGTGCTGTTGCTCGACGAACCGACATCGTCGCTCGTCGAACGCGAGGTGGAATGGCTGTTCGCGCGCATCCGCGAGCTGAGCATTGCCGGTGCTGCGGTCGTCTTCACCTCGCACCGCTGGAAGGAGATCACGTCGATCGCCGATCGCATCACCATTTTTCGCAACGGCCGCGAGGTCGGCACGTTCGATAAAATCGACGAATCCGAAGCCATCACGCTGATGACCGGACAGCAGGTAGAGACGCTGTATCCACGTCGCCCATCCTTCCCCGCCAATGCTGCGCCCGCGCTCGAGCTCACCAACGCAAGACTGATGACCGCGACATCGCTTGAACTGACCCTGCACGCGGGTGAGATCGTCGGCATCGGTGGCCTCGCCGGGCAGGGTCATCGCGAGCTGTTCCTTGGCTTGTTCGGTGCCGCCCCCTTGCATCACGCGAGCATCCGCATCGGCGGAAAATCAACGCGCATCGCCAGCCCGGCCGATGCGATCCATGCGCAGCTTGGCATCGCCCTGGTGCCCGAGGATCGCAAGACCGAAGGCCTGTTGTTGCCGCTTCCTGTGCGCGACAACCTGACACTGCCGATCTTGTCACGCCTGTCACGTCTTGGCGTCATTCGCGGCGGCGCGGAACGTCGCATGAGCCGCGCGATGATCGCTCAGTTGGGCATCCGTACGCCAGGCCCCATGCAGCCGGTCGGCGCCCTGTCCGGCGGCAATCAGCAAAAGGTTCTCGTCGGCCGATGGCTGCTCGCAGAATCCCGCATCCTGCTGCTGTACGACGTCACCCGAGGCATCGACATCGCCACGAAGCACGAGATCTACGAGCTCATGATGCGCCTCGCTGGCGAAGGCAAAGCCATCTTGTTCTATTCATCCGACACCGAAGAGTTGGCACACCTCTGCCATCGCGTCCTGGTGCTGCGCGACGGGCATATCGCCGCCGAGCTCGCACCGCCGGAACTCGACGCCGAGGCGATTGTCGCCGCAGCGATGCACGACGCCCATGCCGAGTGACATCGCCGCCCACGCCGGGACCACGCAGCGCCGCCCCCGCGCCGCTCACCTGCTGGCCCAGAACAGCGGCCTCATTCTGGCCGTCGTGATTCTGCTCCTGAGCATCCTCGGTTTCGCCGTCATGTACTGGATCCAGCAGGGCCGTCTGCCGGGGAATTTCGAACTCACCTCGACCGTTGACAACACCATGCCGCTCGCGCTCGCCGCGCTCGGCCAGACCATGGTGGTGCTGACGCGCGGCATCGATCTATCGGTTGGCGGCATCGTCGACCTGGCCAACGCGCTGGCAGCGATCTGGCTGACAGGCAGCGTGCTGCACATGATCGCGATCTCCATCGTGATCGTCCTGATCGGCGCGGTGGCCGGACTGACCAACGGCCTGCTGGTTGGACTGGGACGGCTGCAGCCGATAGTTGTGACCCTGGCAACGCTGTCGATCTTCCAGGGCCTGGCGATCCGGGTACTACCGCAACCCGGCGGCGCTGTGCCGACCGGCTACACCGATTTCCTCGTGAATACCAACGCGCCCACCGGGCTGATCTTCCTCGTCGTTGCCGTGCTGGGTTGGATGGCGCTACGCCGCTCGCGACTCGGCGTCGGGCTGTTTGCGATCGGCAATGACGAGCCATCCGCCATTGCGCTCGGCATCAACGCGATGCGCACCAAGATTGCGGCCTATACGATTGGCGGCGCACTTTATGCCGTCGCCGGCTTGTTCCTAGCAGCGAACGCCACCGCCGGCGACGCGACGACTGGCGACAGCTACACGCTGACATCCATTGTCGCCGTCGTGCTCGGCGGCGTGAGCCTGTTCGGCGGACGAGGAAGCGCTGTAGGTGCAATCTGTGGCGCATTCATCACCACGATGATCGTCAACATTCTGTTCTTTGCCCGAATCGACCCGCTCTACCAGTCCTTCTACGAAGGTCTGTTCCTGATCATCGCCGTGGTGCTCGGCGCGCTGATCGGCCGCCTGGTGCGAGCCGCTCGGTGACCCGCTTGCTTCCCACTGGCAACGCGTTGCGCGTACTAGCCGCCTATTGTGCGGCGGTGCTGTTGTTCATCATCGGCGAATTGGTGCATCCCGGCTTTGCCAGCTTCGGCAGTGTCACCTCGATCCTGCTGGTCGCGTCGTTCGTCGGCCTCGTCGCGGCGGGGCAGTGTTTCGTCGTGCTAATCGGCGGCATCGACCTGTCTGTGCCGTGGGTACTCAATGCCGCAGCAATCCTGCTGGTCACGTCGTCGCTCGGCTTGGACTCGCGCGCGTTTTACGCCGTGGGGTTGACGCTCGGTATGGGTGCGCTCGCGGGATTCGCCAACGGCTCCGGCGTGGTCTGGTTCGGCGTGCCGGCGGTGGTGATGACACTGGCAATGAACGGGATCATGGAGGGCCTCGCGCTCGGACTGAGTGGCGGTATGACTTGTGCGGCCTGCGCGTCATACGCGCCACCGGTAATCCAGGCGGCGGTGCACGATGTCTGGCTGGGCGTGCCGGCTGCGCTGTGGCTGTGGCTCATCGTCATTGCCGTGGTTTCCTGCGTGTTGGGGTTGACACGGTTCGGCCGCGCCACCTACGCGATCGGCAACAATGCGCGCGCAGCGTTCCTTGCCGGCGTGAATGTGAACCTGACGACAGTGCTGCTTTATATGATGAGCGGCGTTTTCTCCGCCCTGGCCGGCATCCTGCTGGTCGGCTTCGGCGGGCAGGCGTCGCTCGGGATGGGCTCGCCTTATCTGTTCCAGTCGATTGCCGCAGTGGTCATCGGTGGCGTCAGCATCCTCGGCGGCAGCGGCAACTATCTCGGCGCCGCGGCCGGCGCGATGAGTCTGACGGCGTTGGTCAGCGTGCTGCTGGCGCTGAATATGCCGGACTATGGCCGCAGCATCATCTATGGCGTGGTCATTCTCGTACTGCTGCTGCTCTATGGGCGAGAGCAAAGGGAGTAGCCGCAGCAGGGCCCGGATTGGATGCACGCCGTTAGAGGTCGTTTTGCCCCTGTCACAGCCTTGGCCGACAGGGCGCAGCGCTCTCACAAAGTTCCCCGCGTTGCCGCCACGTCCGTTCCCTCCGAGGCAACCAACCCTTCGGCAGACCTGGTCTGACCGCGATCAGGCTGTGAAAGAAGTCCTTAGCGCGTGGCTGTGCCTGCCTCTGCGAGGCGCTGTGTCAAAACGCCGCAAGCCGGTCGTACAGACCTCAGCTGGCTATTGAAATTGTGTCCAATCCCGGTTGCCGTCACGCTAGAGCCGTTGATAGGTGATCAGGGACCCATCCTCGACAGTGAAGCTCATCCCCGCCCACACCTGGTCAAAATCGTAGTACACGTCTACTTCCATGTCTTTTCCACGGATCGCGTAGTGGTGCGTCGCCACCGCTCGACCATTCGCCAGCGGAATGCGTTCCGCGCCGATTTCCGTCACCTTCGGGGTCACCAGTGTACCCTTCTGTGTGCCGATCATCGGCCCATCCAGCATGCGCGGGTTCCAGTAGGTGGTGGGCAGGGCGTTGGGTGGGGCGACATAGAGCGTGGTGTCGGTACCCTCGACCTCCAGCCCCGGCTTGGCTCGCCAGGCACGCATCTGCAGGTCAGTGCCGTTGCGGTCGGTGTGTGTTTGCACTCCCGCCAGACGACCCGCACGCCAGCTTTCCAAACCACGGTGGGCGTAGCGCACCACCGGGATCGGTCCCAATTTCACAAGCACGTTGACGGCGATGTGCACGTCCAGGCCGTCGTCGGGCAGCTTGGTAAACGCAACCGTATGCGTGCCGATCCGGCCGCCCCGGCGGACGATGCAGAACGTCAGATTGTCGCGTAACGGAACGGAGGGGAGGCCCGGCGCCCGATCCATTGCCGCCGTCGCCAACCCGCATGCCAACAATATGCGTCGCCGGATTCGCTGCATCTTCTGATCCAAACGCATGACAGCGCCGCACCCGATCTCTGGCAAGCCACAGGACAGGACAAGACCTCGCGAACGTGCCAAAATCGTCAGACGAGATTGCGCCGGACCTCTACTTACCATGCACCAGCTGCTGCTTTTGCGACACGCCAAGTCATCGCGCGACGATGCAACGATGCCGGACCGCGACCGGCCGTTGAGTGCGCGCGGCCGGCACGCGGCCGCCACGATGCGGACGGCAATGCGCCGGCTTGGCCTCGCGCCTGACCTTATCCTGGTGTCGCCGTCCCGTCGGACGTTGCAAACGCTGGAAGCGCTCGAACCCTGGGATGATACGCCGCTGACCGAGCCTGTTGCCGCGCTGTACCTAGGCAATGCTAGCCAGCTTCTGGCGGTGTTGCATGAGGTTGCCGAGACCGTGCGCAGCGTCCTGCTGATCGGCCACAATCCCGGCATGCACAACCTCGCACTGGAACTGGTCGGAGACGATGAGCGAGCACACTCGGACCAGGCCTTGGGCCGGTTGATGGAGAAGTATCCCCCTGGCGCGCTGGCCGAATTCGCTATTGCGGGGCCGTGGTGGCAACTCGATGCGGGTGGCGGGCAACTCGTCCGCTTCCTGACACCACGAGACCTGAAAGGTCGTACCGGCTGATCGCATGGAACTGGAATTATGCTTGCCCGCGGACCACGCGGCGCGTCTTTCGCGACTTCCCTTGCTCGCGGCAGCAGGAAAACTCCGCGCCCAGGCGGTAAGGATCGTCTGGCATGACAGCCCGGATGCCGCCCTGGCCGCGGACGGCCTCACACTCGCGCAGGAACGTGGGATCTGGCGCCTGGAGTGCCTCGTTCCTGGCACACTTCCCTGGCCGCCCGGAGCAGCGGCACCGATCCTGGCGCAAGCCACAACTCTCGAGAGCCTGGATCACGTGATGCCGCCCGCGATACCCGCGGTTGCGGCCTTTGTCGGCCGGCGGAGCGGATATGCAGTCGAGTCAGACGAAGGCGGGGTGACGCTTTGGGCGTGGCGCGGTGCGCTGCGCGCGGTGGAGAATGAGCGTCCGACCTGCCGGCTGCAACTTTCGGGAACAGATGCTGCAGTGCGAACGGTCGCACTGGCCTTGGCCGAGGCGCTGCCAGTGGAAGTGCCACGTGGTACGCTCGCAGCCGAGGGCCTGTCCGCGGCGCGCGGCACCCCATTGCCGGCCCGTCGCCTCGGCGCGCCCTCGGTACCCGAAGGGCTCGATGTCGCCGGCAGCTTCACCTGGGTGGTCGGTCATTTGACCGAGGTAATCCTCCATTTCGCTCCCGCCGCCGCCGCGGATAGCGAGGGACCCGAGCCGGTGCACCAGATGCGTGTCGCGGTGCGGCGGCTGCGCTCGGCGATTTCAATCTTCCGACACACGCTCAACGGCCCAGAACTGACAGCCGCGGCGTCAGACCTCAAAGAACTGGGGCAGCGGCTAGGCCCCACCCGGGACTGGGACGTGTTCCTGGGCGAGACTGCCCCGGAGGTGGCTGCGGCGTTTTCTTCCGAGCCTCGACTGACACGACTGCTGCGCGCCGCAGAGCGACAGCGCAAGTTATGCCATGCAGCACTACGAGATTACCTGCAGGGGCCGGCGTTTCGGCGCCTCGGCATCGAGCTCGCGTGGCTGGCCGGCGCGCGATCCTGGCATCCGGTCCCGCAGGGGGAGGAGGTGCCGGTGTCGTTGCCGGACTTGGCCGCGACATTGCTGGACGCGCGAGTCCGGAAACTGTTGACGACGGGCGAGGAGATCGAGGCGTTAGACGCCACCGGGCTGCACGGGCTGCGTCTGCGGGCGAAGCGGGCGCGCTACGCTACGGAGATTTTTGCCACGCTTTATCCGCCCAGGCCTGCGCTCCGGTTCGTCGAGCGGCTCGGCGCGCTGCAGGACCGGTTGGGCGTGATGAACGACCGGGCTACGGCGGCCGCGTTGCTGGCGCAGTTGGGACCGAAGCATTCGTTCGCCGCCGGGCTGGTGCTCGGGTTCATCGGATCGGGGACGACGAAGTTGCGTCCGCGAATTATGAAGGCATGGGACAAATTCCGGAAAACGCCCGGGTTCTGGGAGTAAGCGGTGCGCAAGAGAAGCCCCGACCTCCCCCGCACCGGCGCGGTCGCGGTTTCGTCTCTGCCTGTTGTGCGCCCAGCCGCGCGTTCCGCGGCGTTCAGGTCCGTCCGCCGCGGTCTGCAGCTCATGCTTGCACATCCCACGCCGCACCGCCCACCTGAGCGCTCCGCGCGGACCCGGATTGCGCGCGGCTGCAGCAACCGCCCGTATTATTAGCACCTTCGCGTTCGTTGCGGTGGGCCGCCCTGGTATCCCTGCCGCGCGTGCCGGCATTGCGGACGGGCCACGCAAGCACCGCCCAGGTGGTTGCCAGCAGCGCATGGTCTGAAACGTCGCTGCTGAAAGCGTCGGTCGCACGAAACAACCTGTCCGCGGCGGGTGCCGGCATGAAACAAGAGCACAGCCAGCTGAAATGCGGCATTTCCGTTGCCAGCTTCTGGTGCACTGCACAAGCGAATGCTTAACTTTCCCGCGCTTGTCGCACCACAATGCGGACGCTACGTGTGGATGGGAGCGGTCGCACGAGGGAGTTCAGTGATGGCGCAGGCGGTGGACAAATCTCGGCGCGGCAAAAAGCAGGAGGCCGCTGCCGACCGCGATGTGCTGCTTCAGGCCTATCGCATGATGGTGCTGATCCGCCGTTTTGAGGAACGCGCCGGCCAGCTTTACGGCATGGGACTGATCGGCGGCTTCTGCCACCTCTACATCGGCCAGGAGGCGGTCGTCGTCGGTATGCAGATGGCGATAGAGGATGGTGACGAAGTCATCACCTCCTATCGCGATCATGGCCACATGCTTGCAAGCGGCATGGATCCGCGCGGCGTGATGGCGGAGTTGACCGGCCGGCGAGACGGTTATTCGCACGGAAAGGGCGGCTCGATGCACATGTTCTCGAAGGAGAGAAACTTCTTCGGTGGACACGGCATCGTTGGCGCGCAGGTGAGCCTCGGAACGGGTCTCGCATTCAGCAACTGGTATCGCGGCAATGACCGGGTCAGCCTGACATATTTCGGCGAAGGTGCATCCAACCAAGGACAGACATTCGAAAGCTTCAACCTCGCTGCACTGATGAAGCTGCCGGTGGTCTACATCATTGAGAACAACCGCTACGGTATGGGCACCTCGGTCGATCGCGCGTCGGCATCGAAGGATCTGTCGAAGAACGGCGTACCCTGGGGCATTCCCGGCATGCAGGTCGATGGTATGGACGTGCTGGCGGTACGCGACGCGGGCATGCAGGCGGTAGCGCATTGCCGTGCCGGCAATGGTCCTTACCTGCTCGAGATGAAAACCTATCGATACCGCGGCCACTCGATGTCCGACCCGGCACGCTACCGCACGCGCGAGGAAGTGCAGGACATGCGTGAGCATCACGACAGCATCCAGCGAGCTCGGCAGAAGCTGGAGGCGATGGGCGTTGACGAAACGACGCTGAAATCCATTGAGGACGAGGCACGCGAGCAGGTGCAAGCGGCGGCGGAGTTCGCGCAGCAAAGTGAGGAGCTGGATGCGTCCGAACTTTACACCGACGTACTGCTGGAGGGTTGAGCGATGTCGACGCAGATCCTCATGCCGGCACTATCGCCGACCATGACCGAGGGCAAGATCGCCAGGTGGCTGAAGGGCGTCGGCGACGAGATCCGCGCCGGGGACGTGATTGCGGAGATCGAGACCGACAAGGCAACGATGGAAGTCGAGGCAGTCGACGAGGGAAAACTAGCGCAGATTTTAGTTGATGAAGGCACCGAAGGGGTGGCTGTGAACACACCCATCGCTGTCCTGGCGGTAAATGGCGAGGACGTTCGCACGGCGAGCACCGGCGCCGGGCCGGTGAGGCAGGTCGCGCCGACGCCCGCACCTGTGACGAGGCCGGCGGAGGACGCCGCCACGGTCGGCAAAGCGCCGGTGGTGCCTTCGGCGACAATGCCGGCGGCGGACAAGGACTGGGGGCCGACCAAGCCGATCACCGTGCGCGAGGCGCTGCGCGATGCGATGGCGCTGGAGTTGCGCCGAGACGACCGCGTCTTTCTGATCGGCGAGGAGGTCGCACAGTACCAGGGCGCCTATAAGATCAGCCAGGGTTTGCTCGACGAGTTCGGCCCCAAGCGGGTCGTCGACACGCCGATCACGGAGCACGGCTTTACCGGCATGGCGGTCGGCGCCGCGCTGAACGGCCTCAGGCCGATCGTCGAATTCATGACCTTCAACTTCGCCATGCAGGCGATGGATCAGATCATCAATTCCGCTGCCAAGACGCTCTACATGTCGGGCGGGCAGATGGGCTGTCCGATCGTGTTCCGCGGCCCCAATGGTGCGGCGGCGCGCGTCGCGGCACAGCACTCGCAGTGCTACGCGAGCTGGTATGCGCATGTGCCAGGACTGAAGGTCGTGGCGCCGTGGTCGTCGGCGGACGCGAAGGGGCTGCTGCGTGCGGCTGTCCGCGATCCGAACCCGGTGATCGTGCTGGAGAACGAAATTCTCTATGGCCACACCTTCGATTGTCCGATCGATGACGAATTCATCGTGCCAATCGGCAAGGCAAAGATCGAACGCGCCGGCGATCGCGTCACCATCGTCGCGTTCTCGATCATGGTCGGCGTGGCGCTCGCGGCGGCCGAGGTGCTGGCGAAAGAGGGCGTGGAAGCGGAGGTGATCAACCTGCGCTCGCTGCGCCCGATGGACACTCCGACAATCATCGATAGCGTGAAAAAGACAAACCGCATCGTCACCGTCGAGGAAGGCTGGCCGTTCGCCGGTATCGGCGCCGAGATCAATATGCAGGTACTGGAGCATGCTTTCGATTGGCTGGACGCGCCGCCCGTGCGCGTGCATGGCGTTGATGTCCCGCTGCCGTATGCAGCAAACCTGGAAAAGCTGGCGCTGCC
>Ga0123356_10004877_pt1 | contig 13786 bp, 13 predicted proteins | sample TergutEmb28metaG_2_FD_92546 | JGI IMG/M metagenome (GOLD analysis project Ga0123356, IMG submission 92546) | Embiratermes neotenicus P3 segment gut microbial communities from Petit-Saut dam, French Guiana - Emb289 P3 | ecosystem: Host-associated > Arthropoda: Insects > Digestive system > Gut ...
CATCTTTGTGGAGTTCGGCATACTTGGTAAGCCTTTCTCTTTTAACAAGTTTTACTTCTTTTATGGAATCAAGATTAATACCGTCTTTATGGAAGATAAATCCGTTACTGTCCGACATGCTTATTACTGTCGCGCCTAAAGAAATTGCTTTTTGCGCAGCAAAAATAGCGACATTGCCGCTTCCGGAAATAACAACTTTTTTGCCGTCAAAGCCGTCGCTTTTTCCTTTGAGGTATTCGTTTACAATATACACAAGCCCATAGCCGGTAGCTTCGGTTCTTCCAAGAGAACCACCCCAGGTAAGACCTTACCTGTGAATACTCCGGTAAAATTATTTACAATTCGTTTATATTGACCGTACATAAAGCCAACTTCACGCGCTCCAACGCCGATGTCTCCTGCAGGAACGTCGGTATCAGGACCGATGTGGCGGTAAAGCTCAGTCATGAAAGACTGGCAAAAACGCATAACTTCGTTTTCGCTTTTACCTTTTGGGTCAAAATCACAGCCGCCTTTACCGCCGCCCATTGGGAGCCCGGTAAGAGCGTTTTTAAAGGTTTGTTCAAATCCCAGGAATTTTATAATACTTTGATTAACAGAAGGATGAAAACGAATGCCGCCCTTATAAGGACCAATCGCAGAATTGTACTGTACACGATAAGCGCGGTTAACTTGCACTTTACCAGTATCATCTACCCAGGGTACTCTAAAAACAATCAAACGCTCAGGTTCGATTAAACGTTCCAAAAGGCCGGCTTTTTCATAAATACTGTCCTTATCGACAATAATTCGAAGCGATTCCAGCACCTCTTTGGATGCCTGGATAAATTCTGGCTGCCCTGCGTCTTTTTTTTCGATAAGCGCAATAATGTTGTCTATGTAGCTCATATATTCTTTGTATCTCCTATTACTTTTTATATATTTTTAAGGATATAAAGTCAAGATTAAAGAGCTTGAGGTAAATGCGGGTTTATATTAATATTAAAATATTATGTCTATTTATAAGCAAACGAGTTGCGTAATATTAATATTTTTATTATTTTTAATTACATTATTCGCAAGCTGTGAAAAAACCACAGAAAAAAATAAATATAAGACATACCCTGGTTATTCATCTTACAAAGATATTCCAGAAGTAACTTTTGATGAAATTGCCGCAATTGAAGAACTTAGAAATAAGTACGATTCGTTCTCATACGGCATGATTCATTCTACAGAAACCTTTTTTGATCACAGAAAAGGCGAAATGAACGGTTATTCAGCGTTATTTTGCAATTGGCTTACAGGTTTATTTGGTATTCAATTTGTTCCAGCTATCTACCAGTGGCACGAAATAATCCCGGGATTAAAAAATGGAACTATTCATTTTTCAGGCGATATAACAGCAACACCTGAGCGCAGGGAAACCTTGTACATGACGGATCCAATATCCCAGCGCACCTTAAAATATATGAGGCTCGCGGACAGTCATCCGCTTTCCAGAATAGCAGAAACAAAAACACTGCATTTTGCATTCATCGAAGGAACAACCACTTATGATTACGTCGTTTCTTCTCAGATCTTTGGTGATTTTGATTATTCTTTTATTAACAGTACAGGTGAAGCATACCAGCTTTTAAAAAGCGGAAGTATTGACGCATTTATAGAAGAAGGCATTGTAGAAGCTGCTTTTGATATCTATGGTGATATTATATCTCACGATTTTTTCCCATTGCTTTACAACCCGGTTTCTTTAACAACTGCCAACAAGGAACTTGAACCGATTATATCTGTTGTACAAAAAGCACTTCTTAACGGATGCTCAAATTACCTTGCAGAGTTATCCAGGTTTGGAGAGCATGAATACCTTAAAAATAAATTTTTTATGATGCTTAACGATGAAGAACGTGAATATCTGCAAAATAATCCTGTTATTCCTTATGCGGCAGAACACTATAATTACCCTATTAGTTTTTATAACAAGTATGAAAAAGAATGGCAGGGGATTTTTCATGATGTTATCGGCGAAATCCATGAGTTATCCGGTTTATTGTTTAAGATAATGAACGACAATCGTACTGCATGGCCGCAGTTACTTGGATTACTGGAAAGCGGTCAAGCCAGTGTATTATCTGAACTTATACCTACAGAAACCCGAAGGGAAAGAGGGTTTTTATGGACAACGACTCCAACAATGATGGATAACTATGCGCTCCTTTCAAAATCGGAAACACCGAATATCATACTTAAAGATGTTATAAATGTCAGGGTCGGTCTGCCGCGCGGTACTGCATATACCGAAGTTTTTAAAACATGGTTTCCAAATCATCCGTATACTATTGAATATGAAAGCGCAGACCTTACATTCAGCGCACTTGATCGCGGCGAAGTTGATGCGGTTATTTCCAGCCAGCGCCGCCTTCTGGCTATAACAAACTATCATGAATTCCCCGGCTATAAAGCTAATCTGGTTTTTGACCGCGCGGCGGAGTCATATTTTGGCTTTCATATGGATCAGGCTGTTTTGTGCTCCATTTTTAACAAAGCGCTTGTTATTGTTGATATAAAAAGTATTGCAGAACAGTGGACGCTAAAAACATATGACTATAAGGGAAAAATAGCGCAGGCTCAGCGTCCGTGGCTGATTGGCGCTTCTATTCTTCTTTTAAATATTCTTATACTAGTGATGATTATGTTTATCAGAAAGCATAACGAAGAGCAGCGCCTTGAAGAGCTGGTAAAAAAGCGGACTATTGAGGCTGAAGCTGCCAATAAGGCAAAAACTTTTTTCCTTGCCAATATGAGCCATGAAATACGCACCCCATAAATGCGATTTTGGGCATGACAAGAATCTGCAAAAATACAAACGAAATAGTAAAAAAGGATCATGCGCTTGTTAAGATCGAAGATGCTTCAACTCATCTGCTTGGTATTTTAAACGATGTATTGGATATGTCTAAAATAGAAGCCAATAAGCTGGAGTTATCCCCGGTTGAATTTAACTTTGAAAAAATGCTGGATAAAGTAATTTCTGTTATAAATTTCAGAGTAGAAGAAAAGAAGCAAACGCTGATAAAAAATATTGACAAAAATATTCCAAGTTATCTGATAGGCGACGATCAACGCCTTGCGCAGGTTATAACAAACCTGCTGTCAAATGCTGTTAAATTCACTCCTGAGGGGGGTGAAATTCAACTTAATGCAATTTTATTGTGTGCCGGTAAAGAGTGTCAGCTTCGAATCGAGGTAATCGACAATGGAATCGGTATATCAGCCGAACAGCAGGAAAGACTTTTTGATGCATTTGGACAGGCAGAGAGCGGAACAAGCCGTAAATACGGCGGCACAGGACTGGGGTTGGCTATTTCCAAACGCATTGTTAAACTAATGGGCGGAAAAATTTGGATTGAGTCAGAAATGGGAAAAGGCGCCAAATTCATTTTTAATGTAAAAATGCAAATGGGCGAAGACGGGTTATCTATCCAACAGGACAATAGTAATATTATTCAGGCATTAGACAAAAATGAGTTTGCAGAAAAAAGAATATTGCTGGCGGAAGATGTCGAAATAAACCGCGAAATAATAATAACGCTTTTGGAAGATACGGGTCTAATCATAGACTGCGCCGAAAACGGAAAAGAAGCGCTTATAATGATAGCGTCGGATCCCGGTAAATATGATATGGTGTTTATGGATGTTCAAATGCCCGAAATGGACGGATACGAAGCAACCCGCTGCATCCGTGAGCTGCCCGCACTTGCAAATAAAAAACTGCCAATAATAGCTATGACTGCGAATGTATTCAAAGAAGACATCGAGGCCTGTCTTGCCGCGGGCATGGACGACCACCTGGGTAAACCGCTGGACATCAACGAAGTATTTGTGAAGCTACGAAAATATCTGGGTTAACCAGAATAAGGAAAGGTGTCAGACGCTGTTGGCGCCTGACACCGATTGGTTAGTCGTAGAATTAATCCATTGTAATTGCTAAAACACCAAAAGACTTATATATATTAAACATAAAAACACCTCCTTATTTTCATGTACGTTTATATTTTCTATTGGTTTATTAATATCTGTCATGAGTAATTTTACATGGTTTGAGTAATATAAATCATTTTCTGTGAAAATCAACGGAAAAACAATAAAACTTATTTTAAAGTTTCTGCAGCTCCACTCTTGAACGTATCCCTGTCTTGTCAAAAATACAATAAACAATGTTCTGCACTGTACGGGGGCTAATTCCAAGCTGCTGTGCTATTTGCTTGTCGGAAAGCCCAGAGTTTACCATTGTAAGTATCTGCGCCTCACGTTTTGTAAGCAGGCAGAAAAGGTCAGTAACAATATCAAGTTTTGATTGAACTGTGTCGTCAATGCAGGTCTTTCCGTCAAGCGCTTTTAACAGAGCCTGTTCAAGTTCGTTAACGCTGCGGCGCTTACACATATAAACCTTTGCGCCAATGCTAAGAGCCGCGCTTACATGAACAAAGTCATCAAATGCCGAATAGACTGCAATAACAGGCATGGATTTTTTATTCTTTTTCTGGCTCTTTAACCACGGAACAATGCTGAACCCTAAACCGTCTTCTAACTGAATATCTAAAAGTAAAATATCTGCTGCAGCGTTTAATAATATATTTTTTGCTTCTTCAATATTTGAGGCGGCGCCAATAACCTTCCATCTGCCTGTACCTTCAAGAAAAGATACAAGTCCGTCGCGTAAAAGCGGGTGATCCTCGATAATGATGATTGTTGGCAGACATACTGCCGGATCTTTATTTGCCAAATTAACACTCCGTATTTACTGGGGGCGCACTGTCGGACACCTAAAGGTGTCCTTGCGTTCTTTAATCATGGTTACTTCCATTTGTGCTACAGCGTGAAACATTATTCATCCTCACGGCTTTGCCGTGCAAAATCTGCTGGGGGGGGTACTAATAGCTCAACCCTGACCATGAGGCCGTTTCCGGTTTCATTGATAAAATCGATATTTGCTCCCAGTATTGCTGCTCTTTGGCGAATACTCCTCATCCCAAGCCCTTCTGTATTCCTGTTTATGAGCCCTACCCCATCATCAGATACACAGATTAATATATGATCGGCGCCGCCGGCAGGATTATATCTGACTGACAGCGATGCACTATTTGCTTTTGAATGCTTTTCGATATTATTAAATGACTCCTGAACCATGCGAAAAACATGGAGCTGATCTTCTGCACAAAAAAATGAAAAATCCAGTGTTTCTTCTATAAAACAAGCGCACTGGATTCCTGAACGTTTGGAAAACTGCATACAGAAATGAGCAAGAGCATCTTTCAAAGACAGGCATGTAAAATCCGGCGGCATTAAATTTACGCAAATGGAACGTATCTGACCGGAAACTGCTCTTCCGTGTAACTGCGGTAAAATCGTATCATGAAGCTCCCGGGAAATCCGCCGTCTTTCTGTCTCTAACCCCTCTATTACAAGGTTAGAAAAATCATGGCTTAGCTGCTCCTGTTTACGCGCTTTTCGTATTGATAAATATAAATAACACAATAGAAGCATAAGCGCTGTGATGATTATAGTAAAAAGTATAACAAGGCGAATATAAGGTTCAATTCCATCCGGAAGAACCTGCGTTTCCATTGGCATAGAATTACATTATAGGATATAATTCAACATGCGCAAGACTTTTTTAATGCTCATTTTTTGCCTTATCGGAATTTTCTTAAATATCGCATTTACAAGGCTCTGCTTTATAACAGGGCTTCCATTGTACCTGGACACAATTCTGACTATAACCATCACCTTAAGCTGCGGACTTGGCTGGGGAATACTGTGCGGAACATTAACAAATGTATTATGCCACTCAATTTTCGGCTATGGCTGGGAAGCATATCTTTTTACAATCTGTAATATTGCAACAGCTTTAATAACATGGTTTTTTTACCGCTTTTTTATGCAGGAGCTTGAGGGTACTCAGGAACTTGCGAACCAGAATGTATCAAAACGCGGGCTCAGAGCTCTCCAGCATAATAGCAGTCAGCTTAGCAGAATAATGGACAGGGTTATAATCTTAATTCTATTTTCTTTTGCTCTTTGTTTAGCAATGAGCATTTTAGGCGGACTTATAGCAACAATTATCCAAATGATAGATTCTGCATACTCGGATGACAACGGTATTACCGGCGTATTAAGCGCTACAATGTTCGGGCAAAACGCGCCAATATTATTAAAAGAAATAATTTCCCGTATTCCGGTAAACATAATAGACAGACTAATTTCTGTTTTTGCCGGATACGGGATTGCTCTGCTTCTAAATAAATGTTTTAAGCGCTTAAATATTTCTCTGCGCTCGCAAGCTTAACGGCTAAACAGAATATTTCAAGCGCATCTTTAAGTTCCGCAAGAGGCGGACATGTCGGAGCAATTCTGATATTACTGTCTTTTGGATCGATGCCATTGGGGTATGTCGCGCCTGCGGGAGTAAGAGCAACACCGGCATCTGCGCACAGAGTAACAATTCGTTTTGCGCATCCATCAAGAGAATCAAAACTTACAAAGTAACCGCCGCTGGGATTTGTCCACTGTGCGATTCCAAGCCCGTCAAGTTCGCGCTTAAGCGTATCTGTTACAAGTTTAAACTTGGGCTGCAGTATTGCCGCATGTTTTTCCATGTGTGCCAAAACACCGGCTGCATCCCTGAAAAAACGCGCATGGCGAAGCTGATTAAGTTTATCAGGACCGATTGTCTGAGCAGTTAATCTTTTTTTAATGTATTCGCAGTTTGATTTGGAAGATGCCATACATGTTACAGAAGCGCCTGCAAAACTTACTTTGGAGAATGAAGAAAAAACATACACCATGTTAGGGTTTCCGTTTTCTTCGCAAAGACGAATAATATTCGGTATTTCTTCTTTTGAATTTCCAAGACCGTGGAAAGCATACGCATTATCCCAATAAATGCGAAAATCTTCTGCAGCAGGTTTAAGTTTGGCAAACCGTTTAACGGTTTCATCTGAATAAACAATTCCTGTGGGGTTTGAATACTTTGGAACGCACCAGATACCTTTAATCATGGGATCGGAGGCGACCAATTTTTCTACGATGTCCATATCGGGGCCGTCATTTCCCATTGCAATTGGAATCATATCGATATGAAAATAATTACAAATTGTAAAATGGCGGTCGTAACCCGGAGAAGGACACAGGAACTTTACCTGTCCCTGACTCTGCCAAGGCTTTCCATCTCTAACACCGTGCGACACGTTTACAGAAACGTTGTCAAACATAAGGGCAAGCGAAGAGTTCCCGCCAACTATAACTTCATCCGGAGTTAAATCCAGAAGATCTGCGAATATTTTTTTTACTTCCGGAATTCCATCCAAACCGCCGTAATTACGGCAATCGGTTCCGTTTGTGGATTTGTAATCTTCTGCCGACAGACAAGTTAACATTTCATTGCAAAGCGCTAATTGTTCATCCGAAGGAACTCCGCGGGTCGTGTTGAGTTTTCGCCCGCTTTCTTTATATTTGGAAAATGCGCCTTCCAGTTCGTTTTTTAGAGCGGATAATTCTGACGCGCTCATTTGTGCATATTGTTTCATGGTTCCATCCTTGAGCATACTGTACACTTTTTTAATACTTTCGCCTATATACAATATATATTTTAGGCTGGGTGTTGAAACCCGCCCCCTTATGCTCGGGAACTTCCAACAAGCACGAAGTGCGAAGTTTCCAGGACAGATACTCGCCTAAGGGGGACGTTTTCCACACCCAGCCTAAGTACTAACATATAGATTTAATTAAAGTATTAAATGCATAGTTATCTTATAAGGAAGGTTTCAAAGCCGGCGGTGCGTAAAGCATTTGCGGTATGAGCTTGGTCGGAACCGGCGGGCACTACCACTGCCCACATCTCGTTTCCGTTAACAATGCGCTGTTCTATCAAGGGTGAAAAACCTGCCTGTCTTAAAGCGGTTACTTGCGCCTGGGCATTGGGCTGACGGCCAAAAATACCGGTTTGAAATTTTCCTGCTGATACCGCAGGAGGAGGCGTAACAATGGCTTGAGGAACCGGAGGCTGCGTTTGGGTCACTGCCGCAGCAGGGATTACTGCCGGAACTGAACCTGCAGTAACAGGAAGCGAATCAAGCCCGCCTGCAAACAGCCAGAAAGGACTTGTTTTTATTGCTACCGCAGAGGATGCTTCGCCCGCAGCCAAACGGCCTTCCGGTGTGTGCGGAAATTCGCTGACCAGGCGCTGACGCCATCTGTCGCCGGAACTGCCGCGCGCTGTTTTCCATAAAATAAATAATATTTCCGATTTAAACTCTGAATATTCGGGGTTGTCGGCAAGCGCGCCAAGTTCGGATAAGTCGTTGTTTTTAATTGCCTTTATACTTGTATCCAAAAAACGCGCGCGTTTGCTTTTTGCCAATAATGGTTCAAGCGCGGTAATCGCTCTGTCCCATTCACCCATTGCAGCCAAGCAATAAGCGCATGATAAAAGCGCATCATCGTCTACCCTGCCGGGAACAGCAGCGGCAGCTTCAAACCAGTTTTTGGCTGCACCTTCAATATCACCCGACAATTGGCGAAGGCGCGCAAGACGGACAAGAGCGCTGTGTTTTTCCAAAGCGGTAATACCCGGTCTGGCAATGACAGCTTCAATATTTTTTATTTCCGATTCCAGAGAAATGCCTACACCACCGTTTCCGGTTTGCGCAAAAATAATATGCGGAATAAATGCGCTTATAATGAATATAAACACAGCAAGGAAGATAAGCCGTTTATTTACCACCGGAACCGCCGTCAGAAGATTTTTTACCGCCTCTTTTAGCAAAGAACCTTGCTCTTGCAGATGCTGCATCCTGTTTGATTTTTTCGTCGGTTCCAGGTTCGGCAGGAGCAGCGGGAGTATTTGTTTTTGCTGCAGGCGCAGAAGGAGCAGGTTTTTTATTTTTTTCCTTTTTCTTTATATGCATAACTAATGGAAAAGCGCAGATTACACCAATAATAAACGAGATAAATACGGTAAGGAATACCGGAACTTCATCAACTACAGTAAAGCCAAAATTTACATCACATCTATTATCAAGATTGAACATAATAAATGTCAAAAAAACCGCAAAAATAATTAATACTAAAATAAAACGCCAGGGCATGATAACTCCTTTATTTTCTCCAATTCCTTTGCTCGAAACGTATTTCCCTTCAAGGCTGAAAGCGTTAATTTACCAAAAGAGCCTATCATCGATTTGGGGCCGGGAACTGCTACCCTTTCGTCCTTTTCAGTCCTTGTTATTAATTCATCGGCATTTTTTCGGGAAATTCCTTCTATTAGTACGATTTCTGTGCTGCCAATTCGCGCTTTTAGCAGTTCCAGGGTATGCCTTTGCTGCAATGATATTATCCTGGAAAGCCTCTCTTTTTTGATTTCCTCGCTGATTCTATCCGGTAAATCAAAGGCTTTTGTGCCTTCGCGGGGGTTAAAATGATACATAAATGAGTAGATAAACTTAACTTCCTCCATTAAATCGAAGGTTTTTTGTACATCATCCTCTGTTTCGCCCGGAAAACCGACCAAAATATCCGTAGAAAGGGTAATTCCCGGCATGGCTGCGCGAATCTCCCTGACAAGTTCCAAAAAACGCTCTATTGTATATCCCCGGTTCATAGCGTTAAGCACACTGGTCGAGCCATGCTGAACCGGTAAATGAATATGACGGCAGAATACTTTATTTGTAGATAGCACTTCTATCGTTCTGGATGAAAAATTGCCCGGATTCGCCGATAAAAAACGCAGCCAGCTAATGCCGCTTTTTTGCGCTTCCTGCGCAACTAGTTCCAAAAGCGATGCAAAGTCCATATCCTGCCAGCGGTAACTGTTTACATTTTGCCCAAGGAGGGTAACTTCGCGCACCCCCCGCTCTCCAACCAGACGAAGCTCATTTCTAATATCTTCCGGATTGCGTGAAACTTCCCTGCCTCTAACATACGGAACAATGCAATAAGAACAGAAATTATTGCAGCCGTGCATGATGGGAACAAATGAACGGAACGCCGAATCTTGTTCCAGACCTTCATCAAGATGAGATTGCGAAAAAGAAAAAACTGTTTTTTCGTTAATATCGAGTACTGCTTTTGTGCCGTTTTCGGCTGCTTCAAGAATGACTGGAAAAAGCGATCTCTCGGATGTACCCATCACATAGTCAACCTGCGGAAATTTTTCTATTAGTTTGCCGCCAAGTCTTTGAGCCATGCAGCCTGCTATAACAAGCGTAAAATTTCGTTTTTGTTTCTTTTTGTGTCCTGCATAATGAGCAATGCGCCCAAGGGTGCGTTCTTCTGCAGTTAGCCGCACAGAACATGTATTTAGAAGAATTAAATCCGCATCTTCACCGGCAGAAGATTCCTTCCATCCGCGTTCTTTGCAGACAAGTGCCAGAGCAGCCGATTCAGCGCTGTTCATCTGGCAGCCGTAAGTTTCAAAAAAATATTTTAAATTATGCGGCATTTAAAGGCGCTTTTTAAGACCAATAAAAAACTTGACTGCGTTAAATATGCCAAGAACAATAAGACCTATCGCGCCGATTGTAAGAAGAACGCCGGAAATGATTGCAATACCTGGTATTCCGGTTTTTGAAAGAACTACAAGCGCACCGGCAGCAGTTATGATAATACCCGCTTTTCTGTCTGCCGGATTCCGGGAAAAAAGAGAGCCTATACCTACCAGACAAACCAGAACACCAACAATAAGACCAAATACTTTAAAACGTGCAATAACATTTAAAAGAAAAAGAAAAACTCCTCCTGCAATATATCCAAGCGCAGTAATACCCAGTTTAGATAAGCTTGACGTTGAAGGAATGTCTCTGATATTCTCATTATCGTCCATTATTTTAACCTCCATTCAGCCGCTTCTATTACATTTTGCAAAAGCATAGCTATGGTCATTGGCCCGACACCGCCGGGCACCGGGGTAAAAAAACCGCACTTTTGCGCAACAGCCGGATCAACATCGCCGCAGACACGATAGCCTTTTGGTAAAGATGCATCCGGAACACGATTTATACCGACATCAATAACCGCAGCGCCTTCTTTTACCATTTCCGGTTTTATTATATCAGGCTTTCCGACTGCCGCAACCAAAATATCTGCCTGCAGCGTATGATATTCCAGATTTTTTGTCCCTGTGTGACATAGAGTTACTGTAGCATTATATTCGCGTCTGATTAATAAATTTGCAAGAGGTTTACCGACTATATTGGATCTTCCAACAATCACAACATGTGCGCCGGAAACAGGAACATTATATTCACGTAACAGTGCGAGAACACCGTACGGTGTGCACGGCAGAAAACCCGGTCTTTCCAGGATCATGTTTCCAACAGAAACAGGATGAAAACAATCTACATCTTTTTCCGGCAGGATCGCCGCAATTATCCGTTCTTCGTTAATGTGCTTCGGAACAGGTGATTGCACAAGAATACCATGAACTTTATCGTTTTTGTTTAAATCGGCAATGACAAGAAGAAGCTGCTCTTCACTTGTATTTTCCGGAAGCCTTAAATCGAGGCTTTCCATGCCTGCCTCGGTAAGAGCTTTTTCTTTGGATGTTACATATGAAAGACTTGCGGGGTCTTCGCCGACAAGCACAACAGCAAGACAGGGTATAATTCCTTTATCTTTAATTGCAGCCGCTCTAACCTTAACACTTTCACGTATTTTGAGCCCCAGCGTTTTCCCGTCTAAGATTGTTGCCGACACGACTTCCTCCGAATTACATTATATGCGGTAATATTACCATAAAACGACCTTGTTTGGCTCTAACTAAAACCCTATCGTCTGTGGTTTCATTACTTAAACCAAAAAATCCCCGATCCCATTCCAAAACATTAAGCGGCCATTTTAACCCAATACTTTCCGCTTCCCATGGTCCTTCTCCCAGCGGAAAAACAGATATTATCGTCTTTTTTTCCAGACACAAGGAAAGTTCACTTTGCACGTGAGTATCAATACAGTAAATATCTGCTGTATCTGTAATCCACCTTTGCGGAAAAAGCTCTCTTTCAAAAAGAGAACGGATACCAAAAAGATGATCTATTCTGCCGCCTCCGCCGCCTATAATCCATATTTTTTGGCATCCTTTTTCTGCGGCAAGCGAAAAAGCCAGCTCTGTATCGGTATAATCTTTGTCGTGCTCATGGCGTATGATCCGCTCAGGTTCAAAGGCGGCAAGCTGCGCCGGGTCTCCTAGTGAATCCATGTCGCCGATAATCCAGTCGGGTTTTACTCCGGCATTCTGCGCGGTTAAAAATCCGGAATCTGCCGCGATAATAATTTCGGCCTTTTGTGTTTGTTTTTCAACGAGTTGTTTAATCGCTTGTGTATCCGGCGCTTCCCCGCCAGTAAAAATTATCCCCAGCATACTAATATTATTATAATAAAATTTATAAATGATGTCATTATTAACATAAAACGCGGATTAACGCGGATTATTATTAAGATTCTTATCTTATCCGTGAAAATCCGTGGAAATCCGCGGACCATTATGATAATGTATAATAAAATGACAAAAGCTGTCGACCCTATTCTTAAAGAAATTGCCTCGATTTTTAACAATGATGGGAAAGAGCTCTATCTGGTAGGCGGCGCCGTCAGAGATATGTTAAGAGGTAAAAAAATACACGACTGGGATTTAGCAACAGACGCACTGCCGGAAGAAGTAAGTTCAATTATGAAATACGCCGGGGGTAAAGTAATCCCCACAGGCATAAAACACGGAACTGTTACGGTTTTGTACAAAAAACACAGCGCCGAAATTACTACGTTCAGAATTGAATCCGGTTACTCCGATGGGCGAAGACCCGATAGCGTTTCCTATGCCACAGGTATCGAAGAAGATCTTTCAAGACGTGATTTTACCATGAACGCAATTGCCCTGCGTCTCCCTGATGGAGAAATTGTCGATCCATTTGACGGCAGTAAAGATATCAAAGCAGGAATAATACGGTGTGTGGGAAATGCCGCGCTGCGTTTTAGCGAAGACGGGCTTCGTCCTATGCGCGCTGTTCGTTTTGCTTCCCAACTAGGTTATAAAATAGAAGAAACAACTTTAGATGCGATTCCTGGCGCACTGCTTATAAGCGCGAAAGTTTCGTGGGAACGTGTCCGGGATGAATTTGACAAAATACTTTCTTCTGCTATGCCATCGCAAGGCCTTCGTTTAATGGAAAAAACAGGTCTTATGGAACTATTCCTTAGCGATCTTTCCGCCTGCCGCGGCATTGAGCAAAAAGGCTTTCATGAGTTTGATGTTCTGGATCATTCATTGCTTGCATGCGATTATGCGGCAGCTAACAACTATTCTCATGAGTTGCGCCTCGCCGCTTTGCTTCATGATATTGGCAAACCCAGCGTGCGTGCTTTGTGTGAAAAAAGTGGCGTTTGGACATTTTATCGTCACGAAGAAGTCTCGGCGTCAATGTGCCGGAAAATGCTAAACCGTCTGCGCTACCCTAACGCAGTTATCGATACTGTCTGTCATTTGGCAAAAGAGCATATGTTTATTTATACTGATGAGTGGTCAAATGCGGCTGTCCGCAGATTTATCGCGCGTGTGGGAGAAGCAAACCTTGATGATTTCTACCGCTTGCGCCGCGCCGATATATTTGGCTTTTCCGGAAAAAACCCGGACTACCGGTCATTAAAACAACTTGTAGACAGAGTAAACAAAGTATTAACTGCCGGCCGCGCTTTTGCAATTAAAGACCTTGCTATTTCGGGAAAAGATCTTATGTCGATTGGAATCCAAAGCGGC
>Ga0123356_10004878_pt1 | contig 13786 bp, 12 predicted proteins | sample TergutEmb28metaG_2_FD_92546 | JGI IMG/M metagenome (GOLD analysis project Ga0123356, IMG submission 92546) | Embiratermes neotenicus P3 segment gut microbial communities from Petit-Saut dam, French Guiana - Emb289 P3 | ecosystem: Host-associated > Arthropoda: Insects > Digestive system > Gut ...
GGTTTACCTCTATCATACCAAGATTTACAGTCGCATCATTTTTATAGGTGATAACTCGCTGTTCACCGTTACCTGCGAAAACGAGTTTGAAACCGTTTTCGTTCGCATGAGTGAAGAATGAATTGCCCCACCCAATCTGGTTGAAGTTACCGTGAAGCTCTAATATTGCAGGGTCATTCGGGTTGCCGTCACTGAAATTATTGGCAGTAAAAGTTTGTGTGTAGAAATCTCCATATACTGTCAGCTTCGCATTACCGCTTAAATGTGCATGACCCCATGTTGCTGTATAACCTTGCCAATTGCTCGATTGTATCCGGAAGTCGCCAAATGTGTACATTTCAGAATCGTTACTCAATATAATAAATCCGCTGTTTATATTAACTGTCCCCAGTACAATCACCATGGACGAATTAACGGAAACATTCGCAGCAACCGTAACATTACCCTCATAAAGTACAGTCTTATTATTTATATTTGTCGTAGCTGTAATTATAACATCACCGCTGATAATCTCATCAAAGGTATAGTTATTTATGTCAATGACATTTGAACCGGAACTTTGCATATTCATGCTCATAGATTGGAACGAACTTGATTCAAACTCACTATAATCTATCTCTAACCGTTCAAACGGAGTGTAATAATCGTCATATTCTATATCCAACCGCTCAAATGGGGTATATATGTATTCTCCATCAGGTTCTTCACCAAAAGAAAACTCTTCTGTCTGTTCGTCGGGTTCGCTTTCACTCGAAAGATTATCAATCTCCTTTTCTTCGTGAATAAGCAATGATGACTTGTCTTGTGCTGTCACCAACAAGACTGTTAAATCTGTCCCTGTGAACAGAATTACGATTGTTAAGAATATCGAGATTAAGCGGATTATACTTTTCATGTTATACGTCCTTCCGAAGATGTTATTTTGTGAAGTGAATTTATAAAAATTGTATCATTAAAACAGATATTTGTCAATAAGTAATGGAGAATTCATCAAATCAATTAATGTTCCGGCGTAGGATTACGCAACCAAACACACGTAGCGGAAACGCTGTTCGAGTTACTCGGATAACGTGTGTGTCGATGTAGTTTACTACAAGCTTATCAAAGCGAAAAACACAATGAAAACACTATTATCACTACTCTATACTATTTATAATAGGCTCTGTGACACTTGCGGGGAGTTCAAATTCAGTCATAAGACAAATTCCGCTCCCATAAACTCAAACATGAACAAATCACAAACCTACACCGAAGTAAAACTCGGCAGAACACTGTATCGTGTAACGAGTATATTCACAGGCGAGATTGAGCTTAAAGAAAAACTTGAAAATCTAATTTTTAAACAAGCGTTGCAATCAAAGACTGTATATGATAAAATAGAACTGTAAAACTATATAGTCTATCGTCTGTTTGCCGTAATGAAGGAGGTATAAATGGCAAACAATATCTTAAAATCAAGAAAAGTCGGCATATACGTCCGACTAAGTAAAGAAGACCTTCGTGCAAAGCGTGGAGTTGAAGTCGTTGCTTTTGACTACAACCCCGCCATGATTGAAAATGCAAAAAAGCGATGTGCAGATTATCAACGACATTGACCACAAACAGTTGATTTGCAACTATTACACTCTGTTCACTCAAAAACTGCATTCACGAGGGCTTTCGTTTACTGCAAACAAGCGACATTTTGACTCTCGAGAAGTAAATACTGGCTCTAAACAGTACAAATCACGCTCTAATCAATTTTTGTCAGAAATCCCGACGGAACACCGTGAAAAATACAACGCCCACGCTCCATGCTCGGCGGCACAACTAATTATTGAGGTTATGTAATATGCTAATTTCCGTATCTCGCAGAACGGATATTCCCGCTTTCTATGCCGATTGGCTCGTCAATCGGCTTAATGCGGGCTATTGCCTAACGAAAAACCCGTACAACCCTACCTAAGTCCGCCGAGTGTCGCTACTCCCCCAAGACGTAGACGGAATCGTTCTATGGACTAAAAACGCCGCTCCGCTCTTGGCGAAGTTATCAGCATTAGAGCCGTTTTCGTGCTACTTCCAGTATTCAATTACGCCCTATCACACGGACATGGAATCGGGGCTTGCTGACAAGCGGAAAACTGTAATCCCTGCGTTTGTGGAGTTAGCAAAGCAAATCGGCTCGGAGCGGGTAATATGGCGATATGACCCGATTGTGATTACTCTACGTTATGACTTTGAGTACCATATTGGAGCGTTCACTCGGTTGTGCAAGTTGCTTTCAGGAAGTACAAACAAATGCGTGATTCGCTTTGTGATTGCGTATAAGACAGTCGCTAAAAGTTTGCGTGAAGTCGGAAATATAGAAGTTTCGATTGAGGAAAAGTTGCAGTTAGCGGAGTCGCTTTTGCAAATCGCTAAAGACCACGGAATCACGCTCTGTGCCTGTTGCGAATCAGCAGAATTGTACGAAATCGGAGTAATCCCGATTTCTTGTGTCGATTCAACTCTATTTGGCAAATCACTCCCAAAAGACAAGAATCAGCGGGATGGTTGCAATTGTGCGGTCAGCGTTGACATTGGTGCTTATAATTCGTGCATGAACGGTTGCCGATATTGTTATGCGAATCATATCGACTCGGTAGTTCAGAAAAATTACGCAGGGCATGATGTTAATAGTGAATTTTTGATTGAATGAGTCATAACGACAAAAATCACCCCTTAGGTAAAGTTAAGTCTGACCAAAGCATATGCTATACATAAGTTTCCACCGCTACGTCCGTAACAGAATAGTACCTATCACGGCAACGTGAACATTAATAAATATATCTTTTCTTTTTATCGTCGTTATTAGATATTAACCCTATAACAGTTTATGCTGTAATTATAATCTTACATTTGTTTTCACAACAACATACATTCCGTCTTTTAAAGGTTTATCTGAGCTTCCCGCAATGCTTTCCCCGCCTGATAATCCTGATACCACCCTATACATATCGTTATAGAACCCCTCGATTTCCTCAACTGAAACATCAACAGCAACAACACGGTTTAACGTAACCGAGAACCCCGCCTCGCTTTCGATTAAATATACATTGCCGTCGATATACGCACTTTTGGGAATGGCATAAAAACTATCGTCTGCCGATGAATAAAAGACAGGTTTAGCAACCATAACCTTAGGTTTTGTTGCAGAATACAATGATTCGCCAAAAAGCGAGAAGAATATTATCATTACGGTAAACAACGCCAAAACCACGAATTGGATTTTCTTTTTCACCATTTGTAACTCTCCATTCCTTTTTCAATTTCATTCTCAAACAAAAGGAACATCACTATTATCGGGAACATATATATCACCGACCCGGCGAAATATACGTTTTCCGGTAAATCGGATAACTTTACTGACAGCGGCATGATTTCGGGATTTTTTGAAACGAATATAATCGCCTGCTCTACCATGTTCCAGCTTTCGCAGAAAATGAGAATAAAAAGCGTTATCAGAGCGGGTTTTATCTGCGGGATAATCACATATCGAAACATTTTTAAGGCAGACGATGTTTCTAATAAGGTGTAATCTATTACTTCGTTTGGAATGACTTTTATAAATTGCCGAAACAAAAACACGGCGAGCGGTGAGAACATCATCGGGAGCATTAACGCTAAAGGTTTATTCAACAGTTCAAAATCCCGCAAGAGGATATAACTCGACAGCATTGTCGATTGCAACGGCAGCATCATTATAAGAATGTAGAAAAAGAATATTATATTTTTTCCTCTAAACTTAATTTTAGCAAAGAAGAACCCCAAGGGTAAAGAAATAAGTATACATACTATTGAATTAATTGCGGAGTAGAACACAGAATTCCAGAAAAACTTAAAAAAAGTGTAATTGTTCACGAAAAGGTGCCAGTATTGCCCTAATGTAATCGCTTGTTCATTAAAGCTCAGCGATTTTATAAAGGAAATCAACACCGGAACAAAATACAGTAACGCAAAGAAATATAACGGGATTATTTTTAGTTTTTTCATTAGAATGTATCCTTTGAAAATTTATTTTCCAGTGCATAGAATATGATGATTATTACCGAAATAATCAAGGTGAAAATAACTGTTGCAGAGGATAAAATCTGATAGTTCAATTTATTAAAATGATTGTTCATGTAATACTGGAGAATATACGCTGAGTCGGGCGGGTACGCCGTTGCGAAGAAGAGAAAGCTCTCCTTAAATATTTTCAGCGAGTTAATAAACGATAACACTCCCGCAAAAAATAAAGCGGGAGTTATGCATGGCAATGTAATCTTTCGGAAAATTGTAAACCCTTTAGCACCCTCGAGGCTTGCCGCCTCGAATATCTCATGCGGAAGCTTTGATGCGGCGGCGGTTATTATGATAATATTAATCCCTGTGTTTTTCCAAATATAAAGTAAATAAATGGGCAGTACCGCAAAAAAACCGCCTGATTTCATCAGTTCAAAGTAATATAAATTATCGAAAAACAGCTGCCATGCCGCAATAATCCCCGCCGACGGCAAAAGCATGGGGAGGATAAAAAACCGCTTTATAAAACCGTGTCTGCCGGTCGCTTTGAGTAAAGCAAAGGATAAAGCTATTGAGATTATAAGAATCAGTGTAACCCCGATTACCGAAAATAATGTAGTGTTCCATAACGCTAAACGGAAATATCTGTTCCCTAAAACGCTGACATAATTATCAAGGAAAACGAAGTTTTTTGTGTTGGTGTTGTCAATCAACGAGAAGTACACACTTCTTACAGCGGGGTAAATGAAAAACAGCATAAACCCCGCCAAAGCCGGCAGACATAGTATAATTACACGATACTTAAACTGCTTTAATCTACTCATGCAAAGCCATTTCCGCCTTTCTTTGGAGATTTGCAACAACCTCGTCAATTGTTAATAATCCGTTTTGGTAATTATCTATATCCGCTTGAAATTCATTTGACCAAAAAGGTGGCTCGTTTATTGCACCGTTTTTGAAAATGTCATATAAATCATTAAAACAGGGGTCATCGATGTTGTAATAATTCGGATACAGTGACTTGTCTTCTATCATGAAAAGGCGGTCCTTATTTATATAATCGTTTCTGTGGTGTATTAAAAATTCGAGATATTCTGTCGCCGCACCAATGTTTTCGCTATGCGGATTGATAATTGCATACTGAACATTAATAGGGCTTTTTTCATCTTCCTGTGAAAGCATTGGGGCAGGGAATGCCCTCCAACCGGCAAGAGAGGTTCTTTTGTCTACTCCCGAAAAATCCGCAGCATACCATGTGTTGAATATAACCATGTCTTCATTAAAATCAAAGCGAGGTGCATTTCTTGCTCTGTCACCGATAGAATCAGTGTATTTAATCCAATAATGAAGAGGGTTATTAAAATTCCGATGCTCGGAGTATGGCTCGGTAAAACGCACCCACCCGTTTCTTAGCATTTCATAAAATCTACTGTAAATTCCTGTATTGTAATTGACGTAATCGTTTTTAAAATCGTTATAGTTTACATCATACTTTTTATGGAGATAAGAGTGAAGAAATTCAACTTGATTAAAATATTCATAATCGCCGGTATTATCTTTGAGACGTTTTGATGTTTCCATATAATCGTCAAACATTTTAACATCGTCATATGTTAAATTGAATTTCTCGAAATTTTCGGGAACATACCATGTAACCATGGTGTCTACATTCAACGGAACACCCCATATATTCCCGTTATCTGTAAAATAGTCACGCACATAATCAAAACAATCGTTTACATAAGAGGATAAAATATCCGAATCGTTCAACGGAACATATATTTTATTATTTTTTATCGCAGGAGTATAAAAATCAGAATGCAATATATAAATATCGACATCCTTATCACCTGCTATCAACTTCATTTTTATTTCATCGCCGTTAATCGGATATTCGTATATGGACACATTCATTCCGACCTTGCTGTTCATCGAATAGTAGCTGTACGGCATGTAGGTTGCACTGGTTGCCCCTATTCTCAATTTAGCTCCCTTGTTTCCCACTATAAAACTATCACCGAGGTATATTATTTCAATTTTATTTTCAAATCGGTCTATAAATATTAAATTTCCGTTATAGATTTGCATATCACTTCCATAGAATAAAAACACGTCGCTTTTCTTAACAGTGTCTGTATTATCGGAAAAGTCTTTGAACCTTAATTGTGCCACGTCCCCGGCATAAACAAAAGTATGATTATAAAAGACAAATGCAAAAATATAACCTGTATCATTCATTTCACGGATTTTTTCAAGTTTCCCATTATTATTCAAAAGATTTAAAGTATAGTTTTTGCCGTCATAGCAGTAGTAATAGATATTCCCGTCGGGGGCAAGGCTCTGTGCAATTACACCCTTTACATCTAATTCTATAAGCTCGTTGTTGTTTAAATCATAAGAATAAGCGGTTCCGTCTGAGGTATTATCGGTGGCAAGGAAATATAGCTTATCATCCAAATAACACAGATTGTTAATTATAAGAAATTGGAAATCATGCAACAATGTCTTTTCGATTTGAAAATCTGTATTCATTGTTACTAAAGTATTATTAATGCTGTCGAATGTATAAAACATATTTCCGTCATAACATAAACCGGCGAATATAGAATCATGCTTTTGCTCTTTAACAATAGTATCATTTTCATAAATCAGGAAAGTGGATACCAATTCCTCATGATTTATCTTGAACATCGCAATACTGCTATTGTTAATAACCGAGAAACCACCGATTTCTGCATCGGTTACTTCTATACCAATAAATTCCAATTCAATGAAATTAATATTCATATCAGGGAAGTTATCGTTTCCCGTAACACAGGCAGTAAGCGACAGCGTTAATGTTAACACGGATATAATTAGTTTTCTATACATGGTTAACCCCCTCCTTTATATATAGAATACAACTGAGGGGGTGAAAATGTTTAAGCGGGTGGAGAAATTTCAAAAGACGTGTCAATGCCTGCGTAGTAGTCGGATTTCAGTATGGCGTATTGCTCTGCCCAAAGATAACTACCCATATGAAAACCGTCATCGCCGTATACAAGGAAGTAGTTTTCCGTTTCACCTCTGATAAAGACAGTATGAGGGATTTCAACCCAAGTATCGTTTTTCAAGTAGAAGCTTTTATAATTATCAGCATTAGTATACACAAACAAAGTATTATCAGCGAGTGCGAATATTCTGATGTCATAAAATATGATTTCTTCCTCACGGGTTTGCAAGTGTTGTTTGTGTAAATTATTGTCAACCATGTAATAACCATAATCGCCGATTATACTCACATTTGCCCACGGTATATTATTTATAACAACCCATTCATGGCTTGATGTATCGAAATAACCGTATTCATATATTGTGCTCTTATAATAATCTGAATCGGGATTTAGCAATTGTTCGTTGAATTCCTCCTGCTTCATATCGTCAAACCTGTCATCATCAATGTACCAGTGGTATTGGTTTGAGTGGTACAACACCCATGCACTCTGAGATAAGTAGTCGGTTTCATAAACTATTTCGTGTTTATTCAATACTAAATCATAACAATAAATCGTAAATTTATTGACACCTGTTGAGGATAACCCGAATTCATCTTTTTTTAATGTTGCTTGAGCTATGAGGAAATATAACTTTTCATCGTCATAAATTACACCGGATACCCCGCTGCGGGCGTGTATAATATCATCAGTATCCTCCGGTTGATTATATGAGAATAATACTTGCCTGTTGCCGCCGTCTAAGCCGGATTTATAAAAAACTAAATCATCCATATGGAAAAAGAAATACAGGTTTTCACCGTGTATGAAGGGGGCATAAAAATTCCCCATAGTGTCTGCTCTTCCTCGTGCAGTACAGCTTTCGCTCCCCACCTTATGGCTGCAATTCGGGCGGACACAGACGGGCATTGTAACATTCTCAAGTAAATCGGTGTAATAAAGAGTACCGTTGTTTACGGTAATCAATATATCGTTATATACCGATTGAGCTCCGCTCACAATAACGAAGTCGGGGTTTTCCTCGTTTTTCCCCGTGCAGGAGGTTAGTAGCAGTGTTAGGGTTATTGTAATAACACATAGTTTTTTCATAAAATCACCTCTGTTTATAAATACAACTGAGATGACAATAATGTTTCAAAAATATTTAATCAGCGTTTTGAGTCCCATTCACGATACTGTCGGTTCACCATAATTCCCCTTCCATTTCAACGAACTCGGTAAATCCGTTATAGTAATCGGTTTTCTTAATATATCCTTTTACATAATCGTCTAACCCTCCGAAAACACCAAACAAGTATTCCTCGCTTTCGTAATAGAAATTGAAATAACCTGCATTCTCAATTTCTATAAATTTATCGCCGCTTAAGTAGTAGCGTTTTGGATTCTTAAACTCGACCCGCTTGGTTTCCTCATTGTATTCACCGGTTCGCAGTTGAATTTTCCCGTCATATATTTGAAGATAGATTATACCGCCTGTGAAAATTAAATCGCTCTCATTTGTAATTACATTTATTCGATATAACTCTGCGGGGTATTCATCTTCGGAATATGCGAATATATAGTCGTCCAGAATTATTAATTCTGATGCCGTGATATTAACAACCTCGTATTCATAATCAAGAGGATTGTTTTGTATAAGCGGAATTTTACGATATTCATAATAGTAATCTTTATAGAAAATGCTGTTTTTATCAAGCCTAAGCTCCCATATATCTTCGTTGACATTAACCTCAAGAGGGTAGTCTCTCCCTGTATAAAACGAATAAAGACAGCCGTTTATTATACCGATGTGGCTAATCCCGGAGTTATATTTTACGCCCGTTTCGAGAACAAGATTGAATTTTGAGTTTAAAAAATCATAGGCACAGACACGATAATTCCTACCGTGATTAAACCCGTCAAGTTCTTCGCTATATATATTGAATACCATAATTTCATTGAAGAGCTTTACATTTTCGAGATAGAATCCTTCGTCGATTGAAAATATACGCCTTTGATTAGTACCATCTTTGTTTGAACTATAAAATGCCGCTTCATGAAAATAGTATAATTTATCATTGTAGAAAAAGGGGTATCGTACTTCTTTAAGGGAATAAGCGGCACAGTTTTCATTATCATGTGTGCAGTTAGGCTTGCCGCAAAGCGGTTTTGCTGATGATGCGGGGTCAGATAAATCCCTGTATATCAAAACCTCATCTGCTACGGTTAGTAAATAACGCCGCTCACTCACGCTGTATATAAAATTAAGAGCCACGTCATCATTAGTGTTGTAATATTGGTTGCCATTCGTATTACAAGCGGTAAATAATAATAACGCAGTCAACATTATTAATAATGTTTTTCTGATTGTTATTTGCTCCATTATCTGCTCCATTCGTTATATTGATTTGTGAATACCGCTATTAACTCATCAAGTCCTGCCTCTTTCAACTCTAAGGTTAATGCCGTCGCTGTATCATAAAAATCATCATTGACTTTATATGTCCCATAATCGAATGTCCAATAATTATAATTCTTTATTTCTAAAACAGCGGAAATCTGCATTTCGAGCCCTGTATAATCTGCATAAAAACCAAGGAGAGGGTGAATATACAGTTCTTCGCTGTATTCAAACATTAACTCTTTTGCACTTTTCCCATCCTTGTCGGGGAGGCAGAGCGATTTATTAACAACTCCCGAAAAATCCGATAAAACATCAAACCCCTCAATATAATCCGTCATAATCATACAAAGCTCCTTATCGGTTTGCATGCGATAAATTAAGTCGAAAGCGGCTTCTTTATTTTCGGAATTTGAAGAAATGCACAATTGCTGGGTTATATTCTCCATAGGGTACGCACCCGAATATACCTCATAATAATTATTCGGGGCACTGTCGTAAGGTGGGACAGAATGGTATTGGCTGTAATAAAGTGCCTTACGTGTATTATTTATTAAGAAATCGCCGTAATAGTTTCCGGCAGAGCTGTCAGCACTCCATCCGAGTTTCATAAATTCACAAATAATTTGAATTATTTCAAGAGAGTTATTATCATTATATATATTAATTATTTCCGGATTATTGTAATTAACGGCGACTATGTTATCAATAAGGAAAAGGTATTCGCTTTTAAATCCGTAAGGGTTCATATTTATTGTTGCTTCGGGCATTATTTTAAATTGGGGATTGTTTTCTTTTTCGTTTTCGTATACCTTTTCAAAAATCTCTCCCATTTTATAAAAGGGGAGACTCATTGTTTCATAATCTAAGCCGTATTTATCTGCGAGGGTTTTGTCGTAATAATTATACAATCCTGTGAGGGTGGAAACGCCAATCGGTGTTCCATAAAGACTATGTTCTATTTCTGCGGCTTTCCAGTAAATATCCGGGTATGCGGTGTAGAGTTCTGCCTTTATCCGTGGACAAATAATCCTCGAGGTTTTCGAGGTAGTTTTCTCTTGCTAATTTATATATTGGTGCAGTCCAACCGGAAAAATGGAAATCGGTTGTTATTATATCTGCTTGACCGCCATTGTCGATGTATTCAATAACTTGTTCTGCAAAAAGACTGTAAAACAATCCGGGGTAGTTGTCGTCTAAGAACCATTGGTTCTCCATTTGTTTGAAATATACCACATAATCTGCACCTTTTTCAACAAGAGCTTGGTTTAGTTTTTCTGTGCTTTGAGGAGTGTGACATTCAAAATAACTCGGAACGAGCCATGTCAGAACAGTTTTATCCGGGTATTGCTGATTCAGTTTTTCTATAGAGTCGTTATATTCCGGTAAGTCAATGTCGGGAATATAGTCATCCTTGCAGGAAACAAGCGTGAAAATAGAGATAATTAAAAATAAAGTTGTTAGTTTTTTCATGCCAATTCACTCCTCACTTTTTGCGTAATTTCTTCTTAATTATAATCCCCAAAAACAAAAACAACGAGGGTAAAAAAATCAAAGCAAGCGGTGCTATAAACGGCAACCACATATACGTATAAAACGGAGCAATTAAGAAAGACGATATAATTTTAAGAGGCGTAGCCTGCAATGTAAGTACAACGACCGGAAAAACGATAATCAAAATAGAAACACTTACGGCATTATGAATAAAACTTTTTGTATCATGCAAGATTAAAAAACCACCAAAGAAATAAAGCACGGGGATGATAATTGCGTGTAAAAAATAAATTACAGCCATGTCGCTCGTTCCAAGCCTTTCAGCAACAACAAAAATTGCTAAAAATGAAATCAAGCACAAAAACAAATGTATTAACACGGAATAAATATTGTTAAATAATATTTTTCTAACCATTTTAATCACCAACCCATTTCGGTCGGAACTATACCAACCCACATTATTAATAACATTGAAATCAACATAAATATCAGAATATAAAGACATTTAATAATAGGGTGTTTTATTTTATAATCGTGTATAATTTTAAAGAGAAAAGCGATAATTGTAGAGAATAAAATAGTAACACCAATACTGCCATATAAAGAATTATTTGTTTCAAAATTAAAAATAACCGCTATTATAATTATTCCGATTAATTCAAAAACAAATATGACAGGAAACAGTATTCTTTTTTTGGTTAGTAGTTTAAGAATTTTATTCATCTTTTAGAACCCCAGAATTCTTTTTTATTTACTTATATTAAGATTAATATACCTGTACTTTACCTCGCTCCCGTCGGGGTAAACCACCGACGAACGACGAACGAGCGGGTCACTCTATCCTACGTGCTGTTCCTTCTGTTATATTAATCTCATATTGCTCATTTTCAATACTCAACCATTCTGTAATGGTTAAAACATAAACTGACGCAGACGTTTCAGAAACAATTAAATGCGACCATGCATTTTCCTCGCCGTGTGCAAAACCACGAATTGTTATTTTTTTACGTTTCGTATGAAGAGGTATTCTTTTTTCCTCATCTGTAACAACATCTTTAACATATAAACGTGCATAACCGTCTTTTTGAAATGTGTTTATCAGTTCAAGAGTATATTCGTATTTCCCGTCTTCTGTTGTTTGCATATACGATAATGTTCTGACCTTTTCTGTTAACCACCCTTCTTTCTCTATTGGAAGCGGAGCTATATATATTACAAAAAAAGTAATAACACCTATAATAATAACCAGTATTATCTGTGTAGGAATAATGCGTGGTATCCACCCCATAACAAGGCACAAAATTGAAACAGCGATTAGAAATGCCGTCGGAAACCCTATAAAAGTAAAATAGTATCCCCATTCTGTACCGGGGGGTCTGTTGTTAAATGCTGTTGTACCAATACAAAAGTATATTAACAACATTAAATTTAACAAAATCGCAAACAACCAGATTAAACTAACAGCTAATAACATTTTTTTGTTTCCCCCCGCTCTTTTATTTTTCTTGTTTTTGTTAAGCTGAACCATCTTTATCTCCTCCCATATTGGTATTGGTAATACATATGTGGGTCACTTATGGATTTACACACACTGTTATTACTGCAAGAATTCTTAAAAGAAATTTCGGGGAGAATATACTCTTCCCATACAGGAATTATACTGTGCATAGCTGAATGTGATGTTTGCCAGTTTGTGCCATCAAGTCCGTTAACAACTTCTATGTTCAACGCACCATCAAAAGTTCTTCCCGCATTTAACATGTTTAATCCAAATTGTCCTCCGCTTGTCTGTACTCCATCTATATTGTTATATACATTTATATGTTGCTTTACATTATTGCCTGTTAAAGTATATTCTCTGACAGGAGTTCCTATGGTAATTAGTGTTTCTACTTGTATACCTTGTTGTGCTAACATGTTAGCCACTAAAATCGCTACGTTTCCACCATGGCTGTGACCTACTAAATGTATTGGTTCATTTGGATTTGCTCTATGGTAATTTAGTATTTGGTTAAATATTGCATTTGCACCATCTTGACGGGCACTTAAACTATTTCCTGCACCACCAATTACTGCACCACCAATTCCTGTATCTGACCAATCACCCAAAAAGAGTTGTTCCCCCTTAAAAGGTCCATCCGTTCCTACAACCCATTCTCGAAAATCATCTGTCCATGTATCCGAATTCTTAAATGTTCCGTGAATTAACCAAGCAGCCAACCCATCTCTATCCACATACCCCACCGGATTCCCCGCACAATACCCATACCAATTCACACCATCTCTCGCCCCGTCCTCGCTCACGAACCGCCCCGTACCCGCTTCGTAATACCTCGCCTGTGCGAACTGCAGCCCCGTCACCTCATCATACTGGTACCCCGTGAACCCGAACGGGTTATGTATATTCACGTTCATGACATCCGGCACACCGAACTCGTCATACACAAGAGCGTCGTCGCTGTTCTCGCCGATTAACCTAACAGGCGAGCCCAAGTGGTCGTTCAGATACCTCAACGGGTTGTCGCCCTCAGCGGCAACAAGCTCGTTCCCCCATATGAACCGCTGACTGACATCGGACGTTTCTGTCGAAAGTAAATCGTTATACGGGCGGGTTAAATCGAGAATATACCGCATATCGTTTATTCCCTCAAGCCGCCTCACCCGCTTCAGGAACCCGTTATAGGTATACTCCACCCTTTTATTATCCGAAACCGCCTCAACCATGCGGTTCGACGAGTCGAATACGTAGTTTGATTTGATTATACCGTTTTGAGTAACCTGTGTCAAGTTCCCACGCAAATCGTAGGTGTAATCACGGGTACACCCGTTTTCTTGCGTGCGGATAAGCTGATTACGATTGTTGTAGCTGTGCTTGGTCTCAATGTTGTTTTGAACA
>Ga0123356_10004879_pt1 | contig 13785 bp, 7 predicted proteins | sample TergutEmb28metaG_2_FD_92546 | JGI IMG/M metagenome (GOLD analysis project Ga0123356, IMG submission 92546) | Embiratermes neotenicus P3 segment gut microbial communities from Petit-Saut dam, French Guiana - Emb289 P3 | ecosystem: Host-associated > Arthropoda: Insects > Digestive system > Gut ...
CGGCGAGTTTCAGTGTTTAATCTCGATACATACTCCTGAAAACAACAGGGTGAGTAAGGAGAAACGGTAGCCCATCGGATGCTGACCCGAGCACGCCCCAAGCAAGCATCCGGTGGGTTTTTTGTTTTGGTCGTTGGCTGTCTGCTTTCCCGGCAAAACCAGAACGAACCCACTAAATCTAAATCTAAATTTGAGGACGAGCACACTCGACCGGCTGCAGATTCCCCTTGCCTCGCGCGTTCGCGCCGGAGTACCAGAACAAGAAAGTGGTTTCGGCGCTGGGCGGAGCGACAGAGTGGACTATGCGCGTTGGCGCGGACCCCTGGCGGGATGCGTCGAGGCCCACCGATTCTTCATTGCACGGTTGGGCTGCGTTCGCCGATGTAGGCTTCCACGATTTTCTTCCACTTTCCTTGCGCTCTCAGGATGAACTCAACGGCGTCGCGCAGGGCGCCGTCGCCGCCGGCATGCGGGGTGATGTAGTGCGCCTCCTTCTTTACTTCGGCGCGGGCATTTTTGACCGCAATCGATAAACCGCTGGCGCGCATGGCGGGGAGATCGATGACATCGTCGCCGACGAAGGCTGCTTCTTCTGAATTGATTCCTGCTTCTTTGACGATTTCTTCGAAAGCGGTGCGCTTGTCCTGAATTCCCTGGCGGACGTACTCGAGCTTGAGATCACGGGCGCGCAGGGCAACGGTTTCTGAGATTCGCTTGGTGATGAGTCCGGTCGTGATCCCGGCAAGGCGGGCGAGGGAGATGGAAGTGCCATCGTGGGCGTGGAAACCCTTGGCTTCGATCAGGGATTGGCTGTGGAAGCCGAATCCGCCCTGGCCGCCGTGTTTGGCCGATTGTTCGAGAACGCTCTGCTGCGTTCCCGGGGGAGTGGGAAAGATGAAGAGTTTGCCGTCGGTGAGCACTCCGTCGACGTCGAACAAAAGCAGCTTGATCTTGCGGGCGCGGGCCGCAGCGGAGAGTTTGGGCATCGCGGCGATTCTAGCATTCCCGTTCGATCAGGCTTGGCGACCGGATCACCCCGAAGAACGCGAAGAGGAGCCGCAGAGGCGAGGGCGGATTATCACCGACTCGAAAGATCTATCGCCCGAACCGCCTCTGCTCTGGGCGGTGCTACGGGTTATTTTCCTACCGCGGCCTCCAGGTCTCCGGCGGCCTTGTCGATTCCCGCGGAGACGTGGTCGATTACCCCGGCGACCATGGGGATTTGTTCGTCCGCTTCCTTCCATTTCTTTTCGTCCATGAATTCGCGGACGGCGGCTACCGGCTTGGCGCCGTATCCGGTGTAGGCGCCGGGGGCGTAGATCTGGTTCTTGAACCACGGGCGCTCCGGCAGGCCTTTTTCGTTGAGGAAAAGGCGCGAGATGGCGAGAAGGTCCGCGTTTACGGTCTCTAACGAGGATGACGGGAGGGCGTCCTGGCTGGCGCGGAATTTGGCGAGAGCCTTGGAGTAGCGTTCTGCAGACTTCCTCAGCATCTCGATCGAATTCTTCATGGGAGCGAAGTTTATGTAGGGCGGAACGGCTTCGACGGGAGGGGGCACGAAGGTTTTGTGCGGGTCGGCAGTGGCGGTAAAAGCTCCCTCCTGAATTTCCGTGTTGCGTTCGGTGATTTCTTCCTGTTTGTCTTTCAGCAGCTTTTCGAGTTCAGATTCGTATTTGGCAATGGCCTCGGCCTGCGGGGTGTAGTCGAAGGGCAGCAGGTCGGCTTCGGCCATGCGGAGCACGAGCGAGCCGGCAGTCTGGGCCATGGCGCGTTCGTAGAGGAAATCCTGGTCGGCGTAGTGCGTGTACCAGTAAAAGTCATCGTAAATGGAGTGGTACTGCGTGCCTTCACCCTCGCCGCCGTAGCCGAGGTTCAGGGATGAAATTCCGGCAAAGTCCTGAAACGCAGTGAAGTCGGAACCGTCGCCGAGATCGCCGAGAACCAGGTCGTTGCGCCGCCGCAGCCTGCCGCGTTCTTCCGGATCCTTGGCGCGCATGATGGCGCGAAGATGGGCGCGCTCGAACACGGAGATGTTTTTCTCCGGGTCGGTGATGTTGTGCGCGACCGCCGCCACTACGGCTTGCAGATCCTGCGTGCCTCCAGCTTGGAGATAACCCCGCGCGCTACTGTCGGAGTTGATGTAGGCGACGGCGTGTTTTCTGAGGTCGTCGACGTGAGTCTCGACCCATTCGACCGAGCCCAGGAGTCCGGGTTCCTCGCCGTCCCAGGCGCAGTAGATGATGGTTCGTTTGGGCGTCCAGCCTTGCTTGTGCAGTTCACCGAGGACACGCGCTTCCTCGAGCATCGGAGATTGGCCGGAGAGGGGATCGTCGGCGCCGTTGACCCAGGCGTCGTGATGATTGCCGCGGATGACCCACTGGTCCGGATCGGAGCCTTTGAGGGTTGCGATGACGTCGTAGAGGGGCTTGATATCCCAGTTCGAAGTGACCTTGAGATGCACGCGAGCCGGGCCGGGGCCGATGTGATAGGTGATGGCCAGTCCGCCTCTCCAGCTTTCGGGTGCGACGGGGCCTTGGAGAGCGGCGAGCAGTGGTTGCGCGTCTCCGTAGGAGATGGGAAGAACCGGAATTTTGGTGATGGTCTTTGCGTCCTTGATATCGAGACGCTTGGCGCCGGGAACGGCGCCGACACCGGGAGTGAGTGGATCGCCGGGATAGTCGGTATCCATCACGCTGCCGCGCTGCACGCCATCGCGCGGACGCCATCCACCCGTGGGATAGTCGTCGCCCAGGACGAAGCCGTCGCCGCCCGGGTCGGAATAGATGAGGCATCCGACGGCGCCGTGTTCGGCGGCGACTTTGGGCTTGATGCCACGCCATCCCGAACCGTAGCGCGTGATGACGATTGCCCCTTTGACCGAGATGCCCATGCGGTCGAGTTCCTCGTAGTCTTCGCGATTGCCGTAGTTCACGTAGACCAGCGGAGCGGTGACGTCGCCGTCGGCCGAATAAGCGTTGTAGGTGGGAAGCTGTTCGGAGGTCTGGTTCGAGGTGGGATCGGCGGCCAGGACGGGTTCTTGCAGTTTCGCACGGAATTTTGTGGGAGCCACGAGTTCGACAATGCGCTCCTTGGGAGTAGGAAAGAGGACTTCGAAATTTTCGATCTGGGCGTCGAACCCCCACTCTTTGAAGCGCGCCAGGATCCATTCGGCGTTGTCTTTGTCATAGGCGGAGCCGACGTTGTGAGGACGGGCGGAGAGGCGGCGCATGTTTTCGCGGATGTTGGCGGCCACGATCGCGTCCTGGAATTTCTTCTCGAGGTCGCGCTCAGACGCGGTGCTTCGCGGCGTGTAGCCGAGCCAGATGCGGGATGCGGCTGCCGGAGGGGAGTCTGGAGCGGACTGGGAGGCGGCGAATTGACTGATGGCGAAGACCAGGAGGCACGAGACAAATGAGCGCAGAGGTTTCACGAAGGGTCTCCCCGATTGAAGTGAAGACGGAGGGCGCAATTCTAACACCCGGAGAGTGTTTGTTGGGCAGCGATCCGAACTGGCGTTCGGAATGGACCGCGATGGGCGCCGGGCAAATCCCTCGGCAATTACATGCAGCAGGTGCCCACGTTTGCCTTCAGCACAATAAGGCTGGCGTCATCCTGGAAGCGATCTCCGCCATGATGCGAGGCGGCGCCGATCAAGGTCGCCATCAAGTCCTCGGCCCGGATGCCGGCGTTTTCGCGAGCGATGCGGATCAGGTTTTGTTCTCCGAATGGTTCGTTGTCCCGGTTCGGGGCTTCGACCAGGCCGTCGGTGAAGAGCAGCAATGTATCGCCGCTGCGCATCTCGAACTCGCTTTGCCGATAAAGCCAGTGAGGGAACTGAGCGAGAACTGCGTCGGCGGCGTCTAGTTCTGTAGATGTGCCGTCAGCCCGGATGAGCAGCGGTGGATTGTGCCCGGCGTTCGAGTAGGTGAGCCGGTTGGCATGGCGGTCGAGCACCGCGTAGAAAAACGAGATGAACTTTCCCACCGGCGTCAGATCGCACAGGATGCGATTGAGGCGCTGGCACACTTCGCGCGGCTCCAGACCCTGGGCGATCAGCGGTTCGAACGCTGCCTGCAGACTCGACATGAGCAGAGCGGCGGGCATGCCTTTGCCCGAGACGTCGGCGATGCAGAATGCGGTTTGGTGATCGCTGAGGGGAATGACGCTGTAGTAGTCTCCACCCACGAAGCGCAGGGGCTGGGTCGTGGCGGCTACTTCGTAGCCCGGGATTTGCGGCAGATTCCTCGAAAGCAGGCTGTCCTGAATCGCACGGGCTTCGTACTGCTCTTCGTCGTACAGCCGTTGCGCCTGACGTTGGGCGCGGGCCCGCGACAGCTGGCTCTGGAGTTTCTCGAGAAGATCGCGATTGTCCCAGGGCTTTTGCACGAAGTCGGAGGCACCGCGGCGCATGGCTTCGACGGCGATGTCCACGCTGCTCCAGGCGGTCATGATGATTACCGGAAGGAGGCTGTCCATGGTTCGGATGCGCGACACCAGGTCGAGCCCTTCGCCGCCCTCGACGGTGCCGCGGGTATAGTTGAGGTCCATCAACACGGCGTCGAATTGTTGTGTTTCGAGAGCGTCCAGAACCCGCCCCGGATGCGTGGCAAACTCCGTCGAAAAGCCGTGGGCCCTCAGCAGCATGTCCAACGCATCCAGAATATGCTGCTGATCGTCGGCAATCAGCACGCGGCCAGTTTCGATCGGCGCTTCCAAGCGCGCTTCCGGGATGGTCATGACGTTCACGCTCCAACCTAGTGCATACCTTGGGCCAAAGTTGTGGTGCCCCGCGGGCTGATTTCACAGGAGATGTCGACGGCTCGGAACCGGGGCGTTGTGCGCTGGTAGAACCAGAGTGTCCGGAAGCGGACAGCTACAGCACTGAGGGGTCCGACTCACCACGATCGCGCCGCCGCCCCACTCCTCGACGATCCCGTACGAGCTGGCAAGCGGGGCCTGGCGTACCGGATTCATTGCGTTCCTGGATGAATTCCTTGTAGCGAATATTTGGCGAAAATTGTTTTCCGGACTAGAATATCCCGATGCCGTCCCTTCCGTCCTCTTTAGCCTGGGCGCATCCTCTGGTGGCAGAGTGGTTTGTGCGGCGCTTCGCGACCCCGACCGAGCCTCAGGAGCAGGGGTGGCCGTCGATTCTGGCTGGGCGAACCACACTGATTTCTGCGCCTACGGGCTCGGGCAAGACGCTGGCTGCATTTCTGGCTTGCATCGATCGGCTGGTGCGCAAGGCGCTGGCCGGGAATTTGAACGACCGGACTGAGGTTCTTTACGTTTCTCCGCTGAAAGCGCTGGGGAACGATATCCAGAAAAACCTGGAGATTCCCCTCGGGGAGATTGTTGCGCTCGCCGGCGAGCGCGGGCTCCTCATGCCGGCAATCCGCACCGCGGTGCGGACCGGGGACACGCTTGCGACGGAACGGCGGGCGATGCTGAAACGGCCTCCGCACATTTTGGTGACGACGCCGGAGTCGCTTTACATCCTGCTTACGGCCGATCGCAGCCGCGCCATTCTGCGCGATGTGGAAACCGTGATTGTCGACGAGATTCATGCGGTGGCGGATGACAAACGGGGAGCGCATCTGGCGCTGTCGCTCGAGAGGCTGGAGGCGCTGACCGCGGATTCCTCGTCAGGTTCAAACGCCGGGAAGTCACGCCTGGTGCGGATTGGGTTATCGGCTACGCAGAAGCCGATTGAGGAAGTGGCACATTTTTTGACCGGGAACGCCGGCGGCACCGAACCAGTCATCATCAATATTGGCCATAAACGCACTCTGGATCTGGGGATCGAAGTGCCGCCGATGCCTCTCGGGCCCATCGCGACGAACGAGATGTGGGACTCGATTTACGACCGGTTGGTGGAGCTTGTGGGGCAGCATCGATCGACGCTGGTGTTTGTGAATACGCGGCGGATGGCGGAGCGGCTTTCGCACGAGATCGGGACGCGCATGGGGGAGGCCAACGTTGCGGCCCATCATGGGAGTTTGTCGCGGAAGTTGCGGCTGGCAGCGGAGAGGAAGTTGAAGGAGGGGCAGGTTCGTGTGCTGGTGGCGACGGCGTCGCTGGAGTTGGGAATCGATGTGGGGACCGTGGATCTGGTGGTGCAGATCAATTCTCCGCGGGCGATTGCGGTGGCGCTGCAGCGCGTGGGACGGTCGGGGCACTGGCGCGGAGCGGTGCCGAAGGGGAGATTTTTTGCTACCACGCGCGATGATTTGATCGAGTGCGCGGCGCTGGTGCGGGCGATCAAGCATGGGGATCTGGATCGGCTGATGATTCCCGAGGCGCCGCTGGACGTGCTGGCGCAGCAGATTGTGGCGGCCTGCGCGGCGGGCGGACCGGAGTTGTCTTTCGGGCCGGGGCCCGGGCCGGAGGGCCCGGCAACAGCCGGCGCGGACGCCGGTGCTGGCAGTGTGGGGGCTGGCTCCCCGGGATGGAACGAGGACGAATTATTCGCTCTTGTCAGGCGGGCATACCCCTATCGCGATCTCAAGCGCGAGACCTTTGACTCGATTCTCGAAATGCTCGCGGAAGGGATTGCGGCGCGCCGCGGCAGATATGGGGCTTACCTCCATCGGGATCGGGTGAACGGGAAGTTGCGGGCGCGGCGTGGCGCCCGGCTGGCGGCGATCACCAGCGGTGGAGCGATTCCGGACAATTCGTTGTACACGGTCGTGGCCGAGCCTGACGGCGTGATGGTCGGGACCGTCGATGAGGACTTTGCCGTCGAGAGCAATCGCGGCGACATCATGTTGCTGGGAAATTCCTCGTGGAGGATTCATCGCATTGAGACGAATGCCGGGCGGATCCTGGTCGAGGATGCCCATGGAGCACCTCCGACGGTACCGTTCTGGAGGGGCGAGGCTCCGGCACGAACCGAGGAATTGTCGGCTCACGTGGGGGAGTTGCGGGAGGAGATCAGCCGGAGATTGCCGAAAACCTCTCCCGTGGGTCTTTCCCCGACGCAACCGGAAGTCGCTGCGGTTGTGTCGTGGCTGAAAGACGAGTGTGGGCTGGATGACTCCGGGGCGGAGCAGGCGATCGAGTACATCCTCGAGGGACGCGTTGTGCTGGGTGCTGTGCCCACGCAGACGACTGTCATCGCGGAGCGGTTTTTTGACGAAGGCGGAGGGATGCAGTTGGTGATTCACGCCCCGTTTGGCGGGCGTATCAACAAGGCTTGGGGACTCGCGCTGCGCAAACGATTCTGTGTTGGGTTCAATTTTGAATTGCAGGCTGCGGCCACTGATAACGGACTGAACATTGCGCTGGCAGAGCAGCACAGCTTTCCTCTTGCCGAGGTTTTTCATTTTCTGAATGCGGACACGGTCGAGCCGATTCTGGAGCAGGCGGCGCTGGACTCTCCGATCTTCGGGACGCGCTGGCGGTGGGACGCGAACCGGGCGTTGGCATTGTTGCGCTTTCAGGGGGGCAAGAAGGTTCCGGCGCAGATTCAGCGGATGAGGTCGGACGATCTGCTGGCGTCGGTGTTCCCGGATGCGGCAGCTTGCTTCGAGAACATTGCCGGCGAGAGAAAGATCCCGGACCATCCGCTGGTGGGCGAGGTGATGAAAGATGTGCTCACCGAGGCCATGGATGTGGAGGGACTGAAGTCTGTACTTCGCGGCATCGCTTCCGGAGCGATTCACATGATTGCTGTCGATACTCCCGTGCCCTCCCAGTTTTCGCATGAGATTTTGAATGCCAATCCCTATGCCTTTCTGGACGATGCGCCGCTCGAGGAGCGGCGGGCACGGGCGGTCGGGATGCGGCGGGTGCTGCCCGAGTCGGTGCTTGAGGAAGTAGGCCGCCTGGACCCGGAAGCAATTGCCCAGGTACGTTCCGAGGCCTGGCCCGATGTGCGGGATCCAGACGAGTTGCACGATGTCCTGCATACCCTGGTGGCGCTGCCGGAAAATCCAGCTGCGCTCAGCCCGGCGGACCCGGGCATCCGCCCCTCCACCGGCACAGCGGAATGGGGTCGATATTTTGACAGGCTCGTGAATGAAGGGCGGGCCGGGATCGCTGTCGGGGCGGAGGTCGACGCGTCCTCCGGACAGTCGGCGGGGTGCCGGCGCTACTGGGTGGCGGCCGAGCGGGCGCGGGTATTTGGGAGTCTGTTTCCCGGGGCTCGGTTTGAGCAGGGTTTAGCTGACGTCGCGGGCAGCGAGATTTCCCGCGACGACGGGCTGCTTGCGCTGGTTAGTGGATGGATGTCGCATATCGGCCCTGCCACGGCGTCCGAGCTGGGGCAGTTGTTGGGGCTGGCGTCTTCCGAGATTGAGCAGACGTTGCTGCGGATGGAGGCTGCGGGTACTGTTCTGCGGGGGCGGTTCACTGACACTCCAAGATCCACGGCTCCGGGTGAGACGGCCGGGCTTGACTCAACCGGGCGGACAGGGGTTTCTGCCGCTCCACCGGAAGCCGGGACTGAATGGTGTGAGCGCAGGCTGCTCGCTCGCATTCATCGGCTTACGGTGGGCTTGCTTCGCAAGCAGATTGAACCGGTGACCGCGGCGGCGTTTATGCGTTGGCTTTCGCGGTGGCAGCATGTGGCTCCGGGGACGCAGGTGCTCGGCGAGCGCGGGACTCTGGATGTGCTCGGGCAACTGCAGGGGTTTGAGATTCCGGCGAATGCCTGGGAGCGGCAGGTGCTGGCGCCGAGGGTGGCCGACTACGATCCCAAGTGGCTCGATCAGCTTTGCCTGACCGGGGCGGTGGGGTGGGGGAGACTGTCGCCGCATCCCGCGACTTTGGAGTCGGGTGGATCTGCGGATGGATCGGGAACGCGCCAGCGTCGGGTTATTCCCACCAGCGTGGCTCCGATTACCTTTTTTGTGCGTGAAGAAGCGGACTGGATGGGGATCAGCAAAAATCCCCACGTCTCGCAAAATCAGGGAGAACCGGGGCACCCGGCCTCCGGACTGAGCTCCGCGGCCGGGATCGTGCTCGAGTTCCTCGGCCAGCGGGGAGCTTCGTTTTTTGCCGACATTGTGCGCGGGACTGCCAAGCTGAAGGCGGAGATTGAGACTGCGTTGTGGGAGCTTGTGGCCGCTGGTCTGGTGACCGCCGACGGGTTTGACAATTTGCGCTCGTTGATTGATCCCAAGCGGCGGGCCGGGCAGGGGAGTGGCCGGATTGCCCGTCCGCGGCATAGTGCGGGGCGATGGGCGCTGCTGCACGCCGATGCCGCAGTGGAGCGCCTGCGAGCAGTGGAGGCGGCTTGCTGGATGCTGCTGCGGCGCTATGGGATTGTGATTCGGGACCTGCTGGCGCGGGAGTCCAATCTGCCACCGTGGCGCGAGTTGCTCATGGGGTTCCGCCGGCTGGAGGATCGCGGGGAGATTCGCGGTGGAAGGTTTGTCGATGGATTCCTGGGTGAGCAGTTTGCTTTGCCCGTCGCGGTCGAGTCGGTGCGGGCGATGCGAGGTTTGCCTCCGAGCGGCGAGACAATCACCTTGTCGGCGGCCGATCCCTTGAATCTTGTGGGGATTCTGGTTCCGGGCGAGAGGGTGCCGGCGATTTCGGGCAAGACCGTAAGTTATCGGGATGGAATTGCGGTTGGCTCGCTGGAGCCGGCGCCGACGAGCCAGGCAGCCGCCGGGTAGAGTCCCGGACAACTACCACGGGAGCTCAGGCCCAATCCCTCGTTCCGCCCGCAAGCGCCTGGCGAAGGATCCTCTCTACCAGGTTCGGGCACCATGGGGTCGTGCTCTCCACAAAAGAAAAAAAGTCAGAAGCCCGATGAGGGGGTCCCCCGGACTTCTGACTTGGCGACGTCGGCTAGAACTGCTCGAAAGCGCTTCCCCCATCGCTTTTGCCGAACATCTGCACTTTTGTATATAGCAATCGACATACCAGTTCTGTGGCAGACGCCTCGGGAAAGCGATGAATCCTTTAACGTTATGATTTCAAGTAATTTAGAATACCGGCGATGGAGCCAGGCTGAGCATTCGAGGTTGGGGAGCGGACTCCCGGACTATCCGTTCGGATAGTCGGGCTAACCGTTCGGATATTAGAAAAGATCGAGACGGGAAATGCAATTCTTTGTTGGCTATGATAAGAAATTCCAGCACGGAATGGGAGACCCGCTGTGCGGCCTAGACTACTGGTGATTGCCGGACCCTCGAGAGACTTGACCATTCCATTGCCTAACGGAGAAGCCACCGTGGGCCGCGACCCGGCGAACCTGGTGGCAGTGGTCGATCCGTCCGTTTCCCGGAAACATTGTCTGCTGCGGCGTCAGGAAGATGGACGCTGCCAGATCAAAGATCTGGACAGCCGCAACGGAACTCTGGTGAACGGCCACGCGATTAAGGAACACTGGCTGAGTCACGGAGACGAGATTGCGACCGGGGACTCCGTATTTTTGTATCTGGTCGACGATGACGACCGGGTGGCTTCGGCCAGCCGGGTTGAGTTCGAGGATCGGCCTACCTCCGAAACGAAAGTCATTCATCCCAAAGAAGTGGTCTACCTGCAACCGGACCGGTTGCTGAAGGAGTTGCCCCCGACGTCGCAGGTGGCGCGGAACCTGAATGCTCTGCTCAAGATCAGCCGGGTGGTGCATGCGATCCGCGATCTGGAGCAATTGCAGGCACAGTTGCTGGATCTGATTTTCGAAGTCGTGCCCGCGGGGCGGGGCGCGATTCTGCTCACCGAGGGCAACGGGCAGGAGTTCAACTGCCTGTATGCGCGAACGCGTCAGGCAGGTCAACCCCAACTGGTGAAGGTGAGCCGCACCGTTGCGCGGCAGGTGATGAACGAGAATGTCGCCGTGCTGGGCGTGGATGTACCGGGTAGCGGGGCGTTGCGCGACGTGGAAAGCCTGGTGGTTTCCGAAGTGCGGTCTCTGTTGTGCGTGCCCCTGAGTGTGTTTGAGCGGATGATTGGCTGCATTTATCTCGACAGCACGAGCGCTACGAACCGCTTTCATGACGACCATCTGCAGTTGGTGGCGGCGATTGCAGGCATCTCGGCGGTGGCCCTGGACAATGCCCGCCGGTTGCATTGGCTCGAGCAGGAGAACGAGAGGCTTTCCAATGAGATTCGACAGGAGCAGATCCTGGTCGGCGACGGCGCGAAGATGAAGGAAGTTTTTCAGTTCCTGGCGAGGGCGGCGCCGACCGAATCGACCGTATTGATCCAGGGCGAGAGCGGGACGGGGAAGGAATTGGCGGCGCGGGCACTGCACCGCAACAGCCCGCGCGCCGACAAGCCATTCGTTGCCATTAACTGCGGAGCGATTCCCGAGACCCTGCTGGAGAGCGATTTGTTCGGGTACGAGCGCGGAGCCTTTACCGGAGCTTCGGCGCGGAAAAAAGGGCGGCTTGAAGTTGCCGACGGCGGAGTGGTGTTTCTGGACGAGATTGGCGAACTGGCTCCTGCCCTGCAGGTCAAGCTGCTGAGAGTTTTGCAGGAACGTGAAATCGAGCGGCTGGGCGCGACCCACCCGATCAAGATTGACATTCGATTGCTCGCCGCCACCAATCGCGATTTGAGCGAGGCGGTGAAGAAAGGCCAGTTTCGCCAGGATTTGTATTACCGGCTGGCCGTGGTACCGCTGGTGATGCCTCCGCTGCGCGACAGGCGGGAAGACGTTCCGCTGCTGGTGCGGCATTTTGTGCAGAAGCACGCCACGCGCTGCCGGGTCAAGGCCAAGCCGATCTCGCGCGAGGCCATGGCGGCGCTGGTGCACTACGACTGGCCGGGAAACGTGCGCGAACTGGAAAATGCCGTGGAGTGCGCCCTGGTGATGGGGTCGTCCGAGATTGTGTTGCTGGAGGACTTGCCCGAATCGTTACTCGAGCAGAGCACATCGGCGGAAGTCCACGAAGGCAGATATCATGCGAGCGTGAAGGAATTGAAGCGGCAGTTGATTCTGGATGCGATCGAGCAGACCCAGGGCAATTACGTGGAGGCAGCAGGGGTTTTGGGAGTGCATCCGAATTATCTGCACCGCCTGATTCGGAATTTGGCGCTGCGGGACGCGATTCATAGTGCGTTGCGAGCCCGCGGGAAGGTGTCGGGGGGAGCGATGTAGGGCCTCGAACCGCCGGCCTGGCCGGGTGCTGGATCCGGAGTCCACACCAGCAAACCGCAAGATTCCCACTCTGTCCGACAAAACCCGCGCCGCCCGAAGATCGTCGGCGACGCTCCAGGAAATCAGGGCAAAGAGAGGGCCATCAAAGCGGCCGGATCCAGATAGGTGCCCTGCCAGCGGACAGCGACGTGGAGATGAGGGCCGGTAGCGCGGCCGGTGCCTCCGCTGAGGCCGACGATCTGGCCGCGTTTTACGGTGTCGCCTTCCCGCACTTTGAATTCCGACAGATGAAAGTAGAGTGTGAGCAACCCCTGGCCGTGGTCGATGACCACGCAATTGCCTTCGAAAAACAAAAACCGGGCGAGCAGGATGGTGCCTCGATTCATCGCGGCGACCGGGGTTCCCGTCGGAACCCGCAAGTCCAGGCCCTGGTGTTCGCGCTGAGCGACGCCGTTGAAGATGCGCTGTGAGCCGAAAACATCGGATACCGCCGCGTCGGCGGGAGCGGTAAAGTTGCCGTCCCACTGGCGGTCGGCCGTGACGCGGTTGAGGTAGTCCTCTTTGACTTTTACGCTTTCCGAGATCTGGGTTTGCTGCTCGGGGTTCGGCTCGGTGAACTTCTTTTCGACTTCCAGATGGGCGTAGGTCTTGGGATAGCGGGCGGCGGAGACCAGGAAGGCATGCGTGAGCTTTACCGGAGCGGTAGAGGCTCGACGAACGCCGCTGAGTTCGAGTGTGTATTTTCCCGGTTTGGTTTCAAAACTGACTCCGGCCAGGGCGAACCAGGTGTTCGTGGATGCGTGGTAGCTGAACGTGAATTGGTGGTCGAGCCAGGTGCCGGCGAGGGAGTCGAGTTTGACGGGAGAGTGAATTTTGAAGAGAACCGGGGCGCCGTTCACGAGTTTCGTGGGTTGAGCGCTGACCGTCCAGGCAGTGGCGGCTTGGGCGGGAGGCACTGCCCGGTAGAGAACGAGCGTAAGAACAACCACGGAATAACAGAATCGTAGCCGGGGGCGCCTGCCTTCGGCTTCGCCGGACCGCCGAATGCGTTCTCTCAACGGGTTGAGCAGCATCCGGACCCGCGATGGCTTCGACTTCATTTCCTCAGCGTAGCATCCCGCCCGAGTGCTGACTATAATCTCGGCGATGCTTCGTCGGGTCCTCCCTGCGGCTCTGGTGTTGGTGGAAGCAGCGCCCGCGTCGGTGGGCACAGCTTTACAAACCGGGGAATACGACTGGCGCCTCGGCTTTCTCCTGGTCGCCATGGCAGGACGCGTATAACATTCATACCATCGCGTCGCTCAAATGCACCTTCAATCTGACAAACAGCTCGACCGGTCAACCGTCTCTCCCATCCGAAGCGCAAACCAGCGGCCCGAACTTGTCCGGGGGCTGAACGTCTGGCATGCCACCTCGATTGTGGCGGGCACCATTATCGGTAGCGGAATCTTCCTGGTCCCGGCCGAGATGATGCAGGCCGTGGGCTCGCCTGGCCTGGTGTATCTCGCCTGGCTCGTTGGTGGCTTCCTCTCGTTTTTCGGAGCGCTGACCTACGCCGAGTTAGGAGCCGTCCGGCCTTTTTCCGGGGGCGAGTATGTATACGTGCGCGATGCCTATGGTCCGCTGCCCGGATTTCTTTATGGCTGGACCTGGTTTGTGATTGCTAAACCTGCGTCGATCGCCACGGTGACTGCGGGGATCGTGCGAGTGCTGGGCACTTTCCAGAC
>Ga0123356_10004880_pt1 | contig 13777 bp, 13 predicted proteins | sample TergutEmb28metaG_2_FD_92546 | JGI IMG/M metagenome (GOLD analysis project Ga0123356, IMG submission 92546) | Embiratermes neotenicus P3 segment gut microbial communities from Petit-Saut dam, French Guiana - Emb289 P3 | ecosystem: Host-associated > Arthropoda: Insects > Digestive system > Gut ...
ATGCGTAGCGTTCTACTGGATTCGGAGTAGCTCCCTGCGACGTGCCGCCTGCAACACCATCATCCAACTGTTGGCATCCGCGTCAAGAGCGCGCTCCGCGCGTCACCATGGGACCACCTGCGGTGGCCCTTGACACCGGCGCCAAACACCTCTGGTTGAGGCAGTTTGAAGGCGACACCGTTACACCAACACCGGAAACAGCACTACCCCCAGATCGGAGAAAGCACTACCCAACCGCCGGAATCTCCAGCGGGAAGGGCAGGTCACTTGAACCCGCCGCTGGGTTGGAGCGGGGGCTAGCAGATGAGGCTGCCCAAGGTAAGTTGACGAAGGCCGCAGGTCTGAGGAGCAGCGGGCGAACCTACGCCTTGCCAGCTCGGCCCCAGAGGCCTAATTGCTTCACCACCGAATTTCTCTCCCAGGACACTGGGCCAGGGGGGCTGCCAACAAAACCGGTCAGGGCTGCGGCAAGGTAGGGCGGACCAAGCACGGCAATCCAACCGTATGATTGGCCAAGGACGCCGGGTCGGTGTTGCACCGCCAGCGTCCCCAGCCCGTATTAGCGACGGAATGATCTGATGGTTGAAGTTGACCAAGCCGCGGCCTTTGCCGGCCAGCCTGACGGCTTTGAACGGCTGTGGGTGCCGCACCGCATGACCTATGTGGCCGGTGAAGCCAGGCCAAAGGATGGCGGCGCTCACGACTGCCCGTTCTGCACTGCACCAGGCCAGGATGATGAACGAGCCCTCATTGTGGCCCGTGGAGAGACCGTCTTTGCCCTACTCAACCTGTTCCCCTACAACTCAGGCCACTTGCTGATTTGCCCATACCGCCACGTGCCAGACCTGACTGACCTGACAACCGATGAGGCCTGCGAGCTGATGGCCTTTACCCAGTTGGCTATGACGGCCATCCGCCGGTCCCGCCATCCGCAAGGTTTTAACTTGGGCATCAACCAAGGAGCCATTGCTGGAGCAGGTATCTCCGCCCACCTGCACCAACACGTGGTGCCGCGGTGGGGAGGGGACTCCAACTTTTTCCCGGTCATAGCCAAAGCGCGGGCCATCCCAGAACTGCTTGGCACCACACGAGCCGCCCTAGCCAGTCACTGGGGGCGTTGAGGAACGTGTTAGGGCTAAACGGCCGCGAAGTCGCCAAGGTGATTTTCACCCCACCAGCCAAGGTCCTGGTCAAGGTCGGGGTGAGCGCCAATTGGGTGACGGCGTTAGGCACACTAGCCACTTGTGCGGTGGCACTGACCCTGTTCCCTTTGGGGCATCTTTGGTTGGGCGCGGTCATTTTGGGCGCGCTGGTCTGCACTGATGCCCTGGATGGCACCATGGCACGGTTGACCGGGGCGGAGTCGAAATGGGGCGCCTTTTTGGACTCAACACTGGACCGCCTGGCTGACGCAGCGGTCTTTGGCGGTTTGACCATCTACCTGATCAAAGCCCATGACACATGGGGAGCTGCGGCTGGTGTGGCCGCCCTGGCCATGGGCGCGGTGGTGCCTTACGCCCGGTCCAAGGCCGAAGGCCTGGGGTTTAGCGCCTCGGTCGGTATTGCCGAACGCAGCGACCGGCTGCTGGTGGCATTGGTGAGCGCCTTCGTCACCGGCCTGGGTGCACCGCGCCTGGTACTCACCATTAGTCTGGCTGTATTAGCCCTGGCCAGCGCGGTAACAGTGGGACAGCGGGCTTATACGGTTTACCGGCAATCCAGCCAGTTGGAACCGCAGCTGTGAACTTGACCGCCGTGGCCTGGAAGGTGGTCCCCAGACTGCCCGGCTGGCTCAATGCGGTGGTGTTTGCGGTGGCTGCGAACGGCGCCTGGCTACTGCGGTCTAAGAACACCAAACGCTTGGAACACAACCTGGCCAAGGTGGTCCCTGAGGCTGGGCGGGCGGCGCTGCGCCGTTTGTCGCGCCAAGCGATGAGGCGCAACCTGAAGTACTACCGCGAGGCCTTGACCATGGGAGGCATGAGTGGCCAGCAGATTGACCGCCTGGTTCACCTGGCTGACCGCACGGCAGCCTTGGCCAGGATTGGGCCGCGCCGTCAAGCCATTTTGGTGCTGAGCCACATGGGCAATTGGGATGCGGCTGGGGCTTGGGCCTGCCGCAACGTGGCGCCGGTCATTACCGTGGCGGAGCACGTCCAACCCGAAGCAGTCTTCGAAGATTTCATGTCCATGCGGGCCAAGATCGGCATGACAATCATCCCGATCGAAAAGGGCACCTCCGCCTATCAGCAACTTTTGGCTGCCGCCCAAACAGATGACCCTTATCTGATCTGCATTGTGGCAGACCGCGATCTGTCCAACCGTGGCCTAGAGGTGGACTGGTTTGGCCGCCGGGCCATGGTGGGGGCCGGTCCCGCTGCCTTAGCCCTGGCCACCGGGCGGCCGCTCTTTCCAGTGTCCATGCACACGGTGGGTAAGGCCTACCAACTGCGCTTTCACCCCATAGTCGAAGTGCCCGCTAGTGGCACTAAAACCCAGCGGGTCAGGCAAATGACTCAACAATGGGTCACCGCCCTTGAAGCAGCCATCAAACAGAGCCCAGCCGACTGGCACATGTTTCAGAAGGTGTTTGTCGAAGACCTCGATCCAGACAAGGCACCTCTTGCAGGGGTGTCGGATTACGCGCAGCAAGGCTCCCCACCAAGGTCACCGCCAGTCAACCAGGGTGCAGAGCCAGCCCCCACCGCGGCGGCGCCACTGGACCAACCAGCTGGACCGCCCGCCACACCGCCCCACCCGCCAGCCGGCGAAGCTAGCGCAGGTGCGTCATGAAACTCGGCTTAGTCTGCCCCTATTCGTTTGATGTGCCAGGTGGTGTCCAGTTCCACATCCGCGACCTAGCCGAAGAGCTAATCGGTCGCGGCCATGAGGTTTCAGTGCTTGCCCCAGCCGAAGAGACCACCCCGGTGCCGCCCTATGTGGTGCCGGCTGGGCGGTCGGTGCCCATCCACTACAACGGTTCGGTGGCTCGCCTCAGCTTTGGGCCCATCAGTGCCACCCGCACCCGGCGCTGGCTAGCGGAGGGCAATTTCGACTTGGTTCATCTGCATGAACCCATCACCCCATCGCTTGGCATGCTCTCGCTGATCTACGCGACTTGTCCGGTGGTGGCGACCTTCCATTCTTCCCAGATCCGCTCCCGCGCCTTGAGAGCGGCCTTTCCTCTGGTCAGAGCGGCGTTGGAGAAGATCGGCGCGACCATTGCGGTCAGTGAAGACGCCCGGCGCACGGTGGTAGACCACCTGGGCAGCGACGCGGTGATAATCCCCAACGGTGTCTATGTGGCCAATTTCCAGGGTCAGGCTGACCCACGGTGGCAGCCCACCGCCGCCAGCCCCGTGGTGCTGTTTTTGGGCCGCTTGGACGAACCCCGTAAGGGTTTGACGGTGTTACTCGACGCCGTGCCCCGGCTGCTAGAGACCTTCCCCGAAGCTCGGGTGGTGGTGGCCGGTAGGGGCGATGCCGGCCCGCACCGACAGCGTTTAGGTCACCTTAGCCAGCGCATTGAGTGGCTGGGACCAGTCAGTGAAGCGGACAAGGTGGCACTGCTGAACTCCTGTTCTGCCTATGTCGCACCGCAGACTGGCGGGGAGTCGTTTGGCATTGTCCTAGTCGAAGCGATGAGCGCCGGGGCTCCGGTGGTGGCTTCCAACCTGGGAGCCTTCCGCCGGGTGGTGGACAACGGCCAGCTGGGTCGGTTGTTCCAGGTGGGCGACAGCCCAGGCCTAGCCCAGGTCCTGACTGACACGCTGTCGCAGCGCCAGGCCACCGCCGCACAAGTGGAGCGAGCCAGACAGGCGGCCTGGCGTTACGACTGGTCGGTGGTGACTGAGCGGATCCTGGCGGTCTATGACATGGCGCTCGCCGCTGATTTTGACCACGGAGTGGGCCCGCCGCCTGGTCAGTTGGATCGCCCGGACGGCCCGGTGGCTGGTGGGACCGACCAGGTAGCCAATTCTCCGTCGGTGGCGCCAGAGGTGCCGGGCGGCTCAACTGCGCCGGAGGCTAATCAGTCTCCTGGCGGGCTGGCATCGGCCAACCCGACTCAGGGCCCACGGCCGGCGAGCCCTAGCCAAGGGTCTGGCGGGCCGGCATCGGCCAACCCGACTCAGGGCCCACGGCCGGCGAGCCCTAGCCAAGTACCTGGCGGGCCGGCATCGGCCAACAAACCAAGAGGGGAAGAACCATGACCTGGCCGCTGGTGGCATTGATCATCTTGGTGGTTGGCGCGGTGATGATTACGCTGATTTATTTTGCAGCCTCCCGCATTGACCGGCTGCATCGCCGGGTGGAACTGGGCTACAACGCCCTTGAAGTCCAATTGACCAGGCGGGCTGCGGTGGCCGCTCAACTGGCGGTGGTGGGTTTATGGGACCCGGTGACCTCAATTGTGGTGGCTAGCGCCGCTCAGGGCGCCGCCCTGGCTCCACCAGAAGGGCCGGAACAATCTGAGTTGAGTCAAGCCCTGCGTCAGGCTCTGGGGGATCGGGACCAATTGGGCCGCGACCTAGCTGACCCAGACAAACGCGAACTGCTGGGCGAGCTGTGGCAGGCCTGGTACCGCGCCCAGCTGGCGCGGCGGTTTTACAACGAGGCCGTGGTGATGACTCAGCGGCTGCGCTCGCGCCCGGGGGTGCGGCTGTTCCACCTGGCCGGCCGGGTGCCCATGCCCAAGAGTTGTGACGTGGATGACGCCGCCCCGGAGGAGCTGGGCCAACTTGATCCCGCACCCAGCTAGACTTCTTCGAGCGCTGCAAGAACAGTTACACCTGAGGGGTCAGATAGATGTCGGGTCACTCCAAGTGGGCCACCACCAAACATAAGAAGGCGGCCATTGACGCTAAGCGCGGCAAGCTGTTCGCCAAGCTCATCAAGAACGTCGAGGTGGCGGCTCGTACGGGCGGTGGCGACCCGGCAGCCAACCCAACCTTGTATGACGCTATTCAAAAGGCCAAGAAATCCTCTGTGCCCAACGACAACATTGACCGTGCGGTCAAACGTGGCTCGGGGGCTGAGGCAGGTGGTGCGGAATACGCTTCCATCATGTATGAGGGTTATGGCCCTGGTGGGGTGGCTGTGCTGGTGGAAGCCCTGACCGATAACCGGAACCGGGCTTCTTCAGACATTCGTCTGGCGCTCAGCCGCAACGGCGGATCATTAGCCAACCCCGGTTCAGTCAGCTACTTGTTCAGCCGCAAAGGTGTCATTCAAGTGCCAGCGGCAGACGGGGTGGATGAAGACGCCATCTTGGACGCCGTACTGGAAGCCGGTGCCGAAGAGGTCTCCGTGGTGGATGAGGGCTTTGAGATTGTCACAGCGCCGGAGGATCTAGTCGCCGCCCGTCAGGCACTGCAACAAGCTGACATTGACTACGACTCCGCTGAGGTTGACTTTGTGCCGTCGGTCGAAGTGCCACTGGAATTGGATGGGGTAAAGAAGATTTTGCGCCTGGTGGACACGCTAGAAGACAGCGACGATGTCCAAAACGTCTACACCAATTTCGACGCCAGTGATGAGATCCTGGCCCAAGCCATGGACGAATAGGACCAAAACCAGCGTGCGTGTCTTGGGGGTGGATCCAGGCTTGACCCGGTGCGGTCTTGGCGTGATTGACTCCCTGCCCGGCCGCCGCTTGCGCCTGGTGGCCTACGGCACCGCCACCAGTTCAGCCGAAGACTCACTGGATCAGCGGTTGTGGCAAATCTCAGAGGAACTGGCTGCCTGGATGGACCGCCACCAGCCGGACGCGGTGGCAGTGGAGCGGGTCTTTGCCGACCTAAACGTTCTTACCGTGACAGGCACCGCCCAGGTGGCTGGGCTGGCCCTGGTAGAAGCCGCCCGGCGTGGCATTGAAGCCGCGCTGCACACCCCAACCGAGGTCAAAGCGGCTGTCACCGGTTCCGGGCGAGCGGCTAAGAGCCAGATCGGTTTGATGGTGGCGCGCTTGTTGTCAATGGAGGCTCCACCCAAACCGGCTGACACAGCTGACGCCCTAGCCTTAGCCATTTGCCACGCCTGGCGGCCAGCGTCGCTCAGCCCAACGGGCCAAGCCGCCACCCCGGCCCAAAAAGCTTGGGTAGAGGCCGAACGGGCAGCTAACCGAAAGGCCCGCCGATGATCGCTGCACTGCCAGGGCAAGTGATCTCGCTCAGCGCCACTGGAGCGGGGACCGAGTGCGGCGGGGCGGGTCTGGCCGCCCCCCGGCCGGCGCTGGTTCAACGGCGGGTGGCGCCATGATCGCTGCACTGTCTGGGCATGTGATCTCGCTCAGCGCCACTGGGGCGGTGATCGAATGCGGCGGGGTGGGCCTAGCCGTCACTCTCACCCCGGCGGCCCGGGCGGCTCTGCGCCAAGGTGAAGCGGCCACGGTGTTGACCCACCTAGTGGTGCGAGAGGACGCCTTGACTTTGTATGGTTTTGCTTCCGATGCCGAAAGGGAGGTTTTCGTTACCGTTCAGTCAGTCAGTGGCGTGGGTCCGCGGATTGCCTTAGCTCTCCTAGGGACCATGACGCCAGACGCCCTCACCCAGGCCGTGGCCGCAGAGGACGTGGCTGCGTTGACTCGGGTACCCGGCATCGGCCGAAAGGGCGCCCAGAAGCTGATCTTGGAGCTAACTGGCAAACTGGGGCCCCTGGCGGGGGTGGGGTTGACTGGCAGCCAGGTAACCGGTGCGGTGGCAAGGGAGGTTAGCCAGGCGCTGGTGTCATTGGGTTGGTCTGGCAAAGACGCCGAGCAGGCTATTGGTGCGGTCCTAGCCGGCAATGACGCCCCCAACGAGGTGCCAGAGCTGCTCAAGGCGGCGCTACGTTACCTAGGGCGGAAGTGAATCATGACAGGATCGCAGCCGGCGGAAATGGTTCACCCGTCCCAGGGAGGCGGTAGCTGTGGCTGAGGCACGGGAAGGGCTGTACGCCGCCCCCAGCCCCACCGAGCGGGCCATTGAGGCCGCCCTCAGACCGAGGGACTTGGGTGAATTTGTGGGTCAGATGGTGGTGCGCCAGCAACTGACCCTGGTGTTGCAGGCCGCCAAGGCCCGAGGCACGGTGCCAGACCATGTCTTGCTGTCGGGGCCACCCGGGCTGGGCAAAACCACCTTGTCCATGATCATTGCCGCCGAATTGGGGGTATCGATGCGGGTGACCTCTGGCCCGGCCATCCAGCATGCAGGGGATTTGGCGGCGGTGCTGACCTCGCTAGAAGAGGGCGAGGTCCTCTTTGTCGATGAGATTCACCGCTTGGCTAGGCCCGTCGAGGAAATGCTCTATGTCGCCATGGAAGACTTCCGGGTGGACGTGGTGGTGGGTAAGGGTCCAGGGGCCAACGCCATCCCACTGAGTCTGCCGCCGTTTACCGTGGTGGGAGCCACCACCCGGGCCGGGCTGTTGCCGGCGCCGCTGCGTGATCGCTTTGGTTTCACCGGCCAACTGGACTACTACCAGCCCGCTGAGCTGGAACAGGTAGTGATTCGCTCCGCCGGGCTGTTGGAGCTGGACATTACCGCCGAGGCGGCCGCCGAGATTGCCACCCGCTCACGGGGCACACCCCGGGTGGCCAACCGCCTGTTGCGGCGGGTGCGGGACTGGGCGCAAGTCCACGGCACCGGGGTTGGCACCCATGCCGCTGCCCTGGCTGCCCTGGAGGTTTACCAGGTGGATCGGCTGGGCTTGGACCGGTTGGACCGGGCGGTTTTGGAGGCTCTGACCGGCCGGCACGCCGGTACACCAGTGGGTCTTTCCACCTTGGCGGCGGCCGTTGGCGAAGAGACAGACACCATTGAAACCGTGGTGGAACCCTACCTACTTCGCGAAGGGCTGATTAGCCGTACACCACGCGGTCGGGTGGCAACTGAGGCTGCGTACCAGCACATGGGGCGCTTCTTGGCCTAGAGTTCTTACAAGCATTGTGCATTTCGCCATTGGGCGGACATGGGATTGTCCCCTAGACTCACCCAGGACCGTTTTATCAAAAACCGCAAGGAGTGTGCCAGTTGGACCTGGTTGATTGGGTATTGCTAGCCATGGGCGCACCCGAGCCTACCGACCCCGCGACGGGTGGCACCCCTGGTGGTGGTGGCATGAATCTGATGCTGCCGGTCATGCTGGTCGGTATAGTGCTGATTTTCTGGATGATGGGTCGGCGCAACAAAAAGCAGCAGGGCAAGGTCGAAGACTTCCGCAGCACCTTGACCATTGGCACTCGTGTGCTGACTTTAGGCGGCATGATCGGGGTGGTCTCAGACATTCAGGGAGATGTGGTGACTCTCAGGTCACCTAGTGGGGATGAGACTGCCTACACCAAGCGGGCTATCCGGGAAGCCGTGACCGATGAGATGTGGGCGGCCATGATTGAACCGGTCGGCGCCCTTGATGATGTCCTTGACGAGGATGAACCGGAAGAGTCGGATTTGACAGAAACCGACCAGCCTGAGACCGGCGAGTCCGAAGACCCGACTAAGTAGTTACCCCTGGGGTAGAAGGCGGCGTTTAGGTGGCACAGAAGAAGGAAAGACCGGTCAGGACTTTGGCTGTCCTGCTGGTAGTGATTTGTATCATTTTCGGTTCGGTCATCTTTGGAGTGATTAGCTCCAGGGGGCAAGAGGGCGAGGGTGCTTCGTTTGTGCCCAAATTCGCGCTGGATTTGGCCGGTGGCACTGAGATGGTGTTAACCCCCAAGATGTTGACCGACGACTCAGTGGTCGGTTCGGAAGACATCAGCCGGGCGATTGACATTATCCGCAACCGGATTGACTCCTCGGGTGTGGCTGAGGCGGAGATTTCTCAGCAAGGCACCCAGAACATTGTGGTCGGTATTCCCGGCAACCCATCGGCTGAAGACCTGGCCCTGGTGACCAGGGCAGCACACATGACCTTCCGCACCGTGCTGCAAGAGGACCAGGCGCCAATGTCGCAGGTGACTGACTGGATGTCGCGCAGCTACGACAACCCGAACTACACACCGCCGCCTGATGCCACCGATGAGGCCAGTCCCACTGATGAAGCTAGTCCCACTGACGAGGCTAGCCCCACACCTGAGGCTAGCCCCACCGACGAGGCCAGCCCCTCACCTGAGGCCAGCCCCACACCAAACGACGGTCAAAACAAGGACTCCGGTGGCTTACCGGTGCCACCAGATCAGGCTTACACCGACCGCCTGACAGCCGGGCTGAACCAAGAGGCGCTGCTGACCGAGGCAGTCCAACAGCAGTTCCAAGAAATCAACTGCGCCATGGCCGGTAGCCAGGCCACCGGAGAGGTGTCAAATCCCGATGACGTGTTAGTCACCTGTTCGCAGGAGGGCGGCGCCCGCTACGTGCTGGGGCCGGTGATGATTGATGGTTCAGTTTTGAGCTCAGCTCAGTCAGGCCAGCGGACCAACGCGCAGGGCAACGCCACCGGTGTGTGGGTGGTCAACATTGAGTTCAACGATGCCGGTGGCGCGCAGTTTGGCGCCGTCACCGCAGAACTGGACCGGCGCTGCAAGGCGGACGAGACCTCCCCACTGCGGCAGTTCGCCATCGTCCTAGATGACCTGGTGATCTCTGCACCGCAGGTCTGTAACGGTGGCATCCCGAATGGTAAGGCAGAGATCAGCGGCAGCTTCACCCAAGCCAGTTCAAAGTCTCTGGCCGATCAGCTGGCCTTTGGTGCCCTGCCGATCAACTTCGTGGTGGAATCCCAGCAGCAGGTCTCAGCTACGTTGGGTTCATCGCAGCTGGAGAAGGGCCTGTGGGCTGGTCTGATTGGCCTTATCCTGGTGGCTTTGTACTCCTTCTTCCAGTACCGCGCTTTGGCCTTTGTGACGGTGCTGTCACTGGTCATTGCCACGTCCGTGACCTACGGCACCATCCTGGTGCTGTCCTGGTTGCAGGGCTACCGCCTGTCCTTGGCTGGTGTGGCCGGCATTATTGTCTCCATCGGTATCACAGCTGATTCGTTCATTGTCTACTTCGAGCGAATCAAGGACGAGCTGCGGGTAGGGAGAGGTCTCTCTCAAGCCGTGGAAGTGGGCTGGGTGAGAGCCCGGCGCACCATCTTGGCGAGTGACGCGGTCCAGCTGCTTGCCGCCATCGTGCTCTACTTTGTGGCGGTGGGCGGCGTGCGCGGCTTTGCCTTCACTTTGGGGTTGACCACCGTGATGGACGTGGTGGTAGTGATGTTCTTTACCCACCCGGTGATCTTGTTACTCACCAAGACCAAGTTCTGGGGTGGCGGACACCCGTGGTCCGGCCTAGACCCGGCTCGGTTGGGGGCGCCAGGCGCGGTCCGTTACGCCGGTCGCGGTCGGGTGGACCGTTCTCCTGGCGGGCCCGAGATTGAGGTGCCCGCCGCCAAAACCGTCAGTAAGGGAGCCGGTTCGATCGCTGAACGCAAACGGGCCAGGGCGGCTGCGGCCGATGAAGGGAGTGATCTCTGATGGCTTTGAATTTCTCCGCGTGGGGTAACAGCCTCTACACCGGCAAGATTTCTTACCAGATTGTGCCAAGACGGCGGATCTGGTTCGGCATTGCCGGACTAGTGGTGGTGGCTTGTGCCATCTTGTTGTTCAAGCCAGGGCTGCATCTGGGTATTGAGTTCCAGGGTGGCAGCGAATTTAGGGTTTCGGCAATTGCTGGTCAGGTCTCTCAGCAGACTGCCACTGATGTGACGCAGCGGGTGGCCGGGGCTGGGGTAGCTCCCAAGGTGTCGAATCTGGGGTCAGACGGTGTCCGTGTGCAAACTCCCACCTTGTCTCTGGAGACGGCGAATCAACTGCGTGAGGCTTTGGCTGAAGCCTACGACGTGCCGGTGGACAACGTCTCGGTGCAAGAGGTTGGCGCCACTTGGGGGGCAGGGGTGTTCTCCAAGGCTCTTCGTGGCGCGTTTTTGTTCTTGTTGCTGGTGGCTGTGGCCATGATGCTTTACTTCCGCAGCTGGGCTATGTCGCTGAGCGCCATCGCTGCTTTGCTGCACGACCTTGTGGTGACCGTGGGGGTCTACGCTGCGGTGGGCTTCGAAGTCACGCCGGCTACCCTGATTGGCTTCCTGACGGTGTTGGGCTACTCGATGTATGACACGGTGGTGGTGTTCGACAAAGTGCGGGAGAACTCCCAGAACGTCTTGGACCAGAGCCGGTTCACCTATGGTGAGGCTGCCAACCTGGCGGTCAATCAGGTGATTGTCCGCTCCATCAACACTTCGGTGGTGGCGCTGTTGCCGGTGACTTCAATTCTGTTTGTCGGTTCGTTGATGATGGGGGCCAGTACCCTGCAAGATATTTCTTTGGCCCTTTTTGTTGGGCTAGCGGCTGGCACCTATTCCTCTTTGTTCCTGGCAACGCCTCTGGCGGTGTTCATCCGGACTAAAGAACCTAAGCTGGCGGCTCACACCAAGAAGGTCCTGGCTGCCCGGGCGGCCCAGATTAGCACTGGTGAAGATACCGAGACAGCCATGCAAGCCATGTCAAGGATTGGGGCGACCAAGGCTGGGGAGCACTTGGGTCAGGCCGCTCAGCCCAAGCGGAAGAAGCGCCCAGGGCGATGAACCAGCCGGTAGCTGCCATCAGTGAGTTGGTAGCCGCGCGCGTGCGCGAGGTGGCAGATTTCCCGCAGGCTGGAGTGGTGTTCAAAGACATCACTCCGCTATTGGCCGACGCGGCAGCTTTCCAAACCACGGTTGAGTACTTGGGTCAGTCATTGCTGGCCAGTGGTGCGGAGGTGGTGGTAGGGATCGAAGCGCGGGGTTTTGTGTTAGCCGCGCCGGCCGCCGTGGCAGCCGGGATTGGCTTTGTGCCACAACGCAAGCCGGGCAAGCTTCCCGGCATGACGCTGAGCCAGGCCTACGCCCTGGAGTATGGTGAAGCGGCCCTCGAAATGCACTGCGATGCGATCAAACCAGGCCAAAAGGTAGCCATCATCGATGATGTCTTAGCTACTGGTGGCACAGCACAGGCTGCTGCCCTTTTGGTAGAGCGAGCCGGGGGTCAGGTGTTGGGCTGCACCTTCTTGATTGAGCTGGTGGCTTTGCAGGGCCGGGCCAAACTGCCTGGTCGAAAGATCGAATCGCTGCTGTTGGCCTAGTACCCACCCTGGGGGCAGCTAACCCCCGGTTTATCTCTCCCGCACTACCGGCCACCTCACCATCTTTGGCAAATCCGCTGGTCACTCCGTCACGCTACTCAGCTGGCCGCCAGCCACCACCGGTGAGGCGGCTGAGTCTGCCGGCACCTGGGAAGGCAGCCTGTCTAAGGAGGATTGCTCACCAGCCCTCACGGAACGGTCCTACACTGGGGGTGTGAGCGAGACGACGGACATTCAAGGCCCAAGTGTCCCGGTTGGCGCGGTCCACCACACCGGTCCGCTGTCCTGGTTGCCTGGATTTCGCTCCCAGCCAGCTTCGCCAGCTGCCCTTGAGCCAGTGTTGGCCGCGCTGCGGGCCAACCACCCCAAGCAGTCCGCTGAGTTGGTGGAACGGGCCTATGTTGTGGCAGAAAAGGCCCATGACGGCCAAATGCGTAAATCAGGTGAGCCGTACATTACTCATCCGGTGGCAGTAGCCACCATCTTGGCCGAATTGGGTATGACTCCGCCCACTTTGGCGGCGGCCTTGTTGCATGACACCGTGGAAGACACGCCTTACTCGCTGGAACAGCTGACCGAAGAGTTTGGTGATGAGATTGCCAAACTGGTCGACGGTGTCACCAAACTAGACAAGGTGGCCTACGGCCAGGCAGCCCAGGCTGAAACGGTCCGCAAGATGGTCGTAGCCACCGCCCGTGACATCCGGGTACTGGTGATCAAACTGGCTGATCGCCTGCACAATGCACGAACCTGGAAGCACGTGTCGGCTGTTTCAGCCGAACGTAAGGCGCGGGAAACCCTAGAGATCTTTGCGCCGCTGGCGCACCGCTTGGGGATGAACACCATCAAGTGGGAACTTGAAGATCTCAGTTTTGCCACTTTGTATCCCAAGGTCTATGACGAAATTGTCCGGGTGGTGACCGAACGTTCACCGGCTCGCGCCGAATACCTGCGGGTAGTCAGTGAGCAGGTGATGGCCGACATGAGGTCCGCCAAAATCAAAGGTACGGTCACAGGGCGGCCCAAACACTACTACTCCATTTACCAGAAAATGATTGTGCGCGGACGCGATTTCGCCGACATTTACGACTTAGTGGGTGTGCGCATTCTGGTGGACTCGGTACGCGACTGCTATGGCGTGCTGGGAGCGGTCCATGCCAGGTGGAACCCGGTGCCGGGCCGCTTCAAGGACTACATTGCCATGCCCAAATTCAACATGTACCAGTCCTTGCACACCACGGTAATTGGCCCGGGTGGCAAGCCAGTCGAAATCCAGATCCGCACCAATGACATGCACCGCCGCAGCGAATACGGTGTGGCGGCGCACTGGAAGTACAAGGAAGGCCCCAGCACCAAGGACACCGCCACCCAGGACATGGTCTGGCTGCGTCAACTGGTCAACTGGCAGCGTGAAACCCAAGACCCAGGCGAGTTTCTAGATTCGCTGCGTTATGAGATTGGCGGCTCTGAGGTCTACGTCTTCACGCCAAAGGGTGACGTCATTGCCCTCCCGGCTGGTTCTACACCGGTGGACTTCGCCTACAGCGTTCACACCGAGGTAGGCCACCGCACGGTGGGAGCCCGGGTCAACAACCGTCTGATCGCCTTGGACACCGAGTTGCAGACCGGGGATGTGGTTGAGATCTTCACAGCCTCAGCGAGCGATGCCGGCCCGTCACAGGATTGGTTAGCTTTTGTTC
>Ga0123356_10004881_pt1 | contig 13777 bp, 13 predicted proteins | sample TergutEmb28metaG_2_FD_92546 | JGI IMG/M metagenome (GOLD analysis project Ga0123356, IMG submission 92546) | Embiratermes neotenicus P3 segment gut microbial communities from Petit-Saut dam, French Guiana - Emb289 P3 | ecosystem: Host-associated > Arthropoda: Insects > Digestive system > Gut ...
CTCGACGCGCGGATGGCATTGGTGGTAAATGCCCCGGCGGCGGCCGCCGGCCTGTCGCTGACGACGGCGGCGAGATCGGCCTTCTTCGAGGCTTTGATCCCGGCTTTGAGAGCGGCGGCAGAGAAGCCCGCGGCGGCGGTTACGCCACCCTTGACCGATTCTGCCGACACAGTGACCTTGGGCGCTTTTTTGGCCAAAATAGCCGCTTTGGGGGCGGTTATGGCCGTTTTTTTGACAGTTTTCTTCGTTTGCAAAACGTTTTTTCCTTTTCTTTTGGTATGATTTGGCAACCAGCGCGACACTATAAAATAATATTCTCCAAAAAGATTTTTTAAATATTTTCGAAAAAGTATTGACAATGGCTCGGGAATAGACTATTATTCATAAAAACTTGGACTTTTACTCTATTTCAGTAAATAGCCTTATAAGGCTTTCTATTAGGAGGATGGTAAGATGATTCTTGACGAGCAGTTTGACGCCGACGAGATCCTGCGCGACGCAGACGAACGGTACAACGAGGACGACGACGAGGTACTCGAATCCGAGGAAGAGGAGATGCGCGAGTTGAACTTCGGCACGCTCCACGACGAGAACGCCAACTTCAACGACATGGCGAGCGACCTTGATACGACCGATGACCTTTGGGAATAGCGGCGCCGCGGCAGCCATCGCGTTGACGCCGTTGGCCGGCGTCGTCATTTGCCGCGGGCGCGTTCTGATATGAAAAGAGACGCCGTATACTTCGTTTCAGACGCGCACTTCGGGCTCGGTACCGATGATGAACGCGCCAAGATCGAGCACTTCGCGGAACTGGCGGCCCACATGCGCGGGCACGCCGCCGACGTCTATCTTGTCGGCGACATGTTCGACTTTTGGATCGAGTACAAATCCGCCATACGCCGCGACTACTTCCCTGTACTGTACACGCTGCGCGGGCTCGTTGAGGCCGGCGTGCGGGTGCACTACATCACGGGGAACCACGACTTCGCCCTGGGGACGTTCTTAGAAGAGGCCGTAGGCATACTTGTACACCGCGGCGCCGCAAACGTCACGCTGCAGGGTCGCAAGGCCTGCATCAGCCACGGCGACGAGGTCAACAAAAGCGGCTACTTCCGGCTTCTCAAGGCATTGCTGCATAACAGCCGTTTAAGGGCACTCTACAAGCTGATCCACCCGGATATAGGGATAAGGGCCGGAACGTTCATCTCGGCGCTCTCAAAGCGGAAATACAGCAATTTGGGGCTGTCGCCCAAAGACCTGAAGAGGTATCGCAACGCGGCGCAGGCGCGGCTCAGGGAGAGAGCGTGCGATTTGGTGGTATTCGCGCACACGCACCACGCCGACTTCGTCAACCTCGACGGCGGGGACTACTGCAACACAGGGTCATGGATGGTAAACCGCGACTACGCCGTCATGCGCGGCGGGCGGGTTCAATTGATGAGGTGGGGTGAGAAATCATAGACGGTGGCGGGCGCGGGCGGCAGAATGCCGCCCCTACAATAATGTTCCGGTGTTGAGTTTTGTGATAACGATGCAGGGGCGGCTTGCAGCCGCCCGCGCGCCCATGCCATAATAACCGCAAACGATTATTATCAATCGTTTAAAATCGGGTACAGGGCGTCGTACGCGGCGTCCAACGCCTGCGATATCACCTTGGTCTCCCCCACCACCGGCATGAAATTCGTATCGCCGTTCCAGCGCGGGACTATGTGCATGTGTATGTGCTGGTCTATCCCCGCCCCAGCGGTCCTGCCGAGGTTCATGCCGATGTTGAACCCCTCGGGCCGCATCACGGCCGTAAGCGCCTCCTTGCACTTGCAGACAAGCGCCCAAAGTTCAGCCGACGTACCGGCGTCGACGTCGAGTATGTCGGACGTGTGCTGATACGGGACAATCATCAGGTGGCCGTTGTTGTACGGGTACAGGTTCATCATCACAAAGCACCGCTCGCCCCTGTACAGCAGGAGGTTGCCGCGGTCGCAGGAGCGGTCCTGCTTTGGCTTTGTGCAGAAGATGCACCCCTCATCCTTATTATCCGCGCCGGAGATATACGTCATCCGCCACGGCGCCCAAAGGCGTTTCGTATCAGCACCGCTTGTATCATTCATAACAGCTCCCCCCCTATTCAAACACTTTAAACAACGGCACTATAAAGAGAACGAAAGGCCTGCGTTAACCAACAGCCCGAACCCGTTGACCCCATCCCCCGCGTCGCTGTCGAACTTGCTGAACGGAATCATGTACTTGCTGTCGACATAGACACCCAACGGGAGAACCGGCAACTTGGCCTTTACGCCGAACAGGATGTGCATGCCGAACGCGGGTTTGTCGAGAGCCTCATCTATGATCGTTTTGACGATCTTTTTGGCGGCAGCTTTGCCGGCGGAGCTCTCCGGGTCGGCGAGCTTTTCGATATCAGCCGGGTCTATGTTCACACCCATAGCCTTTTCGACAATGCGGTTGCTCAAAAGCGGCGTGGCTAAGTGCGCGCTGAGGCCCGCGCCGAGCTCGAACTTGAAAATAGGGGGTTCCCAGACTTTTCTGCGCACCGTGGCATCAAAATGCAGCTTGGCGTAGGGTGTACCGGTCAAACCAATGTAACTAAGGCCGTCAATACTCTTGAGATTCAGGTCGAGGGGGTTGGGGCTGTGTACTAATCTCCCCTCACTCAAACTGGCTTCGATATCAGGGTAGTACAAGGCACCTTCGTAATGCCACAACCCAAAGTTGCACGAAAGCTCTACCGTCTGGATAAAAGGGATAATATCGATATAAGCCTTACCGCCAAAGTTAATCATCGACCTTTCCCAGTTCATCCTCGAAACATAGAACAACCGGTCGCCAAGTTCTTCAAGGCCCGCAATACTGCCAAGCTTTATGTTCTCTCTCTCTACGTTGTCCATCCCCATAGAGTAGTCAAACCCCCAATGCAACCCCACACCAAAGATGGCATAACTGTTGGAAACGGCAGATACGGTAACCAGCACTGCTACGGCTAGAGCTTTAAAGTTTTTCATGCGGACAAACCTTCCGAGATAATGTTAATTGGTGCCGATATGAACCACAACTATAAAAAACATACACGGCGTTCTTCATCATAAAGAACGCCGCCACTCATTTCAAACCGCCCAAAAACCGCGACTACCTGCGCTTCTTGAAATCTTCCGTAAGGTCGGCCCAGGTAATGCTCCTGTCCTGGCTGCCGTCGGTGATCGCCGAGTCGTAGGTCGGGCCGGGTTCCTTCACCCATTTGCCCTCGCCGCCGTGGTACCTCTCAAACATTTGGCGCAGCGCCTGGAACCGGTTGATCATCAGCATGATGGTGTCGCCCTTGAAATCGTAAGTACCCCACGAATTGAACTCCCAGTCCTCCTTGAAAGCGGGGCCGCTCTGACCCTTCTTGCTCTCTGTGAGGAAGACTCTGTTGCCCGGCCCGAAGCGGAACACCTTGCGGGTGAGGGCGTTGACTTCCTTGTGCTCGACGCTCTTGGCGCGGTCCTCGAACACCCACTCGCCGGGGACCTGACGCTTGAGGCGGGTAGCCTTCTGTTCATCATCTCTGAGCGACGGCAGCAGGGCAGTCAGCTCCTGCGCGATATTGTTAGACTGCAAGAGCCAGTCCATCCTCTTGAAAGAGTCTACAACGCGCACTAATGAGTCGATCTTTCTGACCTGGAACCCGGTAAGCGAAGCCTTGGCCGCGTCGGCGCCGGACTTGGCGGCGTCGATTTTCGGGCCGAGGGTAGCGACTTCCTGATTGTAAAACGCCTCTGCCTTCTCCAAGTGCACCCGCGCGGAGTCGAGAGACTTTCTGGCCAGCGCCTTGTTGTTCTTACCGACGTGCTCGCGCGCTGAGTAGAGGTGTACTCTGGCAAACGACATCTGGTTATCAGGCACGCCCTTGGACTTGAGCAGGTCGAGACGGCTCTGCTCCTTGTTCAGAATTTCCTCGTTGACGGGACTGCCGCAACCGGCGATCAGCGTGAGGGCGATGACCGGTAATGCCAGGGCCCTTAGTCTTAATTTTAACATGTTTTCCTCCGAAAAGGGTTGATTATGGGTTTACTTTATTGATATCTGTCGTATAATCTATGTATTATTATGGATAAAAATAAATTGTGGATAGGGGGAGAGTCAAGAAAAAGTCGAAGTCTTTAAAATCAAAGTCAAAGGTTGGCGGCAGGTTGCCGCCCCTACGGAGTTGTTTTGCCGTTGATTTTGTGAGTGCCGGGCGGACAGCCCGGCGCCCCGCGGCAGCGGGGCTCAACGTCCAAGCGACTGCTCAGACCCTCGCGGACCGAATTGCAACCGACAAAACATTTTCCCAAATTATCTTTTAAAAACCTACTTACGGACCTTAAAAGCTCTGAAAAACGTACTCCCATCCCGCTGAATCAAAAACAACACCGAATCCCCCGGCTTAACACTCCTGGTAGCCTGCGTAAACTCCTTCATCGACGGCACGGCCTTTCTGTTCACCTCTAATATTATATCGTTGACGCGCAGCCCCTCCTGGGCGGCCTGACTGCCCCTGGCTATCTCCGTTATCACTACGCCCTGCAGGGTCGCGGTCAAGTTCAGCTGCTCGCGCAGTTCCCTTGTTATAGGGCTTACCTTCATCCCCATAAGCTGGCCGTCGGTGGGCTGCGGGGCCTGCGGGTCGCCTGCCGAGGCATCCGATGACGCTGCCGCGGCGGACTCGTCCCTTGCCGTCAGCCTCACCTGCACCGTCATCTTCCTCCCGTTGCGCAGCAGCTCTGCCGGGACCGTTTTGCCGGGATTGATCGCTGCCACGTTGTTTCTCAGCTGGTTCAGGGTCTCTATGGGCTTGCCGTCTATGCGCGTAATCACGTCGCCGCGCCTGATCCCCGCCCTGTCGGCCGGCTGGCCCGGGAACACGTCGCCTATCAGCACGCCCCTGATATCGGCCGAGAGGCCAAACGCGTCCCTCGTAGCCTGGTCAAGTTCCTGTATCGACACACCTAACCACCCGCGGCTGACCTTGCCGTCGTAGATCAGGTCCTCCATGATCCGCCGCGCCATGTTGATGGGGATCGCGAAACCGATGCCCATGTTGCCGCCGGAACGGGTGTATATCATCGTATTGATGCCTATCAGCTCGCCCTTTATATTAACAAGCGCGCCGCCCGAGTTGCCCGGGTTGATCGCCGCGTCGGTCTGTATGAAGTCCTGATATGCGGCCACGCCGCCGCCCTGCGACCCGGTGGTGCGGCCAAGCGCCGAGACGATGCCCATTGTTACCGACGAAGTCAGGCTGAACGGGTTGCCCACGGCCACCGCCCAGTCGCCGGGGCGCAGCTTGTCGCTGTCGCCTATGTAGGCCACGGGCAAATTGTTGACCTTGTCCGTAATCTTAATCACGGCGACGTCGGTCAGCGAGTCCTGCCCCACGATAACGGCGGCGAAGCTCCGGCCGTCCGACGTACGCACCTCAATCTCGTTCGCGCCCGCCACCACGTGGGAATTGGTGAGGATGTAGCCGTCACGCGACACAATAACGCCCGAGCCGAGCCCCTGCTGGCGCCGCTCCTGGCGTTGCGGCTGCTGCTGAGGCTGCTGCTGGCCGCGATTCTGGCGCCCCCCGCCGAAAAAATCGCCGAACGGGTTGCCGCCGAAGAACTGATCGTTGAAAAACTGGTAAAACGGGTTGTTATTGAACACTACGGTATCAATCTTGGTAGGGACAACAGAGACGACCGTCGGCACCACCTTCTCGGCGACATCGGCAAAAACAGTCGTAAACCCCTGTAACGCCGGCGGGATATTAATGTTAGGCGACGCCTGCGCCCCGAAGTTCACAGACCCGCGCGACGGGCGTTTGGGCTCGGACGACTCGACACGTGAACTCGTAAAGAGCAGCATGGCCGTGACACCTACTATAATTGCCGTGGACGAAACAAGCCGGACGACGCTGGTTCCTGAATTGCGGGGGGTCGACATTTTACAATCCTCCTGCCGGTAAAAAGGTTACGGATATTCTGTTTATTATTGATTAATACGGTTATGGTAGGAAAATATTATATGGAATTTGAAAATAATTAAAATTTTTTGTGGGAGTTATCCGAAACATGCGGGCACATGATACAGACGTTGCGGGCGGCCGAGGGCGGCCGCCCCTACAAAAATAACCAACGCCCAAACCCGTTATACGTTCCTTGGGACATCCTTGTCCAGCGACAGCACGTTCGACGTCCCGCCCTCTACGAACGACTGCTCGGATATTCTTGTCAGCACTGCGTTATCGGCGAACTCCTTAACTGTCAGCGACCCCATGTTGCACATCACGGCCTTGATCTTCGCAACCGTGAGGTCGAGGACGTCCTTGACGTTGCCGATTACAGGAACGTACGCGTCTACGCCCTCCTCGAATTTCAGCCCCGTGTCTCCGTTGCCCTGGCTGTAACGCTGCCAGTTTCTGGCCCGGTTCGACCCTTCGCCCCAGTACGGCTTGTAGATGCGCCCGCCTATGGAGACCCTTGGCGTCGGGCTCTCGTTTGTCATTGCGAAGTACCGCCCCATCATCACAAAATCGGCGCCCATGGCGAGCGCTATTATTATCTGCGTATCGTTGGACAGCCCCCCGTCGGAGCAAATCGGCACGTATACGCCTTTTTCCTTATAATATTGATCCCGCTCCGCCACTACGGCCATCAGCGCCGACGCCTGGCCGCGGCCTATCCCCTTCTGCTCGCGGGTGATGCAAATCGAACCACCGCCTATCCCCACCTTCACGAAATCTAACTTCGCCTCCTCAACGAGGTACCTGAACGCGTCGCCGTGGACCACGTTCCCGCCGCCGACGACCACGCTGTCGCCGTACTTCTCCCTTATCCACAGCGCGGCCTCTTTCTGGAACTCCGAGTACCCGTCAGAGGCGTCAAGGCACAGTACGTCGACACCGGCGTCTATCAGCGCCGGCACGCGCTCCCTGTAATCGTGCGTATTGATGCCCGCCCCCACCGCAAGCCGCTTGTGCGCGTCCAACAGTTCGCCGGGGTTGTTCATGTGGTCTACGTAGTCCTTCTTGAATACGAGGGATTGAAGGCGCCCGTCCTGGTCGAGTATCGGCAGGCACTCCTTTTTCTCCTTGCGCAGTTTGACGTTCGCCTCGTGCAGCGATATGCCGGCGCGCCCGTGGACGACCCTGTCCAACGGCGTCATGAACTCGCTGACAGGGCGGCTCATGTCGTCGTCGAACTCCCAGTAGTCCTTGTCGGTCAGTATCCCCAAAAAGAGCCCGTTGGTGCTGCCGTCATCTGTAATAGCCATTGTGGAGTGCCCGGTTTTCCGGCGCAGTTCGAGCGCGCGGCCCAGCGTGTCGTTCGGTTTCAGGTTCGAGTCCGACGTTACGAAGCCGGCCTTGTGCGACTTGACCTTGGCGACCATGGCGGCCTGCGACTCTATCGACTGCGACGAGTATATGAACGCCAGCCCCCCCTCGCGCGCCAGCGCTATCGCCATATCGGGCCCCGATACCGACTGCATGCTGGCGGTCACGAACGGGATATTCAGCGAAAACGCCGGCTCGGCGCCCACCTTAACCCGCGACACCGGCGTGCGCAGCGACACGTTCTTCACCTGATGCTCGGCGCGGGAGAGCCGCGGAATCAGCAAATACTCCGAAAATGTACGCGAAACTTCGTCGATTATCCTGGCCATATATACCTCATTTTTAGCTTGTTACTGTGGGATATCAGTACACCTTAGCAATATAAATATAATATATGGACAAGCCGGGTTGGCATAAATTATTTTTAGGGACTGATATCTCTTATATATAAGGATATACGACATGAACCAAATTCACGAAAAAGACTGGGCGTTGGACGACTGGGGCTGGCACAGCGGGATGCGCAGCAACCCCTACGAAGATGATCTGGACCGCAGCCACCTCAACAGTGACCTCGGCAGCGTACGCGTCGACAGCACCGGAGACGCCACGCGCTCCGCCCCGAAGTGCTGCTTGAATGACTCTACCCCGCTGTAGCCGCCGCTTGGATTGAAGTCGAAGATTTCGTACCCTCTGCGCGCCGCGTCTACGATTATCTCCCAGTACAGAAGGTTGTTCGGGCGCAGGCCAAAGTGTTTTGCCGACGCCGCGCCGTGCCAGCTTACCGCGTGCCGCCCCCAGTAGAAAAACAGCGCCCCGGCGGCCGGCTCGCCGTCTTTCAGCGCAAGCCACAGGATCTCGTTTCCGGTACGGTTCTCATAAATGCGCTTGAAGAGCGACAGCTGATAAACGTTCCTGGGCCTTAACCGGGGGCCGCCGCTGCGCCACCGCTCGATTGACTCGAGGTAGAGTGTGTAATAGCGCTCCCACTCTTCAAAGGTCTCGGCGGCCTTTACGACTACACCGTCGCGCGCCGCGCTCTTTATTGCGCTTTTGTGCCCTTTGGCCATCCCGCGCAGGAGCCTGTCAGCCCCGCCTGTCAGGTCAAGCGTATGCGTAAAATCGTTTCTCAATGTTATCGACGGCGACGGCACCGGCATTGTCACCGTCAACAGCGACGTCTGCGAAGTGTCAAACGGGTTGATCCTGAACGTGAGGTTCTTCCTTGACGTCAAAATGGTCGTCAGTACCCGCACGTGGCCCTTGTTCAGGGCGGACGCGCTGATCCACCCGCCGTAGTTACAGCCCGGCGACGAAAAATGGTCTGTCAGCAGCCCCCCGGCACGCCGTATCTTCGCTACAGGGATAACGGCAGACGCGCCGTCGTCAAAAATTACCTCGACAGCGGCGTGGCGCCGTCCGGGCATCATCAGCTCATACCAGTACGGCGTATGGAAATACGTAGCGTAGGGGCAGGCCCCGGCGACCTCTATCCACCTCTCCCTGGACACCTCGGTACATCTGTATTTCATCACTTTCGCTCTCCCTCCACCATGCCTCTGAACCAATCGACATCAAAATCCTTATTGACACTCTTTCTGACAAATCCGTCCAGCTCCCGATAATCATCATCGCTGAGCCGCCCCCGCAGCCCGCGCAACACTATCGGCGCGTAGCCGGTATCGTGTCCAAGCAGCAGCATGTCAAGCCAGCTGTCGCAATTGCACATGTTACGGCATGTAAAGTCGACCCTCCCCATACCGCCCTTGGCGGCCCGTGTAAGCATCGTGAACAGTTTTCTTACACCGCCCTTTTTAAAAATTTTCCGAAAGGCTCCGTCTCTCCTGCGCAGCTGCGCCCCAATGTTTCCGCCGCATGTAAAAAACTCCCCGCGCGGCGAAAATCTGACCGTGAAGTACTGATTGTAGCACTGAATCTTGCGTAAATTATCATGCCGCATCACGCAGTCAAAATTATGTACCACCGCGTCGTGGGCTAACTTCATCCTCGCGAAAACATCCAGAAAACGGCGGTACCCCTTCTCCCCCTCCCTCAACAGCGACAACTCGCTGTCAACCGGCATAACCGGCGCAAGCGCAAGAGTCACGCGCGGGGAGACGGAGTGGATCTGGGCGGCAAAGCGCGGGAGCGTGTCTATATTCTTCTCAGTTACTACGGTGTTGATGTTTATATCGGGAGCTGCGCCAATATCCCCGCCATCGATGCTGCTTATCAAACCGGCAACCTTATCAAGCACAACATCCCCGCTCACCCCCCGCGTCGCCGTGTTGACCTCACCCGGCCCATCTATGCTTATCACCAAACGGTCGATGAACGGCAGGCTGTCCGCCAGCTTCAGCGGCGCGGTGCCGTTGTGCACCACGCGAACGTAGGGGTCCCACACCGCCTTGGCCCGCGACAGCAGCCCCGGCAGCTCCTTTACGAGCGACGGCTCCCCGCCGCTTATGTTGAGAACGCGGGGCCTGTACCTGCCGATGCGGTCGAGCGCCTCGAACCTGTTGATATCTTCGGATGAATCGGCCCGCGTCATTATAGACGGATCGCAGTACGTACAGCGCAGATTGCACCGGTCGGTGATTTTCCAGGTCGCCATCCAGCAGAAATTTCCGCTAATCACCTAACGCCCCTTCCTTCGCATAAAAACTGCTGTTAACTGTTTTCTGACTTTTGTTATTTTACTTTTCATTATTAGCCGCCACTATTTCTTCACCAAATAAGGACACTCCGCAGAGCAGGCGTTCATCTTATCCTTACGCATACGGCTGTAAACAGCCTTAATGCGGTATTCCGGTTTCGCCCATGAACCATCGTACAAATTACCAGGCTGGACGCTGCTGTGTTTACAAAACTCCACATCACCGGCGCTGCTGATGTGAATAAGCTGTCCGGCAAATCTACAGTTGGGCTTTTGAACCGTAGCAATAAGTTTTTGGGCCGATGTTATCAGATACTCGGCCCGATTCTTTACAAACAGCGTCCCTCTCGCCATTGATACTAATTTGTCTCTGAAAGCCAGCGGAATATCCCAGTATACACCGCCCTTGCTCAAAATCGATTTGCACTCGGCAAGGGTCGTACGGGTTTGCGGCGTTCCTGAAATTTCCTCTTCCTTCATTCCATCGGTATCATAAGGCGTCATGAACTGTATCCTGTGGCCGTCAAGGCCGGTTTTAACGACCCATGCACAAACATCCGGCATTTTTTCTATGGTACTCTTCATCGCTACTGAGGTCAGGAATACCTTGGGATATTTTTTGGACCCCCTCACCTTCAAAAGTGTTTCTATATTACCCAAAACAGTTTCAAGCGCAGACGGAGCAGTACCACACAACCTGCCGTAAATCTCTGCGTCAAGAGTATCTACGGAGATATTAACCCTTGTGACCCCCGACTCCACAATGGCCTCACAGATACCCTTATTAAGACGAAAGCCATTCGTCACCAAAAACACATCGGTCTTCGCCAGTAAACGTGGGACGTATTCCCGCATTATCACATCAAAGTCGGGATGCAGCGTAGGCTCTCCGCCGCAGGATAAATAAACGCTCCAGCAGCATTTTTTCAAAACAGGCAAAACCTTCTGCAGCTTGTCTAGCGGATAGAGCGTAGCATCTCCTCCCGGCAGGCGGCGATTTTGGCAATAAATACACCTGTAATTGCAACCGTAGTCCAAATCCAAACGCGCATCAAGAAATCTCACGCCTTTTCTCCCTAAAAATTTTGTTTATTCTTTCAATTTTAACGATTTACCCCAAGATTAAATACATATGAGTACCTATATTTGTTATTATTGTAACCTATGGCAAAAATCGCTCCATTAACTCGCGGGGTAATAATTCCGCCGCATTGTGATAATAAGTACATATCCGTAAGATAATCAAGCCCTGTTTTATAAACTGATAACGAATTTTGGTGAATAATATCCGGAACCATCCCCGAGTCATACTCTTTAATCCGCTGAGCGTCAGATATGATAACTTTTTCTCGTTCAAAAGCCTTGCAAAACTCATCCACCGCTTCCTGCTCTTCTGTGCAAAGAAAAATATAACTAAACCTCTCTTCTTGAAATACTTGGCGCGCCTTTTGTAATGTTTGCTCAATCGTTGGCGGAGTATCGTGATCCTTTGCCGCTTTATAATCAGTCCCTCTATGTAAAACACCAAGGATATTTTCCTTATTTCCAAAGAAACTCTTTTTTTGACTTTCTATATGGCTTGTTGTTTTTGCATTGAATTTACAATATTGGGATACAAGCTCATAATACCTTGATATAGTATCTACTGACACGACATTTTCATTCCCGGCCTCAAGCGAACTTGAAGGAAACACACATGGAAGTTCATCAATACGCGGGTTGCTTAATTCACTCAAAACCACATTTTTCGCCTTTTTTATATCTGCCAATGAATATCCGTCCAACGGCTCAAAATAGTATTCCCAGGCATTTAGTGTCTTTCCGCTTCCTGTTTCTATCAGAGAATTTTCTTTATAGTATGTTTTATAATTTTCCATATTGACAATTGGGATATATCCTTTTGAAATCGCGTAAATCGTATGGCCTAATACCCAATGAAAATTAGACAACAGGCCGGCGCCCGGCTCCACGCGGCGAATGACATAAAAAGTTTTATCGGGAAAATCTTTACCGAAACGCTTAATATGCTCTTTTTCTATTCTATCGTACCTTGTAAACATAAAAACGAAAAATTTACATGCAGCGTACACTTTTCTACAGATTTTCCATAACAATGTTTTTTTTACATTCATACTGCACATCTAACCTTTCTGTCACTCTTCATATCTCCGGCCGGATTGGTGGTACGCGGGCTTCCGGAATGACTTTTGACGCAAGGTCCCTGCCAGTGCCTGCGCGACCTCTGAAACCACCTCAAAAATCGATACAGGCGGCGCATAATTCCATTTTTATATTTTTTCAACTTTGCAAACGGCCGATAATCCATGATGATAAATTTTATATTTCTTAACCGTGAGGCCCAGCGCGAAAACCCGCTGTTGTAACTCTCATATATTATACCCTTATCCTTAATTCCATCAATTACCAAATAAACCATGTCAGAATACGAAATCATAAAAAAATCAACAAACGTAAGCAACGCACACTGCTTCTCCATTTCCGGAACGTCCGAATGCTGCCTTTTCCCGTCGATAGCATAAACAAAATCATACGCCGCGGCGGCATTTATGAATTTTTCGCTGTCGGAGCATACTAAAACTTTTTTCCCCTTATTCGCCTCGTGTATTTTTATCAAATGACTAATGTTTCGCTGCATAAAAAAATCCTGTAATCCGACAGGCAGCGTCGGAAACTTGTCGCAGGTTTCATCGAAATCACCAAGCAGCGATTGAAGGCGAAACGCCGCGGTAACATATCCATTATTTATTTTGTTACGGTGAAAATCAATAACATTCTGAAGTTCCGGCGAGATGTCGAACAACTCGTAAAATAATGCCCCGTAATCATCACCGCTGTACGCTCTGTTCGTATAGAACAAAATATACTCATAATTTTTTGAAAAATTCTTAGCAACAGCGTACAACCCATGAAAGTCCAACCCGCAATATTCTACCGTATCAGCATACTGAGGCAGGGCGATGTCCGTTACAAAAGATGAGACAGTAACGCTTTTCTCCTTATTTAGCGATATTTCGTCTTCCGATATTTTCCAGTCGTAGCGCGGACGCAGATAAACAGACAGGTCAAAAGGAACGGTAAAATTTATTTTGAACCGAAATCCGCATAATTTACAGACTTTATATAACATCACTATTCCGCACAACCTGTCAGCCAGCCCGCCTTTCGGCCTCGCGTCATTTGCCATGTAGACAATCGTTGTATTATTGCTCAAATCAACCTCCTCAATTCATGCCTGCCAAACAGCGTTTGCGGAAATTTTCGTCGTTCAACTGCCGCATCCATATCTCAAACGTTAACATCCTGCACAGCCTCTTTGTCCCGGCCTTAAGTACAGAATCAATACCTTCCGAGATATACCCCGGCCAAATCGCGCCCTTATCCCCCAGTATCCTCTCCGCCAGTGCAAAATTCCCTTTTTGACGGAGCGCGGCAGACGTGTCGAAGTGCAGCTTCGAATCGTAAACAGGCACCCCCAGCCCCGCAATTTCCTTTTGGCAACGCTCAGAGCCCTGTTGCAAAAGAATCCGGCCTCAAAAATTGGCCGCGGCAGGCTGATGGGTACTCCGGCCTGCTGCCATGGAATTGTTTTGTAGTACTCCGGGAAATTATGCAGCAGCGCCCGCCAGTAAAAAGTACGCGCGGACCTCACATCGTCCGGCAGCGCCATCACAAAATCATAAAGGTCATTATCAAAAAACGGCATACGCACCTTGAAGTACGACTCATCAAGCCGAAATCCGGGCAAGCAC
>Ga0123356_10004882_pt1 | contig 13776 bp, 10 predicted proteins | sample TergutEmb28metaG_2_FD_92546 | JGI IMG/M metagenome (GOLD analysis project Ga0123356, IMG submission 92546) | Embiratermes neotenicus P3 segment gut microbial communities from Petit-Saut dam, French Guiana - Emb289 P3 | ecosystem: Host-associated > Arthropoda: Insects > Digestive system > Gut ...
ACGGGGGGGGGGGGGCGGGGGGGGCGCAGGCGGAGGGGGCCGGGGCGGGGGTGGGGGCGGGCGGGTGCACGACGCACGATGGCGGCACGCACCGCGGGTGGGAGCGGAAACAGGACGTGTGGTGACGGGGGTGGGGGTTCGGGCGTGGGAGGATGGGGCCGCACACTTCACGTCCACCATGGGAGGCGACAATGCCTATCGCAACACCGGAGAGTTACATCGAGCTGATTGACCGCGCCAAGGCGGGGAGCTTTGCCTACCCCGCGGTCAACGTCACGTCCTCGCAGACGGCAATCGCGGCCCTGCGCGGATTCGCAGACGCCGAGTCGGACGGGATCGTCCAGGTCTCGGTGGGAGGGGCGGAGTACCTCTCGGGGTCCACCGTCAAGGATCGGGTCGCCGGGTCGCTGGCGCTGGCGGCGTTTGTCAGGGAGGTCGCCGACAAGTATCCGGTGACGATCGCCCTGCACACCGACCACTGCGCGAAGCAGAACCTCGACTCCTGGGTGCGCCCGCTGCTGGAGATCGCGGCCGAGGCAGTCCGCGCCGGCAAGCTCCCGGCGTTCCAGTCCCACATGTGGGATGGCTCAGCGGTACCGCTCGACGAGAACCTCGTGATTGCCCAGGAGCTGCTGGCGAAGTCACGGGCGGCGCGCACCGTTCTCGAGATCGAGATCGGAGTCGTGGGCGGCGAGGAGGATGGCGTCGCGGCGGAGATCAACGAGAAGCTCTACACCACGATCGAGGACGGCATGAAGACGGCCGAGGCCCTGGGCCTGGGCGAGCAGGGCCGGTACCTCACGGCTCTGACCTTCGGCAACGTCCACGGGGTGTACAAGCCGGGTGCGGTCAAGCTGCGGCCGGGCATCCTCAAGGAGATCCAGGACGCGGTGGGCGCGCGGTTCGGCAAGGCGAGCCCGTTCGACCTCGTGTTCCACGGAGGGTCGGGCTCCTCGGCCCAGGAGATCTCGGACGCTGTGGACTACGGCGTCGTCAAGATGAACATCGACACCGACACCCAGTACGCCTTCACGCGCCCCGTCGTTGACCACATGATGCGCAACTACGACGGCGTCCTCAAGATCGATGGCGAGGTCGGCAACAAGAAGACCTACGACCCGCGTTCCTGGGGCAAGGCCGCCGAAACGGGCATGGCCGCTCGGATCGTCGAAGCTGCCCAGCAGCTGCGCTCCGCTGGCCGGAAGATGTAGCAGTCAGGAACCCTGATGGCTCATCCGTCGCGCCCCCGCCGGGGCGCGACGAGGGTTGTTCTTCGAAGACGGGACGCGGGCGACGCAGTCGCCCGCGTCAGTCACCGGTACGCGCAATGGTGCAGTGAACTGGGAGTTTCGGCAGCACAAAGGCCCCGGTCCCACGTTGGACCTGGGGCCTGTGCTACAAGGGGGACGCCCATTGGCCCTGGGCCGGCACCGTCGGCAGTCCAGGAGGACGTCCACGCCCGAGGGTAGCGTCATAGCGAGGCGCTGCCTAGACCAGGTCTCGTTCGCGAGAGCAATCGTTACCAAATCGTTATGTTTGCCGCGGAGGTAGGTTCTACGCTGTCACCTGCCTGAACCTGGTCCGCCCCCCACCCCCACTCTGAACTGGGGAGCGCTCTCGTTGAATCAGGAGGTACCAAATCCAACGAGACCACTCCCTGGTTCGCGTCGGATGGGCATGCCGAGTCTCACAGCCTCGTGGACGCGTCGGATGGGCAGGACACGCCCGGCGTGGAGGTCCCCCAGCCCTCCTACTCGTCAACCCTCCCACCACCGAACCTGACCGAAACCAGCTAGGCTCGTTTGGGATCCCGACACGAACACCGATCAGGAGGCAGAATCGAATGCCGGCAATCGTCATCGTCGGAGCTCAATGGGGCGACGAAGGCAAGGGCAAGGCAACCGACCTCCTTGGCCCCCACGCTGACTACGTCGTCAAGTACAACGGAGGCAACAACGCAGGTCACACGGTGGTTATTGACGGCGAGACGTACGCGCTCCACCTCCTCCCCTCCGGCATCCTCACGCCCGGGGTCATCCCCGTCATTGGCAACGGAGTCGTCATCGATCTCGACGTGCTCTTCCACGAGATCGACAACCTCAACGCACGAGGCATCGACACCTCCCGCCTACTCATCTCCGCCAACGCCCACATCATCGCCTCCTACAACCGCACCATCGACAAGGTGACCGAACGCTTCCTCGGAAAGCGGCAGATCGGGACCACGGGACGCGGCATCGGCCCGACCTACGCGGACAAGATGACACGGGTGGGCATTCGCATCCAAGACCTCTTCGACCCGTCGATCCTGCGCCAAAAGGTGGAGGGCGCGCTCGCCCAGAAAAACCACCTCCTCGTCAAGGTCTACAACCGCCGCGCCATTGACCCCGCCGCGGTGGTCGCCGAGCTCGAAGCCCACGCCGAGCGCGTCGCCCCCATGGTCGCCGACACATCCTTGCTGCTCAACCAGGCTTTGGACGCCGGAAAGACCATCCTCCTCGAGGGTGGGCAGGCGACGATGCTCGACGTTGACCACGGAACCTACCCATTTGTCACCTCCTCCTCGGCCTGCGCGGGCGGCGCGGCGACTGGCGCTGGCATCGGGCCGGGCCGCATCGGGAGGGTCGTCGCGGTCGCCAAGGCCTACACGACGCGCGTCGGCGCCGGCCCCTTCCCCACCGAATTGCACGATGACGAGGGCGAACGCCTGCGCGCAGCGGGACATGAGTTCGGCACGACCACGGGACGCCCCCGCCGCTGCGGCTGGTTCGACGTGCCCGTTGTCCGCTACGCGGCTCGCATCAACGGCGTCACCGACATCGCTCTCACCAAGCTCGATGTCCTCACCGGTCGAGAGAAAGTCCCCGTCTGCGTCGCCTACGACGTGGGTGGCCACCGCCACGACGAACTCCCCGTCTCGCAGTCCGACATCCACCACGCCGTTCCCATCTACGAGAATCTCGACGGCTGGGATGCGGACATCACCGGCGCTCGCACCACCGCTGACCTCCCGAAAGCCGCCCGCCACTACGTCGAAACCCTCGAGGAAATGGTCGGCACGCGCATCTCCATCGTCGGCGTCGGCCCCGCAAGAGACGCCGTCATCCAGCGCCACCCAATCCTGAGTTAGCGGCAGCTGGGAGCCCAGGGCCGCCATCGTGCGCCGTGGATTGTTGACGGGGCTCAGGTGGACCGCGGGGCTTTCGGGTCGCGCACGGGACGGAACAGCCGATAGATTGGGCGCTGTCCTCGGGGAAACCAACTCACGCGCACAACGGAAGGGTAGGTCCATGACAATTGCTGACACCTCGGTCGCCGCGGTTGCGGCGGCAGCTCCCACGACGAACTCCCAGCTCATCGAGTGGGTGGCGAAGATCGCCGCCAAGACGAAGCCGAAGGAGATCGTGTGGTGCGACGGCTCGGAAGACGAATGGAAGCGCCTGACCGACCTCATGGTCGAGCAGGGCACGTTCATCCGGCTCAACCCTGACAAGCGTCCCAACTCCTTCCTCGCGCGGTCGAAGCCTTCGGACGTCGCGCGGGTCGAGTCGCGGACGTACATCTGCTCTCAGAAGGAGATCGACGCAGGCCCGACGAACAACTGGGCGGACCCAACGCAGATGCGGGCCACGCTCGCCGAGATCTTCGAGGGCTGCATGCGCGGGCGGACCATGTACGTCATCCCGTTCTCCATGGGGCCACTGGGAGGCAACATCTCCAAGCTGGGGATCGAGATCTCCGACTCGCCGTATGTCGTGGTCAACATGAAGATCATGACGCGGATGGGGCAGGCAGCGCTCGACCTCATCACTGAAGGAACCGAGTTTGTCCCGGCAGTCCACACGGTCGGCTATCCGCTCATCGACGCCGACGGGGTCGAGCGGCCCGATGTGCCCTGGCCCTGCAACGACGAGAAGTACATCACCCACTTCCCCGAGACCCGGGAAATCTGGTCCTTCGGCTCGGGCTACGGCGGCAACGCGCTGCTGGGCAAGAAGTGCTACGCGCTGCGGATCGCCTCGGTCATGGCCCGCGCGCAGGACTGGATGGCCGAGCACATGCTCATCCTCAAGCTGACCAATCCCGCGGGCAAGACCTTCGTGGTCACGGCCGCTTTCCCAAGCGCCTGCGGGAAGACCAACCTCGCGATGCTCGAGCCCACCATCCCCGGCTGGAAGGTCGAGACGGTCGGCGACGACATCGCCTGGATGCGACCCGGCGAGGACGGCCGGCTCTACGCCATCAACCCCGAGTCGGGCTTCTTCGGGGTCGCGCCTGGCACCTCAATGAAGACCAACAAGAACGCGATGCTCTCGCTGGAGGCCAACTCGATCTTCACGAACGTCGCATTGACCGACGATGGCGATGTGTGGTGGGAGGGCATGACCGACGAGCCGCCCGCTCACCTCATCGACTGGCAGGGCAACGACTGGACGCCCGCCTCCGACCGGCCAAGCTCGCATCCCAACGCGCGGTTCACCGCGCCGGCCGGACAGTGCCCGATCATCGCCCCCGAGTACGAAGACCCGCGCGGAGTTCCCGTCGACATCATGTTGTTCGGCGGGCGGCGCGGGACCAACGTTCCCGTGGTCAACGAGTCGTTCTCCTGGGAGCACGGGGTGTTTGTCGGGGCGATGGTCTCCTCCGAGCAGACCGCCGCCGCTGAGGGCGCCGTCGGTTCGCTTCGCCGCGACCCCTTCGCCATGCTGCCGTTCTGCGGCTACAACATGGCCGACTACTGGGGGCACTGGCTGCGGATGGGCCGGCTGCTCGGCGACAAGGCCCCGCGCATCTACCAGGTCAACTGGTTCCGCAAGGACTCCGCTGGCAAGTTCCTGTGGCCGGGCTTCGGGGAGAACTCCCGCGTCCTGGCCTGGGCGGTTGGCCGCGTGGCCGGCGAGCTTGGGGCGAAGACGACGCCGATCGGCAACCTCCCGCTCCCCGGCGAGTTCGACGTCTCGGGCCTGAACGTGACCGACTCGCAGCTCGACGAGCTCTTCTCGGTCAACCGCGACGCCTGGCTCGCCGAGTGCGACCTGACCGAGGAGTACTTCCAGCAGTTCGGCGACCGCCTGCCGCCCGAGGTGGCCGGCCAGCTCGCCGCCCTGCGCCAGCGACTCCAGGAAGCCTAAGCACCACCGGCTGGGGGCCTCCCGCATCCGCCCCCAGCCCCCCTTTCCGACGCACGATGACGGCCCTCACGCCGTGCTGTCGCGCTCGCCTGGTCCCACGCCGACAGTGGCCGCGTCGGCATGCCCTTTGTCCCGTTCCCACGCCCGCCCGTCCCTGACACCGGTAGTCATCGAAACCTGGGAGTGCTCTCGTTGAGTTTGACCCCCCCTCTTTCGACGAAACCACTCCCGGGTCCTCAATCACCGCGCAGCCTTCATGCCACCATGCAACGTTGCAGGATGGTTGTCAGAAGGGTTGCATGGTTGTATGTCGCGGTTTCCTGCGGAGTCAAGGGCACCAAAGCATGGGTGGCCTGGAGCGACCAGCCCCTACGGGCCTCCGCTGCGTGAACAGCCCCCTACGATGACACGATGGTGGAGGCGGGGACTATGACGGCTGCGATCACTCCGGCCATCAGTTCGTCGATGGCCTTCTTGGTCGCGTCGCTTGCCCAGGTGGACGAGGCCACCTCCTTGGCGCGAGCCTTGGCCTCCTTGCGGTGAGGTTTGGGCACGAGCCTCTTGACGAGTCCAGCCCCATCTCCCAGGGCCAACAGGGCCGCCTCAGAGGGGCTCGGAGTGGCCCCGTCGAGCAGCACCGCTTGGAGTCGGGCCCGCAGGGAGGCCTCGTGGGCGCCGTCCTCGGCGGGCCACCGAGTGTGCGGGAACAGGCCGGCGGCCTTGCGCTTGTCGCGCCGCAGAACCCCGTGTTCTGCCAGGTCAGCGAGGAGCCGCTTGCGCAGCCCCTTGGCCAGGATGGGGACTAGCGCAGAAGGGGTCCGCGGCTTGGCGGCCACCTCCGCAAGAGCGTTGTCGAACTCAAGGTCCCCGCACGACCCCTCCCCGCGAACCACAACGCGCCCGCGCTTGACTCGAGTCCCATCGGGAAGCCGCTCCTCGGATTCGGTGACTTCCACCCGATCCAGCAGCGCCAACTCGACCAGCACCGCGCCAGCCAGGCGGTAGTCAATGGAGTCCACCAGCGGATCCACCGTCCCCTTGGCGTCGTCGTAGTAGAGCAGCAGCAGTTCCTCAGCGATGCGCATACAACGAACCTACCCCAACCGTCCCCATCGCCGAGTATGTCGAATTCTGACAATTAACGGGGGCTGACAGCGGAGTTGTCTGTCGCAAACTCACATACTCGCTGAGTTGGGGGGTGTTCCCGCCGGGTGGGGCCCGACCGAACTCACCTAACCCGGTACGCTCGCCGGGTGAGAATCCTCGTCATCGGTTCCGGGGCGCGCGAGCACGCGATCGCCCGGGCCCTCTCCCAAGACTCCGCCTCCCCTGAGCTGCACGCCGCCCCCGGAAACCCAGGCATCGCCGAGATCGCCACCTGCCATCCGCTCAGCCCAAACACCCCTGAGTCCATCGCTGACCTCGCCCAACGCCTGGCAGTTGACCTCGTTGTCATCGGCCCCGAAGCTCCGCTCGTCCAGGGCGCCGTAGACGCCGTCCGCGCCCACGGCATCGCCTGCTTCGGCCCCATAGCCGCCGCCGCTCGCCTCGAGGGATCCAAGTCCTTCGCCAAGGAGGTCATGGCAGCCGCGGGCGTCCCCACCGCCGGATGCCGCCCCGCGCACAACGCAACGGAGCTGGCCAACGCGCTGGACGCCATCGGCCGTCCCTTTGTCGTCAAGGACGACGGGCTCGCCGCCGGCAAAGGGGTCGTGGTCACCAACGACAAAGCCCAAGCTCAGGCCCATGGCGAGGCGGTCATTGCCAAGGGCGGGTTCGTCATCGTCGAGGAGTATCTTGACGGGCCGGAGATCTCGCTGTTCTGCATCAGCGACGGGACCACGGTCCTCCCGCTCGCGCCCGCCCAGGATTTCAAGCGCGCCTACGATGGCGACGCCGGCCCCAACACGGGCGGGATGGGCGCCTACTCGCCGCTCACCTGGGCGCCCGACGACCTAACTGAGCAGGTCATGGACACGATCGCGCGACCCACGATCACCGAGATGGCCCGGCGCGGCACGCCCTTCGCCGGCGTCCTCTACTGCGGGCTCGCCCTGACCTCACGCGGCCTGCGCGTCGTCGAGTTCAACGCGCGCTTCGGCGACCCCGAGACCCAGGTGGTGCTCGCCCGCCTGCGCACGGGCCTGGCCGAGGTGCTCCTCGCCGCCGCCCAGGGCCGCCTCGCCGACCTCCCGCCGCTCCAGTGGGACCCGCGCGCCGCCGTCACCGTGGTCATCGCGGCCGAGAACTACCCCGCCACCCCCGTGACAGGCGGCCTGATCAGTGGTCTCGCCAGCGCTGCGACTCCCACCACCTACGTCCTCCAAGCCGGCACCAAGATGGACGATGGCGGAGCGCTCCTTAGCGCCGGCGGTCGCGTCCTGTCCGTGGTTGGCCTAGGCGAGAGCGTGGAAACCGCCCGGAGGCAAGCCTACGAAGCCGTCGCAAAGATCTCGCTCCCCGGATCCCACCACCGCACCGACATCGCTGCCGGCCGCTAGGCGGGGCAGGGCGCCCAAGGCGCCCAGGTCAGCGCTGCCACTGCTCTACCCCAAAACTGGGGAGTGGTTTCGTTGAAACTAACCCCCTTAGTTTCAACGAAACCACTCCCCAGTCTCGCCAGCCCTCCCTGGCCGCTAGGGTTTTGGTGTGGATACCGCGATGCAGGGCGATGGAGTGACACTGACCGAGCCGGCGCTGGAGCTTCCGGGGTGGAGGCATGTGTCGTCCGGGAAGGTGCGTGACCTGTATGTTCCTTTGGGCTCCGAGGGCTCGCCGCAGGAAATCCTGCTGGTGGCCTCGGATCGGATCAGTGCCTACGACGTGGTGCTGCCGACGCTGATCCCCGACAAGGGGCGCGTGTTGACGGCGCTGACGGCCTGGTGGTTTGACCAGCTCAAGGACGTCGTTCCTAGCCACCTTGTCTCGCTCGATGTGCCGGCGCCGGTCGCAGGGCGCGGAATGATCTGTCGGCGACTGGACATGTTCCCGGTCGAGTGCGTGGCGCGGGGGTATCTCACGGGTTCTGGGCTCAAGGACTACCAGGCGAGCGGGAGCGTCTGCGGGATTGAGCTGCCGCCCGGGCTGGTGGACGCCTCGCGCCTCCCCGAGGCAATCTTCACTCCGGCGACCAAGGCTGAGCAGGGGGAACACGACGAGAACGTCGCCTACGACGCCGTTGTCCAGACGGTAGGCGCGGAGGATGCCGCTGTTCTGCGTGACCTGACCCTAGAGCTGTATTCCCGGGCTGAGGTGATCGCTCGCGAGCGCGGAGTGATCCTTGCCGACACCAAGTTCGAGTTCGGCCGTGACCCGGTGACCGGCGCCATCACCCTCGGTGACGAGGTCCTGACGCCGGACTCCTCGCGGTTCTGGCCTGCGGATTCGTGGTCGCCGGGAACGCCCCAGCCGAGCTTCGACAAGCAGTTTGTGCGGGACTGGCTCGTCAAAGAGTCAGGATGGAGGGTCTCGTCAGGCCCTCCCGCCCCTGAACTCCCCCCCGACATCGTCGACAAAACCCGCGGACGCTACCTAGAGGCCTACCGACTGTTGACGGGTCAGGAGCTGTAGGGGTCATCGCCCCGGGTCAATGATGGTTCGCAGGTGGCCTGCTGCGTAGAGGGGGATGCTTCTTAGGTCGGCCTGTTCCTCGTGGGGGCGGATTTCGGGCGCCCCCACATTTATCGTGGGAAAAACGTGCGACGCCCCACACTATTCCCTAGGAACTTTCGCCCTACGCCCCCCAACTTAGGCGGAGAAGCCGACGAACCTGCGGGCGTCGCCGCCTAGCTGGATGTAGGCAATGGCGGCGGTGTTGAGCAGGGTGGTCCGCCCGTCATCGTCCGTCAACGTCAGGATGGTGCCGGACTCCAAGGCGGCGGCAATGGTCGAGGCGAGCTGGTCGGACGGCTGGCTGATGGTGAGGGTGAGTTCGCGGGGGGCGTCGCGCAATCCAATGGTGATCTCCACGGCGAGCGATCCTACCGCGTGATCAGAGGAGGGACAGGCCACCGGGCTAGACCACCCTCAAGAATCCTTCCGCCCTCCTCAACAGGCCAGCTGCGAGCCATCATTGACCAGGGGAGATGACTGGTAGTCCATGGCTTCGCGCGGCATCCGCCAGGCGATGGTCGTAGGTCACGATGCCGTCCGCGTCGCTGCCAAGCGACAGGGCGGTTGCGAGGTGGATGGCGTCGAGGCTGCGCAGCAAGTCACCCTCCAACTCGCCCGCCGCGACGAGGATGGGCCTCGAAACGTCGATGAGGACCAGGCTCTCTACGACTTGACTGGACACCGTCCGCAGGTCGCGGTGGTGCGTCGCAAGGGCTCGTGGGAGTTCTGTGAGGACCAGCGCGCTGGCGACAAGCGAGGTCCCTCGATGCGACATCACCCAGCGTCTCAACGCTGCGCTCTCCTCCTCAGCAACGAAGAGTTTGACGAGCGCGGAAGTGTCGACCACGTAGGCCATGTCAGTATCGTTCCGCCTCGCGCATCGCGATCAGGGTCTCTGACGCCGTTGGGTGACCCGGCCTCAGGCTTGGGTGAGGCTCCGGAAGGTCGGCAAGGCTTTGCGTGGCAGGAGTGGCGATCCCCGCCCTGATCATCTGCTCGAGCCTGCTTTCTGCCACAGGGATGAGTTGAGCAACGGGCCTGTTGCGATCCGTGACCAGGACCACCTCGCCATCGCGGGCACTTCTGATCGCCTCGGCCGGGTTTTGTCGGAGTTCGCGAATCGCCACAGTCTTCACGGCCTACATTGTAGACCATCATGGACGCGCGGCGAGGTGAGGGGTCGCACACCCGTGCCACCCGCGCCGCACCTTGCCCACCGCGTGTCCCCGGTCCATGCCACGATGGAGGCATGGACGTCCAGGTGGTGCCGCGGCGGCGCGCTTGCTTGCCTGGGCTTGATGAGTCGCAGGAGGCGGTGCTGGGCGCGGTCGCCTCCGGTGGGCACGTCGCGGTGGTGGGCGCGCCGGGCTCGGGGAAGACAACGGTGGCGCTCGCGATCGTCGCCCGGGAGCTGGAGCGGGCCCCGAGCCCCGAGCGAGTCCTGCTCCTCACGGCCACTCGGCGCGCGGCGACACAGCTGGGTCGCGACCTCGCCGACATTGTCCAGCGGACGATGACGCAACGCGCCGTCGTCACGCCCATGGCCTTGAGCTTCGACATCCTTCGTCGCCAGGCCCTCGCGCTTGGGGCGCCGACGCCGCAGATGATTACCGGCCCCGAGCAGGACGCGATCCTCGCCGGGCTCCTGCGCGGCCACGAGGTGGGTGAGGGGCGGCGCATCGCCTGGCCGCCGTCGGTTCCCCCCGCCGCCCGCTCGATCCCCGCCTTCCGGGCCGAGCTGCGCGACCTGCTCATGCGCGCCGCCGAGAACGGGATTGACCCCCTGGGCCTTGACGAGCTGGGCCGGGAGCATGGCGTGCCCGAGTGGCAGGCGGCGGCCCAGGTCTACCAGGAATACCTCGATACGCAGGGACTTCGTGGCGGGACGGTCCGCGACGCCGGCGACCTTCTCGACGCGGCGACCATGATTGACCAGGCCGCCCGCGCGCTCGCGACCTGGGATGAGGAGGTCGCCTCGTCCCCGTGGCGTGGGGCCAGGACCGATCGTCCCCGGTGGGATCTCGTCGTCGTGGACGACTTTTGCGAGGCCACGGCGGCTACGCGGCGCCTCCTCGGTCACATGGCGGACGATGGCGCGCGCATCGTCATGCTCGGATGTCCCGACACGGCGGTGCAAACGTATCGCGGAGCATTGCCGGGGTTGCTCGCGCAGGCGGCAGACCCTCCGCCCGTCGGGTTTGGGGCGGAGTTGTGCGTGTTGCAGCGCAGCTGGCGACAGGGGAGTGGTCTGAGGGCGGCGACGTCGGCGGTCGTGGAGCGGATTCGGCCGGGAAGACTAGGGGCGCGGGGGAGGGAGTTGGTGGAACCGGGCGTTGCCCCGGAGGTGCGCCGGATCGTGGTTCGCTCGGCGGCAGGTGAGGCGGCGGCGATTGCTCGCCTGCTCCGCGAGGCCCGGCTCGATCCTCAGCGAGGGTTGGACTGGGAGGAGATGGCCGTCATCGTGCGCTCGCGGGGGCAGGTGGCGTTCTTGCGGGAAGCGTTGGCACACGCGGCGGTGCCGATTGACGTCGAGGGACCGTCGATTCCCGTGCGGGATGAGGCGGCGGCGCGCCCGCTCCTGGAGGCGCTGAGGTGCGTGACGCGAGCAGAGAAGACCACCGCGCGCGACGTCCTCGACGTGGCAACATCGCCGCTGGTGGGGCTGGATTCCTTGGGGCTGCGACGCCTGCGCCGCTTCCTGCGCGCGAGCGGTGGTCAGGGCGATGAGGCGATCAAAGCAGCGGTAGAGAATCCGGACGCCCTGGAGGATGTCCCGCCCGAGGTGGAGGATCCCGCGCGGCGTCTGCGGCGAGCGGCGGCCATTCTCGACGCCGGTCGGGCGGCGGCGGGCGAGTCAGCGGCGAACGCGGCGACCGTGCTGTACGCGATGTGGCAGGCAGCAGGCGTGGAGGAGGCCTGGCGGCGTCGAGCGATCGGGGCGGCGGCGACCGGGGACCTGGGGGAGGAGCTTGCGCGGGCGGCGCGGGCGGATCGGGACCTCGACGCGGTGGTGGCGCTGCTCGATGCGGCGGGTCGGTACGCCGAGAAGCACCCTCGGGCAACGGCCGGCTCCTTTGCCGATGTGCTACTCGCGCAGGAGGTGCCGCTCGACACCCTGGCCCCGCGCGCCTCGGGTGAGGGGCGGGTGTTCCTGGGGACGGCGGCGAGCGCGGCCGGGCGGGAGTTCAAGCTCGCCGTCGTCGCGTCGGTTCACGAGGGAACCTGGCCTGACCTGCGGCTTCGCGACTCACTGATGGGGGCGGGGAGGCTGGCGGACCTCATTGCGGGCCGGCCGGGAACGGTTGGTGACACCGTGGAGCGGCGGCGGCAGATCCTCGACGATGAGCTGCGCTCCTTTGCCCTCGCGATCTCGCGGGCCTCCGAGCAGCTGGTGATCACGGCCGTCGCCTCCGAGGAGGAGCGCCCCTCGGTGTTCTTCACGCTGCTCGGCGACGAGGAGATAGACGCCGCCGACCCCGCTCCTCCCCACGACCTGCGCGGACTAGTCGCCGCCGTGCGTTCCGAGCTCATCGCAGCTCACGCTAATGCGGAGGACGATGGCGGGACGGGCTCGGGCGCGGGTGGTGTGGTGAGCCCGGGCGTGGGTGGTGTGGTGAGCTCGGGCGTGGGTGGTGTGGTGAGCTCGGGCGTGGGTGGTGGGGCGAGTCCAGGGGTGGACGATGGCGGGACGCACTGCGAGGACCTTGCGCGGATTCTCGCTGAGCTGGCCCATGGCGGCGTCCAGGGGGCGCACCCCGACTCGTGGGCCGGCTTGGTCCCGACCTCGAGCAAGAGCCCCTTGTTCGAGGAGGATGAGGTGGTCTCCCTCAGCCCCTCCAAGCTCGAAACCCTTCTGACCTGCCCCTTGAGGTGGGCGCTGGAGAAAACCGGAGGAGTCGCGGCGTCATCGGCGGCGCAGTCCACGGGAGCGCTACTCCACGCACTCGCGGCCCAAGCCGGAGAGCTCATGGAGGAGTACCCGGCATCCTGGCAGGAGGAGCTGAGGGCCGAGTTCGCCCGACAATGGGCGCAAATCGCCGGTGACCAGGACACGTGGCACCTCAGGCGCGAACGCGCGCAGACGGCTGACAAGCTGGAACGCCTCATCGTCTACCTAGACCGACAACCACCCCCCCTCGCGGTCGAGGCCGCTGTCGACGCCACCGTCCAGGGAGTCCGACTCCGCGGCTCGATCGACCGAGTCGAACAGGTCTCCTTGGACACGGACGCCGACCTCAAGGTTCGCGTGGTCGACTTCAAGTCCGGAGCCACGCGCGGTCGGAAGTCAGATGCTAGAACCAACCCTCAGCTCGGCGCCTACCAGGCGGCGATCAACGCCGGCGCCCTCGACACCCTCCTAGGCACAAAGACCCAGGCAGCCGGCGCCGCCCTCGCCTACCTCTCCCAGGGAGCTGACGGTCCGACTCAGTGGGAGCAGCCCTCCCTCGCCTCCGGTGGGAACTGGATGGGTGAGGCATTGGAACGGGCCCGGGAGACGTCATCGTCCGCGGTGTTTGAGGCGGTGCAGAATCCGGGGTGCCGGACGTGCGGCGTGAAGCCCTGCTGCCCGGCGATGGGGGAGACGGGGCAGGTGACAACGTGACCGGGACAGCGCGACACTCGCCGCAGGAGCTGGCGCGGCTGCTGGGCTTGCCGCAGCCCACCTCCGAGCAGGCCGCGATCATCGCCGCGCCCCTGTCGCCCGTGCTGGTGATCGCGGGCGCGGGCTCGGGCAAGACGGAGACGATGGCGGCGCGTGCAGTCTGGCTCGTGGCGAACGGGCTGGTCGCGCCGGAGGAAATCCTCGGACTCACCTTCACGCGCAAGGCGGCGGGAGAGTTGTCGGAGCGGATCCGTCGGCGATTGGCAGCGTTGGCTGCGCGGGGGCTGGGGGCGGGTGCTGGGCTGGGGGAGCGGGGACTCGGCGCGGGCTCGGGGCGCGGGGCGGGGGCTGGCGCGGGGGACCGGGGTTTTGGGGCGGGAGCGGGGCCGGGGGTGGGGGAGGGGCAGGGGGCGCGGGGATCGGGGCCCG
>Ga0123356_10004883_pt1 | contig 13776 bp, 8 predicted proteins | sample TergutEmb28metaG_2_FD_92546 | JGI IMG/M metagenome (GOLD analysis project Ga0123356, IMG submission 92546) | Embiratermes neotenicus P3 segment gut microbial communities from Petit-Saut dam, French Guiana - Emb289 P3 | ecosystem: Host-associated > Arthropoda: Insects > Digestive system > Gut ...
AAGTAAAGAGTTCGAGGGGGTCGCGAGTGCTGCAGGAGCCCCCGGCGGGGCCCCGGAGGGTGTTTTTTTGGTTACTTTTTTGTCACACAAAAAAGTGACTCGCCGGTAGGCGAAACCTACGGCCGCCGGAGGCGGAAACAGCCGGGCCGCAGGCCCAGGAGAACCCCCGCCCGGAAGGGCAAAAAAACCGTTTTAAAAACAGCCGGGCCGCAGGTCCAGCACCAAAAACCCCGCCCGGAAGGGCAGAAGAATTGTTTTTAAAAACGGCCGGGCCGCAGGCCCCAAAAACCATACACCACCCCCGGTGTAACCCCTAAACACTTGTTATCACTACTCGTTTTTTTATTTGGGTCTGGCCATCCAACCCCATTTGGCATAGCTTTCTCCCATAGCACCCGTTCTGCCGGAGAGCTGTTGCCCAAAAGCGAGGGGGGGAGGTTTTCTGTGAGGAATATATGGGCATAATACTTGCCATTCTAGAGGGGGGAGACTTAGGTCGGCAGTTCGTCTTCGAGCGCTTGCCCATGTTGATTGGGCGTACCCAAGCTTGTTCCGCTGTCCTCTATCACCCCTCTGTCTCCCGTAAACATTGCCGCTTCTATGCCAAAAACGGCCAAGTCTTCATTGAGGACTTGCACAGTACCAACGGTACTTTCGTCAACGGCCTCCCCATCCTCCTGCCTGCTGCCCTTTACCCCGGGGACGTCGTCGCCTTCGGGCCCATACGGCTGCGCTTTGACACCCTCCCGGCCACTCTACCCAGGGCCTGCCTCTATACCCCCTCTGAAACTTTAAACCCTACCCCAGAGTTAACTACCCTGGGACGCCTCCCCTCCCCCCTCGCTGCCCCACCCCACGCCTCCTGCCTACAAAACCTCCTGCGCCGCCTCCACCGCCTCTAAACCCGTTTCTACTCCCCCCGTACAAGGGGGCATGGAGATGTTTGACGGCATTCTCTTCCATTTAAAATCGCTCTCCAGCAGGGGCCAGGGGAAAGAGGGAAACCCATAGGGGGAGGGGGGGCCTAGAGGCTTTAACTGCGGGCCCGAAAACTACCCCCCCGCGCGCCGTGGGCTTTTCCTCACCTGGAGGAAGGAAAGGGGAGGCGCTTGACTGTGTCCTTTTCTATCCCCCTAAGCTGTGCTTAAAATATACCGCCCTGCTAGAAATAATTCTCCCTACTGTTGCATTTCGCCCTAGGGCAAGTGAAGAAAGCAAGCCATGGCCCCTTCAATTCAGAAACTTCAAATTGGAAAAAATACCTTCTTCGTCCACAGCCTCGCGGAGCTTGCCAAGCACGCCCCCCAACTCAATAGCCTCCCCTTCTCCCTTAAAATTCTCCTCGAAAACCTCCTGCGCTTCGAGGATGGGCGCGTCGTCAAAAGAGAGCACATTGAGGCCCTCCTGGCCTTCACCCCCGGCAAAACCAACAACGCGGAAATTTCTTTCACCCCCGCACGCGTGCTGCTTCAGGACTTCACCGGCGTGCCTTGCGTCGTTGACTTGGCCGCCATGCGCGAGGCCCTGCAAGCCATGGGCAAAAACCCTCAGAAAATTAATCCGCTCAGCCCGGTGGATTTGGTGATTGATCATTCCGTCATGGTGGACAGTTTCGGCTCTACCCAAGCCTTCGACGACAACGTCGCCCTTGAGTTTGAGAGGAACCAGGAGCGCTATGCCTTCCTCAAGTGGGGCCAAAACACCTTCAAAAATTTCCGCGCCGTCCCCCCGGACACCGGTATTTGCCACCAGGTAAACTTAGAATACCTCGCGCAGGTAGCTTTTGAGGGGCCGGGCAACCAACTCTATTGCGACAGCCTCGTCGGTACCGACTCGCATACCACCATGGTCAACGGCCTAGGGGTATTGGGCTGGGGGGTAGGGGGCATAGAAGCCGAAGCCGCCATGCTCGGCCAGCCCATTACCATGCTGATTCCCGAGGTGGTGGGCGTGCGCCTCAAAGGCCAATTGCCCGAGGGGGCCACGGCCACAGACGCGGTGCTGACGCTGACACAAATGCTGCGCAAAAAGGGCGTCGTCGGCAAGTTTGTCGAATTCTTCGGCCCCGGCATGCATGCCCTGGCGCTGACGGACAGGGCCACCATCGCCAATATGGCCCCGGAATATGGCGCTACCATGGGTTTCTTCCCCGTCGACGAGCGTACACTGGAATATTTGCGCCTGACGGGACGCAGCGCGGAGAAGGTGGCCATGGTTGAAGCCTTCTGCAAATACCAGGGCCTCTTCGCAAGCCCTCAGCAGGAGCCCCTCTTCTCGGACACCCTGGAGTTGGATTTGGGCAGCGTCGCCCCCTGCCTGGCCGGACCCGCACGCCCCCAGGACAGAGTCCCCCTGCCCCAACTCAAAACCACCGCCGCTACCGCCATCCAAAATTTGGCTAAACCTGAAAACCCCTCTACCTCCCCCATCACCCTGCAACAGGGGGAGCAAAGTTTTGAGTTGCAACACGGCAGCGTGGTGATTGCGGCCATTACTTCCTGTACCAATACCTCCAACCCCTCGGTGCTGCTGGCTGCGGGCCTTCTGGCCAAAAAGGCCGTGCAAAAGGGACTCGTCACCAAACCCTGGGTGAAAACTTCACTCTCCCCCGGCTCCCAAGTCGCGGTGGACTATTTGAGTCAGGCGGGCCTTTTGCCCTATTTGGAAGCGCTGGGTTTCCACGTGACGGGCTTTGGCTGCACCACCTGCATCGGCAACTCGGGCCCCCTCCCCCAAGCGGTTTTGGAAACCATTTCCAAGGGCAACTTGAGTGTGGCCGCCGTGCTCTCGGGCAACCGCAACTTTGAAGGGCGCATTCATGCCCAAGTCAAACTCAACTTTTTGGCCTCGCCTCCCCTCGTGGTGGCCTTCGCCCTGCACGGCAACGTCAACGTGGATTTAAGCACCGAGGCTGTGGGCACAAGCCGCGAGGGCAAGCCCGTTTTCCTCAGGGACATTTGGCCCAGCAATGAGGAAATTCAACAGGCCGTGGCCGCTTCGGTGAAGCCGGAGCATTTTCAAAAACGCTATGCCGAAGCCCTGGAGGGCAATGCGTTGTGGAAACAACTCCAAGTCCCCGTGGGCGACACCTTCGTTTGGGACAACAGCTCCACCTATGTGAGAAAGCCCCCCTTCTTCGAGGGTATTCCCCCCTCCCCTGCCCCCCTCGTCGACATTGTGAATGCCAGGGTTTTGGCGGTGCTGGGGGACTCGGTGACGACGGACCATATTTCGCCCGCAGGCAACATTGCCAAAAACAGCCCGGCGGCCAAATACCTCATGGAGCATGGCGTCCAACCTGCGGACTTCAACTCCTATGGCGCCCGGCGCGGCAACCATGAGGTGATGGTGCGCGGCACTTTTGCCAATATACGCCTCAAAAATTTGCTGGCGCCCGGCAGCGAAGGCGGCGTCAGCGTGCACCTGCCTTCGGGAAAACAGATGAGCATTTATGAGGCGGCCATGCTTTATGCGGAGGAGAAAACGCCGCTGGTTGTCCTCGCCGGTGCGGAATATGGCACGGGCTCCAGCAGAGACTGGGCGGCCAAGGGGCCTTGCCTGCTGGGCATTAGAATGGTGGTGGCCAAAAGCTTTGAGCGTATTCACCGCTCCAACCTGATTGGTATGGGCATACTCCCGCTACAGTTTATGCAGGGGGAGGATACCCAAACCCTAGGCTTAGACGGGACGGAGTTTTTCTCGCTTAGAAACCTCTCCCAAAACCTAAAACCCCAGGCTAAACTTTCCCTGATTGCCCTCCACCCCTCCGGCAAGGAAACCTCCTTTGAGGTGCTCGCTCGGATAGATACCCCCAACGAGTTGGACTATTATGCGCATGGGGGTATTCTGCAATATGTCCTTCGCCAACTGGCCGCCGGGGCCTAGCGAGGCGTTGGAGGTTTCTTTCTCAAAAAGACGAGGCGCTTCTTGAGCAAGTCCATCGCCTCTTTGTGCTGTGCAGGCGTCAGCTGCTCACCCAGCAGCTGCTTGTCCGTGATGGCTTCGCGGTTGCCTCTGTTGGCGGCGTGTACGGTCCACACATAGGCGCGCACCATGTTTTGGGGCAGGCCCTCGCCTCGGGCATAGGCGATGCCGAGGTTGTTTTGCGCGGCCGCATAGTCCTGCTTGGCCGACTTTCTGAAGCAGCGGGCAGCCTTTTTGTAGCTTTGGGAAATGCCCTGGCCTTTGGCATAGGCCAGGCCCAGGCTGTTTTGCGCAGCAGCATGGCCTTGCTTGGCCGCCTGTTGAAACCAGTGGGCGGCTTCTTGGAAATTTTGAGGCACACCTTGGCCTTTGGCATAGGCCAGGCCCAGGCTGTTTTGGGCCTCAGCATGGCCTTGCTTGGCCGCCTGTTGAAAGCAAAGGGCGGCCTTGCTGGAGCTATGATGAAGGCCTTCTCCTTGCTCATAGGCAACGCCCAAATTGTATTGAGCGTCGGCATCCCCTTGCACGGCCGCCTTTTGAAACCAGAGAGCGGCCCGGCTGGAGCTTTGCTCCACCCCCCTCCCATGCACATATAAATAACCCAAATTCACCTGCGCCTGACTGTCGCCTTGCTCGGCCGCTTTGTGGTACCAGTCGGCGGCCGTTTCATAACTCTGCGGGACATTCTTGCCGCGCTCATACATGAGGCCCAGGTTGAATTGGGCTGCCGCATAGCCCGCTTTGGCTTGGCGGCGAATCGTCCTGAAGTCGAAAAGCGTTCTCGCGAGACGCCGCATTTTGTTCTGAAAGGTGTCTCTCTGCAGAAGATAGAAGAAAATGAGAAAAAACGCCGTCAGCGGAATTATCAACACCGAAATAATCCAAATGAACATGCTCAAACTCCCAGAGTGTCTCCATACTACTCTAACGCATAGCAGCTATTGTGTAAATTACCGCTATGGACGAAATAAAATACCTGGGGGATAGGCTTAAACCCTCAGGAGCCTAGGGGTAAAATAAATCTCCTCCCACCACTTTTAGGTTGATTTTTTTCTACTCTTTACACCTAGTTGGGGGATGAGCGACGTTCCCCCCACCCCTTGCCCCTTCCACCCCTCTGCGGCAGCTACCGACATCTGCCAACGTTGTGGCAGCTTTAGTTGCGTCCAATGCAAACAGCTTCACCCCAGTTTGTGCCCCAAATGCGCACAGCGCCACGTCGCTTTCTCCTTTAACCGGAGCAACCTCCATCTCTTCGACTTGCTGTCGGCAACGTGGAACAACGCTTTCAAACCCTATTGGTTGGAGCTTTCGGTAGCAGCCTTGTTGATGTTTCTCATCCCGTCCATTGCCGGCTATCTGCTGCGACTTCCGAGCATCTTCTTCTCCCCTCTGTTTGTAAACAACTTCGGTAGTTCCTTCGACATTGCCAACATCCTCACCTCGTTTGCCGGTCTCTTTCTTTTCCAGTTTTTGGCCATGGTTGTCCAACTCTTTCTGCAATGTACTCTGCAGCGCGGCCTCGTCGAAATGTCACATGCGGCTTGGAGCGGCCAGCGGCCCACATTTAATATGCTTTTCGACTTCAAGACAGGCCTCAAAACCGTCTTGGCGGCTTTGCTGATTGCCCTTCCCGGGGTGGCGTCCGCAGGCCTTATTGCCGGCGCCATTACCCTCCTAAGCAAAACCGGCAGCTTGCCCATTTCAGCCCTCAGCCTCGCCTTTATCACGTTGATATCGATTGCCACGTTTGTTGCCTTGGGAATTTGGCTTTTGCCTGCGACGCTGCTGTTTCAACCCTTTGCTGAAAACCCCGACGTTGGCGTTATGGAGGCTGTGCGGTTGTGCTTTGAGCGCTGCAAGGGGTTTCGCCTCCAGCTTGTCGGCTTGCTGCTGATTTCCATGGCCATAAGCTCGCTGGGAATGATCCTTTGCTGCATCGGCATCGCTCCTGCCATGGCCCTGGTGAACACCTATCAAACCGGTTTTTGGAAGGCCCTTTCAACGCCCGGCGCCGGAGAACCGTTTCACTCTCAGCTTTCCTAAGTCAATTGCCCGGGGTGGGGAGGAAAAAAGAGAAGGAGCTTTCTCCCGGGGAGGGGAGAGGGGGCTAAGCTTTGGCTGTTTTTATAGAGAGCCTCTACCCAGGAAGTATAGGAATAAATGTATTCCAGCTAACTCTGAAGATAAATGGGCTAGGACCATCTCCAAACTAAGGTATTCTACTTCGCAACACACACATCAACTCCGGGTAGTCGCCATGACAAAAAAATCGGACGAAGCCGACGGAACACGAAACGAAGGACGACGGGCCTTGGCAACCCTCAGGTGTGGGTTGCTTTATGCTGTATTTTTGGGCCTGGGGGTGGGGTGCGCCATGCCCAAGGGCCATTGCCAAGAAGGAGAGGAATGTCCCAACGGCAGCCACTGTATTACCAAGGACAGTGTCGGCGTATGCGTATGGGGCAAGCTGGGCCCCAACGGGGCAACGGTTCCGGACATACGTTTTCAGCTTGTGCACGGGAGGCTGAGCGCACGCAAGCGCACGAGCGATTCTGCTTTGGAGATTCAAATAGAAGTCTATGGCGCTTCCGGGGGCATAGACGGTGGGCTGCTGAAAGAAGGCGAGGGCGGGAGCGGTTCTTTCCCCTGTGAAGAAGTCGGCTTCTATGCAAATGGGGAGCGGCGGCAGCTGCGGTGTTTGCCTCAAACCCACTATACAGGTGAAGGAGACTATCAACTGGAGGTGAATGCCCATGGAGCTGAAGGCAACGCGACGGAGGCATTTTCATGGACTTATGACATAACGCCTCCCGAGATACATATAGAGGTTGGAGCGCAAGGCAAATGGGGTCGGGACGAGGTGCTCTATGTGCAACTGCAGAGTGTCGACGAGGACATCGACTGGGAACAAACAGAGTTGTCGGCAGGAGATTACCGTGCCGCGCTCGCAGCCTGTCCGCGGAACTTGCCCCAAAAAACGAATGCCCGATGTTTTGAAGTGTCGCTTTCTAAGCTGCCCTCTTTGCCGCACGGGGAATATGAGCTGAATTTGTCAGCCAGGCCTGCGGATGAAGCCGGAAACCAAGGCCAGCTTGAGCACCAAGAGCTGATAAGAATTAGCCGTGAGTTGTGGACTTTGCCGTTTCATGCCCTTCCGGACGGCGTCACAACACGCGAGGGCAACTTGTTGCTGTTGGCGCCACCGTGGAACGGAGCCGATGAACACTTTCTGCTGGCTCTGAACGCCAAAAAAGAAGAAATATGGCGCACAACTCTCCTGCCGGACGCCGATGGGGATTTTCTGCTGGGCAACCACCGAGGGGACTTGGACGTGGTGTTGACAAGTTGCCATCACACTTTAACAGAGCGCGACGGTTTCTATGTTTTCAATGCGAAAACCGGAGCGGCTTTGTCCAACGGCTGCACAAACCTCCAGCCCGGCTATTCGACTTGGGCGCTTTTGCAGGGAGGGCCCGGCAAAGACTTGGTGGTGGCGCGAGCGGTTGCTTTAGAAACCACTCCTGAAAGCTATGTGCTGCAAGCTTGCCGTCTCAACACCTCCGCCTTTGGCTCCAACAACCCCGCCTTTGACTGTGAGGCGCTTCCCTTGCCGCCCGAAATGCCACCCACCAACTCAAAGTTCCTCTGGCAAAACCTGTTGGTGCGCCAAACCCCCGAAGGGGCGCTGGTGTTTTTGGGCTCTCTGACACGCCATTGGTGTGCTTTCAGGTGGGCGGACAAAGGGAGAAACAACAACGGTTGGAGTTCAGGCTGCGTGCTGCAGGGTCCTGCGGCCAGCCCTGTTTTGACAGTGGCGCAACCGATCCTTTTGGGCTCAAAATACCTTTGGGGGGAGTTTCATGACTCCAATGACGATTGGAAGCAGGCTTTTCCTTTGGACGGAGGCCAAGGAGAAGCAGTGGACGTGGGTGATCTTTTGTTGGTGGACAGCAACGACGAATTGCTTGCAGCAGCAGGTGTCCCCGGCCGCGCTCGGCGCTATTCCGCGCAAGGCGGCCGTCTCTCCACAAGCGAAAGGGCTCTAGGCTATATAACGCCCTATGGCTCTGCTCTCATGGGAAAAGGGGAGATTGTGTTTTCAGAGGCGGAGCAGGTGGCGTGTCTGAAGTCTGATTTGAGCGACTGTTGGCAGACGGTGAAGGGAGCCTATGCTGACGGCGCAGACTTGTTGGGTGTTTTGCCTCTGTCGCCCACGCGCAGCGTGGTGGTTTTGAATTATACGGACAGCATTGCCGCCTTCCTCTTCGACGCGCCGAGCCTCAAAAAAGATGCGCCCTGGCCCATAAGCGGGCACGACATGTGCCGCAGCTATAATGCCAGCGTACCGGTGGACAACTGCTGGGATGGGCCCAAGCCCTAGGGCAACACCCACTGAAGGCTGAACTTCGCACCTCCAAACATGGGGAATATGCCTACCTTTAACGTGTCATAACGCTGCCACTTCGGCGGAAGGAAAAACAGCACGGCACTGGCAACAGCCGCCATGCCTCCAATAGAAACCGTGGCCATGGAAAGGGTTTTGCCCATCCGCTCATAAGGACGATAAAAAAACCAAGGACTTGGGCCCAATCCATTTTGTGGCGGCAGAATGTGCCCATTTCCAAATTTTTGCTCAACATTTCGGTGGTTTTGTGTTGCCAGCCCCGCAAACACAGCCCCCGTCACCGCCGCCGCTGCACCCGCTGTACCCCACAATACATAGGAGGCCATACGCATGGAGGAGGGGCCTTGCCTTAACTCTTCTTCCAGCGACAAGGGCCCCCCAAGGGGCTTCGCCGCCGCCGCCGGCGCCCAGGCTAACACCACCCATAACAATACCAGCCCCCATTGCGCCACCCTCCTCCCTACCCCTAAAACCAAGCACCTCTTCTGTTCCATCCGCTTTCTTCCCCTTCGGGCCTCCTCAATTTCCCTCTGTTTCACCCGCTCCTCGCGGGCGCTCAGCACCCCTCATGTGGCCCTTATAACCAACATGTATGCTTCCCTTGTTTATACCCCACCCACATGCCTCCGACAAGCACTGTTTTTTTAAAACATTAACAAACAGAAAGTGTTCCAGAGGGTTTACCTTAACACAATATGTGTAGGTGTTTTTTTGTGTGTGAAACGGAAAGCATCAGGACTTCACCTCTAGAGAGGGGTGGCCCAACGTGGAGCAAGCTATAGGGCCCCAAGGGGGTTTCTGGGACTGGGGTTTTTGTGCTTGGAACCTCAAGGCCGCAGCTGTTAACTCTAGGTTGCACCCTGCATTCCTCCACAGGGCGTATGCCGGATGTGCTAGACTCCACTCCGTATGTTTGGGCGGAGTTGTCTTATCATGGGAAGGATGGAACAGAGGATGGAACGAGGAATAGGACAAGGGACACAGGAAACGGTTCCCCACGGAACACAAAAACTGCAAGCATCTGTTTTTTCTGTGAAAAACCGTTTGGGTTTGGGCACATTCTGCCTCTGGCTGCTGGGGGTGGTTTTGAGTGCCTGTCCTTCTTCGTGTGGTTCCGGAGAAAACCGTTCCGGAGAAGACACTGTTGGAGACGGCCATCTCACCCTTGAAATCACCCCCACCAGCACCATAAGGCTTTCACCCATTGAAACCGCCACGTTTGACATTCAAGTCTCCGGGTTTTCCAAAAACGACGCAAGCAAAGAGGGGATGGGCATCCTTAACATCGTCCTAGACAAGGGACTGTGGTTCAACGTTGAGGACAAAAGCCCTGCAGGGACAAGCAAAGTCTTTGCCCTCACCCTTGTCTATGATGGCACAGCCGCGTTTCCTGGAGGCCAGGCAGCCCTGGGCATAGAGCTGAAAAACCTACCGAAGGGCTATAGGTATAGCGGTGGACTTAAAACCACCAGCATTGCTGTAATAGACGGCAACGAAAGAAACCGTGCCATTCCTCTAAACCAAAGCAACATTCAGGCCTTTAACTATTATGTCACCAACTCTGCATTCATGTCCCTTGGCCAACACTATAAGCTGACGGAAAACATTGAGCTTGAACCTCCTGCGTCGCCGACAACCAGCAACTGGACACCTATAGGCGTTGAGTTCCAAGCATTCGCCGGCAGCTTTGAGGGGGGCGGACACACCGTTTCCGGCCTTTATATTTATGCCCCTGACAAAAGCTATTTAGAAAACAATTACCAAGGTTTTTTCGGCCATATAGACCATAACGCTGTGATAGAAAACCTTGGGCTCCTCGACGTCCATGTCACCGGTGTCGACCATGTCGGCGGCCTGGTAGGGGGAAACCGTGGCGGCACCCTACGAAACTGCCATGTCAGCGGCAAAGTCAGCGGCAACCACTATGTCGGCGGCCTGGCGGGGTATTCTGACGGCACCCTACAAAACAGCTATGCCTCGGTAGATGTAGAGGGCGAAGGAAACTATGTCGGCGGCCTGGCGGGCCAGAATTTCAACGTGTTGGTGAACAGCTATGCCACAGGAAATGTCGAAGGCAAAGGAAACAATATAGGCGGTTTGGTGGGGTTTGCTGGGTATGGCAGCATGATACAAAACAGCTATGCCACGGGCAGTGTCAGCGGCAACCACTATGTCGGCGGCATAACGGGAGCCCATCCCGAATTCTTTGGCGTTGCTGGCTTCGTTAGCACAGAAAATTGCATGGCGCTGAACCCCAGCGTCAGCGGCAAAAGCAATGTCGGGCGGGTGTCAGGAAACGACCTGCCAGCCAGTTTCGGCAGTTCGCTTTTGTCGGGCAACTATGCGTTTGCCGACATGCTCAACAGCAGCGGCACAACGGTGTGGAACAACCCGGGCCAAAACCATTTGGACGGCCAACCCATCCGTGCCGCTGAGCTCGGAAACGGCTCCTTCCCTGCGGCATTCACCCTCCCTCCATGGACATACCAAGTGGGTAGCCTCCCCGGCCTCGGTAACCCCGTCCCTATGCCTTCTCACCTCTAATAGGTTAATACGCCTATTCCTCAGGACCCTCCACGGCCCCTGCCAATACTTCGGCGATGTCCAATACCCGAAGCTGCGCCTCTTTGCCGAGGTCCGAAAGCGCGTCGCGCAACATGGTGTGGCAAAAAGGACAGGCCACCGCTATGCAGCCGGCAGCGCTTTCTCCCAGCGTGTTGATATCCAAATCAATCCTCAAACCCTTGTCCATGGCTTCCTTATGGTGGGCCTTCGCCTCCTCTGCAGCGTTGGCCTTTCGGAGCGTCTCTATCGCCTCCTGGGCGCGGTGGTGGTTGATGCGCTCGCCTTGCTTTTCCTCCATCCACATGCGCGCCCCCCCCGCTCCACAACAAAAACTCTCCCGCCCCCTGCGCTGCATCTCCACCAACTCCAACCCCGGAATGGCTTTTAATATTTGACGCGGCGCTTCATATATTTGGTTGTGGCGGCCCAAATAACAAGGATCATGAAACGTCAACTTCGGAATGTCCGAGGCCTTCAGCTTCAGCCTGCCCTCCGCCAACAACTCCGCTAAAAACTCCACATGCGAGAGGACACGGTAGTTTCCCCCAAAATAAGGGTATTCATTTTTAAGGGTATTATAGCAATGGGGACATTGGGTAATAATGGCTTTCACACCCAGGCCGTTCAACGTCTCCACATTGGCCTGCGCCAGCGTCTGAAACAGGTATTCATTGCCCGCACGACGGGCCGGATCCCCCGTGCACATCTCCTGCTTGCCCAAGGTGGCAAAACGTACCCCCGCGCGCGTCAGCAGGCTGGCCAGGGCGCGCGATACCTTCTTCATGCGCTCGTCGTAGCTGCCCGCACACCCCACATAAAACAAATATTCATAGTCGCCGCCCTCCCCCCATTTGGGTAATGCCAAATCCCCCTCCCAGGCCTCCCGCTCCTCCTGCGCTAAACCCCAGGGGTTGCTTTGACGCTCTATACCCTCGAATACGCGCTGCAACTCTACCGGAAACTGCGCCTCCACCTGTACCCGGTAGCGGCGCATGTCCATCAGGCGCGGAATGTTCTCTATAAACACAGGGCAGGCCTCCTCGCACCAACCACAGGTGGTACATGCCCATAGGGCCTCCTCCTCTATAAGGCCCCCCTCCCCTAACATGGGTGCTGTTAAGGGGCCCTCCTCCCCTTCCCCCTCCTTCTTGACCCCCCTCGCCTTCGCCGCTTCTAGCAAAGTCTTCTCGCGGCTCCATAAATAGGCCCTTAGGGCTAGGTTAATCCCCTTAGCAGACAGAGGTTTATGGGTTTGGTGCGTGGGGCAATGCGTTGTGCAACGGCCACACTCTGTGCAACTGCTTAAGTCCAGGCCTTGCTTCCAACTCAGCTGCGAAAACTCCCGCATGCCGAATTGCTCCTCCTCCAGCTTGGGCGTCGGCAAGGCCGCACTCGTGGAAGCTTGGGGCGACACAGGCAGGCGCTGCAAAAAGACATTCACCAAAGCCAACAACACGTGGAAATGCTTGCCGCGCGGCAAGAGGTTTAAAAATACCAATACCAGTGTCAGGTGCAGCCAAAAGGCGCCCTGCATCACCGCAAAAAGCGCTTGGGCAGAAAGCCCCCGCAACACATGGGCGGCTATCCATGCCGTCACGGGCTCCACCTGGGCCGCTTCCTCAAAAACCGTCGAAGCCGCCGCCGGAAGCGTCGGGGCAACCAGGGCGTCCAAATTCGCCCCGGACGCCAGCCAAAACGCCTTGGAGCAGAGGAAGGCCGCGCCAAACAAAAACTCCGTCAGCATGAGGGCGGCAATGAGGCCCAATATGACATAGGCTTCCTTAGAGGCCGTTACACGCGAGGGGCGGCCTAGGGCGCGCCATAGGCTAAAATAGACGACGCCTATTAAGGCTAAAACCGCTATGCCGTCCTTTATAAAAAGGTAGGCCCCATAGGCCGCCTTTAACAGCGGAAAAGAGGCCCAAAACGGCGCGTGTATGTCCGTCAAAACTTCATAGGCCCAAGGGCAAAACCCCGCCCAAAACAGCGAAAGCGTACGCAAGGCCAACAGCATGAAGGCCAGAAAAATGAGGACGTGCATCAACCCCGGCCAAAATTCCAACTTGGACAGCACCAGACGCCTTTGCCCAAAACCAAAACACAACAGCTTCTTCAGGCGAAGCCCCACGGGCCGGGTACGCGCTTGGTCGTCCTTGGACAAAGCGCCCAAAGCCCGCAGACGCCCCCGCATCGTCCAGGCAAAAGCCGTCAAACCCACCAAAAGGAGAAGAAATGTCAGCAGAGGATTCATGGTCAGCGCAAAGCAAACAAAAAGTGGGTTAAAAGAAACGGGCGCTTTTCAAATGTAGCCACCATATATAAAAATGGCCTCCGGCATAGGAACTTTCTTGGCTTTGAGGCTTGGACTTTTTGCTTTCTCGCTTTCTTGGGGCGGCGTGCTAGGCTGCGCCGCGCTGCTTCGTGGCAGCCACCGTTATATACCTTGGACATACACTTAAAAAAGCGCTCTCATGCAACCGTCTCGAAAAACCCCTGCCCCTAAAACCAAATCCTCCCCCTCCGGCAAAACCAAAGCCCCCCCCAGCAGGGGCGCCCCTAAGGCCAAGTCCTCCCCCCCCAGGAGGCCCAGCAAATCCTCCCCTCAACCAGGGGGCCCCCCTCAGGCTTCCCCTAAGGCCAACCCCCCCCCTAAACCCGGGCGGAGGGCTAAGGCCTTAAAGGCGAGGGCTAAACCAAAAACCACAACCCCCCCCCACGCCCCCCCGCCGCACGCCGACACCACACAACCCCCCGCCCCCCCCACCCCCCCCCCCCCCCCCCCCCCCCCCGGACCCCCCCCCCCCCCCCTTCTAAAAAAAAAACCACTAGTCAAACCCCTCCGTCTTCCGGCAACCCCGTATCCCCCCGAGGGGGAACAG
>Ga0123356_10004884_pt1 | contig 13776 bp, 13 predicted proteins | sample TergutEmb28metaG_2_FD_92546 | JGI IMG/M metagenome (GOLD analysis project Ga0123356, IMG submission 92546) | Embiratermes neotenicus P3 segment gut microbial communities from Petit-Saut dam, French Guiana - Emb289 P3 | ecosystem: Host-associated > Arthropoda: Insects > Digestive system > Gut ...
CGCGGCCGCCGCCGAAGCGAGGGGCCTGATCGTCCTCCACTACGACGCCGACTTCGATCGGATCGCCGCGGTGACCGGCCAGCACAGCGAATGGATCGTGCCCGCCGGCTCGATCGACTGAGCCGTCCGGGTCATTCCGTCCGGACCGATTGGGACGATGCTCAGAATGGGTGAGTTTGCGGATCAATCGCTCGAGACCGGCTACGAAGCGTTCGTCTCGAAGTGGGTTGCGCTGCTCGTTGCGGTCCTTCTGCGCGCGGTTCGCGACGCGACGCTTGCCTACGACCTGGCTACGGAAACGCTCGCGGCGGCTCGTCTTCGCTGGGAGTCCGCGCCATCCGGAGAAGCGCGCATCGGGTGGGTGCTTCGGCTCGGCGCGGAGGTGCTCGACACCGCGGTGGAGCGAGGACGGGTGCCGGCTACCGAGCGCCGGCGCGGTCAGCAGCCGAGGCCCCGCCGGCTGACGATCCCCGAGCAGCAGGAGATCTCGGCGCTGGCCGAGCGACACATCGAACTGCCCGCCGCGGCACGCGATGCCGCGGACGCGCTCGCGCGCACGGCGCCACCGCCGCATGTACTCGGGCGTGTACAAAGCTCGGGGCTCGTCGAGGCCGAGCCGCTGCAGGCCGCCCCGACTGCGACGTCCGTCTCGGTGCCTGGCCCCGCTAGGCCAGGCACCGGAGCAATCGCCGCGGACCGCGCCGAACCGCAGCGCTGAAGCAGTCACGATGACTCCTCAGCTGTCACCAGCGCTCGTCCGGGCAGCCATCGAGCTCGCGGGGGCGGCAGTCCCCGCGGAGCAGTCGGCGACGTCACCCGCAAGTGAGCGATTGGGCTCCCACCAGGTGCTCCGTTACGCCGTCGCCGACGAAGCCGAGACCTACAGGCGGATCATGCGCGTCCTGTATCTCGAGCATCAGTCGTTCGGTCTGCGCCTGCGGCCAGCACAGGTTGCCGCTCGGCTGCGCGACCGCTACGCCCTGCCGATTGAGCAAGAGTTGCTGGAAAGCCGCCTCGCGAGGCTCGACGACTGGGGGGCGGTCGAGAAGGACCACGACGCGAGCCTCGCCTCGACGGCCGCCGAGTGGCGGCGCAACCGCTTCACGTACGACGTCACCCCCGCGGGCCGGCTGACCGAGGAGCTGCTTGCGCACCTCGACGCGCTCGGTGAGGAGATCGGCCGGCTCGATACAGCCCGCTTGCCGGCGATCCGCGACGCGCTCGCCAACCTCGCCCAGGAGCTCGAAGCCGATGTGCCTGACGGAAACCATCTGCGGGCACTGTTTGAGCGTCTACTGGCGGAGGTCGAGGCGCTACACGCGGGGGCGCTGGCGTTCATGCGTTCACTGGGCGACCTGATGCGGGCGGTCGAGCGGGTGGGGGAGGATGAGTTCGAGCGCGGCAAGGGAGCCCTGCTCGAACACCTCTCGGGTTTCCGCAAGAGCCGGATGCGGCACTCAGCCGAGATCCTGGCTTTGATCGAGCGGATCGAGCAGCACGGGCCCGACCGACTTGTCGGCACGATCGTCGCGGCCGAGGTGTTCGTCGGGCTTCCGGGTGGCGCCACCGTCGAGGAACAGCGGGCCGGCCGGCGCGCTGAGCTGCTCGACCGCTGGTCGGGGCTGCAGGCGTGGTTCGTCGGCGACCAGGACAGCGGCTCCCCCTGGCGGACACTCAACGATCAGGTCATCGACGCGATCCGCGCCGTACTCGCCATCGCTGAGCGGTTGATCGAGCGCCGTTCGCACCGGATCGATCGCGCCGCCGTGCTTCTTCATCTCGCCGCACGATTGGCCGCCGCGCCCGCCGGAGAACCCACGGCTTGGGTTCGCGCCGCTTTCGGCATTCGGACTCCCCGCCACGTCGGCGTCCCGCACAGCGACGACGAGCAGCTGGCGGATCGGGGTCGGGTTTCCTGGCTCGAGGCGACGCCCGCGCCCGTCGTTGCCCACCTGCGCACGCCCGGAATACGCACGCCCGGCACCGGGCGTGGAGCCCAGATCAGAGATCTGACGGAAGGCCGTAGGCGGTTCGAGGAGCGGCGGCGGGCCGAGCACCGGGAGCTGGCCGAGCTGCTTGGGCGCCTCTCGACCAACGGCCCGATCAAGCTCTCCTCAGTGACACGCGTGAACGAGGGCGAGTTCCGTCACCTACTCGCGTGGATCGGCCGCGCGTACGAATCACCGATCGGCGCCGACGGTAGGCGTCGCGCCGCCTCCACCGACGGCAGAGCGATGATCGCCCTCCGCGAACCAACCGATCCACACCGCGATCGCACCAAGCTGCGTGCTCCGCACGGGAGCCTGGACCTCCCGGACTTCGAGCTCGAGGTGCTGACGCGATGACCGCGCTGCGAGAGCTTGACGACACCGAGGAACGCACGCGAGCCCTTCGCGCCCTGCTCGCGGCCCCATTCGTCGGCGCCAACGAGCCAGCTTATGCGCTGATCCACAGGCATGAGCGCGAGCTTGCCAGGACCCTTCAGGAGGCGTTCGGCTACCAGCTCGAGATCGGCAGCACGGCCGCAAGGGCCTCCGGCCTCCCGACGCCGACTGGGCTGCACCGTCCCCTTCGAATCAGGCCGGCCTCCGCCACGGGCCGCAAGCACGCTCCGGACGAGTGGGCCGCGCTCAGCGACCGCGCCTGCGTGCTGCTGCTGCTGACGCTGGTCGCGCTCGAGCGCGGTGGCGCCCAAACCGCGATCGCCGAGCTCGCCCAGGAGGCTGAGCGCGCCGGGGCCGATGGCGAACCAGCGATCACCGTCGACTTCCGGCGGCGCAGCGAACGCATGGCGTTCGCGGACGGGCTGGATCTGCTGTGCATGTGGGGGGTGATCGAGCACACCTCGGGATCGCGCGACAGCTACTCCCGTCGCGAGCAGCGCGAGGACGAGGCGCTGTTCACGGTCGACCGGCGCCGGTTGGCGCTGCTGCTGCGAGACCCAGCCGCCGCCCTGGAGGCAAGCACGCTCGACCAGCTGGTCGACGAGAGCGGACGGTATTCGCCCACCCCCGAGGGCGGGAATCGCGCCCGTGCCGAGCGGCTCGCCCGGCGGCTGACCGAGGATCCGGCGCTACTCCTCGCCGACCTCGACGACGACGACCGTGCCTACTTTCTGAGTCAGCGCGCGCGGATCGAGGGTGCGACGGGCGCCGCGACCGGCTACGAGGTCGAGCGGCGGGCCGAGGGCAGCGCGCTGATCATCGACGACCGGGCGTTCACCGACCTGCCGTTCCCGACGAACTCGACCGTCAAGCAGATCGCGCTCCTGCTCTGCGATGCCCTCGCCGCCGCCGGCCCGGGCGGCGAGCTGAGCTTCGAAGCGCTGCGCGACGCCGTCGCTGAGCTCATCAGAAGGCATCGTCAGCACTGGGATCGCGATCCCGATGACCCCGAGGAGGTCGGGGCATTGACCTCAGCCGCCACGGAAATCCTGCTCTCCTGCGATCTCGCTCGCCGCTTCGGACCATCAGGGGGGCTGCGGGCAACCCCGCTCGCGGCCCGCTTTCGCTCGCCAACGCTCCAGACTGCTGAGAGGGAAGCGTGAGCCCCGGCTCTTCGCGCTGGCGCCCGCGGCGTGCTGGCATCGTCAATTTGTACGAGTACGCCAACCAGGTGTTCGACTTCGCCGGTGGCCGGCTCCTGCTGCGCGGGCACAACACCTCGGGCAAGACCAAGGCGCTTGAGCTGCTGTTGCCGTTCTGCCTCGACGGCGACATCAGCCCCAAGAAGCTCGACCCATTCGGCGCCGGCTACAAGGACATGAAGTGGAATCTGATCGGCTGCACCGGCGACAACAAGCGCGTCGGCTACGCCTGGCTTGAATTCGAACGCATCGGCGGGTCGGGCACCGCGCAGCGGCTGACCGTCGGGGTCGGCATGCGCTACGCCAAAGACCAGACGGACGTAGCCCGCTGGTACTTCGTCGCCCGCAACCGCAGCGTCGGATCCGATCTGTCACTGCGGCGAGGCAGCGACCCGATCAGCAGGGCGGAGCTGGTCGCCGAGCTCGGCGGCGACGGCGAGGTGCTGGACACTGGTCGCGACTACCGTGGCCGGCTCAACGACCTGATGTTCGGCTTCGGCGGTGAGGAGCAGTACCAGACGATGCTGCGGCTGATGCGCGACCTCCGCCGGCCTCACCTCTCGAAGACGCTGGACCCTGAGCGCGTGGCCGCCCAGCTCACGGTCGGCCTGCCCCAGGTCGATGAGACGTTGATGCGAAAGCTGGCCGGCGGACTCGAGCAGCTGGAGACGCTCGAGCGCGGGCTCGACCGCCTGCGCGACGTGCGCGAGCGCGTGCGTCGGTTTCACCAGTGGACCTACAGCGCCTACGCCCGTGCCGCCGTGCGCGAGCGTGCCGACGCGCTCCGCCAGGCAAACACTGCGGTCGAGGGCGCCGCCGAGCGGCTGCGCGCGGCCGGTGGCGAGCTCGCCGCGGAACGCGAACGGGCCGAGCAGGGGGCTGCAAAGCGAGACGCCGCCCAGGCTCGGCTGGACGCGCTGAGCGCCGAGCAGAATGCGCTGGTCAGCTCGGCCGCATGGTCCTCGGTGGCCGAGGTTGCGACGCTCCGCGAGCTGGCCAAGACTCAGGCCCGGGCATCGTCGGCGGCCCGCGGGCACGCCGACGATGCCGCCGCGGTGGCCACCGGTCTCGCGGCCGAGCTGATCACCGCGCAGGCAGTCGCCGCCGATAGCCGGGACCGGGCGAGCGACGAGCTTGATTCGCTGCTCGCGGTGGCGGTCGTGGCCGGGCTCGAACGGCGGGCAACGACGCTCGCCGACCAGCTGCGCTCCGGAGCGCTCGCCGCGGACGGGTGGAACTCGTTGCTGCGCGAGCTGGCAACCGACTGGCGCGACGTGCTCCATCGCCACAACGAACTGATGCGTGAGCTGCGACTGGCTGCCGACGAAGCCGAGCGAGCGCGCTCGCGGGAGCGCGAGGCGGCCGGGCGGCTCGAGCTGGCGGCAGGGAAGCGGACCGCCTGCGAGCAGCAACTCGAAGAGGCTCGTGCCGCGCTCTGCGCCGCGTTCGAGCAGTGGCGATCGGCGCTCGAGCAGCTTGAGCTGGACGAACCCGCCGCGGCGGCGGCACTCGAGCGGTTGCACGAGGGCTCCTCGCCGCTGCACGCGCTGGCGCCGTCGGTGGATCGGTGTCGTGCTTCGCTCTCGGATGAGCGTTCGGTGCATGCGGCGGCGCGCGTGGCCGCCGCCGCTGCGGTCGCTGCCACAGAGGAGGAGATCGACCGGCTGGCGGCCGCGCATGACGACGGACCCGCGCCGCCGGAGTGGCTGCGGGCCGATAGGGCCGATCGCGCTGGTGCGCCGCTGTGGAGGCTGATCGACTTCCGCGCCGAGGTGCCGGTCCATGACCGGTCGTCGCTCGAGGCCGGCCTCGAGGCGGCCGGTCTGATCGACGCATGGGTCACGCCGAGCGGCGCCGTCGAGGATCCTGCACTCGCCGATGTGGTCCTCGCCGGTGCGGCGCCGGCGGAGGGCGGCTCGCTGCTCGAGGTGTTCGAGCCGGTGCCGGATCAGGCGGTGGCGGTCGAGGTGGTCGCGCGCCTGCTGTCGTCCCTCGGGCTTGGCGAGCACAGATCCGGTCCTTGGGTGGACATCGACGGGAGCTTTGCGATCGGGCCGCTGCGCGGTCGTGGGGCCAAGGACCAGGCCGGTCACATCGGCGCCGCCGCGCGCGAGTCGCGGCGGGCGGCCCGGATAGCGCAGCTGCGCGAGCGAATCGCCGCGCTCGAGAGCGAGGTCGCGGACCGCGACGCCCAGATCGCCGAATTCGATCGCAGACGTCGGGCACTCGACGCCGAACTCGAGGCACTGCCGCCGTCCGACGCCGTCCGATCCGCACTCGACGCCGTCCGCGTTTCGAGCGCGCTCGAGTTGGACGCCGAGCGCGGCCATGAGTCCGCCACCGCGGCGGCCCGGTCGGCCGCCGACGACGAGCTGGCAGCCGGCGCGGCGCGGCGCGAGCACGGCGCCGCCCACGGCCTGTCCCCCGCACTCGACGAACCGGCCGTCGATGCCCTGCGGGACGCCACCGCCCAGCTCACCGGATCGTGCGGCGCGGTCCTGCACGCGTGGACGCTCGCCGACCGCGACGCGGACGCGGCCGACGCGGTGGCCGAGTCGCTGTCGCAGGCTCAGCAGACCGCATCTGAGCACGACCAACGGGCCCGCGACGAGGAAACCGAGGCCACCCGTCTGGCCGCCGAGCATGCCACCCGTGAGGAGGCGTTGGGCGAGACCGGAGTCGAGCTTCGCCGCCGCCATGAGGGCGTGGTGGCGGCGCTCAGGGACACGCGCGAGGAGCTCAGGCACGTGAGCGAGGCGGCTCAGGACGCCGCGGTAGCCGTCGCCAGGCTCGAGCACGAGCAGCGGCGCGCGACGACGAGCACGAACGCGCCCGCGAACGACGCGAGCGCGCAAGCGAGTCGTTCCGCCAGCTCGCCCAGGCCGGACTCCTCCAGCTCGTCCTGCGAGACGACACGCCGTTCGACTCCGACCACGGCTCGAGTTGGACTTTCAGCCGGACGCTCGAAGTCGCCCGCGCCCTGCCGCCGGAGCTGGTTGCGGTTCAGAGAACCACTGGTCAGCTCGAGGTCGACGTGCAGCGGGGAGTGCAGCTGCTCGACCGCGAGCTGGCGGAGGCCGACATGAGCGCCTACGCGAGCCGTGACGAAGACGACTTGCTGCTGGTCCACATCACCGAAGGCGGCGGTGAGCAGACGCTCGGACACATCCTCGACACGCTGGAGACTGAGATCGCCGACCGTGAGCAAACCCTGACCGCCGAAGAGCGGCGCGTGTTCAGCGATGCGCTGGTGGAGGAGATCGCCGACCACCTCCGACACCGCATCCACCAGGTGCGGGGCCAGATCGAGCGAATGAACGCCGTGCTGCGACGGAGCCCGACGGCTGCCGGTAAGACGGTCGAGCTCGACTGGGAGGCGCTCGAGGACGAGGCTGGGACCCAGCGCGCCGCTCTGGCCCGGCTGCGCCGGGACGTGCGGCACCTTGGGGAGGACGACCGCGCCGAGCTTGTTGCATTCTTCCGCGGCAGGATCGAATCTGCTCGACGCGAGCACACCGTCGGTGGCGAGCCCAGGCCGATGGCCGAAACCCTAATGGCCGCATTCGACTACCGCGAGTGGTTTGCGTTCGCGCTCCACGAGCGCATCGGCTCAAACCGTGTCCGGCTGACCAAGCGCCGGCACGCTGTTGGCTCGGGCGGCGAGCAGTCGGTGCTGATCCATCTGCCGCTGTTCGCGGCCGCAGCCGCCCTGTACGGCGACTCCGAAGCGCCGCGGCTGATAATGCTCGACGAGGCGCTGTCGGGCATCGACGACGAGACCCGCGACCGGGTGCTGGAAGCGACTGTCGCCTTCGACCTCGACGTGGTGATGACCTCACATGAGCTGTGGGGCACGTATCGTTCGGTCCCGCAGCTCGCGATCTACCAGCTCCATCGCGAGAACGGCACCTTCGGGGTGCACGCGATCCCGTTCCTGTGGGACGGGGAGGTGCTGCGAGAGCTGGAGCAGGATGAGCTGCTGGTTTGAGCGCGGCCAGGGCTGACCCTGCGCTCGACCGCGCGATCCTCGCCGCGCGTGACAAACGCGAGCAGCGTGGCGCCGGGGGCGATGCTCGGTTGGTGGTGCCGGACCTGAGTGCCGAGGAGGCGCTTGCGCTCGACGGCCTCCTGTCCACCTCTCGACGCAGGCCGGTTCTGCCCGGTACCACCCTGCGTGTCGGGCTGTCCCATTTCGAGGCGGCGCTGAGCTCATGTGGCATCGACCCGCGGGCGGAGTACGAGCGGGTGGGTGGACGGTCGCTTCGCGATCTACCGGCCGAGCGAGCCGCGCAGCAAGAGCGCCGCAACGAGTTCCGCTTGTGGCTTATGTCGCATCCGGCGGTGGTCGCACGGCCGGCGGCGGCCGAGTGGTTCGAGGAGGTGACGCGACAGGGTCGCGTCCACGAGGCCATGCGTCCGTTGGTCGATCAGGCGCTGCGAGTCCTGGCGGCGCTTCCCAGCGAGGAGGTCGTCCAGCGTGGGGTGTTGGCGACACGAGTACTGGGGGGTGATCCACATGCGCTCGATGTCGGCACGCCACTGCACGGCTTGACGATCTCGGTGCTCGCGGCGGCGGCCGGACTGGGGGACGACGCCTCGCCACGCGAGGTGTGGGCGGCATGGAATGTCCTCGTCGATCCGATCTCGTCGAACGTGGCAGCGCTCAACCTGCCACTGCTCGGGGATGGACCGGCAGCGGTGATCGCGCGCGCCGTCCGCGGTACACACGTGGTCTTGACCTGCGGACAGCTGTCCGCCGGCGAGGTACGGTGGCCGCCGGGCGTACCCTGCTTCAGCTGTGAGAACCCGTCGGTGGCGATCGCTGCGGAGCAGCATCTGGGCGCGGCCTGCCCGCCGCTCGTCTGTACGGCGGGCCGGCCGTCGGACGCGGTGCGGCGGCTGCTCTCGATCGTCCGGGGCGCCGGGGTCCGCGTCCGACACCACGGTGACTTCGACGACGCCGGAGTGCAGATCTTTCGGGATCTCGAGGATCGCTACGCCGCCCTGCCGTGGCGGTTCGACGTGGAGGCGCTGCACGAGGCGCTCGGACAGCCGGGTGCGTTCGCCGGGACCCTCGAGGACAGCGTCCGGCGACTCTCCTGCGCCGTCCCCGAGGAGCTGGTCATCGATGACCTGGTGGCCGATCTGCGAGACCTCGGACGATGAGTAAGGGTCCGAAGCGCCCCGACGCCATTCCTCCCGACCTGCAGATCTGGATCGACGTGCGCCGACGCCACCGCCTGTCGCACGCGCACGTCCAAATGGCGCGGGAGCTCGGTATGAACCCGAAGAAGATGGGCAAGATCGACAACCACCGGCAGGAGCCATGGAAGTCGCCGCTGCCGACCTTCATCGAGGACGTCTACTACAAGAGGTTTGGTCGCGAGCGTCCAGAGACGATCGTCACGATCGAGCAGCGCGCGCGGCAGATCGCCCAGAGGGGGCCGCGCGGCGCGTGAGGCGGGTTTACCGATCTTATCCCACCCTGCGGTAAGGTCGATAAGATCCGATAAGACTGGTAAGCTCGGTCTAGATGGATGAACTCGACAACCCGTTCCGCCCAGGCGCTGGCGCTCCTCCGCCCGCACTCGTCGGCCGCGACGGGCTGATCGAGCGGTTCCGGCTCACGGTCGGCCGCGCGGTTCGTAGGCGGCCTGGCAAGAGCGTGATGCCGATCGGCTTGCGCGGCGTCGGCAAGACCGTCCTGTTGAACAAGTTCATCGAGATCGCGGAGCAGGAAAAGCTGCAGGTTGGGTATATCGAGGCCCCTGAGAGCGGTGACCTGCGTCGACTTCTTGCGGTGCGCCTCCGCAAGATCCTCCTCGGCCTCGACCGCGCCGGCAAGTTCTCCCGTGCTGTGCAACGTGCACTCGGCGCACTTGGGTCGTTCACCTACAACCTTCCTGACGGCAGTTCGATTGCTGTGAACGTGGATGCTCTCGCAGGCGTCGCCGACTCGGGCGATCTGTCGGACGACCTCACCGATCTGCTTGTCGAGGCTGGACGAGCGGCGCAGGATCGCAACACAGGGATCGTCCTCGCTATCGACGAGGTCCAATATCTCAGCGGCGATGAACTCGGCGCCCTGATCAGCGCGATCCATCGCACAGTGCAGCTAAACCTTCCGGTCGTTCTCGTGGGTGCCGGGCTGCCGCAGTTGCCGGGTCTTGCGGGCGACGCGAAGTCTTACGCGGAGCGTCTCTTCGAGTTCCCCAGGATTGGCTCGCTCGATGAGGCACAGGCGCGTGACGTGCTGCGCCTGCCAGCAAGCGATCAGGGCGTTAGCTTCGAAGACGCCGCGCTCGACGAGCTGCTCGCCCGGACCCGTGGGTACCCGTACTTCCTCCAGGAATGGGGATATGAGGTGTGGAACGCAGCGGAAGGGTCGCCGGTGACGCTGTCCGACGTTCTCGAGGCAGCGCCGCTTGTTCAGACCAAGCTCGACGAGAACTTCTTCAAAGTCCGCATGGATCGCCTCACACCGGCCGAGCGTGCCTACCTTCACGCGATGGCCGAACTCGGGTCCGGTCCGCACCGCTCAGGCGACGTCGCCGCTCAACTGCATGCGCAAGTCGAATCGGTGGCGCCCCGACGCTCCGCGCTGATCCGCAAAGGCATGATCTACAGCCCGGCACACGGCGACACCGCGTTCACCGTGCCTATGTTCGACGAGTTCCTAAGACGTTCAAGCTGAGCGGCCCTGAGATGTCCTGAGAGACGGGTCGTCGCGATCGAGCAGCGCGCGCGGAGCGCCACGCAGCCATAGACGCCCCAGTCGCCCTTGAGTGGCGGCTGTCATCAGAGCCTGAGCGCGACTTCACGCTGATTCGCGCCGGGCCTTCGCTCTTCGCAACGCCGCCCGCAGTGCTCTCCTCTCCTCCGGCGTTGGCTGGCACTCACACGCAGCGAGCATCGCCTCCCAACCAGCGAAGACTGCCTTTATCGCGACGTATGGATCGACTTCGCAATACGTGTCATCCCCCACGTAGTTGAACGTTCGGGCATCGGCGGTGAGGTGAAAGTAACGCCGGGTCCATCGATGCTTGTAGGCGTTCAGTACGTCGCCATCTTCGAGTAACGCATCGTTCATCCACATGAAGTGACCGCACAGCTCGTCTGAGCTGAGCAGCCGTTCGAGTGACGTCCAGTCGGGAGTGTCGTAGTTGTTGGTCACTCGCCCGGAGACGAGCCGCGTCGATCTCATGGCCGCAAGCATGCGGCATCCGCCTATTACGGAACAAGACCTATCCGTCGCAGCTCTGACCCAGGTTTGTCGCCGAGCTGCACCAACTCTGTGCCAGCTCTGATTCGGAGCGCGGAATACCCCCGCCTTCCGACCGGAGCGGGGGTTAGCGTCGCTTGAGTCGAACATGTGCTCGCACGAGGAGAAGATCGTCATCGAGGCAATTGACCTGGCCGAGCGCCTGCTCGACGAGGTGGTTCGTGCGAATGTGCGCTGGACTCAGGTCGAGCATCTGGCACAAGTCCTCGCGAAGGTCGCGGCTGGCGCCGCATCACAGGAGAATGGGCCGGCGACCAACAAATGACTCTGGCCTACGCGTCGGCTACGGCGGCGGCGTGCGCAGCGCGTCCCCGTCGGCGAGCAGCCGCGAGGGGCTGACCCCGAGCGCGGCCGCCAGTTTGAGCAGGTTGCTGAAGCTGACGTTCCGTTCGCCCCGTTCGATCCCCCCGACGTACGTCCGATGCAGGCCGCAACGGGCCGCCAGCTCCTCCTGGGACAGCCCCGCCGCCTCACGCAATGCCCGCACGGCTCGGCCGAGCGCCTCGTGGTCTGGCGAAACCTGTCTCTGCGCGCCACCGCTCACGTTGGGCGAAGGAGCCTATCGGCCGCTTCGGCGTCAGCCGGCGATGAAGCGCAAGACCCGCCGCAGTGATACTTATAGTGTGCAATAATGTCGGGACGATGACGACTCTTGGAGAAGCACTCAACCAGCGATCCGACCTGCAGAAGCGGATCGCGCAGCTAAATGAGCGACTCAGCGCGAACGTCCTGGTCCAGGAGGGCGATCAGCCGGCGGAGCCGCCGGAGGAGCTGCTGGCCGAGCTCGACCGGGCCTGCGGCGAGCTCGAGCTGCTCATCACGAGGATCAATCAGACCAACGCCGTCACGAAGCTGACGAGCGGTGGAACCGTGACCGCGGCGTTGGCTCGGCGCGACGTGTTGGCGATGCGGACCTCGGCGATCCGCGCGGCGATCAAGGGGGCCACCGACCGGGGAGGGGTGTTCGGTCGGTACAGCCGATCCGAGATCCGGATGGTGCGGCAGGTCGAGGTCGCGGCGCTGCAAATGCAAGTTGACGCCTTGGCGAAGGCCCGGCGGGAGCTCGACACCAAGCTCCAGCAACACAACTGGACCACGCCATTGATCGAGTAGTCGGTAGCCGTCGAAGGGCGAGCGCTAGGCCAGCGGTCCGGCCAAAGGATCGCGTTCAGGGCTCGAAACCCCCAAGGATTGCGCTGGGGCGGCGCGGCGGTCACCGTCAGCCCAGCAATGCGCATCGGGGACCGCGCACGCGGCATCGAGCACAACCAGGCGCTGACTTCAGGGCGAGGGTGGGTGAGGGGACTACTGAAGCGGAGTGAACAGGTGACAGAACGGGAAGGAGACACAACCGCAGACGACTACGATCCATCGCCGGGCGGTCGCTCCCCGTGGGGGCGGCTGATGCTCGGCGATGAGGTCAGCCTGCCGTATTTGGGCGACACGCAGTTCGCAGCGCTGGTGTTCGAGCGAGAGATCGCGCACACGGCCGACGTGCGCTGGTCCACCGGGGCTGCGTCGCTGGATCCGATCCTGCCCCACGCGCTGACCACGGTGCGCACGGCCGGGATGAGATCGGCGCTGGTCGACCTGGCGACGGTGTTCGATGAGGGTGCGGTCGCACTCGTGACCCTCGGGCGAGGATCGTTGCACGCCCGGATCGCCGCGCGTGAACAGGCGTTGGTGGGAGACATCGAGGGCTGGTTGCGAGACACGTTTGCGGAGCTCGAGCCATCGGAGCGCCGAGAGGTGCCGGTGCGCTTCTGGACCTGCGGCTCGCACGGCGCCAGCTCGGTGACCAGGATGATCGACGTGCCCGGATTCGAAGCGATCAAGCTGAACTACCCGCCGCTGGTCCGTGAGCGCTTGGGCGGGCTTTCCACGCCCGACTACGAGCCGCCGGCGTCCGGACAGCTCGTGCTCTGGTACGGACCGCCGGGAACCGGGAAGACCTACGCCCTGCGTGCGCTCGGCTGGGAGTGGCGACGCTGGTGCGAGCTGCACTACGTGATCGACCCCGATGTGTTCTTTGGCCAGCGAGCCGACTACATGGTCGACGTCCTGCTCGAGGGCGACGACCACTTCGGTCTTGACCAGCTCGAGGACAGCGACAAATGGCGCCTGCTGGTGCTCGAGGACACCGGCGAGCTGCTCGCCGCCGATGCGAAGGAGCGGACAGGCCAGGGCCTGTCCCGGTTGCTGAACCTGGTCGACGGCATCGTCGGACAGGGCCTACGGGTGCTGGTTCTGGTCACCACCAACGAGCCGATAGGTCGGCTGCATCCCGCCGTCGCGCGGCCGGGTCGCTGCGCCGCGCGCGTCGAGTTCGCGCGGTTCTCCGCGACCGAAGCTAGGGACTGGCTCGCCGCCCACGGCGGCGAGGCCGCGCACAATCAGTCGGCAACGCTCGCAGAGCTGTTCGCACACCTCGCGGGCGAGCAGATCGAAAGTCGCCCCCAGGTCGGCTTCCGCGCCCGATGAGCCGGGCAGCGAATGGCCCTGAACCTTTCGCGGATCGCCTGCGGCCGTTGGCCGGCCGATCCCGCGCCGATCGCCGCCCGCGCGCTCGAGCGGACGAGTTCTCCACAGGCGCACGAGCCCGACTGATCCGGCAGGCATGTGTTTGCGCTCGATGACGACTCGGTTAAGCGTGCGCGCATTGCAGCCGATCTGGCGGATCTCGCCCGAAATCCGGCTAAAAACTGTGGCGCGGGGCGGGACCAATGGCGCACATGTCTACGCAATACGGGTCACGAAGTCGGGTTCGGAGGCTGCTCGCGATTGGGCCGGTGCTCGTCCTGGGCACGCTGGTGATGCACGCCGGTCGGCACCATGGCGGCCTCGGGGTGTTCGGCCAGCCGGCGCGGCCGGTCCAGGCGGTCGACCCGGCGGTGTTCAGCAAGGGCTC
>Ga0123356_10004886_pt1 | contig 13773 bp, 14 predicted proteins | sample TergutEmb28metaG_2_FD_92546 | JGI IMG/M metagenome (GOLD analysis project Ga0123356, IMG submission 92546) | Embiratermes neotenicus P3 segment gut microbial communities from Petit-Saut dam, French Guiana - Emb289 P3 | ecosystem: Host-associated > Arthropoda: Insects > Digestive system > Gut ...
GCTCATTGCCGCGCCGAACGCCATGGCGTCCGGCAGCATATGCGGCAGCGGCGAATTCGGGTCCGCGATCACATCGATATCGAAAAAAGTCGCACCCGGGATATGGCGGGAGCGATACTCGTCGGCGGCGGTCGGTGTCGCCCCCGGCATCTTGAAGGATCCGTCCAAGAGACGCAGATCCGCATCGTCGAGATGCGCCGCCAGCCAGTCGGTCGAGACCAGCGCCTCGGGACGGGCGTAGGCGTCAGTCATTTTGCGGTTGCGACGTTGATGCAGGCGGTGGCATTGGCGGGGCTGCCCTCGATGAGCTTGGTCGAGATCGCGACATAGCACAACGCGTTGCGTTCGGCATCGAAGAAGCGGTGCACGTCGACGGTCTTGAACAAAACGCTGGCGCGCTCGCTGAACACGTTGCGGCCGCTGAGCTCGCTGAATTTGGCGTTGTTCCTGGGCTTGACGACGCCGGTTGCGATGCAGGAAAGCGACAATCTCGACGGATCCTCGGCGGTCCCGACGGCACCGCCGATCCCGCCGGTGCGCGCGCGGGCAAGAAAGCACGAGACGCCGTCGACGGCGTCATCGTCGAAACGGCTGAGCGCCACCGTGTCGTTGGGGCCGATGAACCGGAAAGTCGTGCTGACCGTGCCGATGCGCGTGCCTTCGGACCGTCCCGAGAACAAACTGACGTAGATGACGACGAGAACCACCACGAGCGCCACGAAGGCGATAGCAATGCTCCACAGCCAGCGTTTCATGACCGGGACGCGTGAAGCCAGTCGGGCACAGGCAGATTCTTGGTGCGCAAAAAGTCCGGGTTGAACAGCTTGGACTGATAGCGGGTGCCGTAGTCGGCGAGGATCGTCACCACGGTGTGGCCGGGGCCGAGCGCCTGTGCCGCGCGAATTGCGCCGACGATGTTGATGCCGGACGATCCGCCAAGTATCAGCCCCTCATCCTTCACCAGGTCGAACAGCACGGGAAGGGCCTCGTCATCGCTGATCTGAAAGGCGCCATCGATGGGGGCGCCCTCGAGATTCGCGGTGATGCGGCTCTGGCCGATGCCTTCCGTGATCGAGGCGCCCTCGGCCTTGAGCGAGCCGTGCTGGTAATAATGATAAAGCGAGGCGCCCATGGGGTCGGCACAATAGATCTTGACCTTGGTGCTGCGCTCCTTGAGCGCCATCGCCACGCCCGCCAGCGTGCCGCCGGTGCCGACCGAGCAGGTGAAGGCGTCGACCTTGCCGTCGGTCTGCTGCCAGATCTCCGGTCCGGTGGTTTCATAATGGATCCGGCGATTGGCAACATTGTCGAACTGGTTGGCCCAGATCGCGCCTTTCTTGTCGCGGGCAGCGATCTCCTTTGCCAGCCGTTCGGAGAAGTGCACGTAATTGTTGGGATTGCTGTAGGGCACCGCCGGCACCTGGCGGAGATCGGCGCCGCACAGCGTCAGCATGTCCTTCTTTTCCTGGCTCTGCGTCTCGGGGATCACGATGACCGTGCGATAGCCGCGGGCATTTCCGACCAGGGCGAGGCCAATGCCGGTGTTGCCGGCCGTGCCCTCGACGATGACACCGCCGGGTTGCAGCGTGCCGCGCTCCTCGGCATCTCTGACGATGCCCCAGGCGGCGCGGTCCTTGACCGATCCGCCGGGATTGAGGAACTCGGCCTTGCCCAGAATGGTACAGCCGGTGCGTTCCGATGCGTGTCGCAGCTTGACGAGCGGCGTGTTGCCGATGGTCTCGATGAAGTCGTTGCGGATTTGCATGGTCGCGTGAGACTACGGGTGCCAAGCCGGCGGATCAAGCCGTTGACTTGGCCGACGTCGCCACCACATCATCGCAACGATGAAATGCACGATTCGCCTGGCGCTCGGCGCGCTGCTGCTCGGCCTTGCCGTCCCGCAAGTCCTTGCGGAAACTCCCAAAGATACCGTGGTCATGGCAAAGCAGATCGACGACATCGTGTCGCTCGATCCGGCCGAGGCCTATGAGCTGTCGGGGGCCGAAGTCATCGGCAATACCTACGACCGGCTGATCGACTACGACCCGGCGTCGCCGAGCAAGCTCAGGCCCGGCCTCGCTTCGTCGTGGCGGGTGGACCCTGACGGCGTCACCTTCACCTTCGTGCTGCGCGACGCGCGCTTTAGCACCGGCAGACCGGTGACCGCGGACGACGCCGCGTTCTCATTGCGACGCGCGGTGACGCTGGACCGGGCGCCCGCGGTGATCCTGAACGCTATCGGCCTCGCCAAGGGCAACGTCGCCGGCGCGGTGACGGCGCCCGATGCGCATACGCTGCGGATCAAGCTGCCGAAGCCGCTCGCGCCCAGCTTCGTCTATTTCTGCCTCACCGGCGTGTCCGCCAGCGTCGTCGACAAGGAGACCGTGCTGGCGCATCAGCAAGGCGGCGATCTCGGATTGCAATGGCTTGAGACCCATTGGGCGGGAACCGGGCCGTACCGGCTTGTGATGTGGCGGCCGAACGAATATTACGCGCTCGAGGCCGTCGCCGGGTATTGGGGGGACCAGCCCGGGAACCGCCGCGTCATCGTGCGGCAGGTGAAGGATGCGGCAACGCAGCGGCTGATGCTCGAGCGTGGCGACATCGATTATGCGCGCAACCTCGACAAGGACCAGCTCGCGGCGCTCGCGAAAAATCCCGACATCAAGCTCGACAAGGGCGTCAAGAGCGCCATCACCTATCTCGGACTCAACCAGAAGAACCCGTATCTGAGGAAGCCGGAGGTCGTGGCTGCGCTCAAGTATCTCGTCGATTACGAGGGCATTGCCGACGCCATTCTCGGTCCGACCGCGGTGGTGCATCAGAGCATCGAGCCGGTCGGTTTTCTCGGCGCGGTCACCGGGCAGCCCTACAAGCTCGACGTCGCGAAGGCGAAGGCGCTCTTGGCCAAAGCCGGTCTCGCCGACGGCTTCAATGTCACCATGGATGTGCGCAATGTCAGTCCCGAGCCGGAGATCGGTCAAGCGCTCCAAGCCGGTTTCGCCCAAGCCGGCGTCAAGGTCGAGATCGTGCCGGGCGACGGCAAGCAGGTCCTGACCAAATACCGCGCCCGCCACCATGACATCTTCCTCGGCGAGTGGGATCCCGACTATCCCGATCCGCATTCCAACGCCGAAGGCTTTATCGTCAATCCCGACAACGGCGACAATGCGACCATGAAGACGCCGGCATGGCGCAACGCCTGGTCCGACCCCGAGCTGATGCGCCAGGTCGCGGCGGCGATGGTGGAACGCGACGATGGGAAAAGGCGGGCCGCCTACGAAACGCTGCAACGCCGATTCATCGCGACGGCGCCATACGTCATGCTGTTCGAGCAGGTCGAAGTCGCTGCTCACCGCGCCGATGCCGAGGGCTTCAGCATCGGCATCACGGCCGAATTCGATCGCTATGCGGGCATCACCAAGCATTAAGACCGCATGATCGGGTGGCGCATCGCGCGCATCGTTGCGAGCGCGGTGCCGACCCTATGCGGCCTGTTGCTGGCGACGTTCCTGATTGCCCGGGTGGTTCCGGTCGATCCGGCGCTGGCAATTCTCGGCGACCGGGCCTCGCCGGAGAGCTATGCCACGGTGCGTCGGGAGCTCGGCCTCGACCGGCCGCTTTACGTTCAGTTCGGACGCTATCTTGCGACCGTGGCGCGTGGCGATTTCGGGCGCTCGGTGGTGACCAAGAATCCGGTGGCGGAGGATATCGGGCGTTTCTTCCCCGCGACGATCGAGCTCGCCACCAGCGCCACGCTCATCGGCGTTCTTTTGGGTGTTCCGGCGGGGATGCTGGCGGCGGCACGCCGCGGCCGCCTCGCGGATCACGCGGTACGCGTCCTCAGTCTGTTCGGGTATTCGGTGCCGGTGTTCTGGCTCGGCATGATGGCGCTGGCGCTGTTCTACGCGGACCTTGGCTGGACCGCCGGCCCCGGACGTATCGATACCCTCTTTGAGGATTTTGTCCCCCACGTCACCGGTTTCATCCTGGTCGACGCGGCGCTCGCGGGTGATCGTGACGCGCTGCGCAGCGCGCTCGCCCATTTGATATTGCCGGCGCTGGTGCTCGGTTATTTTTCCTTCGCCTATATCAGCCGCATGACGCGCAGCTTCGTGCTGCAGGAGCTGGGGCAGGAATATATCGTTACCGCGCGCGCCAAGGGCCTCGGTGAGCGCCGCGTGCTGTGGGTGCATGCCTTTCGCAATGTGCGCTTGCCGCTCATCACCGTCATCGCGCTGGCCTATGCCGGCCTGCTCGAAGGTTCGGTGCTGACGGAAACGGTGTTCTCCTGGCCCGGCATCGGCCAGTACCTCACCAACTCGCTGCTCTCGATCGACATGAACGCCGTGCTCGGCGGCACCCTGGTGATCGGCGCGATGTTCATTGCCGTCAATCTCGTCGCCGATCTCCTCTATCGCGTGCTGGACCCGCGGGCGCGATGATTGCGTGGCACGACAATCCCGCGACGGTCTACCAGGCGCGGCTCGGCCGCTTTTTTCGCGGCGCCGCCGGCTTTCGTCGTCACCCGATGGCGGTATGGGGTGCGGTCATCGTCATCGTCGTCGCCTTGATCGCATTTGCGGCGCCGCTCCTCGCACCCTATGCGCCGGATGCGCAAAGCCTGGCCCGGCGCCTGCAGCCGCCGGGCCCGGCCAATTGGCTCGGCACCGATGAGCTTGGCCGCGATATCCTGTCCCGATTGATCTATGGCGCGCGGGTCACCCTCGGCATTGTCGCGCTGGTATCCCTGGTGACCGCACCGATCGGCCTCCTGCTCGGATGTGCCGCCGGCTATCTGGGAGGCTGGATCGAGACCGGGCTGATGCGCGTGACGGACGTGTTCTTGGCGTTGCCCCGCCTCATCCTGGCGCTTGCCTTCGTCGCGGCACTGGGGCCGGGGATCGAGAATGCGGTATTGGCCCTCGCCATCGTGTCCTGGCCGCCCTATGCCCGCGTCGCCCGCGCCGAGACGCTGGCGTTGCGGCACGCGGAGTTCATCGACGCGGTCCGGCTGGCGGGCGCGTCGCGTGCGCGCATCGTTCTGCGCCATGTCACGCCGCTTTGCCTCCCCTCGGTGATCGTGCGCATGAGCCTCGACATGGCGGGCGTGATCCTGACGGCGGCGGGCCTCGGCTTCCTCGGCCTCGGCGCACAACCGCCCACCGCCGAGTGGGGCGCGATGATCGCGTCCGGCCGTCAATACATGCTCGATCATTGGTGGGTCGCGGCGATGCCGGGCATCGCCATCGCGACGCTGAGCCTCGCCTTCAACCTCCTCGGCGACGGTATGCGCGACTGGCTCGACCCGAAGCAGCGATGACCAGCCTGCTCCAGCTCGACGACGTGCGTGTTCGGTTCGGGGAACACGAGATATTGCATGGCATCGATATCGCCATGGGGCGCGAGCGTATCGGCATCGTCGGCGAATCGGGCGCCGGCAAATCGATGCTGGGCCGCGCCGTCATGCGGCTGCTGCCACCCGGCGCCGCCTTGTCCGGCCGCATCGCGTTCGACGGCGTCACGCTTGACGCGAGGAACGTCGGTGCTGTGCGCGGCAGGCGCATCGCTTTGATCCCGCAAGACCCGCGTTTCTCGCTGAACCCGGCGATGACCGTCGGCGACCAGATCGCCGAGGTGCTGCGCGTTCATCGCCGTTTCGCTGCCGGCGACGCCAGACGCGAGACGCTGCGGCTGCTCGATGCCGTCCGCATGCACGATCCGGCGCTCGTCGCCAGGCGCTATCCGCACCAGCTCTCGGGCGGCATCGGGCAGCGCGCCATGATCGCCATGATGCTGGCGCCCGATCCCGACCTCCTCATCGCGGACGAGCCGACTTCGGCACTCGACGCGAGCGTCGCCGGCGGCATTCTCGCGCTGCTGGACTCGGAGGTGGCGCGGCGTCGAATGGGGATCGTTCTGATCAGCCATGATCTCGATCTGGTCGCGTCTTTCTGCGACCGGGTGCTGGTAATGAAGGACGGCGAAATCGTCGAGCGGCTGCCCGCTTCCCGGCTCGCCGGTGCGCGGCACCCCTATACGCATCAACTCCTGGATGCCCGGCTCAGGCTCGGGCGATGATCGCCGCGCGGACGCTGACGGCGAGACACGGCAGCCACCGCGTCGTCGACGATGTCGCGCTCGACGTCGCGGACGGCGAATCCTACGGGGTCGTCGGCGAATCGGGCTCGGGCAAGTCGACGCTGCTCCGCGTCATCGCCGGCCTGCACCGGGACTGGAGCGGCGAGCTTGCCATCGCGGGGCAGAGGCAGAGCCGTGATCGCCCGCGTGCCTTTGGCCGCATGGTGGAGATGGTGTTCCAGGATCCCTACGGGTCGCTCCATCCGCGCCAGACGGTCGACCGCGCGCTTGCCGAACCCCTGCTGGTGCAGGGGCTCGGCCACGATTCCGCTCGCATCCTCGGGGCGTTGCGCGATGTCGGGCTGGATGGGGCTCACCGCTTCCGCTATCCGCACCAGCTCTCCGGCGGTCAGCGTCAGCGCGTCGCCATCGCGCGGGCGCTGATATTGCGGCCCAGATTATTGCTGCTCGACGAGCCGACATCCGCGCTCGACGCCTCGGTGCAGGCCGAGATCCTGGCGCTCCTTCGTCGGCTGCGAGCAGAGCACGGCATGACCTTTGTTCTCGTCAGCCACTCGCTGGCCGTGGTCGCGGCCATGTGCGAGCGCGCCGCGGTCATGCAGCAAGGCCGGTTCGTGGAAGAGGTCGCGGTCGACGATCTGCGCCGGGGCAATCTGCGCGACGCCTATGCCCGCGAGCTTTTTGCCGCGAGCCGCGGCTTCCGTCGCGCCGGCTGATGCCAGCGCCGGCGCAGCCGCGCACGGTTGGCGGCAAGCCAATAGAGAGCGACGACACAATGCGCATTCTCGATTTTGCCCGACTGCATCAACCGCAGGGCCTCGCGCACCGGGAGGACGCGGACGCGAATGTCTTCGCCCTCGTCGCGATTGCCGTGAACGCCGTCGGCGCGACGTGAATCGACGCGCGCGCAGTAGATCGAGACCAGCTCGGTCAGGCCGCCGGTGCTGGGCAGGATGCGGTGGACCGGGACCAATTCGCCGGTGATTCGCAGCCCGGCCTCTTCCTGCGCCTCGCGACGGGCCACCGCTTTTTCGCTTTCGTTGCGACGATCCGCCAACCCGGCAACCGGCTCGATTTGCCAGCCGGAACGGCCGGCCAGCAGCGCCGGCAGGCGGAACTGCTCGATCAGCACCACGGCGTCGCGGGTGGGGTCGTACAGCAGAAGAGCCACCGCCGATCCGCGATCGAAGACCTCGCGGGTGACGATGTCGCTCCAGCCGCCCGCGAACAGCCGGTGCCGGAAGCAGTATCTGTGCAGCCGGAAGTGTCCCTCATAGAGCGTTGTTTTCTCAAGAATTTTTACGTCCTTACGAGTCATTTGCGAGGCATCCTTGACATCGATATATTTTTCGATATATCTTAAACTTCGTTATATCGAAAACGGGAGATTCGGATGTTCCATCCGCACAGATTGGGCGGGGCCCACGGCCAGGATTTCGGCCGTCGTCATGCCCACGCATTTTTCGGCTACCGGCACAAGCATTGGCGCGGCGCGCGCTCCGGCCGGTTCTTCGATCATGGCGATCTGCGCTACCTCATTCTGAAGCTGATCGCACAAAAGCCGCGTCACGGCTACGAACTCATCAAGGCGATCGAGGAGCAATTCGGCGGTGCCTACAGTCCGAGCCCCGGCGTGATCTATCCTACCCTCACCATGCTAGAGGATCTGGGCTACACGATCGCGACCGCGGAGGGCAACCGGAAGCTCTACACCATCACGCCCGAGGGAGAAGCGTTCCTTGAGCACAACCAGGCGCAGGTCGACAGTGTGTTCGCCCGGTTGAAGGAGGCGGGCCAGACCTTTGGCGGCGGTCGCGCGCCGGAGATTCGCCGTGCCGTTCACAATCTGCGCCTGGCTTTGGCGGCACGCCTCGGGCGCGGGGCATTGACACAAGAGCAGGTCCTCGCCGTCGCCGCCGTGCTCGACAAGGCCGCCTCGGACATCGAGCGGATTTAGGGCCTCATTATTTTGCCCGGGTTCATCGTGCTCCCGGGATCGATGGCATCTTTGATCCGGCGCATCAGCACGAGCTCGAGCGCCGTCCGGTAGTGCACCAGCTCGTCGACCTTGAGGCGGCCGATGCCGTGTTCGGCGCTGATCGAGCCGGCCATGTCGGCGACGATGTCGTGGACGAGGCGCGCGAATTCGTCCCAGCGCGCCAGGAACTGCTCGCGGTCCGCGCCCACCGGCTCGCACAAATTGAAATGGACATTACCGTCGCCGACATGGCCAAAAGCGATCGGGCGGATGCCGGGAAGCCGTTCGGTCACCGCTTCGGTGGCGCGGGTGATGAAGGCCGCAACCCGGCTGACCGGCACCGAAATGTCGTGCTTGATCCCGCCCCCCTCGAACTTCTGCGCCTCGACCAGCCCTTCGCGCAGGCGCCAGAAAGCGCGCGTCTGCGCCGTCGAAGAGGCAATGGTGCCGTCGGCGATCAGACCTGCCGCCATGGCGTCGGCAAGAAAGTCCTCGAGGGCGGCGCGCAAGCCGCCGTCCGTGCGGCTCGACGACACTTCCATCAGCACGTACCAGGGCAGCGGCTTCGCCAGCGGATCGGTGACGCCCGCGACGTGCTTCATGGCAAGTTCGAGGCCGATGCGCGGCATCAGCTCAAAAGCGGTGAGCTGATCGCCGCTCGCCTCGCGGGCGCGGGCGAAGAGCGCCATCGCATCGTCGATCCTCTCCAGACCGAGAAACGCGGTCTCGGTTTCGCGCGGCCGCGGAAACAGCTTCATGGTCGCGGCGGTGATGATGCCGAGCGTGCCCTCGGCGCCGATGAAGAGATGCTTCAGCGAATAGCCGGTATTGTCCTTGCGCAAACCGCGCAGTCCGTTCCAGACCTGACCGTCCGGCAGGACCACCTCGAGACCGAGGCACAGGTCCCGGGCGCTGCCGTAGCGGAGCACCGCGATGCCGCCGGCATTGGTGGACAGGTTGCCGCCGATCTGGCACGACCCTTCCGCGCCGAGGCTCAATGGGAAGAGCCGATTGACCGACGCCGCCGCCTTTTGCAGGTCGGCGAGAATACACCCGGCCTCGACGGTGACGGTGAAATCGAGCGGATCGATATGGCGAACGCGGCTCATGCGTCCGAGCGCGACAACGACCGACTGGCCGCCCTCCGCCGGCACGGCGCCGCCGCACAAGCCGGTATTGCCACCCTGCGGCACCACCGGCACATGGGCGGACGCGCACAATTTGACGATCGCCGCGACCTCCGCGGTGCTGCCCGGGCGCAGCACGATGGGTGTGTCACCGTGATAGAGGCCCCGTTGCTCGACCAGGTAGGGGGCCATCCCGGCAGGATCGTCGACATATCCGTGCGGTCCGACGATCTGCTTCAGCCTGTCGACGATGTCAGGCGCCGATCCGTCCACGAGTATCTCCTTCAGCCCCTTTTACATCCGATGCACCGCGCCGCAAACGGTCGTTGATAGCGACGCCGAGCCCGGTCTCGGGGATAGCACTGACGGCAATGCCAATATGGGGCGTGCCGTCGAGCTTGCGCAGAAAGGCGAAAAGGTTTGCCGCCGCCTCGGTCAAATCGCCGCGGGGCGAGAGATTGAGTGTGGCGCCGACATCCTTCGGCCCGAAACCGAGCCATGCCTCGCCGGCGGCCGCACCGGCGGCGCCGAGCCGCAAGGGCAGGGCCGGGGCATAGTGTCGCAGCGCCATGCCCGGCGAGCGGATCGCGATGTCGCCGGGCGCCGACAATGCGCCGACGATCGCGCTCAATAGCTCGGACGTGACGGCGCCGGGCCGCAGGAGCAGCGCTTTTGGCTGGCTGAGATCGAGCACGGTCGATTCGATGCCGACGGTGGTGGACCCGCCGTCGAGTATGGCGGCGATGCGGCCGGCCAGTTCTGCGACGACATCACCGGCAGCGGTCGGACTGAGACGGCCCGACCGGTTGGCACTTGGCGCGGCCACCGGCCGCCCGACGGCGCGCAGCAAGTCCAGCGCAAGGGGAAGCGCCGGAACGCGCACCGCAAGGGTATCGAGACCGGCGCCGGCAAGCAGCGAAACCGCGCAATCGCGCCGCCGCGGCAACACCAGCGTCAGCGGTCCCGGCCAGAATTGTCTTGCCAATGCCTCTGCCCGCTCGTCGAACGCCACGAGGGTGCGTGCGGCATCAGCGTCAGGCACATGAGCGATCAGAGGATTGAAGCTGGGCCGTTCCTTGGCGGCAAAAATGGCGGCGACTGCCCGGTCATTGGTCGCATCGCCGCCGAGCCCGTACACGGTCTCGGTCGGAAATGCGACCAGTTGCCCGCTACGCAGCAGCTCGGCCGCCCGGCCAATTTCCGCCGGAGAAAGTATGTCGGTCAGCCTCGTCCCCGGGCGATGAAGCCGGTGTTGCGGAACTCGGGCTTGCCGTAGGTGAGGCGTTTGCCGTCGAGCGTCGAGACGCTGCCGCCGGCCGCCTCGAGGATCGCCTGTCCGGCAGCGGTATCCCACTCCATGGTCGGGCCGAAGCGCGGATAGATGTCAGCGTCACCGGCGGCGAGCCTGCAGAATTTGATGGCGCTACCCGTGACGGTCCGGATCGCTCCGGGCAGCTGCGCCACGAATTCGGCGATGCGCGGCGATTTGTCGTGACTGCGGCTGTGAACGACCACGGCGCCCTCGGTCGGCACGCGCCGGGCGGAGACCGCCTCAAAATCGCCGTTGACGCGGCGCCGGGCGGTACCCGGTCCCGCGGCGGCGTACAGCAGATCGAGCGCCGGCGCATACACCACGCCGAGCACCGGGAGGGTATCCTCAATCAGGCCGATATTGACGGTGAACTCGTCGTTGCGCGCCACGAACTCCTTGGTTCCGTCGAGCGGATCGATCGCCCAGAACCGGGACGGCGCGGCTTCGGACGAGCCTCGCCGTGCCGTCCGTTCCTCCGCTATGGCGACCACATCCGGCGCCTCGCGCTCCAGCATGGTCAGGATCGCCGCCTCGGCGATCTCGTCGGCCAGCGTCACCGGCGACTGATCGTTCTTCCGGCGCACGACAAAATCCTCGGCATAGACCGACAGGATCTTCGGCCCCGCCACGAGGGCCGCCGCGATCGCCAGATCCAACAGCCCGTTCTTGTCGCTCGTATCCATCATCCGGCATGGGATTGGCGCGCATCGGCGATCGCCTTCTTCAGCTCGTCGAGGGTCATGGCCCCCGGATAAAGCTTGTCGGCGATGACGAATGACGGCGTGCCGCTGATGTTGACGTCGTCGGCAAGCGCATAATCTTTTTTGATCAGCGCATCGATCGCGGGCGCGGTCATGCCCGCCTTGGCGCGGGCGACGTCGATGCCGACCGATGCGGCTACCCTGTCGACGACGCTTTCATCGATCTCGCCCTTGGTGTCCATCATCGCGTGATGAAAAGCGTCATATTTGCCTTGCGCACGCGATGCCAGCGCCATTCTGGTCGCGTATGTCGAGGCCGCGCCGAGAATGGGAAATTCCTTGTAGACGACGCGCAAATTGGGATCGCTGCGCAACAGGCCCTCGAGCGCCGGTTGCACCAATTTGCAGTAGGGGCAGCGGTAATCGAAGAATTCGACCACGGTGACGTCACCGCGGGGATTGCCGCCGATCTGCGATTCCGGGTCGTGATAGAGCTCGTCGTGATGGACGCGAATCGCTTCGTCGCTGCGCGCGACCTTGTCGGCCTTGTCCTTGTCGGCGGCCGCTGCAATCGCGTCCATCAGGACATCGGGATGCTTCACGAGGTAATCGTGGATGATCCGCTCGACCTCTTTGGTCTGGGCGGGCGTCAGGACGTCGGCGGCACGCACGGAGGGGATGCATGCGGCCGCAAGGCACAAGGCCAGGAGCAGTCGGGAGATCATTGGTCGTTGTCGCGTTTGGCCTCGTCGGCGATATCCTGGGCGCGCTGGCGTGCGGGGCCCGGGGGAAGCATGTGAACTGCCCGTAGCGCTTCGTGACGCGCCATGTCGTGATCGCCCGTCGACGCGCCTTGTTCGGCGAGGGCGAGCGAGGCGAGCGCCAGGTTGTTGGTGCGGCCATAGACGATCGCGAGCAATCGCCAGGCCTCGGCGTTTTGAATCTCCTGACGCGTCACCTCTTCGAGATTGAGCCGGGCGTTCGTCAGCAGTTTCGGATTTTCACTCTCGATCTCAACTTGCGCCAGCTCGGTGCGCAATAGCATCGAGCTCGGATCGAGCTTGCTCGACCGGCGGTAGGGCTCGACGGCCTCGGAGACCCGACCGTTCTCGAACAGCATCTGGCCTTTGAGCTCGGCATAGTAGGGATCGTTCGGGAAGTCATGGATCAGATTTTCGACTGCCGGCAGCGCATGGGCCAGATCGGGAATGCGGTAATAGGCGATGGCGCGGGCATAGCGCGCGATCTCCGAGGTATCGCTCTCGGGATACTGTCTCAGTGTCTCCTGCGGGTCTTGCAGGAAGCCGGCGAGCTTGGCCTTCATGCGCTGCAGCATCAGGACGGACGCGGGCGAGTCGGGATTGCTGGAATAAGGCGAGCTTTCGACATGCTCGCGGACATAGTCGATGCGCTGCTCGGTGAGCGGGTGGGTACGCATGTACGGGATTTCCTGCTGGCCGCTCATGAACTCCGATTGCTGCAGAATGTGAAAGAAATCGAGCAGGCCCTTCGCCGATTGATGGGTGCGATCGAGGAAGGTGAGGGCCGCCTGGTCGGCCCGCGCTTCCTGCTCGACCGAATATTGGAGCCATGCCCGGTCGGCGACCCCGGATGCGCCGAGCAACGAGGCGGCGCCGGCGCCGCCGGTCACCGCCGCCAGCGCGAGACCAAGGGCCATCGCCGCCATGCCTTCATACTCGGCCTTGCGCATGGCGTCTTCGGAGCGTGCGATATGCCCGCCGGCGATGTGGCCGGTCTCGTGCGCCATGATGCCGACCAGTTGATTGGGTTTGTCCGCACGCATGATGGTGCCGACATTCATAAAGATATTCTGGCCGCCGGCGACGAAGGAATTGAGCTGCATGTCGTTGACGAGATAGATCGTGAGCGCCGAAGGATCGAGCCCGGCCGCGCGATAGACCGGCGTCTCGAAGGCCTTCAGATCGGTCTCGATCTCGGCGTCTCGCAGCATTGAAATGTTATCGTCGGCGCGCGCCTGCTGTAGCAAGAGCAGGACCGCGGTGCCGGCGACCGCCATTCGTCGCGACAATGGCACGATGGGCGAGTTCATGGCGTCCGATCATAAGCCGGTTCAGCGTCCGATAGCTACCCCGCTCCACGGCGGCGCCACCAGCCGCGGCGCGGCGGTCCCGCGGGTTCGGGGTCGGGCTCGGGTTGCGGTTGCGACTCCGGCTGCGGTTCGTGCGCGGCCGACGGCGGTTCCAGCATGCCAGGCTGCGGCTCGAGCGCGGTCGGCAGTTCCGGCAGGCGCTCTTGCGGTTCGAGCGCGGGCGGCGGCGGTTCCGGCACGCTCGCTTGCGGTTCCGCCGGGCTCTCCCACGGTTCGAGCGCGGCCGACGACGGTTCCTGTCGTTCCCGCGCTGTCGGCGGCACGTCCGGCCCATGCTCCGACGCGGCCGCTTCAGACGTTGCGACACGCGGCAACTCTGCGGCGACGTCGCTGCCGTGATCCGCCTCGCCATTGCCGAATGGTTCGGCGTCGGTTGCCTCCATGACCGGTGCCAGCGCCACCGCCACCGGTTCGCCCGTGAC
>Ga0123356_10004887_pt1 | contig 13772 bp, 6 predicted proteins | sample TergutEmb28metaG_2_FD_92546 | JGI IMG/M metagenome (GOLD analysis project Ga0123356, IMG submission 92546) | Embiratermes neotenicus P3 segment gut microbial communities from Petit-Saut dam, French Guiana - Emb289 P3 | ecosystem: Host-associated > Arthropoda: Insects > Digestive system > Gut ...
CTACACCGACGAGATCGAGACGCATGCCCTTTCCGGCGTGCACTTGTTGGTCAACAAGGGCGAGTATGTGGCCATGTCAGGGCCGTCAGGCTGCGGCAAGTCGACACTGCTGTCCATCATCGGACTGCTCGATACGCCGACCGGGGGACGCTACTTCCTGAACGGGAAGCCGGTGGAAAATCTGGACTTCGCCGAGAGGGCGCGCATCCGCAATCAGGAAATTGGCTTCATTTTTCAGAGTTTCAATTTGATCGGCGACCTGACGGTTTACGAGAACGTCGAGCTGCCGCTGACCTACCGGCAGCGCATGCCCTCGGCCGAACGCAAAACCCGCGTCATGGAAGCCCTCGAGCGCGTTGGCATGGCGCACCGCGTGCGGCACTATCCCTCGCAACTTTCCGGCGGTCAGCAGCAGAGGGTTGCCGTGGCGCGTGCGCTGGGCGGCAAGCCGTCCATTCTGCTGGCCGACGAACCTACTGGAAACCTTGATTCTCGAAACGGCGAAGCCGTGATGGAACTTCTCGCCGACCTTCACAAAGACGGGGCGACGATCTGCATGGTGACCCACGATCCGCGTTTCGCCAAACACGCGCAGCGGGAAATCCACCTGTTCGACGGAAAAGTGGTCGCCGAAGAAGAACTGAAGAAGCTCATGGCAGAAGCGTAGCGCATCGGCCGGATCACAGCATCTCGCGGAGGCGGAGTTGCCCGTGCGGCAGGGTGAGGCGATTGACCACGATGACAGGCATACGACAGGACTTGCGCTGCGCGTTCCGGACGTTTCGCAATAGCCCGGGCTTTACCGCCGTAGCCGTTCTCACCATCGCCATCGGGATCGGAGCGAACACGACCATCTTCAGCTGGGTGCGCTCTCTGCTGCTGAATCCTTTGCCCGGAGCCGAGCAGCCGGAACGGGTTGTGGCGATTGAGAACTCGGCGCCCGATGGCGAGCCGATCGCCACTTCCTATCTCGACTTCCGCGACTTCCGCGACCATCTGCGCGCGCTCCAGCTGGTAACCGCCTACCGCGGCTATGCGTTCTCCGTCGGCGATGCTCCGAACACCCGGCGCGTGTGGGGAGAAATGGTCTCGGGCGAGGTTTTCGATCTGCTGGGAGTGAAGCCGGAGGCGGGCCGCTTCTTTTCGCTCGAAGAGCGCGACGATGCGCAGAATGCGCACGCCGTGGTCGTAATCAGCCACGGCTACGCGAAGTCTCATTACCCCTCCGCTGCTTCCGCCATAGGAGATACTGTTCGCATTAATCGGACGCCCTTCACCATTGTCGGGGTGGCACCGAAAAGCTTCCACGGCATGCATGCCGGGCTGGATTACGAGTTTTGGGTGCCCCTCACCATGTACGGCCAGCTCACCCATACCGGCACCTGGATGCTCAAAGATCGGAACACGCGCAACTTCATGTTGTTCGCGCGCCTTGGTCCGAGCGTCACCCTGGCTCAGGCCAGGAGCGAAGTCCAGGCGCTGGCCGGGCGCATGGCCAAAGCCGATCCCGATTCCAACCAGGGCATCGGGGCCACCGTGCTTCCGCTATGGGAATCGCACTTTGGCACCCAGGCGATGTTGCTGACTCCGGTGGCCATCCTGATGGGCTGCGGGGGCGTGGTTCTCTTGATTGTTTGCGCGAATCTCGCCAACTTGTTTCTGGCGCGCGCGACCCGGCGGCTGCAGGAGTTCAGTGTCCGCCTGGCGCTCGGGGCCAAGCCGATGCGGCTCGTGGCACAACTTCTGACCGAGACGCTGTTGACCGTTACCGTCGGCTCCCTGCTTGGTTTGTGGCTGGCGAGCGTGCTGGGCGGAGCGCTCGGTTGGCTGCTTCCGGGCGTGGCGGTACCGGTGATGCTGGCTCCCGCCCTGGATGGGCAGGTCTTCGGGTTTACAGCAGCGGCCGCGCTGTTGGTCACCCTGCTCTCCGGTTTGGCTCCGGCTCTGGCGGCCGCCAACGCCAACATTAATGAAGAACTGAAGCAAGGCGGTCGCAGCGCTCTGGCCGGTCCGGGTACGCATCGGCTGCGCCAGGCCATGGTCGTTTCCGAGGTGGCCCTGGCTGTGGTTGCGCTGGTGGGCGCCGCTTTGTTCATGAAGAGCTTCGAGACGGCGCGATCGATCGATCCGGGCTTCTCGCCTGAGGGTGTGGCCCTGGCGCAATTCGATTTTTCTGCAGCGGGCTACGACGCCGAGCGAACCGACAGTTTTTGCCGTCGCCTCGGGGAGGCGCTCGAGCGGCAGCCGGCTGTGACCGCGGTCAGCTATGACGACTCGGTGCCTTTGGGATTCCACGGCGGAAACTGGGAAACCCTGGAGGTGGAAGGATACGTCCCTCGCCCCAACGAGAACATGAAGATCTATCGCGACCTCATCTCACCCGGTTACTTCGCCTCGATGAAGATTCCGCTGGTGGAAGGCCGCGACTTCGATGGGCACGACGATTCCACATCACTGCCCGTGATGATTGTCAATCAGGAGTTCGTGCGCCGCTTCCTCGCCAACCGGAACGCCATCGGGCACAAGGTGCACGGTTGGGGTCAATGGTTCACCATTGTGGGAGTTGCGCGGGACAGCAAGTACCACAGCGTGACCGAGAATGCCGAGCCCTACTTCTACATTCCGATCCGGCAGGTCTTCCGGCCGGAATACGGGCTGACTTTTCATGTGCGCACATCGGGCTCGGTCACCGACGCCATCGCGGCGCTGCGCCGGGAAGCCCAGTCGATCGATCCGGCCCTCACCATCTTCGACGCCGAGCCCATGACGGAATACATCGCCGCTTCTCTTTTTGGTGCCAAGATCGCTGCCAACCTGTTGGGCGTGCTCAGCAGCGTCGGCCTGCTTCTGGCGGCGATGGGACTGTACGGGGTGCTGGCGTATTCGGTGGCCGAGCGCACGCGCGAGTTCGGTCTGCGCATGGCCATGGGAGCGAAGCCCCGAGATCTTCTGCGCCTGATCTTGCGGGAGAGTGCCGGGCTGACGCTGTCCGGACTGGCTGCCGGGATGGTGTTGGCTGCCCTCTCGGCGCGATTGGTTTCGAGTCAAATCGCCGGCATGAGCGTTCTCGATCCCCTTACTTATGGCGCCGTCGGGCTGCTTCTGGCCACGGTCGCGTTCGCAGCCAGCTATGTTCCTGCGCGCCGCGCCGCGAAGGTCGATCCCATGGTCGCACTACGGTACGAGTAAATGAGGCCCATCAGAGGAATTTTTCAAGACGTTCGTTACTCCCTGCGGCAACTGCGCAAGAACCCGGTATTCACCGGCGTTGCCCTGATCACCCTGGCATTGGCCGTGGGGGCGACGACCGCGATCTTTTCGGTGGTCGAGACCGTTTTGCTGGCGCCGCTCCCTTACCGCGATGTGGATCGATTGACGATGGTGTGGGGCCGGAATCCGGGGCGGGGAGATCTCCAGTTCCCGCTCTCGGCAGGGGACTTCACCGAGTGGAAGCAAAACAATCAGGTGTTCGAAGACCTCGCGCCTTCCTTCGACAACGAAGTCACGCTGACCGGGCGGGGCGAGCCCAAGCTGATTCTGGGATACGCAGTTGCGCCCAACTACTTCCACGTTCTGGGAGTCTCCGCCCGGTTGGGGCGGGTGTTCACTGCGGATGAAGCCAAGTCCGGAGCCCTGGTGGCCGTGCTCAGCGACAAACTCTGGCGCAATACCTTCCACGGCGATCCGCAGATTCTGGGAAAGGCGATCACGCTGGACGCCAAATCCTACACGGTCATCGGAGTCATGTCCCCGGCCGTGGACTATCCTCCGCGCACCGAGCTGTGGATGCCGCTCGAACTCGCGTCCCCAGCGAATTACCAGGATCGCTTTCTGCGGGTGATTGCCCGCCTCAGGCCCGGCATTTCCCTGGCGGATGCGCAGGTCCGCATGAACGCGCTCGAAAGCCAGATTGCAGCCGAGCATCCCGACACGGATCGTGGCAACCAGACCTGGGTCGAGCCGCTACGCCATCAGTTGACGGGCGACATCCGCACTCCCCTTCTGGTGTTGCTGGGTGCGGTGGGCCTGGTGCTGGTCATTGCTGCAGTCAACATCGCTGGTTTGTTTCTGGCGCGCACCGCCGGACGGCAGGTCGAGATTTCCTTGCGGGTGGCCATGGGCGCGAGCCGCTGGCGGCTTCTGCGCCAGTTTTTGTGCGAGAGCCTCCTGCTCTCGTTGCTGGGAGGCGCGCTCGGCCTGCTTCTGGCGTTTTGGTCGACCCGTTTCCTGGTTGCGATCTTTCCCAATGGGGTCGCGAACCTGAGCATTCCGCGCGTCGAAGCGATCCCGATGAACCCGGCCGTTTTGGGGTTCGCGCTTGCCATCACCTTCCTTACGGGGCTGGTTTTCGGGACGGCCCCTGTTCTCGAGATGGCGAGTGTCGAGAGCAGCGAGGCGCTCAAGGAATCGCGCGGATCGGCATCTGCCCGCGGATCCGCGCGCGGATCCGCGCGTGCCCGCCGCATTCTGGTTGCGGCCCAAATTGCACTGTCGCTGGTGCTGGTTGCGGCCGGTGGCCTGATGATCGCGAGTTTCCGCCGCGTCTATCACGAGGACCTCGGGTTCCGTCCCGATCCCGTGCTTGCCCTCGAGGTTTTTTTGCCGCGGGACCGGTATCCCGACAACGATTTCGGGAAGCAAAGCCAGTTCATCTCGGGGGTCATGGACCGGATCAGGCCAATGCCGGGGGTCGTTTCGGTCGCCGCTACCAATTTTCTGCCGCTCACCGGGTTTTGGGGCACGACCGACTTTGTGGTCGAGGGCCAGCCACTCGAGAAAGCGGACCAGAAGCACCAGGCCGACAATCGCCTGGTGACCCCGGGCTACTTCTCGACCATGGGGATCGCCTTGCTGCGGGGCCGCGATTTCAGCGCGGGCGATCGTTCGGGTTCCGAACCGGTGGCCATCGTCAATTCGGCCCTGGCGCACCGTTATTTTGGCGATCGGGACCCCGTCGACAAGGTTCTCGAACTCGGAGACGCCACCCATCCCGAGCGGTGGCGAATTGTTGGCGTGGTCGGGGACGTGAAAGCGTTCGGTCCCGAGCAGGCTGCGCATGCGGATATCTATCGCCCGCTGAGCCAGGTGTCGTTTCCCCTTCTCGCCTTCGTGGTTCGAACCTCGGGGAATCCGTCGGCGCTGCTGAAGCCCGCCGAAGGCGCGATCTGGAGTATCGACAAGGATCAGCCGGTGTTTGACGCCATGCCGGTCGAGGTTCTGGCGGAACAATCGGTCACGCTGCGACGCACCAGCACCATCCTGCTTGCGAGCTTCGCGGTGCTGGCGCTCATCGTCGCCGCTGTCGGGCTCTACGGGCTGATGGCCTATTCCGTGGCCCAGCGCACTCACGAAATTGGAATCCGCATGGCTCTGGGCGCGCGGCGCGGGGAGGTTCTGCGCCTGGTCGTGCGTAGCGGGATGGGTCTGGTTCTCGCCGGTGAAGTGATCGGATTCGCCGTGGCGCTCCTCGCCATGCGCGTGGTCGCCGACATTCTGTATGGCGTGAGCCCGTGGGATCCGGTTTCGCTGGCGGCAGCGGTGGTTGTGCTCACGCTGGTGGCTTTCGTGGCTTCCTACATTCCCGCACGCCGGGCGACGAAGGTCGATCCCATGGTGGCGCTGCGTTACGAATGAGAGGCCTTATGGAGAGCATCTTTCAGGACATTCGCTACGCCTGGCAGCAACTGCGCAAGACGCCCGGCTTTGCCTGCCCGGCGATTCTGATTCTGGCCATCGGTATTGGCGGGACGACGGCGATCTTCAGCGCCTTGAATCCTATCTTGTTCGAGCCGCTGCCGTACCCCCACGCCAGCCGGATCATGATGATCTGGTATGCCGATCAGGATGGCGTCCGCATCCCCGAAACATTTCATACCTATCGCGAGCTCGCGGAACGGAGCCGCTCGTTTGAAACCGTCGCGGTGATGAAGACGTGGCAGCCGACGCTGGTCGGCGCCGATCAACCGGAGCGCATCGATGGTCAACAGGTGAGCGCGGCATACTTTCACGCTCTCGGCGTGGCGCCGGCTTTGGGGCGAGACTTTCTCCCCTCCGACGATGTGTTCAACGGCCCGAGGGTCGTGATTCTGAGCCATGGGCTCTGGCGGCGTCGCTTTGGCGGCGACAACACGATCGTCGGACAGCCGGTTCGCCTCGACGACGAGACCTACACGGTCATCGGAATCATGCCGCCCCGGTTCGAAAATGTGCTGGCACCCTCGGCAGAAGCCTGGTCGCCTTTGCAGTACAACGCGCGCAACATTACTTCCACCGAGACGCGGGAATGGGGACACCACCTGCGGATGATCGGTCGACTGTGGCCCGGCTTCAGCCTGAACCAGGCCAGGAGTGATCTGGGATGGATTGCCAGCACTCCGGTGACGGAGTTCCCGCGGCCGCGGTGGGCGGCGCTCTCGCGCGGGTTCATCGTGGACCGCCTGCAGGACGACATCACCCGGGGTGTGAAGCCGGCCTTGCTGGCCGTCTTCGGCGCCGTCATCCTGGTACTGCTGATCGCCTGCGTGAATGTCACCAATCTCGTGCTGGCGCGGGGAGCGCAACGGCAGGGAGAAATGGCCATGCGGGCGGCCTTGGGAGCAGCCCCGCCGCGGTTGATCCGCCAGTCCGTGACCGAAAGTCTGCTGCTCGCCTTCTGCGGTGGTGCAGTGGGCATGATCGTGGCGAAGGCGGGAATCCGCCTGCTGGTGGCCCTGAGCCCGCCGGGTCTTCCGCGGGTCGAGGCCATTCGCCTTGATGTTACGGCATTCGGCTTTGCTTTCGCGGTAACGGTCCTCATCGGTCTGGCCGTGGGGCTGATTCCCGCGCTGCGCTGTTCGCGCCAGGATCTCCAGAGCGCATTGCAACAAAGCTCCGGGCGAACCGCGGGAAGCCATGGGCTGACGCCGAGCGCGTTTGTGGTGGCCGAAGTGGCGCTGGCCCTGGTCCTGCTGGTGAGCTCGGGCCTCCTTTTCCATAGCTTGCGGCGACTGTTTGCGGTTCCTCCGGGTTTTGATGCTTCCGGCGTGGTGAGCCTGCAAGTCGAGACCTATGGACGAAAGTACGGCGATGACCGGATCGGCCGTCAGTTCTTCCGGCAAGCGCTCGAGGCTGTGCGCCAGGTTCCTGGAGTCAGGGAGGCGGCGTTCACGAGCCAGTTGCCGCTGAGCGGCGATTCCGACGTGTACGGCGCTCACTTTGAACTGGACAGTCCCGAGACCGGCTATGCCGTGTACCGCTATTCCGTTACACCGGGCTACTTTCATGCCCTGAACATCCCGCTGAAGCGTGGTCGCTTGCTCGACGAGCACGACACTACCGATAAACCGCCCGTCATTCTCATCAGCGAGTCGCTGGCCAGGCGGAGATTCCCCAATCAGGATCCCCTCGGCAAGCGAGTTCACGTTGGGGGGCGGCCGACCGCCCCGCTGTTCACCATCGTCGGGGTTGTGGGGGACGTGAAGCAGATGTCGCTTTCCCTCAGCGATACCGATGCGGTCTACACCACCACCGAGCAATGGCACTGGGCGGATGGAACCCTGTCGTTGGTTGTACGCACCGACGGCAATGCTGCCGGGCTGGTGCCTGAGATCAAGAACGCGATCTGGTCGGTGGATCGCGAGCAGCCGATCGTCCGGGTCGCGATGCTGGACGAGCTGCTGGCGGATTCGGCCAGGGAGCGCCGGTTTGTGCTGATTCTGTTCGAGGCATTTGGGCTGGTGGGGCTGGTGCTCGCTGCCACAGGAATCTACGGAGTTCTTTCCGGCAGCGTCAGCGAGCGCACGCGCGAAATCGGTGTGCGTTCGGCGCTGGGGGCAACGCGCACCAGCATCCTCTCGTTGGTGCTGCGTCAGGGGATGACGCTTGCCGGCCTCGGGGCGGCGCTCGGACTGATGGGTGCGGCACTGGCAAGTCAGGCCATTGCGGCAATGCTTTTTGGAGTCTCGCGTCTCGATCCGGTTACGTATTTGGGGGTGATCCTGCTCCTGGCGGCGGTTTCGGCTGTCGCCTGCAGCGTGCCGGCATGGCGGGCCGCGAGGATTGATCCCATGGTGGCGCTGCGTTACGAGTGAGGATCTATGGATGGGGTTTTTCACAATATTCGCTACGCGCTGCGCCAGTTGCGCAAGAAACCGGGCTTCGCGCTGGTGGCCGTGCTGACGTTGGCCGTCGGCATCGGAGCGAATGCGGCCATTTTTTCGCTTGTCGATCAGGTGCTCGTGAAGCGGTTGCCGGTGGCCGAGCCCGACCGGCTTGTCATGCTGAAATTTACCGGGTCGGACACGGGCCACACCAGTTCCTATGGGGGCGATAACGAACTGTACTTCTCCTATCCGATGTATCGCGACCTGCGCGATCAAAACACCGTGTTTGCCGGAATGCTCGGCATGTTCCCCGCGCAGGTCGGTATCCAGTGGCACAACCTGCCCAGCCTGGCGAACGGCGAGCTGGTCAGCGGGAACTATTTCACCCTGCTCGGTGTGAAGCCGGCGGCCGGCCGGCTTTTTATCCCTGAGGACAGCCGGACCGGGGGCGCTTCGCCTTTTGTCGTTCTCAGCTATCGCTACTGGACCGAACATTTCGCCACGGATCCTTCGGTGATGAATCAAGGCATTCTGATCAACGGGAAACCCTTCACCATCATCGGCGTGGTCGAGCCCGGGTTCACGAGCGTGATCGCCGGAACGGTTCCGGATCTGTTTGTTCCCATCACCATGAAGGCCGAGATGACGCCGCAGTGGGACGAACTGGAGGACCGCAGGGCGAGATGGATGAACATTGTGGCGCGGCTTAAGCCGGGCCTGACCGTTCCGCAAGCCGAAGCCGGAATCAATCCACTGTGGAAATCGCTGCGGGCGATGGAACTCCAAAGCATCACCGCGAAGAGCCAGCGGTTCCGCGATCAGTTCGTAGCCAGAAGTTATGTGACCTTGCTCGACGGATCGAAAGGCTTCTCCCCGTTGCGCGATGTGATGCGGGTGCCTTTGCTTATTCTTATGGCGATGGTGGGATTGCTGACGTTCATGGCGACAGCGAACGTGGGCAGCCTGCTGCTGGTTCGGGGTGCCGGGCGAACCCGCGAAATGTCGGTCCGCTACTCGTTGGGCGCCACCCGGCGGCGCATTGCCGGACAGCTGCTCGCCGAGGGCCTGGCGCTGGGGTTGACGGGAGGAGTTCTGGGCCTGGCGCTCTCGCCCCTGCTGACAAGGGCTCTGATCGATTTCATCAATCCCACCGCCACCACCGCCGGCATGACTTCCCTCTCGGCGGCTCCCGACAGCAACGTCATACTGTTCTGTTTCGCAGTTTCGCTCGGCGCCAGCATTCTTTTCAGCCTGGCACCGATTCTCCAGTTTTATCGGCCCCGGGTGGCGGTTGCGCTCAAAGAGCAAACCGGCACTCCCGAGACCGCTCACGCGCGATTCCGCCGGGTCACGGTCGGGATCGAAATCGGCATGAGCCTGGTGTTGCTCGTGGGGGCGGGGCTGTTCAGCCGCACCCTGAGAAACCTCAAGGCGGTGGATGTCGGCTTCGTGACGGATCACTTGCTGACGTTTCAGCTCGACCCGCGTCTTGCCGGATACCAACCTGCGGCCGTTGCGCCGCTGTACCGGCGGCTGCTCGATGGCCTGGGTGCCCAGCCGGGAGTCGAATCGGTGGCTATGACCGACGATCCGCTTCAGGCACGCTCCGACAACACGTTCTCGATCACCGTTGCCGGTTATCAGGCCCAGGAGGGGGAACGGATGAGTTTCGAGTGGGAACACGTTACCCCTGCCTACTTCACGACTCTGCACCTTCCGCTGGTCCGGGGGCGCTTCTTCAATGATTCCGATGGACCAGACAGCCCGAGAGTTGCGGTGGTGAACGAGAGTTTCGTACGCAAGTTTTTCGCAAGTGCAGATCAGGCTCTGGGCAGGACGTTCAGCGCAGGCAAGTCCAAAAATGACACGCTCCAGATTGTAGGGGTGGTGAAAGATGCCAGGCATTTCAGCCTGCAGGATTTGCCCGCGCCGATTTATTACAGTCCGATTTTCCAGGATCGAGAGCCGGCGTCGGTCGCGGTGTACATCCGCACCACCCGGGCTCCAGAGGACGCGGCCGCTACCGTGCGCCGAGCGGTTGGGAGCATGGACTCCAAGCTGGTCGTGGATTCCATGCAATCGATGACCTCGGAAATCGATACCACACTCACTTCCGGGCGCCTGCTTTCGTTTCTGGCGAGCAGTTTCGGAGTCGCGGCGGCCTTCATTACCGCGATTGGATTGTACGGAGTCCTGGCGTATTCGATCGCCCAGCGCACGCGGGAGATTGGAATTCGCATGGCTTTGGGTGCCACCCGGGCGGCGGTGCTCAAGATGGTGCTCGGGGAAGTCCTGGTGTTGATCGGATCGAGCGTGGCGCTCGCGGTTCCGCTGGCGATTTTGCTTGCTCGTTTTGCCAGGAGCCAGCTGTATGGCATTTCCTATCGCGACCCGGCGACGCTTGTCCTGGTGACCATGGCGGTCGGGATGGTCGCGCTGGTGGCCGCCAGTGTGCCCGCGAGACGGGCCGTCGAAGTTCAACCAATCACAGCTCTGCGCTGCGAGTGAAGGGATTATGACGGGATTTTTTCAGGATATTCGGTTTGGATTGCGGCAGTTGCGCAAGAGCCTGGGCTTCACGGCCATCGCTACCTTTACGCTTGCTTTGGGAATCGGAGCCAACACCGCGATCTTCAGTCTGGTCAGCGGCATCCTGCTGCGGCCGCTTCCCTATCCGCGACCGGCCGAGCTGGTCAGCGTCTCCGCGAATGAGCCCGCGACCTATCTCAAGGGCGGGTTTGCGGCCATGCGAGAGCAGATTCATACCATGGACGTGGCTGCCTACGACGAAGGGCTGGAATTCAACCTCACGCATGTTGGCGAACCCGTCCGGCTGACGGGCACGGCAACCTCGGCCGAGTTGTTTTCGATTCTGGGGGTGCGGGCCGAGCTGGGGCGGACCTTTGTCTCCGGCGAAGATGCGCCCGGCCACGATGACTACGTGATTCTGAGCCATGATCTTTGGGTCCAGCGCTTTGGCGGCGATGCCGGGATCATCGGGAAATCGATTGAGCTCGAAGGGGTGAGCCGCGAGGTGCTCGGTGTCATGCCCGCAGATTTTCATTTCCCCTCGGCCAGAACCGAGCTCTGGGTTCCCTTGCATAACGAGCCGCAGAATCCCAATACCTATTGGGCCGGAGATTACATGCCGGTGATCGGGCGGTTGCGTCCGGGAGCCACCCTTGCGCAGGCCGGGGCGGAGATTCGTTTGTTTCAGTCGCGCGTATTGGGATTGTTTCCCTGGACCATGCCGGCGGACTGGAACGCTGCGGTGACCGTGGTTGGACTGCGAGACGGAATGGTTGCCGACGTCCGATCCCGGTTGTTGCTGCTCCTGGGCGCGGTAGCGCTGGTGCTCCTGATTGCCTGCGCGAACGTAGCCAATCTGATGCTCTCTCGCGCCGCCACCCGTGAAAAAGAAATGGGAATTCGCTGCGCTTTGGGAGCAGCCCCGCGGCGGCTCGCGCGACAACTGCTGACCGAGAGCGTATTGCTGTCTGCCGTGGGAGCGGTGCTGGGATTTGGGCTGGCAGCGGCCGGGCTGTCGGCGCTTAAAGCCGCCTTGCCCGCCGATACTCCCCGCCTGCTCGATGCCCATCTGGATTGGCGGGTGCTGGTATTCACCGGCGCCCTTGCGCTTCTGACCGGCCTTGCCTTTGGATTGGCGCCGGCTCTCCAATCGGCGCGTTCTGGACTGTCGGAATCGCTCAACTCCGCCGGACGCGGCGCAGCGGTTTCGGTGTCTCGCGGCCTGCGCAGTGTGCTGGCCATTGCCGAAGTAGCCTTGTCCGTCATGCTGGTGATTTCGGCCGGACTTCTCATTCGCAGTTTCTGGGCCCTCTCCCATGTGGACACCGGCTTCCGCCCGGAACGGACCCTCACCGCGCGGATTACTCCCGATGAATCCTTCTCGAGCGACCCGAGTCGCTGTCTGGCGTTCTATCGGAATCTGGTGGAACAAGTTCGATCTTCTTCCGGGATCAGCGGCGCCGCCCTGGTAAACACCCTGCCCCTGAGTGGGAGGGTGGCGAAGCGTTCCTTCGATCTGGAGGGAATTTCTTCGCCAACGTCGACTCAAAGTCAGCCTCTGTTCTGGCTCGACGTGGTTACTCCGGACTACTTTCGGGTGATGGGAGTCGCGCTGATGTCGGGCCGCTGGTTTACGGAGGCGGATGAATCGGGCGGTCCGCCGGTGGTGGTTTTGTCGGCGACTACGGCCAAAAAGTTCTGGCCGCACGGCGATGCGGTGGGGAAACACGTGCGCTTCGTCGCGGAGAACAATTGGCGGACCGTCGTCGGAATCGTCCGGGATGTGCGGGCCTACGATCTCGAGAACGATGAGCCCGACTTCATGAAGGGAACCGCCTACGTTCCCTACACCGCCGACGCGACTCTCGAAGACGGACGCTTGCCGGCGGAGATGACCATCGCCGTTCGCACCAGCTCCGACAGCCCGGAAGTGGCAAAGCTGCTGCGCACGGCTCTGCTGGCGGCGAGCCCCAATATTCCCGTCAGCGAAGTGAAAACCATGCAATCGGTGGTCTCCGAGGCGGCCTCGGCTCCCGCCTCCACCACCTTCCTGTTTGCTGCCTTTGCCGGCGTGGCTCTGGTATTGGGGATCGTCGGCGTTTACGGCGTCCTCTCTTTCCTGGTGTCCAGGCGCCGCCGGGAAATGGGGGTCCGCATGGCGTTGGGCGCGCAGCCGAAGGATGTCCTGTTATTGGTCATGAAAGAGGGAGCCAGGTTCTCCCTGGCAGGAATCGCGCTGGGGTTGGCCGGAGCGTTTTTCATCACGCGCCTGCTGGCCAGTCAACTGTATGGCGTCAGCCCGATGGACGCGGTCACCTTCATCAGCGTCGCGGTGGTGGTTGCCATCGTGACTCTGGCAGCTTGCTACGTCCCCGCGCGACGCGCCATGCGGGTGGATCCTTTGGTGGCCCTGCGCTACGACTAGGAGACGACCAGAATGATTACCGGTGCCATCGACGACCTCGGGTACGCCGTTCGCCAGTTGCGCAAGAAACCGGGCTTCGCCGCGGTCGCCATCATCACATTGGCGTTGGGGATTGGAGCCAATACCGCCGTCTTCAGCGTGGTCGATGCCGTGATGCTGCGGCCGCTGCCCTACTTTCAGCCGGAGCGGCTGGTCAAGGCGGAATCGATGAACTCGCAGCTGCCCCGGTCCCAAAGCATTTCGTATCCGGACTTCTTCGATTGGCGCTCGCGCAATCACACGCTCGACCATCTGGTGTCGTATCACGGCACGACCTTGGTCTTGACCGGGCTGGAGCGGCCGGTCGAACTGGATGGCGAAATCGTGTCCTGGGATTTGCTGCCTGCGCTGGCGTCGAGCCCGAGCTGGGCCGGGGTTTTACGGCTGACGAAGAAAAGACCGGAACCAGAGTGGTCTTGCTCAGTCACGCGCTGTGGCACTCGCAGTTTGCCGCCGCCAAGTCCATTGTCGGTCACACCCTCCACCTGAGCGGCCAGCTCTATACCATCATCGGCGTGATGCCAGCCGGGTTTCGCTTCCCGGTCAATCAACCGGCGACCGCAATCTGGACCACGCTCGCGGTCGACGACGATCCGACCGATGCCCATTCCAATGTTCGCAACCGGGGCTCGCATTTTCTTGAAGCCTTCGGAAGATTGAAGCCGGGGGTTTCGCTTTCCCAGGCGGACCAGGATCTC
>Ga0123356_10004888_pt1 | contig 13771 bp, 11 predicted proteins | sample TergutEmb28metaG_2_FD_92546 | JGI IMG/M metagenome (GOLD analysis project Ga0123356, IMG submission 92546) | Embiratermes neotenicus P3 segment gut microbial communities from Petit-Saut dam, French Guiana - Emb289 P3 | ecosystem: Host-associated > Arthropoda: Insects > Digestive system > Gut ...
CGAGGAAGGTAAGAAAAAGATTGAAAAAATCACACGCTACGGAACAGTAGGCATCGCAGCGCTTCAAGGATACGCATACTACACACTCATTAGCAGAGGCGACGGTTTTTCGATGCTGACATCCGGAGCCGAGGGTGAATGGCTTCCGGCGATAGTTATAGTCGCGACATTTATGACGGGCAGTGCGCTGCTTATGTGGATGGGTGAACAGATAACTGAATTTGGAATCGGAAACGGCATATCCGTCATACTCTTCGTCAGCATAGTTGCGAGATTCCCGGCGGAGATCGGGCAAATGATATCAAAGACCATAGAAGCTCCGTCTGAATGGTGGATATATGCGCTGATGATGATAGGCGCGCTGGCAATTATTGTACTTATCGTCATAGTTCAGAACTCGGAACGAAGGATACCTGTTCAATACTCAAAACGTGTTGTCGGCAGAAAAATGTACGGCGGGCAATCCACGCACCTGCCGATGAAGGTTAATATGTCCGGCGTTCTCCCCGTCATCTTTGCGCAGTCGATAGCGTCAATACCGGCGACAATTGTTGTGTTTGTGCCCGGCTGGCAGGACGGCTGGCTGATGCGTACATTTGATACAACAAGCATCCCGTACATGATACTTTACTTCCTGCTTATAGTGTTCTTCTCATATTTCTACTCGACCGTACAGTTTAATCCGGTTGAAATCGCAAATAATCTTAAGAAGAACGGAGGCTTCATACCGGGCTTCCGGGCAGGTAAGCCGACAAGCGAATTCATACAAAAGGTGCTTACAAAAATAACGCTGTTCGGCGCGTTGTATCTGGCGGTAGTCGCAATATCACCGATTATTGTCAGTTACTTCTCAGAAACAGCACGCGAGTCAGGTATCTCGATGGGCGGCACATCCATAATCATCGTAGTAAGTGTTGCGCTTGAAACAATCAAGCAGCTTGAGTCACAACTGCTTATGAGGCACTACAAAGGATTCCTTGAATAAAATACAACCGGAGGTACAATATGAGACTTATCCTACTTGGTCCGCCGGGAGCCGGAAAAGGTACGCAAGCGGAAGTCCTTGTTGAAAAGTTAAAAGTTCCGCAGATATCAACAGGCGACATACTCAGAGCCGCTGTTAAAAACGGTACACCGGTCGGCCTTAAAGCAAAAGCATATATGGACGCAGGCGACCTTGTCCCGGACGATGTCATAATCGGTGTTGTAAAAGAGCGTTTAACAGCCGATGACTGCAGGAACGGTTATATATTTGACGGCATGCCGAGGACGATAGCACAGGCGGAAGCTTTGGACGCACAAAATGTGATAATAGACACGGTGCTGTCGATTGAAGTTCCCGACGAGATAATTATTAAAAGACTCGGCGGCAGGCGCACATGCCCGGAATGCGGCATTATATATCATATAGAGACTAAACGTCCGGCAAAAGACGGCATATGTGACGGCTGCGGCGCAGCTCTGATAATCAGAAAGGATGATGAAGCCGAAACAATCAAGAACAGGCTTCAAACATACCATAAAGAGACAGAACCGCTCATTGATTACTATAAAGCACAGGGCAAGCTGAAAGAGGTTGGCGGCGAGTTTGGAATAGCGGAGCAAACAGCAGAAGTGCTAAAAGTGTTGGGCATATGATAAGGCGAAAATCCGCTCGTGAGATAACACTGAAAACCCCGCGCGAAATAGAAATGATGCGTGAAGCCGGGAGGATAGCCGCCCGGGCCAGAGAATTGGCAGGGAAGCTGGTGAAGGTCGGCGCAACCACCCGCAGTATAAATAAAGCGGTTCATGAATATATTATATCGCAAGGAGCCGTACCCTCATTTCTAGGTTATAGAAACTTTCCGGCAAGCGTATGCATCTCTGTTAACGAGGAAGTAATACACGGACTTCCGGCATCGCGCAAGCTGGTTCAGGGGGATTTAGTCAGTATAGACATCGGAGCGACTAAGAACGGATTCGTCGGAGATTGCTCCGCGACATTCATAGCAGGCAACGGGAGTCCTGAATCGGAGAGACTTATTAAGGTGACGCGCGAATGCTTCTATGAGGGTTTGAAAAACGCCGTAGCGGGTAACAGGATTTCCGACATCTCAAGAGCAATACAGAAGCATGCGGAGGAAAACGGATACTCGGTCGTACGCGAATATACAGGTCACGGAGTCGGGACAAAGGTTCATGAGCCGCCTGAAATACCAAACTTTGTAGAGATACCGCGCAGAGGACCCGACCCTCGCCTGATATCGGGAATGACACTGGCAGTCGAACCGATGGTTAACGCGGGAAAAGCCGAAATCAAGGTGCTGAGTGATGGATGGACGGTCATCACAGCGGACGGGAAAAACTCGGCACATTATGAAAACACGATACTTATAACCAATGGTGAACCGGAGATACTCACAGTCTGCGAGGACAATGTATGATTAACGAATCAGAAAGCAAATCGTCCTTACGGGAATCAATCGCACTCGCAGATATAGTGATATCGATAAATGGCAGAGACGCAGGTAAAAGGTTTCTGGTGATTGAAACGGATGCGGAATACTCCCGGATAGCTGACGGGAAAAGCCGCAGATACGAGAAACCTAAAAAGAAAAAAAATAAACACTTAAAGCTTGAAGACAGGGCGGATAATCAGATATCAGAAAGGCTAATCAAAGGAGAGAAGCTGACAAACAACGAAATCAGGCGCTTTTTAGCCGGATACGCAGCTCAGAGAAGTAATGAAGGAGGTATAGAAGATGCCAAAAGATGACATGATTGAACTGGAAGGTACGGTTATCGATTCACTTCCTAACACAATGTTTCATGTTGACATAGGCAACGGCCACACGATTTTGGCGCATATCTCCGGTAAACTCAGGATGAATTTTATACGAATACTGCCGGGTGACAAGGTGACGGTGCAAATGTCGCCGTATGATTTGACCCGGGGAAGGATAACTTGGCGCAGTAAGTAGGCGGATTGCCGCAAGGAGGACACAAAATGAAGGTTAGACCATCTGTAAAACCCATGTGCGAGAAATGTAAAATCGTAAAGCGCAAGGGCAGGGTTATGGTGATATGCATAAACCCGAAGCATAAACAACGTCAGGGATAAAAATACGAAAGGATGATTGCATAATATGGCACGTATTGCCGGAGTTGATCTGCCTAAGGACAAAAGAGTAGAAATAGGTCTGACCTATGTTTTCGGGATAGGCAGAACAAGTGCGAAAAAAATCCTTGCAGAAACGGGTATCGACCCGAACACAAGGGTAAAGAATCTCACGGAAGCAGAAGAGACAGCTCTTCGTGAATGCATCAACAAGAGTTATATGGTTGAAGGCGACCTGCGCCGGACGGTTGCGCTTGATATAAAGCGTCTGACCGAAATAGGAAGCTATAGAGGACTGCGCCACAGACGCGGTCTCCCCGTGCGCGGTCAGCGCAGCAAGACAAACGCGCGTACGCGCAAAGGACCCAAGCGCACGATAGCAAACAAGAAGAAGTAAAGGGGGGAGTAAACACATGGCAGCACCTAAGGGTAAAAAAACCAGGACAAGACGCCGGGAACGAAAAAACATAGAAAAGGGCGCAGTCCATATAAGGTCGTCATTTAACAATACAATGGTTACGGTGACTGACGTGCATGGAAATGCCATATCATGGGCATCTTCAGGCGGGATGGACTTCCGGGGAAGCAGAAAATCGACTCCCTTTGCAGCGCAGACGGCAGCGGAAACAGCAGCAAAGGCTGCTATGGAGCACGGTCTGAAAACAGTCGAGGTTTTTGTGAAAGGGCCGGGATCGGGTCGTGAGGCTGCAATCAGAGCGCTTCAGACAGCGGGCCTTGAAGTCACAATGATCAAGGATGTAACACCGATACCACACAATGGCTGCCGCCCGCCTAAGCGGCGCAGAGTATAATGATATCATATCGCTCTCGGCTCCGCCGAAACCGCGAAACATGATAAATAGGGAGGTAAGCACAGAATATGGCAAGATATACAGATGCAGTTTGCCGCCTTTGCCGCAGAGAAGGGCAAAAGTTATTCCTAAAAGGCGACAGATGCTATACAGAAAAATGCGCAGCAGACCGCAGACCATATCCTCCGGGACAGCATGGGCAGGGTCGCGCAAAAACATCAGAATACGGACTCCAATTGCGTGAAAAACAAAAAGCAAAGAGATATTACGGTGTATTGGAGAACCAATTCCGGGGTTACTTTAATATGGCAAGCAAGCGTAAGGGTAAAACAGGTGAAAACCTGCTGGCTATACTGGAAACACGGCTTGACAACACAGTCTACCGGCTCGGTTTTGCGATGAGCCGGGCGGAAGCAAGACAACTGGTACTGCACGGGCACTTCCTCGTAAACGGCAGGAAAGTTAATATTCCGTCCTTCCTGGTCAGACCGGGAATGATTATATCGCTCAAGGAAAAAAGCCGGGGACTTGATAAATTGAAATCGGTCATAGAAGCAAACTCGTCGAGAGTCCCGCCAAAGTGGTTGGAATACGACGCAAATGCTTTGATTGCAAAGGTATCGACAGTCCCGTCGAGAGAAGATATAGACATTCCGATCGAAGAGCAGCTCATAGTTGAGCTCTACTCCAAGTAACTTCGCTTGACCCCCGGACCCTAACCCCTAAAAAATTAAGGAGGGTATTTCATGGTTGAAATAGAAAGACCGCGTATTGAGTGTATAGAATCACCCGAGGACGAATCATACGGCAGGTACGTGATTGAACCGCTGGAGCGCGGGTACGGCACGACACTGGGCAACTCGCTGCGCAGGATATTATTGTCATCTCTTCCGGGTACGGCAGTAACAACAGTTAAAATAGCAGGAATACAACACGAGTTTTCAACGATTCCGGGCATCAAGGAAGATGTCACGGAAATAATCCTGAATATTAAAGGCATTGTAGCCAGACTTCATGCTGAAAGAACAAAAACAGTCTATATTGAAGCATCCGGTGAGTGCATTGTAACCGCAGGTGATATTAAAGCCGACGGCGAGGTGGAGATACTAAACCCGGAGCTGCATATTGCCACTCTCAGTGCCGATGCAGCGCTAAGTATGGAGCTTACAATCGACCACGGGCGCGGGTATATGTCCGCCGAACGCAATAAGCTGCAGCAGCCTATTATCGGAGTCATACCGATAGACTCTATTTACACGCCTGTTCACAAAGTTAACTACACCGTCGAAAACACACGTGTCGGCAATGTCACAGACTTTGATAAACTGACAATAGAGGTGTGGACGGATAAAACAATAACAGCAAGAGACGCCGTATCGCTCGGTGCAAAGATTCTCTGCGACCATTTCACGCTGTTTACTGATTTATCAGAGTCCATAAGCAACCAGTCAACAGTTGTTGAGAAAGCGGAAGCGCAGAGAGATAAAGTTCTTGAAATGACGATCGAGGAACTGGATTTATCAGTCCGCAGCTTCAACTGCCTCAAGCGTGTTAACATAAACACGGTAGAAGACCTGATATCAAGAACAGAAGACGACATGATAAAAGTGCGGAATCTCGGACGCAAATCGCTTGAAGAAGTCATTCACAAGCTTGCGATGATGGGACTGTCGCTAAAGAACGAGGAAAGCTAAACTAGGAGGAATGAAAAATGCCGGGTACACGTAAGCTTGGGAAACCGACGGATCAAAGAAAGGCGATGCTCCGTCAGCAGGTAACCGACTTTCTTAATACAGAGAAAATAGAAACAACAGTGACACGCTGCAAGGAAATAGCACCTCTTGCCGAGAAAATGATAACCCTTGGCAAGAAAAATACACTTGCATCGCGCCGTTCTGCGCTGTCATTTATTACACGCGAAGATGTTGTGACAAAAGTCTTTGAACAAACAGCCCCCGGTTACGCAGATCGTAACGGAGGATATACACGCATAACCAGAACCGGACCCCGCCGGGGTGACGGTGCCGAACTCGCGATACTGGAGCTGGTCTAAATTTAATAAAACGAAAGCTGCCGGGCTGTTAGCAGTCCGGCAGCTTTTTTCCGTTTTATCGCGGCAGCTTGTCAGGCTCCGGCAGGAAAAAATCCCCGTCTATAGTTATTGACTTGATAACCGGCATATCCCCCGGAGCTACTTTGCCGTTTCCGTCGAGGACCGGAGTCTCGGCAATTGCGTCAACAACATCCATACCGCTTGTAACAACACCAAAGGCGGCATACTTACCATCCAAATGCATTGGATTCCCGTGACAGATAAAAAACTGAGACCCGGCGGAGTTGTAATCGTGACCGCCTCGCGCCATAGACATTACACCCCTGTTGTGACCGAGGCTGTTGTCAAAACCGTTATCCTCAAACTCTCCAAAAATTGCATACCCTGGATTACCGGCTCCGCTACCGTCCGGGCAACCGCCTTGCACCATAAATCCTATTAAAATACGATGGAATGTCAACCCGTCATAAAACCCCTGACGGGCAAGATGGACAAAATTCCGCACAGATTGCGGGGCGATATTCGGGTAAAGCTCAAAAGTGATCATTCCGCCGTCCGCCATCTCTATAGTACCGGTAATAATGTCCGGAGCAGGGATGTCGTTTTGCGGCTCAGGCGTCGGTTTTTCTCCGGACGGTGATGATTCATGACCTGAACATCCTGTTGCAATACATATAAGCGCTCCAAGCGCTAAAGCAAAGTATTTTTTCATGAAACGGGGAACCTCCTGGTGGCTTGATTTATTTTGCGGGAGATAACAAAATTATACAGCTAACACAGGTCGCGGTCAAGTACAAACCATCAAAACAGTAGACTTATCAAGCGGATTGTGATAGATTAAGTTAAACAAAACACTGATAAAAGGACGTGCTTACATATGTATGACCTGATTATTGTAGGAGCGGGACCCTGCGGGATATATGCCGCATGGGAAGCTTCAAAGCTTAAACCTTCGGCAAAAATACTGATGATTGACCGCGGCTATGATATATACAGCAGAAAATGTCCGATCATGAGCAAAAAAGCAAGGCTTTGCCCGATGTCGGAAGGAAAAGACGGTTTTGCCGGATGTCGTCCCGCATGCTCTGTAACCTGCGGCTTCGGTGGAGCGGGAGCTTACTCCGACGGCAAGTTTAATATAACATCCGAGTTTGGCGGCTGGCTTGGTGAGTATATGCCCGCCTCAAAGCTTCTTGAGCTGATACATTACGTTGATGAAATAAACCTCGCAAACGGTGCGCCGTCCGGGATTACAGACCCTGAAAGCGTCGAGGTAGATTTGATAGAGCAGAAGGTTTACGGCGCAGGCTTGAAGTTGCTGCGGGCAAAGGTCCGGCACCTCGGTACCGAAATGAATTTACATGTCATGAAGTCGATTTACGATGTGCTGGCATCCAGGATTGAAATGCTCTTTAAAACAGATGTCGAGGATATACTGACCATGACCGAAAGCGGTGAAACTAAGGCGGTTGGAGTTATTACCGGAGACGGGCGGGAGTTTAAAAGTAAGGAAATCCTTATCGCTCCCGGACGCGACGGCTCCGCCTGGCTTTCGGCTATGTTGGGCAGACATGGCATCCCTGTAATATGCAACCAGGTGGATATAGGTGTGCGTGCTGAAACATCCAACGTCATTATGCAGGACATAAACAGGCATCTTTACGAAGCGAAACTGATATTTAACTCCTCTTCGGGTTCTGTTGTGAGGACATTTTGCGCAAACCCGTCCGGGTATGTGGTGGTCGAGAACCACAGCGGGGTGATTGCGGCAAACGGGCATGCTTTCTTTGACCCGAAACTCGGTTCGGGCAACACGAATTTTGCGCTGCTGGTATCTCATGTCTTTACCAAGCCGTTTAACAAGCCGAATGAATACGCCCGGGAGATATGCAGGCGAGCAAACGATCTCTCCGGAGGGGGGCTGATAATTCAAAAATACGGTGATATTTTGCGCGGCAGGCGTTCCACGGATAAACGGATAGCCGAAGGATTTTTGGAACCTACCCTGAAGGAAGCGGTGCCGGGCGATTTAGGTCTTGTGTTGCCGTACAACACAATGATAAGCCTGATTGAGATGACTCAGGCTCTGGACAAAGTGACTCCCGGTTTTGCATCGGAGCATACCCTGTTCTACGGAGTAGAAGCAAAGTTCTACAGCGCCCGCCCGGATTTGACAGAAACTCTACAGACAGAAATAAAAGGATTATACTGTGCGGGCGACGGTGCCGGAATAACACGCGGGCTTGCTCAGGCAGGAGCGGCGGGAGTACATGTAGCACGTGCGATTTTTAGTTAAAGCGGCATTATTTGTCACACTAAATGTCACAGAATCAAAAAAAGTGTGCGGTTGGGTTAACCTTTGGTAACCTAGCCGCATTTCCTTATATAGTTGTGCTATATTTCATCATAACAAATAGTGTGGGAGGGGTATGATATGGGAACTAGAAAAACAATAGTAGTTTTAATGATTTTTTCCGTATTGCTCGGTTTGATTCCAACGTCCACCTTTGCGGGTGAAGAAATCACGGGCAATGAAGCAAATCATGAAATTATTTCGGGAGAAGACTCATCTCCTTCGGGTGATGCTGTGCCATCCGAAGGCGGCTCTCAATCTTCAGAGGGCAGTACGCAACCATCCGAAGGTGACTCACAGCCTTCCGATGGCGATGCATTGCCATCCGATAACGATACTTTACCTTCTGACGGTGAAACCCTACCACCCTCAGATGATGATACCCCTGCAGATGAAACCTTACCCCTCACTGATGATAACGGGTCTTCCGACAGCGATTCTTCAACCCCGGCGGACGACACACTCCCTGCAGATAACAACAAGTCCCCTGATGAGGACAACGAAGCGCTCCTGTTTTTTGAAAACATGATTGACATGTTTGCGCTTGAAGGCTTATTGGATGATCTGTCCGGCCTTGAAGAGTTGGAGTCCTACATACCAAAACAGATACCGGTCACTATCACCGGAATGACAATAACCCGCAACGGGAATCCTGTTAGTTCGGGAGCCGGTCTTGAACTCAACAACGGAGATATACTGGTATTGAACTTCAACTGGGCTGTTACCGATACAACCATCGAAATCAATGCCGGTGATTACAGCAACACCCTTATCCTGTGGCAACCCGGCAGCCTGCCGGTTTCAGCACAGCACCCCATCGATGGAATACTGACAGGAACTGGCGGTTCTATAGGCACGTTTAATCTGGGGCTGGGTCTTGGAGGCAGTACAGACGGTGCGCTGAACATGATATTTAACGATGCGCTCAAAGGATTGCACAGTGTAAGCGGTACTATAAACGTGCAAATATTCATAGATTATACCGAATCAACCGAAACAAAAGAAGTTATTGAATTTTTCGGTGAAGAGTTTAAATTTACATTCTACTTCAACAGAACCCCCGGCGGCACTGCGATAAGCAAGAGAAACAACGGGTACACAGGTGCCGGTTTAGGCAATATCGAGACCATCAAATGGCAGATAGACGTAAATACACAATTGGAAGCCAACCCTGCATCAAAAAGGGTTGTTGACACACTGGAAGACGGAGCCGGATTTGCCAAGCACCTCATCATAGCAGAAAGCGTAAAGGTTTATGCTTTAGACATCAACCTCATAAATGGCAATATTACGGGGCAAACTCTTATAGCAAGCGGTTTTGACCTTAATGTAGCTAATGACAGAAAATCATTGACAGTTGATTTCAACGATTTAAGCAGAAAAGCCTATCGCATCGAATTTGAAACAGAGCCGGACCCCGCATACAGCGGTACTGACCTGATATACAAGAATAAAGCCGCAATAGGAGAAGCAAGCTCGGAAGCGATATTAGAACGCTGGATACAAATCTTCGATATAGTAAACAAAAAAGTCGGTGATACCAATAATTCTGATATCGGAACGGGCTATTTCGCTCCAACCAATACAACCCCTGCAAGGACAAGCTATTTAATAGAATCCAATATCTACGGCGCACCTATCAATGGCAATACGTTTACAATAACAGATAAACTTGGACCGGGTCAAAGGCTTCCGGATCCGTTAGTCATCACCGCAACCCGCGCTTTATATGATCCCATTGCAGGCAATCATGATGCCACATGGGGAATGGCTGCCGGCAACCACACGGTCACACGAATATCGGATACGGAGTTTTCAGTGACATTTCATGAAGTGAAGCACAGTGACGGCCGATACTATTCATTCTTTGTCAAATATGATGCCTTTGTGACTGAAGAACTCACTTCATACTACAATAATGCCACATTCAGCGAGGGGCCTCCGGCGAGCGCAACCGTAACCCGCAATGGCGGAAGTGTAGGCAATTCTCCCCAGATAGCAAAAAGATATGCCGGAACGGAAACAAATCAGGATTTGAGGCATATAGCCTGGGAAGTGGAGTATTTTGCAAGGAATACAACACAGACGGTATCCGCAATAACAGACAACTGGACGCCACCGGATGGCGCAACCTTAAAATTTGACAGAGTTATCAGGCTTGTGGTTATGTCGGGAACCTCGACCATAAAAACTTTTAATGCAAATGAGTATGATATCGAACACGATGGAAACGGTTTTGTACTTACTTTTAATGAACCGCTGGTACTGCAGTCCTGGCAATACATAAGGCTGAGATTTGTCACGGAATATACGCTCCCCGGGCCGGGTGAAAACGGGCAAATTAACAATGGTGCGGCTTTGACATTCCACAATAACGCAACAATCAACGGGTTAAAAAGTCCTGATGCCACCTATGGTGTTACTATGTCGGACGGAGTGCCGCTGGTAAATGCTTCCAAGAGTGGAGTTTACACAAACGGCGTGTTCAACTGGACAATTGACTTTAATACGCTGCACCGTCAGGTAGGCAACTCAACAAAATTGACCGACCGGTGGATAGCGAATCAGCAGGATTTTATTCATGGCAGCCTTGTTGTTCAGGTCAGAGACAATGCCACCTCAGAGTGGCGCGACGGTGCATCCTATATAGAGTCCGCGCCGGAGTTAAATCAGGCGGGAACAGAGTTTATACTGAACCTTCAAAACATCGGCGACAAAGCGGTCCGGGTCACATACAGCACAACCCGTATAGGCACCCCTGTGAGCAGCTATCGCAATGAGGCGCAAATAGGCAATGGAGCATGGTTCAGAGCGGATATAACCAATGTCCCGACAGACGTTCTCGGTAAAGGGGCGACGCTTGGTGCAAACTACACAATAAACTGGGCGGTAGACATAAACAACGCGCGCTATAATCTGAGAAATGCGGTTATCATTGACACACTCGGCAAAGGTCAGATTCTTAATGCAAGCAGTATAGAAATTTACAGCTATGATTCAACCGGAATGGAATTGTCCGGGACACCATTGACCGCAGGTGTCGACTATACAGTTCAAGTTGTGCAAAACCCGGTAACAGACGAGACGGTATTGACAATAACCTTTAGCAGCAGCTATGAGTTCAACACGAGGCACAGGCTGACCTATACCTCAAGGGTAGACGACGACAGGATTGAATTAAATAATCAGGGCAGGTACGAAGTGCAGAACAGCATATCGCTCACGGGCGACAAGGTGAGTTTCGTATCCAATGTCATCAGGGTATCCAACAACTGGATACTCGCCACAGGGCAGGGCAGCGGAGCCAGAGTGCCGTTGTATGTTGAGAAACTGGATGCCGATGACGGAGCAGCTCTTGCCGGAGCGGAATTTAAACTAACCGATGTGTCAGGTCAGAATACGTTTATAACCGGCATTACCACCGGCAGTGATGGCAAGGCATATGTTGCGGATCTCACAGTAGGCACATACAGGCTGTACGAAACAAAGTCACCGACAGGCTACATGCTTTCTACTCCGGCTTATCAGGAGTTTACGCTTACTCCGACACATACACAGGGGTTGACGGTAACATTTGAAAATGAAAAAGAGTATTCTATCGATATAACAAAGAACTTCAGCGGCGCAGTTGTTCCGGAGGACTGGAATGCGACATTTACGCTATATCGTTTGGAAGGAGCATCCAAAATTGAAATCGCTTCCGTTGACTACATCAATTTTAACAGCAACAACAGTCATACATTTACGGGTCTTACCCGCGGCACATATATTGTTGAAGAGACCAATGCCGACGGTATGACAGGTTACAGCCTTACAACAACCACCTCAGGCGAGATTGAAATTACAGCGGCAACAGGAAACGGCAATATAGCGGTTACCAATACTTATACCCCGATACCGCGCGAGTTGACTATCACCAAAAATTTCTTTGGTGCGGTTGTGCCTGAAGGCTGGAATGCAACATTCACGCTCTACCGCGACGGTACTCCGGAGTCGATTGCATCTGTTGCATATCAAAACTTTAATAATGGAAGCAGCCATATCTTTGAAGATATTCTGCCCGGCACATACACCATTGTCGAAACCAACGCAGACAGTATTTCCGGCTACTCATGGTCGGTCGAAGTCACAGGTAACGGTACGGTTACAGCCACAAGTGATGGAAATCTGGTTATCACAAACACGTATGTACCTGCACCGCTGAGCCTGACAGTTACAAAAAACTTTGTCGGAGCGACAGCGCCGAACGGCTGGAACGCAGCATACACGCTCTACCGCGAGGGTGTCTCAGGGCCGGTAGCAACCGTGAACTATTCAGATTTTGAAAACGGCAGCTATACATTCACAGGGCTGGCCCGCGGCACGTACAAGGTAGTAGAAACCGACGCCGGCATACCTGGCTACACTCTTGAGATAACCTACAGCGCAGACGCAGTTCTCGCAGGTATAACAAACGGCAGCATAACGGTGACAAACACCTACACGCCTGTACCGCGCGAGCTGACAATCACAAAGAACTTCGTTGGAGCGACAGCACCTGAAGGCTGGAATGCAAGATTTTCGCTCCAAAGATTAATCGATGGGACATTCTTAGAAGTCGGTTTCATCAACTACCTCGACTTCCCGGGCAACAGCTATACCTTCACGAACCTTGTGCGCGGCACATACCGCATAGTCGAGACAAACGCAGGCATAGCAGGCTACATATTAAATATAACCTACTCCGGCGATGTGGTAATCACCGCGACCGAAGACAAGAGTATAACAGTAACGAACAATTATACACCTGAGCCTCGCGGATTGACGATCACAAAGAACTTCGTAGGAGCGGAAGCACCTGAAGGTTGGGATGCGCTGTTCACACTGGAAATTCAAAACGGTACTGCTTGGGATTACGTAGACTCAATAAGATACACATCCTTCAGCCATGAAACCAGTCACACTTTTGAAGGTCTCAGTCGCGGCACATACCGTGTAATTGAGGAAGAGGAAAGCGCTCAAATTAACGGCTACACCCTGGTTATATCCGACACAGGTGCCGCAACCCTCACGGAGACCGGCGACGGCAGCATCACAGTTACAAACACCTACACGCCTGTACCGTTGAGCCTGACAATTACAAAGAACTTCTTCGGCACAATAGTTCCGGACGGCTGGGATGCGACCTTCACGCTTTTCTTTGTGGACGGTGAAGACAGGACAGAAATCGAATCGGTAAAGTATAGTGAATTTAACAGTGGAAGCAGCCACACATTTGAAGGCCTTGTGCGCGGCACATATATTGTTGAAGAGTCAAACGCAGGGATAACCGGATACACACTGGTAACCGGTATAACAGGCAGCGGAGTGTTGACAACGTTGTCGGACGGCAACCTTGTAATAACCAATACCTATACAGAGATACCACCACCGCCACCACCGCCACCACCACCGCCACCACCGCCACCACCGCC
>Ga0123356_10004889_pt1 | contig 13765 bp, 11 predicted proteins | sample TergutEmb28metaG_2_FD_92546 | JGI IMG/M metagenome (GOLD analysis project Ga0123356, IMG submission 92546) | Embiratermes neotenicus P3 segment gut microbial communities from Petit-Saut dam, French Guiana - Emb289 P3 | ecosystem: Host-associated > Arthropoda: Insects > Digestive system > Gut ...
AGCAGCGCGATCGGCAGGTTCCTGGCGAACCCGACGACGCCGGCCTTCGCCGGCGAGCCGGTCACGGCCAGCACCAGCAACGGGAAGGCCACGAGCGAGATCTGCGAGCCAAGCGCCGACAGAGCCTCCCCGCTCCACAGCAGCGTGAACTCGCGATTGCGGTGCAGGGGGACGGATGCCACGGCCGCCCGAGCATAGGTCCAGCCCGGGACCGGCCGCCCAGCGGTGGCCGTACACTCTCGCGCTTGACCGAGCGCCCCCAGGACTTTCTCACCGGCGAGGAGCTGACCCCGGCGCAGCTGGCCCGGCTGCTCGACCGCGCCGCGGAGCTGAAGGCGGCGCCGCTGTCGAGCGACGCCCTGCACCGGCGCACGGTCGCGCTGATCTTCCAGCGCCACTCGACCCGCACACGGGTCTCGTTCGAGGCCGGGATCGTCGAGCTCGGCGGCCACCCGATGCTGCTGCGGACGGAGGACACGCAGCTCGCGCGCGGTGAGTCGATTCGCGACACGGCGATCGTCCTGTCCCGCAACGCCGCCGCGATCGGGATCCGCACCGGCCCCGACGAGCTCGCCGCCGAGCTGGCCGAGCACGCAACCGTGCCGGTCATCAACATGCTGACCGCGGGCCACCATCCCTGCCAGGCGCTGGCCGACCTGCTGACCCTCAAACAGGCCTTCGGACACCTGGACGGCCTCAAGGTCGCGTACGTCGGCGACGGCAACAATGTCGCCCGCTCGCTGGCGATCCTCGGCGCGATGGCCGGCGTGCAGATCGCCGTGGCCGCGCCCGACGAGTACCAGCTGGAGCCGGTCGCGGGGGCGCTGCTGACCGCCGACCCGCGCGAGGCGGTGGCCGGCGCCAACGCCGTCTACACCGACGTCTGGGTCAGCATGAACGACGCCCCCGACGAGGCGCAGGCGCGCCGCCACGCGCTCGCCCCGTACCGGCTCGACGACGAGCTGCTGGCCGCCGCGGCGCCGGGCGCGATCGCGCTGCACTGCCTGCCGGCGCATCCCGGCGAGGAGATCACGGCGAGCGTCCTGTATGGCGAGCGGCAGCGGATCTGGGACCAGGCCGAGAATCGCCGCCACGCCCAGAAGGCGCTGCTCGAATTGCTCATACGGTGATTCCGCGGGTGGTGGCTCGCGGGCTCACCACCCGCGCTGAAGCGTCGCCCGGCGTACCCTGAACGTCAGTGGAGCACTCGTCCGCCACCAGGCCGCGCCCGCGCAGCGGCGACGAACTGACGCTGCAGATCGACAAGCTGGCGTTCGGCGGTGCCGGGGTCGCGCGACTCGACGGATACGTCGTGTTCGTCCAGGGCGCGATCCCGGGCGACACGGTGCGTGCCGTCGTCGGCAAGTCCACCCGCGCATACGCCGAGGCGAGGGTGCTCGAGGTCCTCCAGCAAAGCCCCGACCGTCTCGAGCCCGTCGCCCCACATCCCGGGGCTCCGTGGCAGATCCTTCCGTACGAGCGCCAGCTGGAGGTCAAGCAGGCGCAGGTCGACGAAGCGCTGCGGCGGATCGGCAAGCTGGACGGCTTCGTGCTCGAGCCGATCGTGCCGGCGGTGCAGCAGTGGCGGTACCGCAACAAGCTCGAGTATTCGTTCGGAGCCGATCCGGCCCTCGGGCTGGTGTGCGGCTTCCACGCCCCCGGTCGCTGGGATCAGATCGTCGACCTCTCCGACTGCCTGCTGGCCTCGAAACGGGGCAACCGGGCGCGCGAGACGATCGTCTCGTGGTGCCGCGAACAGGGCCTCGAGCCGTACAACCGGCGCACGGGCAAGGGTTTCCTGCGCAACCTGGTGGTGCGCGAGGGGCGCCGGACCGGCGAGTTGCAGCTGCGGTTGGTGACCAGCTCCGGCGAGCTCGACCGCGAGTCGCTGGTCGCCGCGGCGGCCAGCGCCGACGGGGTGCTGTGGACCCGGCTGGACAGCGTCGCCGAGACGACCTCCGGCGGCCGCACCGAGCTGCTGGCCGGCTCCGAACGCCTGCACGAGGAACTCGGCGGCCTGTCGGTGCGGATCTCCGGCGAGGCGTTCTTCCAGACCAACACCGAGATGGCCGAGCGCCTGTACGCGCTGGCGATCGAGTACGCCGAGCTGTCCGGCTTCGAGCGCGTCTATGACCTGTACTGCGGGATCGGCACGATCGGGCTGCTGATGGCGCCGTGGGCGGCCCAGCTATGGGGCCTCGAGATCATCGAGGAGGCGATCGCCGATGCGATCGAGAACGCCCGCACAAACGAGATCGACAACGCCAGCTTCTTTGCAGGCGACGTTCGCCTGGCGCTCCGCGAACTCGTGCAGGAGGCCGGGCGCCCCGACGTGATCGTGGTCGACCCGCCGCGCGCCGGGCTCTCGCAGAAGGTCGTCAGGCGGATCATCGAGGCGGCGCCCAGCCGGATCGTCTACGTCTCGTGCAACCCGACGACGCTCGCGCCCAACGCCGCTCAGCTGGTCGAGGCCGGCTACCGGCTGACACGGGTCAGGCCGGTCGACATGTTCCCGCAGACCCCGCACGTCGAGTGCGTGGCGGCGCTTGTGCGCGAAGCGTGAGCGGAGATGCTCGCGGTCACCGTGCGCGACGGCGAGCTGTACGTCGAGGAGCGTCCGGACCCGGTGCCGGGTGCCGGCGAGGTGCTCGTGCAGGTGCGCGCCGCCGGGGTCAACGGCGCCGACATCCACCAGTTGCGGGGCGGCTACCCGGCGCCGCCGGGGGTGCCGCCGGACATTCTCGGCCTGGAGCTAGCCGGCGAGGTCCTCAGTACCGGCGACGGCGCGCTGCGGTTCACGGCCGGCGACCGGGTGATGGGGATCGTCGGCGGCGGCGGCCAGGCGGAGCTGGCGGTCGTCCACGAACGGGTGCTGATGCCGGTCCCGGACCGGCTCGACTGGCCCCTGGCGGGCGCCGTTCCGGAGGCGTTCACGACCGCGCACGACGCGGTCTTCACGCAGGCGGGGCTGCTAGCGGGCGAGCGGCTGCTCGTCCACGGGGCCGCCGGCGGCGTCGGCACGGCCGCGGTGCAGCTCGGGCGGGCCGCCGGGGCGCGGGTGTCCGCGACGGTGCGCCATCCCGAGCTTCGAGCGGGCGTCGCGGCGCTTGGCGCCAGCGTGCTGGCGCCGGAGGAGTTCGCCGATCAGGGTCCGTTCGACGTGATCCTCGAGCTGGTCGGGGCATCCAACCTGGGCGGCAACCTGCGGTCGCTGGCGACCGGCGGGCGGATCGCGGTGATCGGCGTCGGCGGAGGCGGGGCCGCGGGGGAGCTGAACCTGGGGCTGCTGATGAGCAGACGCGCCCGGATCCACGGTTCGACGCTGCGCCCACGACCGCTCGAGGAGAAGGCGCTGACCGCCCGCGCGGTGGAGCGCAGCGTGCTGCCGCTGCTCGCCGACGGTGCGATCACCGTCCCGATCGCCGCCGAATATTCGCTGACGCAGGCGCGGCAGGCGTATGACCGTTTCCTCGCTGGCGGCAAGCTCGGCAAGATCGTTCTGCGCACGTAACGCCTTGAAATCCCGGCTATTGCTCGTCCGCGCACTACGGATTGCCCGGCCGCGCGGGGGTCTGTTAACTACGCATGGGAGCACCGTCGGTCGCACTTGCATGCAACCACGGTGGTGCCAGGGAGCCGAGGCGGCGAGAGGAGAGTGTCCAGGATGAGTTTGACCATCCCAGTCAGAAGGCTGTCAGTAATCGCAGCGTTTGTGGCGGTTGCAGCACTGATCAGCGTATTTGGGTCATCGAAGTCGTCGGCAGCCGGCGGCGGATCGATCACCGTACTTGAGAGCGCCGGCTTCGCCGGCGATTGGCCTGCGGGCCTCGATCCGGCGACGAACGTCAACGGCGCGGCCAATCAGAGCATGATGGATTCGATCTACGGCGAGCTGTGGGAGTTGAAGGGTGACAACAAGTTGCACCCTGACCTGGCCACCGGCTACAAGTTCTCGAACGGCGGTGCCACGATCACGATCACGCTGCGCTCGGGCGTCAAGTTCTCGGACGGGACACCGTTCAACGCCGCCGCGGTTGTGACCAACTGGAACCGGGACGAGGCCGCGACCTGCACATGTAAGCCGGTCCTACCGCCGATCAAGTCGATCACGTCCCCGAGCGATCTGAGCGTCCAGATCACGCTCGCTGCGCCCGACGGTGCCTTCATCGACCAGTTGCAGGACTCGAATTTCTCCTGGATCGCGTCGCCGACGGCGATCAACAAGATGGGCGCCACGGCGTTCGCTCAGACCCCGGTCGGCGCCGGCCCGTTCACCGTGGTCAGCAACACGCCGAGCAACACGCTGGTCCTGAAGAAGAACCCCAACTACTGGGAGGCTGGCCATCCGCTGCTGAACGGGCTCACGTTCAAGACGACCGCGGGCGACGAGTCGGCGCTCGAGGCGATCCAGGCGGGCCAGGGACAGGCGTACGAGGGAATGACCACCACCAAGCTGATCAACTCCTTCAAGTCGAAGGCGACCGTCACGCAGGAGCCGTCGACGTCGCCGTACGACATCCAGTTCAACACGAAGATTCCGCCGTTCAACAAGAAGTGGGCGCGGTTGGCGATCTATTACGCCACCGACTCGGCCCTGCTGGACAAGAAGCTATTCGGCGACCAGTACCCGGTGACCGAGTCGTTCACCGCCCCGGCCGGGCTGTTCTACGAGCAGAAGGTCCCCGGATACCCGACGTACAATCTGAAGAAGGCAAAGGCACTCGTCAAGAAGCACGGCGGCCTCAGCGTCAACTTCTTCACGATCACCCAGCCCCAGACTCAGCCGATGATGGTGGCGATGCAGCAGCTGTGGAAGCAGGCCGGGATCAAGGCGTCGATCCACTTCTACCCGCTGGCGCAGTTGATCAAGGAGTTCGGAGGCAAGTGGCAGATCGCCTTCCAGACCGCGGGCGCGTGGGATCCGGGCGGTGGGGTCGGACTCGGGTTCCGTTTCCTCTCGACCTCCCCGTTCAGCGGCGTCCACGACAAGAAGCTGGACGCGCTGATCCTCGGGGCGCAGGCGGCGGTCGCGCCGGCCAAGCGCAAGAAGCTGTATGACCAGGCGGCCGCGTACATCGCCAAGAACGCCCTGGGCCCGTTCATGTTCCCGATCAACGGGTACAACGTCGCCGCCAAGGGCGTCAAGGGGCCCGGTCTGACGAGCCCGATTGCGTCCGTGGCGGTCAATCCGCAGGTCCTGTGGGAGGACGTCTCGGGATGAGCGGCACACCCGTCCAGTAGTGCTCGAATGAGCAGTACTGCATCAGCGCCCCTGCCGGCGCCCCGGATCGGGGCCCCCGCGGGGGCGCTCGTGCGTCTGGCCCGGGGCTCGCCGCTCCGGCGGTTCGTGATCCGCCGGTTGCTGATCGCGATCCCGGTCCTGTGGGGGGTGACGTTCCTGACGTTCGTCGTCGTCGGCCACCTCCCCGGCAACGCCGCCCAGGAGATCCTCGGTGCCAACGCCACGCCGCAGGAGGTGCACCAGCTGTCGGTCAAGCTCGGCCTCGACCAGCCGCTGCTGACGCGCTACTGGGATTGGCTGCACGGACTCCTGACCGGCAACCTGGGCAACTCGCTGGTCAGCCACCAGAGCGTCACCTCGATTCTCGGAGCCGACCTACCGGTCACCTTCGAGCTGGTCGGCTACGCGCTGTTGCTCGCACTCGTGTTCGCGATCCCGATCGCGCTGCTGGCGGCGCGGCGGCCGGGCGGGCTGTTCGACCGCGTCAGCATGGTCCTGAGCCTCGCCGGACTGTCGATCGCCAACTACGTGCTGGCGCTGGTGCTCGTCTACTTCTTCGCGGATGTGTGGAACCTGATGCCGGCGCTGGGCTGGGTGCCCCCCGGTCAGAGCTTCATCCAGAACATCAAGTACCTGACCCTGCCGGCGGTCTCGCTCGGCCTGTCGCTGATGTGCTTCTACACCCGCCAGCTGCGGGCCGACCTCGTCCAGCAGATGAGCAGCGAGGAGTACGTGACGACCGCGCGGGCGAAGGGGGCGGGCACCTGGCGAGTCCTCACCCGGCATACGCTCCGCAACGCCTCCTTCGGGCTGATCACGGTGGTTGCCCTGAACCTCGGGACGCTGCTGGGCGTGACCGTGATCATCGAGCAGATCTTCGGCCTGCCCGGCATCGGTCACGAGCTGCTGGGGGCGATCAACAACCGGGATGTGCCGGTGATCGAGGGCGCCGTGTTCGTCTTCGGCCTGATCGTGGTCCTGGCGAACCTGCTCGCCGACCTGCTGTACGCGGTACTTGACCCCAGGGTGAGGCATGGAAGCGCCCACTGAGGCCGGCGTTCCCGGCGCCCTCGACAGACAGGTCGTCGCGCCTGGGCCTGGGGCCAGAATCGGCACCGGCCGTGGGTTCGCCCGGCTGCCGGCGATCGGCAACGTCTGGTTCCCGGGGTTCCTGGTGTTCGCCGTCCTGTTCATGTGCTTCGCCTGGCCGCTGATCGGCCCGGTGCCGCCACCGACCGGAGGCTCGATTCTCAACTCGAACCTGCCGTCGTTCGCCCCGGGGCATCTGTTCGGCACCGACGCCAACGGCAACGACGTGTGGTCGCGGCTGCTGTACGGCGGCCGGGCCTCGCTCGAGGTCGGCCTGGCGGTCACGGCCATCGGGCTGCTCGTCGGGGGGACGCTCGGCGCCTACGCGGGCTTCGTCGGCGGCTGGCGCGACGGCATCATCATGCGCATCCTCGACGTGCTGATCGCGTTCCCGGCGCTGGTCCTGGCGGTGGCGATCGCGGAGCGGCTCGGACCCGGGCAGCTGCACACGATCTGGGCGTTGTCGTTCTTCGGCGTTCCGGCGCTGGCGAGGGTCGCGCGCGCCGCCACCCTCCGGGTCCGCGAGAACAACTTCATCCTGGCCGCCGACCTGGCCGGAAACGGGCGCCTGCGCACGCTGCTGCGCCACGTGGTGCCGAACATCCTGCCGGAGCTGATTACGTTCAGCCTGCTGGGGATCGGCATCATCATCGTGCTGGAGGGTGCGCTCAGCTTCCTCGGGCTCGGGATCCAGCCGCCACAGCCGAGCTGGGGCAACATGATCTCGGACGGCTCCGGCATCCTCTCGGCGCAGCCGAAGTTCGTGCTGCTGCCGAGCGGGGCGCTGTTCATCGCCGTGCTCTCGTTCAACCTGCTCGGGGAGAGCCTGCGGGCGCGATGGAGCGCGCAATGAGCGACAACGGCCACGGCCCGGCGAGCGCAGTCGAGCCACGGGCCGGCGCCACGTCCGCCGCCGCCGAGGCGCCGCTGCTCGAGGTCTCCGGCCTGCGCGTCGACTTCCGCCAGCGCGGCCGCGTGGTGCGAGCGGTCGATGGCCTCAGCTACAGCGTCGACGGCGCCCGCACGATCGCCCTGATCGGCGAATCGGGCTCCGGGAAAACGGTCAGCTCGCGCGCGATCATCGGGCTGCTGCCCCCGAGCGCCCACGTCACGGGCTCGGCCCGGTTCGAGGGGCGAGAGCTGCTCGGCTTGCGCGAGCGGCGGATGCGCGCGATCCGCGGCAGCCAGATCGCGATGATCTTCCAGGACCCGGCGCGATCGCTGAACCCGACCCTGCGGATCGGGCCGCAGATCACCGAGGCGATCCACCTGCACGCCGACGTCTCCAAGGTGGCGGCCCACGACCGCGCGGTCGAGTTGATGGAGCTCGTGCGCCTGCCGGCCGCCCGCGAGCGGTTCCGCTCCTACCCGCACCAGCTGTCAGGCGGAATGCGCCAGCGGGTGATGATCGCGATCGCGCTCGCGTCGGAGCCGAAGCTGCTGATCGCCGACGAGGCCACGACCGCGCTCGACGTCACGACCCAGGCACAGATCATGGAGCTGCTCCGCGACCTGCAGCGACGGCTCGGGATGGCGCTGATCATGATCAGCCACGATCTCGGCCTGGCCGCGAGCTTCGCCGACGAGGTGCTCGTGATGTACGCGGGCCGGGGCGTGGAGCATGCGTCCACCAGGGACCTGTTCGCGCATGTCCGCGTGCCCTACACGCGCGCATTGCTGGATGCGATCCCCCGGCTGGAGAACTCTTCCCATTCGCGCCTGGCCGCCGTGCCCGGCCAGCCGCCGGACCTGGCCCACGAACAGGTGGGCTGCCCGTTCGCGCCGCGCTGTCCGAGCGCCGCCGTCCGCTGCCGCGACGAGGCGCCGCCGTTCGAGGAGCACGAGCACGACCACAGGTGGGCCTGCTGGCATCCATACGGGCTGGCCGAGGAGCCTGGCTGATGGCGCTCGCGCCGGACGAGCTGGCGACCCCGGAGGCCGAGGGCGGGCCCGACGCGGGCGCCCCCCTGCTCGAGGTCACGAACCTCGTCCAGGAGTTCACCGTCCACGACTGGGGCGGCGGCAAGGCCGGCGTCGTGCACGCCGTCTCGGACGTGTCGCTGACCCTGCAGAAGGGCGAGACACTCGGACTGGTCGGCGAGACCGGATCCGGCAAATCGACGCTGGCGCGGGCGATCCTGCAGGCGCCACCGCCGAAATCCGGGTCCGTCCGCCTCCGCGGCACCGAGCTGGTCGGCCTCAGACGGCGAGCATTGAAGAACGTGCGGCGCCACATCCAGATGGTCTTCCAGGACCCGTTCAACTCCCTGGACCCCACCTGGCACGTGCGCCCGCTGGTCGAGGAGCCGCTGGTGGCGTTCGGCGTCGGCACCCGCGGGGAGCGCCGCGCGCGGGCGGACGAGCTGCTGGACCTCGTAGGACTCGACCCGGCTCGCTACGGTGACCGGCGGCCGCGCGAGCTGTCGGGCGGGCAGGCCCAGCGGGTCGCGATCGCACGGGCGCTGGCGCTCGATCCCTCGCTGATCATCTGCGACGAGCCGGTGTCCTCGCTCGACGTGCTGATCCGGGCGCAGGTGCTGAACCTGCTCGAGCGGCTGCGGTCGGAGCTGTCGCTCTCATACCTGTTCATCGCCCACGACCTGGCGCTCGTCAAGCAGGTGTCGGATCGGGTGATGGTGATGTACATGGGCAAACTGGTCGAAGTCGGCCCCTCGCAGTCGCTGTTTCGCGAGCCGCTGCATCCGTACACGCTGGCGCTGTTGCATTCGATCCCGAAGCCGGATCCAACCGCCGCCGAGCCGTCGGTCGGCGGCGTCATCAAGGGCGAGCTTCCCTCGCCGATCGATCCGCCCTCGGGATGTCGTTTTCGCACGCGCTGCCCGCGCGCGCAGGAGGTGTGCGCGACCGCCGAGCCACCGCTCAGGAAGCTCGCCGACCGCCACCACGCCGCATGTCATTTCCCCCTGTCCGTCGACGCTCCCGCGCCCGCGCAGGCGGCGACCGCGAGAGGGCCGTCGGGGGAGGCGGGCGGTTCCGAGTAATGAGCACGAGAAGGAGGTAGCAGTGTCGGTCTCAGAAGCGCAGGAGAAGGCCACGCTGGACGTCGGTGGGTTGCTTCCTTTAGGCATGCAGCTGATCGGCGGCGAGTGGGTGCCGTCGCGCAGCGGCGAGACGCTCACGGTGCACAACCCGGCTACCGGCGAGGCACTCGCCGGGGTCCCCCGCAGCGACGAGACCGACATCGCCGACGCGGTGGCGGCCGCGGCGTCGGCGTTTCCGGCCTGGCGCGACACCAGCCCGGCCGCGCGGGGCCAACTGCTGCTGCGCTGGGCCGAGCTCTGCCGCGAGCACAGCGAGCAGCTCGACCTGCTCGAGCGGCTCGAGGTCGGACGGCCGCAGTGGGGTCCCGGACCGGGCCCGATGGCGGGGATCCTGACGTTCGCGGCCGGCTTCGCCGACAAGGTGACCGGTCAGACGCTCCCGAGCGCGTTCCCGGACGTGATCGGGATGACGCTGCGCGAGCCCTACGGCGTGTGCGGGAGCGTGATCCCCTGGAACGCACCCGGTCCGAACACGGTCGGCGACGCCGGGCCGGCGATCGCGATGGGCAACACGATCGTGATCAAGCCGGCCGAGGACGCGCCGCTGACGCCGCTGCTGCTCGTCAAGCTGGCGCACGAGGCCGGGATTCCGCCGGGCGTGATCAACGTCGTCACCGGCTACGGCCCCGAGGCCGGCGAGCCGCTGGCACGCCACCCCGAGGTGCGGCGGATGAGCTTCACCGGATCGCCCGAGACCGGTCGCCGGGTGATGGAGGCGTGCGCGTCGCACCTGATCCCGCTGCATCTCGAGCTTGGGGGCAAGTCCCCGCAGGTGGTGCTGCGCGACGCGCCGCTCGAGCGCGCGATTCCGACGATCGCGCGCAGCATCACGCTCAACACCGGGCAGATCTGCGCCGCGGGGTCGCGGGTCGTGGTCGACGAGAGCATCCATGAGCAGGTCGTCGAGGGGCTCGCGGAGGCGTTCAAGAAGGTGTCGGTCGGACCGTGGTACGAGCAGGTCGACATGGGGCCGCTGATCAGCGCCAAGCAGGAGAAGCGGGTGCTCTCCTACCTCGACAGCGGCCGCCAGGAGGGCGCCCGCGTGGTCGTCGGTGGCGGCAAGCCCGAGGGCGAGCCGTTCGACCGCGGCTACTTCGTCGAGCCGACGATCTTCGACCGGGTGACGCCGGACATGCGGATCGCCCAGGACGAGATCTTCGGCCCGGTCCTGTCGGTGCTGAGCGCCGATGATGAGGAGCAGGCGCTGCGGATCGCCAACGGCACCCGCTACGGGCTGGTCGCGTCGGTCTGGACCCGCGACGTGGGCAAGGCGGTTCGCCTCGCCCGGCGGATCGAAGCCGGGATGGTCTCGATCAACACGCTGTGGTCCGGCGGCGTGATCGGGGCGCCGTTCGGCGGCTACAAATCGAGCGGCTTCGGGCGCAATGTCAGCGCCGAGTCGATCCTCGACTACACCCAGGTGAAGAGCGTGATCATCGACGGACGGTCGTAGACGTGGACGTCTCGCTCGAAGGCAAGGTGGCGCTGGTGACGGGCGCCGGCCCGAACATCGGCTCGGGGATCGCGCTCGCGCTGGCGCGGTACGGCGCACGGGTGGCGTGTAACGACATCCAGCCGGACGCGGCCGCCGCCTCGGCTCGCCGGATCGAGCGTCACGGTGCGGAGGCGATCGCGGTCACGGGCGATGTGACCGACGAGGCGGACGTCAAGCGCTACATCGGCGAGGTGCTCGACCGCTGGGGGCGGATCGACATCCTCATCAACAACGCCGCGATCCTCGGAGGCCGCGGAGTGCTCGAGGAGACCCTCGAGTTCTGGAACCGCGCGATCGCGGTGGCCGGCGCCGGCACCTTCCTCAACACCAAGCACGTCGCGATCTCGATGATCGAGCGTGACATCAGGGGCGCCGTCGTCAACATCCTGTCCTCGAACGCCTGGCAGGGCTGCGCCGGCGTGATCGCGTACGCATTCCACAAGGGCGGGCAGGCCAACTTCACGCGCGCCGCGGCGATGGACCTGGCGCCGTACGGGATCCGGGTCAACTCCTACTCGCCGACGGCGCCGCGGCCCGACAACCCCGAGCTGCTGGCCGAGTTCGCCGACAGCGGCGGGCTGCGCGTCAGGCCCCGCTCCGACGGCGAGCACCCGGCCTGGTGGCGATCGCCAGGCAAGGTCGACGTCCGCAGCAACATGCCGATGGCGCCGTCGACCCCAACCGACATCGGCCACTGCGTGGCGTGGCTGTGCTCGGACTACGCGCGGCTGATCACCGGCTGCGACTTCGTGATCGACGGCGGCGCGCGCGCCAAGTACTGGGCCTACACGCCGCCGGAGGAGAAGGTGGAGCCGGCGCCGCTGATCCCGCTCTACGACGACGAAACGGCGCCAGGAGGCTTCTAGCGATGACAGAGATGGTGCGCGGCGCCGTTCAGACCGGACCGATGGCGTACGAGATCCGCGAGTTCCCGCGTCCGGTGATCGGCGCGGACGATGGCCTGCTGCGCGTCGAGGCGTGCGGGATCTGCGGCTCGGACGTCGAGCAGTACCGCGGGCACCTCGTCCGCGAGGGGATGTTCCCGCTGATTCCCGGCCACGAGCCGCTCGGGATCGTCGAGGAGCTGGGCGAGCGCGCGGCGGAGCGCTGGGGGGTCGAGGTCGGCGACCGCGTCGCGGTCGAGATCCTGCGGCCCTGCCGCGCCTGCGACCACTGCCTGACCGGGCGCTACATGTCCTGCCCGAACCGCGACGGCGCCTACGGGATGACGCCGCTGTCGCGGGAACCGGGGTTGTGGGGCGGGTTCGCCGAGTACCTGTACCTGCACCCGTGGGCGATCCTGCACAAGGTCTCAAAGGATCTCCCGGCTGAGTTGGCGGTGATGTTCAACCCGCTGGGCGCCGGCGTCCGGTGGGCGGCATACCTCGGCGAGGTCGGCCTCGGCGACACGGTCCTGATCCTCGGGCCGGGGCAGCGCGGGCTGACCTCGGTGGTCGCTGCGCGTGCAGCGGGTGCCTCGACGATCATCGTCACCGGGCTCAGTCGCGACGAGCGCAAGCTGGCGCTGGCGCGCGAGTTCGGCGCGGACCACACGATCAACGTCGAGGAGGAGGACGTGGTCGAGCGCGTGCAGGAGATCACGGACGGGGCGATGGCCGACGTGGTGCTCGAGCTGACGCCGATGGCCGAGCAACCCGTCCGGGACGCGTTCGAGGCGGTCAGGCACAGCGGCCGGGTCGTGCTCGCCGGGCTCAAGGGCAACAAGCCGATCGAGCTCGTCTCGGACCGGTTGATCAACAAGGGACTGACGGTGCGGGGCGCGTTCGGGGTCAACGCCGACGCCTACATCGAGGCGATCCGGATCATCGAGTCGCGCCGCTTCCCGCTCGAGCAGATGCACAGTGGCCGGTACGAACTGGCGGACACCGAGGCGGGCATCCAGGCGCTCGCCGACGGCGAGGCGATCCACGTCTGCGTGTGCCCGGAGCCGGCGGCGACGACCCGGGCCGAGGCGGTTGGGGCCGCCCCCGGTCTAGCGGGACCGGGGGCGGCAACCGGGCGTGGCGGATAACTGATGGGAGACCAACGATGCTGATTGACATGCACGCGCACGTGATCCCGGGCGCGCTCGACGCGGTCGGGTCGAGCGAGGAGCACCGCGGGCCGCGCGTCGGTCCCTGCGACGACGAGCACGCCCGGCTGCTCGAGACCGACCGGATGCAGTTCAGGGCGATCGACGCCTTCTATTCGGCCGAGCGGCGGCTCGAGGAGATGGAGCAGGCGGGGGTGGACGCCGAGGTCGTCTCGCCGATGCCGCCGCTGCTGGACTACGCGCTGTCCGGCCCCGACGGGCTCGAGCTGTGCCGTCGGGTGAACGAGTTCATCGCCGAGCTGTGCCGCTCCGAACCGCAGCGGCTGCTGGGAATGGCGATGGTGCCGATGCAGGCCCCGGAGCTGGCCGCGGCCGAGCTCGTGGCGGTCAGGGAGAACGGGCTGGTGGCGGTCGAGATCGCCTCCAACGTGGTCGGCAGGGCGCTGCACGGCGAGGAGTTCGAAGGGTTCTGGGCCGAGGCCGAACGGCTCGAGCTGCCGATCTTCATCCACGCGATGCCGGCCGACTTCGGCGGCCGCCTGCCGCAGGGCCTGATCCCGATCGCCGCCTTCGCGGTCGGCGCCGACGCGCTGCTGGCGGCGGCCGGGATCATCACCAGCGGCCTTGCCGAACGCCACCCGCGGCTGCGGCTGGCCTTCAGCCATGGCGCCGGCGGGTTTCCGATGATGCTGCCGCGGGCCCAGTACTTCTGGGGCAAGACCTGGAACGAGGAGCCGTCGTCGGAGGGCGAGGGAACCTCGCCGGCCGAGCTGACCCGGCGCTTCTTCTACGACGGGCTCGTGTTCGACAGCCGCGCGCTGCGC
>Ga0123356_10004890_pt1 | contig 13764 bp, 11 predicted proteins | sample TergutEmb28metaG_2_FD_92546 | JGI IMG/M metagenome (GOLD analysis project Ga0123356, IMG submission 92546) | Embiratermes neotenicus P3 segment gut microbial communities from Petit-Saut dam, French Guiana - Emb289 P3 | ecosystem: Host-associated > Arthropoda: Insects > Digestive system > Gut ...
CGGCTCACTGCGCGTCGTCGGGCAAAGCCCGACTTCCTTGCCGACTTCGTTCGCCTGCGGCTCACTGCGCGTCGTCGGGCAAAGCCCGACTTCCTTGCCAGGCTTCCCCGAAATCCGTGCATAACCTGAAGCGGCGTGCCCTGCATTCGCCTCATGCCGCACGAGAACGTGTTGTATGAGTTTCGAGGCGGACAGTTCGTGATAGAACGGGCAAATCGCCGCCCCCGGATAACCGAAGATGGTTGTTACGCCCTCTTTCTCAAGGCATTTGACTAAAGCCTTAGCTGCATTCATTAAAGTTTATTCCCCTTTTTCAGCTAATTCGCGCAATTGCGATTTACCGCTAAGCTCGCGAAAAGTTTCTTTTGCTGCTTCATAATCATCAAGCGATTTGCAACCGTCGAGAATCTGCAACACCAAAGACATAATTGATTTGAATTGATAGTCTGTCATATTCCGTAACTTCTCCTTACAATATCTAAAATCACAATCTATTATACACTAAATAAAATAAAATGTCAAGAAAAATATTGACTTTTTTGAAAAAATGTGGTACACTCACAATTAGTATTACTAACTAATGAGGTAAAAATCATGGATTTCAGAAAAATACCAACCCTTAATTCAACCCCGTCGCTTTTAGGCTACGGCTGTATGCGCTTCCCCGAAAAAGACGGCAAAATCGACAAAGAGCAGAGCTATGCTATGCTTGATGCGGCAATCGCAGGAGGCGTGAACTACTTCGATACCGCGTACATCTATCATAACGGCGAGAGCGAACCTTTCATGGGCCAATATTTCAAAGAGAACCTCTCGACTAAACCCCGCGACAGCTTCTACATCGCGACTAAACTGCCGACTTGGGAAGTGAACTCTCTTGAGGACGCGAAGCGCATTTTCGCTCAGCAGTGTGAGCGTCTGCAGGTGGATTATATCGACTTCTACCTACTCCACGACCTGAAGCTTGACAGGTTCGAAAAGATGGAAAAACTCGGTGTGTATGACTATTGCCGCGAATTACAGGCACAGGGAAAAATCAAACACCTTGGGCATTCTTCCCACGAGAACGCCGAAAACTTCGCGAAAATCGTAGATGCCCGCGACTGGGACTTTGTTATGCTCCACCTCAATTATATGGATTTAGACAATCTCAAACTGTACGAATATGCAGTCGCGAAAGGCGTTCCCGTGTTTGTCATGGAGGGGGTCAAAGGCGGTTCGCTTTCGAAACTGCCTGATGATATTGCTCCTCATTTCACTGCCCTGAACCCCACTGCTACTCCTGCGTCGTGGGCTTTGCGCTGGGCAGGGAGCCTCTCTGACTCCGGTCGTCCTCCGGCTGAAGCCTCCGGCGACCTCCGCGGGGGCGAGCAAAGCCCGCCCTCCTTGGCTGTCAAATGCATTCTCTCGGGAATGTCAAGCATGGAGCAGGTGCAGGATAACTTAGCGACTTTCAGCGGATTCAAGCCGCTGTCAAATGAAGAACACGCGGCAATCAAGCGTGTGGAGGTGGATTTACGCAAACGAGTCCGCTGTAACTGCACGGGCTGTAACTACTGTATGCCTTGTCCTGCAGGGGTGAATATCCCGTGGGTGCTGTCAATCTGGAATAACTGGGGTATTTATGAAAATCGCGGGCATTCTAATTGGGAGTGGAGCATGGTAGGCGCGGATTCCCGCCCTGCGAAATGCACCGAATGCGGCGCGTGTAACGCGATTTGCCCGCAAAAAATCGACATTATCGCGGACTTGAAACGCGCCGACAGCGAGTTAGAGGGCTTAGCGTGGTGAGCGGCTTCAAATTACTAACCACAGACAACAACGCCCGTCGCGGAGTTCTTGAAACGCCAAGAGGCGAAATCCAGACCCCTTTCTTCATGAACGTCGCGACTGCTGCCGCAATCAAAGGCGGCGTGAGTGCGCCTGAACTCGCGGAACTGAAATGCCAAGTGATGCTGTGTAACACCTATCATCTGCATATCAGACCGGGGGACGAGCTGATACGCGATATGGGCGGGCTTCATAAGTTCACGAACTGGAGCAAACCCATTCTTACAGACTCGGGGGGGTTTCAAGTGTTCTCTCTCGGCGGGTGGGAGAAAAATCGCGTCAAAATCCGCGAAGAGGGCGTACAGTTCAGTTCGCATATCGACGGGAAGAAAATTTTCATGGGGCCCGAAGAGAGTATGCAGATTCAATGCAATCTCGGCGCGAATATCATCATGGCATTTGATGAGTGTATTCCGAGCGGGCAAACCCGCGACTATGTTATCAAATCGGCAGACAGAACCACTCGCTGGCTTCAACGCTGTATCGCGGAATTGGAGCAATTGCGAAGCCCTCAACTGCTTTTCGGAATAAACCAAGGCGGAACTTTTACGGACATTCGCGTTCAGCATATGAAAGACATCGCGGAGTTAGACCTGCCCGGATATGCAATCGGGGGATTGGCAGTCGGGGAAGCGAAGGACGATATGTTCCGCGTTATCGAAAATGTAGTTCCAAATATGCCAGCCCACAAGCCCAGATACCTCATGGGAGTAGGCACTCCCAGCGACATAATCGAAGCGGTGTGGCGGGGAATAGATATGTTCGATTGCGTTATGCCCACGCGAAACGCACGGCACGGAACTTTGTTCACGAGCAAAGGAATAATGCACATAGTCAACGCGAAATTCGCGAAAGACGACCGCCCGATAGACGAGTCGTGCGGTTGCCCGACTTGTCGGAGCTTCTCCCGCGCTTACGTGCGGCACTTATTTAAGTCGCAGGAGTATCTTGGGGGGCGGCTTGCGTCGGTGCATAATCTGTATTTCTACAACAATCTTATGGAAGATATTCGCAGGGCAATTGAAAACAAAGAGTATGACAAGTTCAGGAACGAGTATTCGGAAAGGTTAAGCCAACACTACGATGAGTAATATCTCTGCTTATTTTGACAACGGGGCGACGACAAAAATCAGCGACAGAGCATTGGAAGCAATGCTTCCTTTTCTGCGGGAACAATACGGCAATCCGTCGTCGATTTACACACTCGGGAGGGAGGCGGCGAAGGCTATTTCCCGGGCAAGAGAACAAGTCGCGCTGGCTTTGAACTGTGAGCCCGGTGAAATTTTCTTCACAGGGAGCGGAAGCGAAGCGAACAACTGGATTTTGAAAAGCTACGGCAACATCATAATGAGTGAGTTTGAACATCACGCTGTATTACACGCGGTAAAAAGCGACTCGAATATAACTCTGCTGCCGGTTTACGATAAGGGGTTTGTAAAAGTCGCTGACTTGAAAGCCGCAATCACGCCTGAAACGGAGCTTGTATCCGTCATGTTTGCGAATAACGAAATCGGTACAATCCAGCCAATCGCTGAAATCGGCGCGGCTTGTAAAGAATGGCGCGAAAAAGGAGTCCTGTTCCACACGGACGCAGTTCAGGCAGTGGGTTCTGTTCCGATTGATGTGAAGGCAATGAACATTGATATGCTCTCTCTGTCTGCACACAAGTTCCACGGCCCGAAAGGAGTCGGCGCGTTATATGTCCGCAAAGCTGTCCAGAAATCGCTGTCGTCGTTCATTCAAGGAGGGGCGCAGGAGTCGGGCAAACGTGCAGGAACTGAAAACGTCGCGGGGATTGTCGGTTTAGGGGCGGCTCTCGAAGAAGCGGTCGCGGGGATTGACGCGAAGAACGCCGCTCTTCTCGCTAAGCGAGAGCGGATTTGCAGCGCAGTTTTGGCTCTGCCGAAAGTGCGACTCAACGGCGATTTGCAGAGCAGGCTCGCGGGGAATTTGAACTTCAGCTTCGCGGGAATCGAGGGAGAGGCTCTGCTGTTGTTGCTTGACATGGGCGGAATCGCCGCCTCAAGCGGAAGCGCGTGTACCTCCGGTTCTCTTGACCCCTCTCACGTGTTGTTGGCTTTAGGATTGCCCCACGAAATCGCACACGGCTCGCTGAGGATTACCATGTCGCGCTACACCACAGACGAAGAAGTGGATTTGCTTCTCGCAAAACTCCCGCTGATTGTGGAGAGGTTGCGGACTATGTCGCCTATATGGAATAATTAAGGAGAATATAACAAAATGTACACAGAACAAGTCATGAAACACTTTGCGAACCCGCAGAACGTGGGCGAACTCGAAAATGCAGACGCAATCGGAGAAGTCGGGAATGCGCGGTGCGGGGATATAATGAAAATCTACCTGAAAATTGAAGAGAATGTCATCAAAGATGTAAGCTTCAAGACATTCGGGTGCGGCGCGGCAATCGCAACATCAAGTGTCGCCACAGAGCTGATTAAAGGCAAGACTCTTGAGGAAGCACTCGCGCTTTCGAACAAAACAGTGGTACAGCAGCTTGGGGGGCTTCCCGCCCCGAAACTCCACTGCTCTGTGTTGGCGGAACAGGCAGTCAAAGCTGCGATTGCGGATTATTACAGGCGGCAAGGGGTTGACCCGTCGCTGTTTGTTCAGATTCCCGAAGACGACGAACACCATTGTTGCGGGCAGGGCAACAACTGCGGGTAAAAGTGAACAAAAATCACCGCGAAATTTGTCTATTTTGCATATAGATTTTATCTTGATAATATGTTATAATATATAAAGCAAAAGAAGGGATAAGCCCAAAGGGCGGGCTTTGCCTGTCCGTCGGGCGAATCTTGACACCAACTAAAGGTGTGATTTATCAATTCTAAAATAAATAAAAAAAGGAGTTTATTCCCATGGAAGCAAAAACCATTCAATGTAGGTGTAAACGGATGTTGCCTATTCCGAAAAACCATACCGGAATAGTAAAGTGTGAGTTTTGCGACACCGAAATGAAAATCGAGGGGCCGTCCAAAAATGCGGCGATTAACGAAAAAGACAAAATCCCCTATGGTATTCCGCTGAAATGCACACCCCTTGATTTGCATACCTACTTAGTCAACGCGCTTTGTAATTCGCCGACGCTGCCGGTAGACGTGTTTGACAATGCTGAAGTACTCCGCGAAGAACGCTATTACATCCCTGCGTTTCAGTTCAGTTGTAATGCCGACGCAGATTTCTCTGTGCGAATCGGTGAGCAGAAAACCCGCCCTGTTTCGAAGGGATACGGCAAAAGCCAATACATTACCAACGAAACTTATATCGACTGGTCGACGCGCGAAAGACGCTCGAAAGTCAGCAAAGATGTTTATGTTTCGGGGAATCTTAACTTCATCAAGTATGTCGAAGCACTGTATATAGACTACTGCTCGCGGAACTTTGTTGACATTGAGGAAATTTGGGAAAAGTACGACCCTCCCGGAACACAGGCTCTGCCTTTCGACCATACGGAAAACAAAGCCTTTAACGAACACGCCGTTCCTTTTATGGCTCACTTAACTGAGGAAAAAGCGAAAGAAAAACTCGCGGAAGAACGCTATGTAGACAATTTCCGCATGGAAGAACCCAGCGTTACCAAAGACGTAGCCCGCGTTCATCTCGGAACTTATCGCATTGTGTACACCTACGGCGGAAACGAATACTATCTGTGGGTTACGGGCGACGGCGATTATATGTACAATGAGGGTCTCCCCCAAGACTGTACCCGCGCGCAGACTCTTCAGGAAATGAACGGGCGGCTTCGCCAATTACAGGAAGCCCATAAAAAAGAAGACGACAAAGTTCTCTGGTTGTCGATTATCACCTGCGGAATCTATTACTTCGCGGCAGGTTGTAAAGACAAGAAGATAGCACGTCAGCAAGAACAGGCGAAAATGCAAGCAGAAATCGACGCTTATCACGCGCTGTTAGACAACGTCAAGAACGCATTCCGCACGCACAACGGCAGGCTTCGCGGAATATATGAGGGTGTGTGAACATCATGACTTGTAACAATTGCAGAACCCCTTTGGCACTCGGGGCAAGGTTTTGCCCCAAGTGCGGGGCGACTCAGAACGCTGCACCGCCACCGAGCCACAACGCGCCTGCAGGAGGGGTCTATCACCGCCCTCCGCCGCCACCACAACAGCAGTTCGCGCCGCCACCACAGCAGCAGCCGCCGCCACCGTCGCCGCAGCAGTACACGCCACCGCAGCCGAAAAAGTCTAAGGCTTCTTGCGGGCTGATTTTCGGGATTATCGCGGGAATCCTCACTCTCGGCGGAATCGGAATTGCCGCACTCGTCGTGTTCGTTCTGCCCGGAATCCTTGAGCCGGAAACGCCGACTCTGCCTACCATTAACCATGGAACTCTGCCGTGGGAGTCGCCCGGGGTCAGCCTTCCGAATAATGACAACACTTCCCCGGGGGAATTTCTTACCGCTTCGCAAATTTACTCACAAAATAAAGACGCGATTTTTCAAGTCTATGTATATCAATCCGGACAGCACGTAGGTTTCGGAAGCGGCTTCTTCGTCAGTGAAAGCGGAATCGCCGTTACTAACCATCATGTGTTAGACGGAGCGACTTCTGCGAAAGTCGTCATGGAAGACGGCAGCGAATACAACATCATCGGCTATTATTCCTATGAGCTTCTCGGGAACGACGTTGCGGTGTTTCAAGTAGACGGACGCGGAAACACCTTCAACGCCCTGAGCGTCGGCAATTCGGACGCTGTGCAAATCGGCGACAGTATCTATGCGATTGGCGGCCCCGAAGGCGACCCGCTTACAATCACAGACGGGATTATCTCGCGCTTTGCTACCGAACTCGTGCGGTTTGACGGCTACGCCATTGAGGGAATGCTTCAGCACACCGCCGCTATTTACGGCGGAAACAGCGGCGGGCCTCTTCTGAACAATCGCGGTGAGGTAATCGGCATTAACGCGGCAGGGCGTTCCGACAGAGCCAGCGTCCAGTTCGCGATTCCTATTAACTATGTAACTTTCCCCGCTTCTAATGCACCGCTTTACTCCCTCCCGATTGGTTCGGGTTCACCTCAACAGCCGCCTCCGCCGACACAACCGCCGCAAATACCGCAACAACCCGGTGATGCAGGAATAGTCGGGACGTGGCTCTGCAACTGCAGTTCGCAGGAGTGGTGGTGCCTCATGAGTTTCAAAGCAGACGGGCGTTTCACAGACTATGACAATGACAGCGGCACTTTCCGGATTGTCGGCAATTTTCTTGAAGTCGATTTCGATGAATATGGAGACTTTTCTCTCAGATATGCCCTGAGCGGCGACGAAATGACACTCGAGGGACACCGCTTGGTACGGCAAATCGACAGCGTTACGCCAAATCCGAACCTGCCGCAACCCCCCGCGAACGCTGATATAATCGGGCAGTGGCAATGCTTTGACCCTCCTGAAACACACGGTTGGTTCTGCGGCCTTACATTCAACGCCAACGGGCGATTCACCGACCGCGACGGCGACAACGGAACTTACACGATTTTCGGAAATTCGCTCACCCTTGTTTTTGCCTTCGGCAGTGAGTTCACTTTCGGATTTGAGCTCGGCGGAAATACACTTAACTTGTACAACGACGGCATTTTACTCGCGACACTCATGCGATAAAACAACATGAAAAGAAGGATTGGGGCTTTTCCCAATCCTTCTTTTTAGTCGAAATCGCGGTCGCTGAGACCGTAGACGCTGTCCTCTAATCCGTAGTCATCATCGTCTGTGTGGCTTGAAAATCCGATGAGTTCATCTTCGTCGTCGTCTTCATCATCGTCGCCGAAATCATCGTCATCTCCTAATAAATCGCGTTCGTCCTCATCTGCTTCGTCAACCTCGTCGGTAATTTCGTCGATTGAGTCAATGACGATTAAATCATCAAGCCCGACAGTGTTAATTTTGCCCCCGCCGAAAGCGCGTTCTTTGGCTTTCTCCATGGTTCTCTCTTTTACTATTCTGCTCATATTTATGTCCCCCTTTCATGTAGAATTAGTATCATTATATACTGAAAGCCCGCGAATGTCAATAAAGTTTGCGTAAAGCTTTAGTAAAGGTTTTGTAAATTTTTTGTCGGAAACTTTTTTTCGACAGTAAATGACTTCTTAATATGAAAAAGTTGCTTTTATTCATGCTCATTGTGGTGCTTTTCGCGTCGAACTTGCCGCTGCTGCAAACAAGCACGCAAGCACTCACGCTTTTGCCGCCCCCCGAATACGCCCGCAATTTCCGCTTACCCGGGAATATGCGCGGTGTTGTTTTGCGTCCTGAGTTCTCGGAGGAAAATGAGCTGCCGACGATTCCGGGGGCGCGGTTCGCGGAAATCGCTGCTCTCGGCATGAACACCGCCATAATCGAAACAACGGTAACAAAAGACGGGCGGCAGGTTCTCATTTATGATACCGACATTAACCGCCGCGCCGAAAATGAAAGCGACCCGCTCTCTGCTGCCCTTGACGCGGCGCAAAGCTGTGGGCTGAGCGTGTTTTTGGTGTTAGATTTATCGGCATTCTCCCGGGATTTGAACACGCTGATTGCACAGGTTCACAAATTCGTGAGGCTTTATCGCGCAGACGGAATAATCCTTGACGGCTTCGGGAACACCCGCTGTGAAGAGAGTTTCACGCGCTATATGGCGCAGGGTTCGGGGATTGGCTACGAAAATTGGCTCTATGAAGAGGCGCAGTTGTTGTTCACGGCGGCGGCGAACACAATCAAAATCACCGACAATGCTGTACCCGTCGGGATTATGCTTCGCGATGTGTGGGCGAATTTCACCCGCGACAGCCGCGGCTCAGGGACTTCTGCTGCACATGAGTCTTACTTCGACTCATTCGCAGACACACTCTCCTTCATTGAAAGCGGACACGTTGACTTCGCTGTCGCACATACTCCCGACGCGCTGACTAACGCAAGCGTTCCCGTGCCTTTCGAGGCGATTGCCGCTTACTGGAATCGTGCTTGCACTGAATCCGATATTGCGCTGTACATAATGCACCACAATCAGCGAATGGGGGAAAACAGCGCGGGCTGGCTCGGAGAAGACCAACTTCTGCGTCAGATTTCCTACGCTCGTACCTTGTCTGCTTACGGGGGGAGCGTGTTTAACTCCCCTGAAGCACTGCGTGCAAACCGCCTCAAAAGCACCGATACTTTGCGGGCGTTTTTCGCCGCCGAAATAGACGAGGAAACCCTCTTTGAAGATATGCGATTGGAGCTTCCACGCTCGCTGTCATTCACCACCCAAGACGCTATGGCGATTTTCCAAGGAACCCACGACAACAACTTCCCTGTGTATATCAACGACACGGAAATAGTCCTCAATGAGGCGGGGAGTTTCTATATCGAAATGCCTCTCGAGATTGGCACAAATCGTTTCGCCCTTCTGCATAAGGGGCAGGCTGCGCAGTATACCATAGAGCGGCGAATTATCGCCCTGCACTCCATTGACGCAAGCCTTGAAGCCCGCACAGGCACAAAGCTCGAGGTTGAAGGCGGAACTGAAATCGCCGTTACCGCAGTCGCTTATCGCGGCGCGAATGTGTCTGCGAACATCAACGGAAGGACAGTAACACTCACACAGCAGAACGTGCCTCTTGATGACCCTGTACTGAACGTGTCATACGCGCTGTTTTCGGGAACTTTCACCGCCCCCGAAGGGATTATAAGCCGTGAGCAAGACTTGGGGCAAATCCGCGTGAGTGCGTCATATCGCGGGTTCACGAACAGTATTCTTGGGACGAACATTCGCGTAATCGCGCTTCCTGAGCCACCTCCGCCGCCCCCTGAGCCGCCGCCGCCCTCGGAAGTTACCTGGTATGCGCCTGATGCCGACAGTGCGGGTTCGCAAGAAGTCGTCGGGCGGATTCCCCCTGTCCGCACGAGCAGTGAGTCAGCGCGTATAGTGCGGATTTTGCGGGATAATACTCATGTTTTCGCGGCGAACACCACAGGAATAACCCGGGACCCGACCCTGTCATATCTGCCTGCAGGAACGCGGGAATATTTCCGCTCTCAAGTGGGGGAGTTCTACACGACAACGAGTGGGCGGCGGGTTCGCGCTGCGGACGCGGCACTCGAGAATGGTACGGGATTCGGGGAGAATGCCCTTGTGGCACTTGCTGCGGGAAGTTCCGGGCGAAATGCGTTTCTGCGCTTCTCACTCGATACGCGAACGGCGTTTAACATCGGCACAAGCTGGATTGACTTCCATACGGCTTGGGGCGGAGATTACAACCTCCGTGAGTTCGCGCCGACCCATGTGTATATTGACTTTGATAACGTAACCTCTGTCACACAGCTTCCGTCCTTTGAGCATAACCCGGTGTTTTCGGGCGGGAAATGGGAGACAATTACAGTAAGCGGTGTTACTAAGTTTCGCTTGATTTTACAGCTACGCACACGGGGAGTTTACGCAGGGCATTACGCGACGTATAACGCTTCAGGGGAACTGTTCATAACTTTTCGCAACTTGGGCAACAGCCTTTCGGGTTTGAACATAGTCATTGACCCCGGACACGGCACGACTGAAAGCGGCGGGTTTGACCCCGGGGCAGTCGGGCATATTCGGGAGGCAGACGCGAATCTGGCGACAGCGCGATTGCTTCGGGACGAGCTTCGCATACGCGGCGCGAACGCTACTGTTCTGCCCACCCATGAGCAATTCATCGCGCCCTTAGACCGCCCCGATGTTGCGCGAAGCCGGCACAGCGCGGATATGTTTATTTCCCTGCACTGTAACGCCGTTCGCGGAAACGCACAAGCGGCAGGGCAAGAAGTCTGGTACTTCAACAGCTTTTCCCAGCCTTTGGCAGCGAGCCTTTCGGCGAGCATGGCGGCGTATTTCCGAGCCGAAGTCTACCCCGACCGCGTCGAACGCAATCGCGGGGCGAAATACGCGCCGTTTTTGGTAACGCTCCCGCAAGACTTTCCGTCGGTATTAGTCGAAATGGGGTTTGTGACTAACATGGAAGACGCAATGGCACTCGCGAATGAACAGCATCAAAGAGGGATTGCCAAGGCAATCGCAGACGGTGTGCAAAATTATCTTAAATAAAGAAGTAATTTACCATAATAAAAGTATTGACAAAGGTAAATTCATGTGGTATAATGTAGTGTAAGGATTAGCCGAAAAGGCTTTTCGATAAATTTAACAAAATACAAAGGAGAACAAATTACAATGAAAACACGTATCTCTACAAAAAGGCTCATTTCTCTGTTCATCGCGCTTACAATGATTGTAAGTATGATTCCCATGGTTACGCTGAGCGTAGCTGCCTACGAAATCCCGTATGAAGTCAAGATTGCTGTGCGCAGCACTGACCCTGACCAGTTTTGGCTCAGCGACGCCATCTCCGTAACAGGCACAGGTACTTACAAAGGCACTGTTCACGTAAACGGTGAAACCGACAGCCTTGTTGCAGTTGCGATTTCCACGACTATGCCCGACGGTGGCAGCCCTTTCAATGACAAAGAGGTTGAATGGCTCATGTGTGTAAGATGTAAAGGGCTTCCGACAAGTCGCTCTTGCCCAAAATGTGACTACGCCGAAGGCCTCGGTGACCCTCGTGTTCACCCGGATTGGGACGAATATGTTACCAGAATTGAGAAAATCACCGTCAACAACAGTGTTGTTCTTCAATCCGGTTTCCTTGACCGTTTCAAAAGACAAGACGAACCTGTTGCTTACATCGGCTTGGTTCACATGGAACTGTGGAACGGCTGGTGGCTTCCGCACAACAAAATTTCTCCTGTTGACACTTTCATAGGTGTTTGGGGCGAAGAAGTATGCTTCCGTCTCGAATCAGGTGCGGCGATTGAAACTTTCGAAATTGAGTTCACCGTGTTTGACCCTTCTGAAGTTCCTCAAAAAGCTGCGGCTACCCCCGAACAAGGCGTGAACCTCTACCTTGCGGCAGAAGCGGGTGACGGCACATCTATGGGGCCGTTCTCTACCGGCACTGCGACTAATGTTACCGGAAACGGCACGTTCAGCGCGGAAATTAGTTTCCCGGCAGGAACGAAAAACGTCAGCAGGCTCGCGATTTTATCAGAAGGCGGGGACTTCTGCCCCGTAATTCCTCTTCACGGCAAAGCTACACCCGCCCCTGAAGCGTGGAGAAGCAATGCACACTTGATTATCGAGTCAATCGAGATTGGCGGAACTTCAATCGGCTCCCCTGCGACAACCCGTTGGAACACCCGCGTTGACGACACTTCTGCTGATTTGAACAGCCACTTCATCGCTCAACCGAGTACAGACGGCTCTTTCAACGCAATGGCTAACTATGTTGACATTCCTTTGTGGAACGGCTTGTACGAACCTTCAAGAATTTTGAGGGAAGGCGTTATTATGCAAGCTCCTTTCAAAATGGGCGATTCTGACGTAGTAGGCTTCTCCCTTTTAACTTTGGCAGATATAACTTCTCTCAAAGTAAACTTCCGCATTGAGGGCATTGCAGGCACTACTGAACCCGACCCTGTTTGCACCGGCAACGCGGCGACTTGCAAAGTTCCGAATTGCACGGCTTGTGCTACTACCCCTCCTCCTGTTTGCACAGGAAACAAAGACACTTGCACAGTTACTGGCTGCACAGCTTGTGACCCCGGCAATCCTCAATCCACACCTGCGTTCTGGCGTTCAAGCGGATTGGTAACAGCGGCTTCACGGGCGCGTTGGGCGGCGGATAATACTGCAAAAGCGGACATTAACGACGCTTTGCAAATCTTGCGTTCGATTATCGGGCTTCAGAACGAAATCGCCGATTCGCCTTTAGCGCAAGCGGCGTCGAACATCAAGTCTACAAGCGGAATGCCTGACATCAGCGACGGGCTTCAAGTTCTTCGTTCGATTATCGGGCTTGACAACGATATTAAAGTTCCCGGCGCATAAGCAAAAGAAGAGTAATACGAACACCCCCCGAGAGGTTCGGGGGGTGTTATGTGAAGCGGAGGAATAACAATATGGGGAAAATCATCACGATTGCAAATCAAAAGGGCGGTGTAGCCAAAACGACGACTGCCATTAACCTTTCGGCGGCTCTCGGGCAGCTCGGCAAGCGCGTGCTTCTCGCGGACTTAGACCCGCAGGGCAACGCTTCGTCGGGATACGGAATCCGCGCTGTTGACAAGAAAAAGCTTGAACTCACCTCTTATGATGTGATTATGGGGCTTGCGCGCCCTCATGAAGCGATTATCAAGACGGGCTTCTCGAATGTGTGGCTCTTGCCGGCTACTCAGGAACTCGCGGAGGCAGAAATAAGATTACTTAAATTCGAGCAGAAGACTTTGCAACTGCGAAAAGCACTCTTGCAAATCAAAGATGAGTATGACGTGATTATCGTCGATACTCTGCCTTCTCTCGGGGTGCTTGCGCTGAACACGCTTTCGGCTTGCGATTCGATTATTGTTCCTATGCAGTGTGAGCCTTACAGCCTTGAGGGAGTCAGTGAGCTTTTCGCGACAATCAAGCGCATTAAAAAGAACGTGAACAAGTCTTTGCAAATCATGGGGATTGTCTTTACCATGGTTGATACGCGGCTTACGGTCAATCGCGATGTTATGAGGAAAATCAAGCGTGAGTTCCCTGCTGATGCCCTGTTCTCGACTGAGATTCCACGCAACGTCAAAATCGCGGAAGCTCCGAGCCACGGCACGCCGATTGCTTATTACGCCCCCGATTCTAAAGGAGCAGAGGCTTACGCGCGCCTTGCGAAAGAAGTGCTGAAGCGAATCTGATTTCGCCGCTCCACAACTGTCAACTGTCAATTGTCAATTGTCAATTGTCAACTGTCTTCCCATCTGACAGGCGAACGACACGAGTCGCGGTTTGGGCTGCGTTCTCGTCGTGGGTAATCAGCACGATTGTTCTGCCCTGCTTATTGAGGGCAAGGAGCGTGTTCATGACTTTTGCGCCA
>Ga0123356_10004891_pt1 | contig 13763 bp, 13 predicted proteins | sample TergutEmb28metaG_2_FD_92546 | JGI IMG/M metagenome (GOLD analysis project Ga0123356, IMG submission 92546) | Embiratermes neotenicus P3 segment gut microbial communities from Petit-Saut dam, French Guiana - Emb289 P3 | ecosystem: Host-associated > Arthropoda: Insects > Digestive system > Gut ...
CGGTCCCGCCATGCGCCAGCGCGACCCGCAGGAGCTCGAGGCGGCCATCGAGCGCATCCCGCTGCCGGCGCGCCGCATCGCGTGGCGCAAAGCGATGTTCAACCAGTTCAGCACCGAGGAGCTCGAGGAATCGCGGCGCCGGGTCGCCTACGCGCTAGGCCTGCTCGAGGAGCATCTCGCCCAGCACACCTGGATTGCAGGCGAGGGTTACTCGCTCGGGGATATCAACGGCTTCAATCTCGGCTATGCGTTGCCGTTGTCGCAACCCGAGCGCTGCAACGATCAGAAGACCCCGCACATCATGGAGTGGCTGCGACGGATCTACGAGCGTCCGGCAACCAGGGACGCCTGGTCCAAGGGCCGCACCCAGATGGCCTCGCGTGTCAAGATCCTCGAGCGGAGCTGAAGCGCCATGCTGGAGCTGTATCACTGGGAGCCCAACACCTATTTCCTGATGCCGCTGATCGCCCTCAAGGAAAAGCAGCTTGCCTTCACCAGCCGCTGGTTCGATGCAAGCGCTGGGGAGCAATTCGCTGCCGCCTTCCCGCGCAGCACCGAGTCCGTGGTCCAGCTGGAAAGGGAAGGGCCGGTGCTGCTGCACGATGGGGCGATCATCAGCGGCTCTTTCTTCATGCTCGAGTACATCGCGGAACGCTTCCCGGGCGGCACCGAGCTGTATCCCGGCGATGCATTCGAGCGCTACCGCGCTCGCGCGTGGGGCCAGGTTCTGACCGGCCTTGGCGCGGAGGTGAGCTTGCTCGGCTGTGTGCGTTATCTGGCCCCCGTGCTGCGCAGGCAGGACGCCGCGCAGCTCAAGGCGCGCACCGAGCGCATCGAGCCCATAGAGCGACGACAAGCCTGGAGCGCAGTGAGCGAGGACAGATACCCCGAGGAAGCGCTCGCCGCCTCGCGCGAGCGCTTGCGGTTTGCGCTTGCGCATGTGGAGCGAGGCCTCACCGAGTCGCCCTGGCTGGCAGGCGTGAGCTACAGTGTCGCTGACATCGATGCCTTCGGGCTGCTCGTCTCGCTTCCCGCGCTCACCCCGGAGCTCGTCAACGGCAAGGACACACCCCGGATCATCGATTTCCTTGCCTGCATGCGCGCGCGGGCGGCCGTGCGGGAGGCACTCGCCATGAGCCGGTCCGGCAAGCCCGGGGAGGCGTTTGTCCCAGGTGCGGAGCCCTCCCGCTGGGGCTGACCGGGGACTGCAGACATTTAGAGCCCCTCGCGGTGGGCTCCCGCACGCGGTCGCCGCGCTGCGCTCGCCTTGCAGGCACGATTTCAGCGTTCGCTGCGGGTCTGGGAGGTCGGGGAAGCGAACACCTGGGTCCAGTACACGCCGCCCTCGGTGTCAAGGTTCACGGAGAATGCCACGCCCATCTGCCGGTACCCGGCCCTCATCATGTTCTCGCAGTGATGCGGGCTCATGAGCCAGCTGGCCACAACCTCATCCGCCGTCGTGTCGCCGCTCGCCACGTTCTCACCGACCTGCCGCCAGGCGTAGCCGACCTGGGTGACTCGATCGGCGGGCGTGCTGCCATCGCTGCCTGAGTGATCCAGGTAGCCATGCTTGGCCATGTCCTGCGAATGCTGAATCGCGGCGTGCTCGAGCAGTGGGTCGAACGTTAGCGCAGGGGCCGCAGGGAACCAGGTCGCGCCGCAGGTGCGCGCTTGCGAGCGTGCCAGGTTTGTGAGCTCGAGCACCCGGCGGCCGATGGCCGCGGCCGCGCGCGGGTCGGGTGGGGTGAAGGGCTCGGCCAGGGCGACCCATAGATCCTGGCCGCGCTGGTAAGCGCCGAGCTCGCGCAGCCGGGCAGCACCGAGCTGGGCACATAGCCGTCCCGCCATCTCCTCGATGCTGCGGTCATCGGTAACGCCCGAGAGCTGTACGGAGACCGTGCTGGAAGCATGATAGCCCGCCAGCCTCTCGGCCCCGCTGAGCGCGGTGCCCCGTGATAGCAGACGGGCGACCTCACCCAGACGGGGGTTCTCGCGCAGCGCTGTCCTGACACCACAGTCCTGGGCACGGGCCTTGTTGATGGCAGCCGCCACATCGGCCAGTGAAGGCGTGGGGACCAACGCGACCAGGAGCAGCGCGAAGCTCAGGAAGCCCGGGGAGACCCGTAGCCGCACAGTCCGTTCGATCACTGTTCCTCCCCTCCCATGGATATCGATTCGCGTCTGAGGCGAGCCCGAGCGGCCAGGGGGCCGTGGCGAGGCGGCAATCGCTTCGAGCTGCTCGATGAAGGCGAGCGGTTCTTTGGCCGCATGCTCGAGAGTATCGCAGCTGCACGGCAGTACGTCCTGCTGGAGATGTACCTCGTGCGCTCCGGCGTCGTCTCGGCTCGCTTCGTCGCAGTATTGGCGCAAGCGGCGCGCGCAGGCCGACGTGTGTGCGTGGTGCTCGACGCGTTCGGCTCGCTGGGACTTTCGCAAGAGGAGCGGCGGCAGCTGACCGACTCTGGCGTCGAGCTACGCCTCTTCAATCCGCTGCGCTGGCAGAACAGGCTGCGCAATCTTCTGCGTGACCACCGCAAGCTGCTGCTGGTCGATGGGCAGATAGCGTTCATCGGCGGGGCCGGGCTCACTGACCAGTTCGCCCTTGATCGAGGCAATGGCTCGCCCTGGCGGGATCTCATGGTCGAGATGACGGGCCCGATCGTGGGCGACTGGCAGCGTGCCTTTGCACGGACCTGGCGGGAATGTGGCGGCGAGATAGGCTCACTCGAGGCGCCGTTGCCAAGTCAGCCAGTCCAGGGCGCCCGCGGCCGCATGGTGCTCAGCGAGGCGCAGCCCCGCTCGGCGCTCGCCTGCGCCGTGTTGCAGCGGATCGCCCATGCGCGCAAGCGCGCCTGGATCATGAGCGCGTACTTCGTACCGTCGGGGCGCCTGCGCAAGGCGCTGCGCAGGGCAGCCCGCCGTGGCGTGGATGTCCGGCTGCTCGTGCCTGGCCCGAAGACCGATCACCCGTGGGTCAGGCACGCTGCGCGCCGCTTCTATGGCAAGCTGCTGCGCAGTGGGGTGAAGATATTCGAGTACCAGCCGCGGATGCTGCACGGCAAGATGATCGTCTGCGACGGCTGGGTCTCGATTGGCTCTGCCAACCTTGATCGCTGGAGCTTCCGCTGGAACCTCGAGGCCAACCAGGAGATCGCGGATGAGACCTTCGCGAGTACCGCTGCCGGCGTGTTCGCCGCTGACTGCGAGGTATCAGAGCCCCTGAGCCGGCTGCACTGGCCGCAGCGGGCGCTGCTTGATCGCCTGCGCGAGCGTATCGCCGGCACGGCGCACGTGTGGCTGGACGGCTTGCGCAGACCCCGCTAGCGCTGCCCGTCCTGTGCCGATGTTGAGAAAGCGAGCGGGACCTCACTCCCATGCTTTCCAGGGAGGGTTCCCCATCTCCCACAGATGCTCAAGTTGAGTCTTGTCGCGCAGTGTGTCCATCGGCTGCCAGAATCCTCGATGCGAATAGGCTTCCAGCTGTCCGTCGGCAGCCAGTCGCGCTAGAGGGCCGGTCTCCCACACGGAGGCGTCGCCGTCGATGTACTTCAGACAATCAGGATGGAGCACAAAGAATCCGCCATTTATCCATGCGCCATCTCCTTGTGGCTTTTCTACAAACTCACATACGGTGTGGCCCTCCAGGGAGAGCGCGCCGTAGCGACCCGGCGGCTGCACCGCGGTGACTGATGCGAGCTTGCCATGCGCCCGATGAAATCGGACCAGCTCATCGATGTCGACATCGGCCAGGCCATCGCCGTAGGTGAAGCAGAAGCACTCCTCACTCTTGATATGGCTGGCGACCCTTTTCAGCCTGCCTCCAGTCATCGTCTGTTCGCCGGTATCCACCAGTGTCACCCGCCAAGGCTCAACCTTGCGCTGGTGGACATGCATGTGGTTCTCTTCCATATCGAAAGTGACGTCCGACATGTGGAGGAAATAGTTAGCAAAATATTCCTTGATCACATAACCTTTATAACCACAGCAAACAACAAAATCGTATATTCCGTGAGAAGAATAGATCTTCATTATGTGCCAGAGGATCGGCCTGCCGCCAATTTCCACCATGGGCTTCGGTTTGAGGTGCGTCTCCTCAGAGAGGCGAGTCCCCAATCCTCCTGCGAGAATAACAGCTTTCACGTTTCTCTCCTGCTACGCTTGCAGCAACATAGATGCGATCGTGTAGGCGCTCGCACTGGCTGCGAGGCGCCCGCTATTGATGTCCCGCCGTGACCTGTGGTGTTACGCATGTGTTTGCAGAAGACGCGGCAAATGTATGAAATGGCTAGTTTGGCTTGCATGCTGTGCACCCGGCGTCATGCTGCAGCTGCAGCATGGCTACCCTCGCTAAAACAATAGCAACCGACGTTCCGGTATCGGTGTCGAACATGCCAGGCGCAATGGCTGACTCTGGCAGCCGAAAGTTGTGTAGATAGTTCGGGTCGAGCGGTATTTCCTGTGACCCCCTTGCGGCGTTCACGTGACAATTGCGGTTTCAGCCGGCGGTCATCGCGGCAAGGTGTGGTGCGGCTGCACCAGGGGCAAGCTGGCGCACGGGTGACGCCTTGGTATCCCACGCGGGTAACGAGATGCTCTGATGTCCCCGCTCATCCGCAGGCGGCGGTCGCTTGATATCGCGACAGGAGCAGTGCGCTGATCTGGCAGGCGGCGCCGCTCCACCAGGTGTGAAATGGGGATGGGCGCGCGGGCAGAGTAGAGAGAGAGAGACTAGAGAGAGAGAGACTAGAGAGAGACCGGATACGTCAGAATCGGGTTTGCGCCTCGAGCCGTCATGGATGCCGCGCTTTCGATGATGCCCGAGCGCTCCCGCAGCAGCCTAAGGCCCTGTCTACGCGGATCACGCTGTGATCCGTGACGGGCCAGTGACACCGGTACGCGGTGCCCGAGGTTTGAGCCCGTGCGGGCTTGCAAGCCCTTGCCGACCTTCATGTCGAGCTCTTCGGCATGGCGCTGGCCATCATCGATTGCTGGCCGCCAGGCGCGCCACCTCGTGAGCGATGGCGAGCGAGGCGGTCAAGCCAGGCGATTCGATTCCGAAGAGATTGATGACCGAGTGGATACCGTGCACGGCCGGCCCGTCAATGCGGAAGTCGGCCGCCGGCGTGCCGGGCGCTGCGATCTTCGGACGGACCCCGGCATACCCTGGCACCAGCGCGCCGGCCTTGAGGCCCGGCCAGTACGCGCGGATGGCTTCGTAGAAATGCCCCGCCCGCCCGGCTTCGACTGAGTAGTCGTAGCCATCGACCCACTGCACGTCCGGCCCGAAGTGGGCGCGCCCTGCCAGATCAAGCGTGAGGTGCACACCGAGCCCGCCAGGCTCAGGGGTCGGATAAATGAGGCGTCGGAACGGTGAGCGGCCGGCGAGGGCGAAGTAGCTTCCCTTGGCGAAGTAAGGGACTGGAATATGCTCGTGAGGAAATCCCTCCATGAGGCGCGCAGTGTTGGCGGCATGGAGGCCCGTGCAGTTTATCATCATGGCTGCACGCAGACAGGGCTCCTGGTCATTGACGGCAAGATGGATCTCCTCTTGCTCGAGCACCATGCGCGTTGCTCGAGTGTGGCAGAGCAGCGTGGCGCCGTGTCCCTCAGCTTGTGCGAGCAGCGCCAGCATGTACGCGTGCGCGTCGATGATGCCCGTCGAGGATGAGGACAGCGCTGCCACGCAGGACAGTTCGGGCTCAAGGCTCTGCGCTTCGCTCTGGCTCACACGTGCCAGCTCGACCCCATTGGCTGCGGCCGTCGCACAGATCTGCTCGAGCTGTGGCAGCTGCGCATCCGAGGTGGCGACGATCAACTTCCCGCATCGCCGGTGCGGCACGCCGTAGCGCTCGCAGAAGTCATACAGCAACTCCCGGCCGCGCACGCATAGCCGCGCCTTGAGCGAGCCTTGCGGGTAGTACAGGCCTGCATGAATCACGCCGCTGTTGCGTGAGCTGGTCTCGGTTCCGAAGGTGTCTGCGGCTTCCAGGATCAGCGTCTCCCGTCCCTGGCTGGCCAGCTCGCGCGCCACGGCGAGCCCCACGACGCCCGCACCAAGCACCACGACATCGATCTTGTCCACGGCTTTAGATCGCTCACGCAATGTAGTCAACGAAGGGCCCGGCGGATCTGGCAATGGATCGCAGGCTCGACTCGCGCAGCTGCATGCTGTCCGTGGCTGGCATCCCCACGGTCTCGAAGATCGTGCGCAGCCGGTAGACCCAGTCGTGCCTCAGGGCGGCATGATGCACGTTGTTGCGGTAGATCCGCGCAAGCCTACGGGGCTCCCGATCAAGCTCGGCAAGTCGCATGTTGACGTCGGCGCAATCGAACGGCATGGGGATGACGGCATCAGGCCAGTCGAACTGACGCTGGAACTCCTTGGTTCGCGGTGCCTCCCCGAGCAGCACGGCACCGGCGGCTGCACCCTCGTAGAAGCGGCCCGAGATCTCCTCGCGATCACCAGTATACTCTGGCTGGTTGATGCGGCTGCGGTTCACGATGTAGTAACGACTGCGCTGCAGCAGAGCTGCCAGCAGCAGGCGGTGCTGATCGTGCTCCTCGACTTGGAAGGTGCGCTGCTTGTGGTGCTTGCCGGCGCCTCCAGCAATCGTGTCGTAGTAGTAGAAGATCTTGCGGGTGCGCGCCAGGGCCAATAGCGCCTCATGCGTGGTCTCCGATCGCCGCCCAATGTTGCAGACATCGATGCAGCGCTGCGTCTGCTGACTCGGTGCGAAGCGCAGCACGTCAACGGCGGTCGGCAAGTAGCTGCATGGCCGACCAACGATGCGGGCCACACCTTCCGCGCTGTGCAACGTGCCAGTGAAGATGTGGTCGAAGCGAGTGAGCAGCTCGAGCAGGTACTCGGGCAAGGTGTGCACCCAGACTTCGTTGATGAAGCAGGCAGCCTTGCGGCAGCGGGCGCGCCAGTCCGGGACGGTCTGCAGGGCATACAGCTCGTGCGGATGGTTGAAGATCGGCAGGAATAGCTCGTAGTCACGCTGTAGACGGATGGTGTCAGGCCGTGGGGCCAGACGCAGGGCCAGCCACCGCGAGCGGGTCGCGATGCGCGCGAGCTTGTAGCCGCGCCGTGCGCGCTCGAGGGCGGCCTCGCGCCTCACCTCTATGCGGTCCGCGCCTGTCACATCGCTTATGACATCCTCGAACTCATACACCATCGAATACGCGACGAGGCGCGCCAGGCGTCGCATCGAGAGCAACAGGACCTGGCCGCCGTCCCCGGGGATCAGCCTGACGGGATCGAATCTCATGAGCGCAGTAACCATCTAAGCACCTCACCGTGACGCCAGCGGCACAGCCTGGATCTGCTTGGCGTCATGTTGTAAGCCACGATTCGGCTTGCTGCACGTCTGTACGGAAGATCGCTGCGCTGCAAGACTCTTGCCGCCCCACCACCACCTGCATATGATCCCGCAGGCCATTCCCCTAACCACCCACCAGACAGCGGGTCAAACCAATGATGCGAGCGGTCAACTGCCGCTTCTGCGGCCAGCATCTAACCCATGTTTTCGTCGACTTGGGCATGTCGCCGTTGTGCCAGACGCACATAACGCACGAGCAGCTGAATGCCATGGAACCGTTCTATCCGCTGCGCGTGTATGTCTGTCGCGAGTGCTTGCTAGTGCAGCTCGAGGAGTTTGTCGCGCCGGCCGACCTCTTCAGCGAATACGCCTATTTCTCGTCCTACTCGGATAGCTGGGTCGAGCATGCGCGGCGTTACTGCGATCTCGTGTGCGAGCGCTTCAAGCTCGGCGGCGGCAGCAGCGTCATGGAGATCGCCAGCAACGACGGCTACCTGCTGCAGCATTTCGTGGCGCGCGGTATTCCGGCGCTGGGCATCGAGCCTGCCGCAAACGTGGCCGAGGCGGCGCGCGCCAAGGGTGTGCGCACCGTGACCCGCTTCTTCGGGCGCCAGTCGGCCGAGGAGATCAGGGACGAGCACGGCGCGCCGGACCTGCTCGTCGGCAACAACGTGCTGGCGCACGTGTCGGATATCAATGACTTCGTTGCCGGTCTGCGCGTCCTGCTGAAGAAGGACGGGGTCATCACGATGGAGTTCCCGCACCTGATGCAGCTGATCGAGCTGAATCAGTTCGACACCATCTACCACGAGCACTTCAGCTACTTCTCCTTCAGCACGGCCGTGAAGGTCTTCGCCGCGCATGGCCTGGCTATCTTCGACGTCGAGCGGCTGCCGACGCACGGCGGCTCGCTGCGCATCTACGCGCGGCACGTCGAGGATTCCGCCAAGCCGATCGGCGTGCGGGTACTCGAGCTCCTCGAGCTCGAAGCCTGCAAAGGATACACCCGGATCGATGCGTACCTGTCGTTCGAGGACCAGGTACGGCGCACCAAGCGCTCGCTGCTCGAGTTGCTCATTGCCGCCAAGGGGCAGGGTCGGAGGATCGTCGGCTACGGTGCACCCGGCAAGGGCAATACTCTGCTCAACTATTGTGGCATCCGCAGCGATTTCCTCGATTTCACGGTCGACCGTAATCCTTACAAGCAGGGCAAGCTCACTCCTGGGACTCACATTCCGATCCTGGCGCCGGAGCGGCTGTTCGAGGCTCGTCCGGACTACGTGTTGATCCTGCCCTGGAATATCAAGGAGGAGATCATGCAGCTTCTCGAGCGTATTCGCAGCTGGGGCGGCAAGTTTGTAGTGCCGATTCCAACAACGCAAGTGCTCGAATGAAGCGGCTCCTTCCGTTCAGAGCCATGTGTGTTCGAGCGGCTTGCGTGCTGACGCCGTCTCGTGACCGATTGGTAATGTTGCCTCACTACCCTGCGAGAACGCTATATTTGTTGTGATCACTGAAGCTTGAGCATTCAACAGTTCTCTTCTCGTTCGATCATGAGATAGCATTTGCGGGCCGTCAGACCGATTGCGGCGGCAGCTGTTGCAGAGGCCAGGAGGGTTATCTTCATGAGAGTCTTTGTGACTGGGGTCAACGGCTACATCGGCGCGGTGCTGGCCCCTTACCTGCTTGAGCATGGTCTAGAGGTCATCGGTATGGACACCGGCTACTACCGCGACGGATGGTTATTCAGCGACGACGCCCGGATGCGCGTGCAGCCCTACACGCTCAACAAGGATCTGCGCGATATCACGAGCGCCGATCTTCTTGGCTGCGATGCGGTGGCACACCTGGCCGAGCTGTCCAATGATCCGCTGGGTGAGAACAACCCGCGCGTGACCTACCAGATCAATCACCTGGGGTCGGTGAGCCTTGCGCGCAACGCACGCGAGGCGGGAGTCCGCCGCTTTGTCTATACCTCATCCTGCAGCGTTTATGGTGCCGGTGCAGGCGAGTTTCTCGATGAGGCGGCCGCGCCCAATCCGCAGACTGCGTATGCGCAATGCAAGGTGCTGGTCGAGCGCGATATCGGGCAGATGGCCGGCCCGGACTTCTGTCCAGTGTTCCTGCGCAACGCGACCGCCTATGGCCCCTCGCCCCGCATGCGCTTCGACATCGTCCTGAACGATCTGTCGGCCATGGCACATACGAGCGGCCGCATCGCGATGACGAGCGACGGCACTGCCTGGCGTCCGGTCGTGCATATCGAGGACATCTGCAACGCTATCTATTGCGCGCTGATCGCTCCCGAACCGGCCGTGCGCGGCAAGGTGTTCAATGTCGGACACAGCGAGGAGAACTATCGCGTCCGCGAGCTCGCGCAGGTCGTCGCTGCGGAGTTCCCAGGGTGCGAGATGACTGTCGGGACAGGTGGCGGCGACAGTCGCAGCTACCGCGTGAACTTCGACCGGATTCACCGGGAGCTGCCGGGCTTCGGGTGTCGCTACACAGTGCGGGAGGGCGCGCGACAGCTGCGGGAAGTGTTCGAGCGGATCCGGATGTCTGCGGAGACGTACAAGTTCCGCGCCTTCACCCGCCTCAAGCAACTGCGATATCTGCAGGAGACGGGTCAGATCGACGACGATTTTCGCTGGAGCCGGCCGCTGGCGTGGGCGGTGCCTTGCAGGGGCATGAACGTTGGTGGCAGCAGGGAGGCGGTCGCGGGGTCGGCTGCCAGCAGCTCATGACCGGCGCGCGCAGGCTGTCGCAAGTCTGCACACTGGGTCGGCGGCTGTGAAATGAGCTCAATCGGTCATGAGTTGCACGAGCTCGCTGCGCGCCTGTATCCGATCTGTCGCAGCATCACCGGCGCCGGTGTGAGGGAAACCTTGCGCTTGGTGGGCGAGCGCATCCCGCTCACGATGCACGAGGTTGCCAGCGGAACCCGCGTGTTCGACTGGGAGGTGCCGCTCGAATGGAACATCGAGGATGCGTTCTTGCTGGACCCCGAAGGCAAACGCATCGGCCACTTCCAGGCGCACAACCTGCACATCGTCAGCTACTCGGAGCCCGTAAGCGCATCGTTGTCGCTGCAAGAGCTGGCTCCGCACCTGCATGCTTTGCCCGAGCATCCGGACCGGATCCCCTACCGTACGAGCTACTACCACCGCAGCTGGGGTTTCTGCTTGCGCCACGCCGAGCGTGAGCAGCTGCGCCCCGGAACCTACCAGGTAGAGATCAAGAGCTCGCTTGCGTCGGGGTCCCTGACTTACGCCGAGGCCTTGATCCCGGGGACCAGGCGCGAAGAGGTCCTGTTCTTCACGCACGTTTGCCATCCGTCCCTTGCCAATGACAATACTAGCGGTATTGCTGTCGCCACGGCTCTGGCGCAATGGATTGCGACGGAGCGACGTCGCTACACCTACCGCTTCGTCTTCGCGCCCACCACCATCGGCTCGCTGTGCTGGCTGATGCGCAACGAAGCCCAGCTGAGCCGGATACGCCACGGGCTGGTGCTCGCACTGCTGGGGGACTCAGCTCCCCTGACTTACAAGCTAACGAGGCGCGAGACCACCGAGATCGATGCTGCGGCCAGCTATGTGCTCCCGAGCCTTGATGCCCACTCCCGCATCCTCCAATTCTCTCCCTATGGTTACGATGAGCGGCAGATGTGCTCGCCGGGGTTCAATCTGCCCATCGGTCGCCTGACGCGCTCCGTCAACAGCGGCTACAGCGAGTATCACACCTCAGCGGATGATCTGACGCTCATCCGGCCTGAGAACCTGCAGCAAAGCTACGAAGCCTGCCAGCGCATCGTGACAGTGCTCGAGGGCAATGGACAGTACGTCAACCTGAGCCCGAAAGGTGAGCCCCTGCTCAGCAAGCGGGGCCTCTATGGGCTGCTGGGTGGGCGCTCCCCTGCGGACCGCGAGCACGCGCTACTGTGGGTGCTGAATCAATCGGACGGGTCGCACAGCCTGCTGGACATTGCGCGCCGCTCCAGGATCGACTTCTCTGTGCTTCGTGAGGCCGCGGGGGCGCTGGAGGCTGCCGGGCTTCTCAAGCCGGCACAGGTCCAAGCAGCACTGCAAGCACGGCGTACTCGCGGGGAGGGCGCAGGCCGGCGTCGTGGCCTCAGTCCCTGAACGACCCGGCTCGTTCACATCAGGGATAACGAGCGGTAGCTCGAGGTCAGCCGTGGCAGCGCTAAGCCCGAAGACGTTCGAGGCGATCGGTGCACACCACTCGCCCGCCCACTGCGGCGGCTGCCAGCCTGGGTTTTGCCGGCACGGGGCGCGGGGACGTATGCGTGGAGGGCGGCATTGGCGCCAATCGGTTCGTGTGCGTCTCGTGCGCAAGCTGGCACAGCCCAGGGTCGCTACGGCAATCCCAGAGAGATGTCAAGAGCCAGATGACTACCCAGCGCCTTCCGGACCAGCACATCCGGATTCCCGTCGTGGAAGGCGCTCCGCACCGCGGTTGCCAAGCACTCGCGTACATTCGCCGCGTGAAGTAGATTGTAGGGTGCGTGCAACGGGGTGGTCGGGCAATCTTCAATAAATGCATCGAACGCTGAAGCGTCGGAGCCTTGGCTCGGAACCGCTGCGCGGCCCGCAGCGAGGGCTGCCTTGAGACCGGTGGGTTGGCTCGAGGGGCGGTTTCCGTCCATTGAGCAACGCGGCTGGACGCGACACAGCCACGCGGGGTACAAGTACCTCCTCTATATTCCCCCGGGGCTAAGGCCAGATAGCCGTGTCCCCCTGCTCGTGATGCTGCACGGATGCGGTCAGGATGCCCGCGGCTTCGCCGAGGGCAGCCGCATGAACGAGCTGGCGGACGCCTATCGATTCATGGTGCTGTACCCGGAGCAATCTCGGACGGTCAATCCATTCGGCTGCTGGCGTTGGTTCGATCGTGAAACCCTGAATGGCACTGGCGAGGCGCTGCTGCTTGCGCGCTTGGCTAGCAGCATCTCGACCCGCTATCCTGTTGATCCTGCGCGTATCTACCTCGTCGGACTTTCGGCCGGCGGGGCGATGGCCAGTATCCTCGCCATGCGCTACGGGGCGAGGTTCGCCGCCTGTGCCATCGTGTCTGGATTGATGTACAAGGCCGCCGATACCGTGGAGAGAGCCTTCAGGGCGATGCGTGGCGAATCGCTCATGCTGCCGCACGATGGAGCCGCCGATGTGCTGAACGGAAAATCGGCGGACGTGAGATTTGTCCCGGCACTCGTGATACACGGAGACCGCGACTCCTCAGTACATCCGCGAAACGCCCAACAGATCGTGGAGCAGTTTCGAAGATTTGCCGAGCTGACAAGAGGACCTCTCATCGAGACGGAAGAACTGCGCATAGTCAGTCTCGGCCGCCCGTATCGCCAGCGGGACTACCTTCAAGAAGACAGGACGCTTCTGCGCGCGATCACCATCGAGGGCTTGGGTCACGCCTGGAGCGGCGGCGATGATCGTTATCGATTCAACGACGCTACAGGACCCGATGCCAGCCGGCTGATCTGGGAATTTGTGTCCGCGTTTCGCCGCGAAATCGACGGCCGTACGGCCGTAGCGATCTCGGCGGCTGGCAAGACGACCCTGTCCGAGCAGGCGTTATAGACAGAATCCCGAATGCCGAGCCGAGCAATCGATCGGCTGAGGCTACTCACTCAGGCAGTGATTCCGAGCGCGCCCGTTGCTTCCTGCGGCGACGAACCTTGGCGCCGCTTGCCTCCGTCGCATGAGGATCGACGGATGCAGACTGGCTAGTGGTCTCGCCGCCAAACTGAGTCAGTTCCTGCTGTGCCTCGGAAGCAAGAGTGGCCAGCTCGCGAGCGCGTGCGGAAATCCTCTTTCCTAGTTCGGTGCCGAGATCAGCTTGCTTGCTCAGGAACTCTGAAGGGTTCCTGGAGGAAAGCGCGGCCTGTACTTGCGCAAGGCCGCTCTGCAGATAATCACCGGCGACCGCGGACTGGAGCTTCGTGAAGCGCTCAAGCGCTTTCAGTGCCTCCCGCTGCGCTCTCTGCACGGGCACGAAAGTCTCGCGCAAAGCCTCTGTCCAAACGTTGGGGTCGAAAGCACGTTCCGTCATGGTCACTCCTCGGGTCGAAATGCTTCTAAACACTACCTTGCACGTGGTGTGCTGACGGCTGTGCTTCTAGGTTGTGAGCAAGCCACCGCCGTCTGGGCTCGATCACGCATCTCGCGGCGTCGTCGATAGCACAAGCCTACAGTCTATTGCAGTACGAACAGCGGCTGCGCGAATTCGACCGGTTGCCCGCTTCTGGCCATGACCCATGTCACACGGCCGGACCGATCGGATTCTACTTCATGCATAAGCTTCATGGCCTCGATGACGCACAGAACCTGACCGCGTGTGATTGCATCGCCCACTCGCACGAATGGCGTGGCCCCGGGTGCGCGCGATGCATAGAACGTTCCGACGATC
>Ga0123356_10004892_pt1 | contig 13760 bp, 10 predicted proteins | sample TergutEmb28metaG_2_FD_92546 | JGI IMG/M metagenome (GOLD analysis project Ga0123356, IMG submission 92546) | Embiratermes neotenicus P3 segment gut microbial communities from Petit-Saut dam, French Guiana - Emb289 P3 | ecosystem: Host-associated > Arthropoda: Insects > Digestive system > Gut ...
TCCCTTGTGTTCGGTGCGAGACTCAAGAAGCAACCATCCGGCATCCGTCCGGTGACGAAGCTGCATGGATGTACGTAGCCTGCGCCCTGCACGAGGCCGCTACGCGTGCGGGCCGTGTCTAGCGTCCGTCCGTGCGGTTTGCGGGGTCGCGTTGGCGGCTTGCGGCCACAGCGCTCCACAAATGAAAACGCCCGCGTAAGCGGGCGTTGTCGTATATCGCCAAAAGCGTTGGTCAGCTGCGTTTGCGGCGCCCCGCGAGCCCAAGACCGGCAAGGCCGAGGCCGAAGAGAGCAAGACTCATCGGTTCGGGTGTCGCCACGGTCGGGGTACTCAGGGTGAAAGTGTTGGTAGCTGATCCCAGAAGAGTGGCGCTGAGGCTTCCGGCCGCGAGGACTACTCGAGCACTCGTGTCACCAGTGAGCGTGAACGTGTGTAGGAACGGATTCGCAACCGAGGTGGGCCCGCTGGCTGTCTGCACCGGGGTGATGTTACCGGTGATCGTGGCGGTGCTGGTGGGGGATCCAGAACCAGAGTGTGGCACGACATGGACAGCGTATTCACTAAGGGTGGTGCCCGCCGCCGCGGGTCCAGGGTCTACCGTGACGGTAAAATCAAAACCCTGTTGTTGCTCATTACTTCCGAAACCGGGGCCCCTGACGAAAGCTACCGTTTCAGTCGACGCAGAGGAACTAAAAACCACGTCGTTCCTGGTTTGCGTGTTATTCCCAGGAACAAAAGTAAAATTGCTGAGAGTCGTGTCGCCAAGCGTGCAACTAAAGCCAGCAGCCGTGATGGTATTTATTGCCCCGTTGACACAAGGCGCCGCAATCGCCTGACCGCCTGCCATGCAAGCCGCGACTGCGGCAGCGAGAATTAGTGGCTTGTTCGTCATGACGGTTCCCTCCACAAGCGCCGCCGCGCGTTCAACGCTCGACTGTCGGCGCGGTTGCCGGTGCTGAACAACGCCTGAATCATACGCCCCAATACATGGCATGTCTGCAAGCGACCGCATCGGCTAGCCCAGCACAGCCCCAGCCCTGGTCGGGCTCGACACAGGCTTGGCGGCTCCGTTTCCGTTGTGTTTGTTCGGTTTAGTTTCCGCCAGAGCGTTCCACAGTGCTTTCCCACGGTGCTGCCCACCTGAAACGCCAGCGTGGCAAGCGCTCATGTCAAAGGTTGTTCAGTCAGCGTCCGCGTTTACGTCCCGCGAATTCGGCCCCGAGCAGGCAGACAGCCATCAAGCGTGGCGTGGTCGGTTCCGCTGCCGAGTCCTCCCTTGCACGCGGACGGGCAGAAGGGACCTATGGCGTACGGTGGTCGAGGTGGTGTTGCCGCGCTGCGAACCGAGCAGATCGAAGCTCCGGAAACATACCCGGGTAGCAGCATAAAGTTGGTATTCGACTGCAGTATCGCCGGGGCTAACGTGAGCGGGCGAACGTTCATGTCGATGCGGTGTCCGCTGGTGAAACGAAATTCTCATTGCCGGCAGCTTCGCGCGTGCCGTTGATGCTGGTGACGGCGCCGCGCGGCTCGTGATCTTTGTTGCCAACCGCGTGCGCTCCTACTACAGGTGCTCTGACCAAGGCCTCGGGGCATGGGCAGCGCTAAGCACCCTGATTTGCCTTACGATCGCTGACGTTGCCTCACGCGTGAACGCCGGGATCATCTGATGCAGTACCCGATGCTCGAGGTGCGCGGGCTGGTGAACCGCTTCGGCACGCAGCTCGTTCACGACGGTCTGGATATGGACGTCTACAAGGACGAGGTGTTCGGCATCGTCGGCGGCTCGGGCTCGGGCAAGTCGGTACTGCTGCGGAGCATCCTCGGGCTGCAGCGGCCGCAGGCGGGTTGCGTGCGCATCGAGGGCCAGGACATTACCCGCATGAGCTGGGCGCAGCTGCGTCACATCAAGGAGCGCTACGGGGTCGCATTCCAGCAGGGTGCCCTGTACTCGGGTCTGACCGTGCTGGAGAACGTACAGCTGCCGATGCTCGAGTACCTCGATCTCAGGGGTGGCGCACTCGATGAGCTCGCGCTGCTCAAGATCCGCCTGGTGGGCCTCGCCGAGGATGCTGCGCAGAAATACCCGTCACAGCTCTCCGGCGGCATGGTCAAGCGCGCCGCCATCGCCCGCGCGCTGGCGCTCGACCCGCCGCTGTTGTTTCTCGATGAGCCCACCTCGGGGCTCGACCCGGTGAGCGCGGCGGCCTTCGACGATCTGGTGCTCTACCTGCAGAAGCAGCTCAAGCTCACCATCGTCATGATCACCCATGATCTGGACAGCATCTTCCGTACCTGCAATCGTGTCGGGGTGATCGTGGACCGCCGCATGGAATCGGACACGCTGCAGGGCATCGTCAACCATCCTAACCCGTGGATCCAGGCCTATTTCCACGGGGAGCGGGCCCGCGCCCGCGTCGGGGAAGCCACGCATGGAGCGTGAAGCCAACTACGCCGCGGTCGGCGCGTTCGTGCTCATCGTCACGCTGCTCGGTGCGCTGTTCGTGTACTGGTATTCCGACACCCGCGAGCACCGCGACTACAACCGCTACGAGATCTACTTCAGCGGCAGCGTCAGCGGCCTCGACAAGGGTGCCGCGGTGCGCTACCTCGGCGTCGGCGTGGGTCGGGTCGTCGACATGAGGGTCGACCCACGCGACTCCAGCCGCGTGCAGGTGATCGTCGACCTCGATGCGCGCACGCCGGTCTCGCCGTACACCATCGCGGTCCTGCAGCTGCAGGGGATCACGGGCCTGCTGTACATCGACCTCGCCGAGGACCGCACCGGCAAGCGGATGTCGCCGCCGGTGGCGGGGCTGAAGTACCCGGTGATCCGCTCGGCGCCCTCGCGTTTCGACGTCTTCCTGGCGGACCTGCCGGAGCTGCTGGTCTCCGCCAACGAGGTGGTGAAGCGGGCCGACCGGCTGCTGAACGACGAGAACCTCGCGGCGGTCTCCGCCGCGGTGACCAACCTGGACAAGGCGAGCAGCCGGCTCCCGCAGACCGTGCACGACCTGAACGCGCTCATCGTCGACCTGCGCGGCGCCAGCAGCGAGCTGACCGCCTCCGCGCGCAGCGCGCGCAAGGTGATCGATTCTGCGGAGCCGGACGTGCGCGCCACGGCGCAGCGCCTGCACACCATCGCCGACCAGCTCGCCGATGCGACCGGTCAGCTCGACAAGGTCATTGTCGAGAACCGCCAGGGCATCCGCTCCTTCACCCGCAACGGGCTGCCGGAGATCGAGCGCTTCGTGCGCGAGGGGCGCGCGGCGGCGCAGGACATCAGCGCGCTCGCCATCAGCCTGCGCGAGAACCCAGAGCAGCTCCTCTATCAGCGGCCGGAACGCGGCGTGGAGATCCCGCGATGAGGCCGAAGGCAGCGGCGGCGCGCATCGTGCCGTTGCTGTGCCTGAGCTTGAGCGGCTGCTCGGGCCTGTTCCACAGCACTGCTGCGCCCGAGCAGACCTATTTTCTGCGGGCGCTGTCCGGCACCGGCGCGGCCGCCACCGCCGCACCTGACGGCAGCAAGGTAACGCCAACCGCCGCGGGCGTATCCGTGCGGGTCGGGCGCCCGAGCGCTGCGCCGGGGCTCGCGACGCCGCGCATCATGCTGGTGCAGGCCGATCACCGCATGAACTTCTATGCCGCCAGCCGCTGGCCGGTTGCGGCACCGGACCTCCTCGAGGCGCTCGCCGTGCAGACGCTCCGCAGCTCGGGGGCCTGGGCCTCGGTCGAGGATTCCGCCAGCCCGTTCCCGTCCGACTACCTGCTGCACTTCGTCGTGCGGCGCTTCGAGGCGGACTACACCGAAGGCGGCCCGGCACCGGTGGTGCACGTGGTGCTCGACTGCACCCTCGGCCGCCGCGAGGGGCGCGTGGTGATCGCAGCGTTCGTCGCCTCCGGGACCGCCCCGGCCGCGGCGAACCGCCTCGGCGACGTGGTCGCCGCGTTCGAGCAGGCCACCGGCGCAGCGCTCAGTGCCCTGTCGCAGCAGGCCACACAGGTGGCGCGTGGCGATGCGCCACGCGCCGCTCAGAACGCGGCGAGCCCGGCGCCTTCCAGCAGCCGGTAGGGTGGGCAAGCGGCGGTTTCAGGCCGAGCGCGAGGCGGCCTCGTCGGCGTCGCGCAGCAGGTGCGCGAACGGGGCGCCGCCGCCGGCCTGTTGGGCGAGGAGCGTCAGCAGCTCCTCGGCGGTGCAGGGCTCGCCGAACAGCCGTCCCTGGCCATAGTTGCAGGAGTTGCTGCGCAGGAACTGCAGCTGCCGGCGCGATTCGACGCCTTCGGCGATCACTTCCATCCCCAGGCTCCGCCCCATCTCGATGATGGTCCGCACGATGGTTGCATCGCCCGCATCGTCGGTCGCGTTACGCACGAACGACTGGTCGATCTTGAGCGTGCCGATCGGAAACTGCTGCAGCGCCGACAGCGAGGAGTAGCCGGTGCCGAAATCGTCGATCGACAGGTGCAGGCCCATGGCATACAGCTCATCCAGCAGGCGTACGGTGCGCTGCGGATCGGCCATGAGCGTGGTCTCGGTGATCTCCAGCTCGATGGCGGTCGGCGACACGTGGTGGCGGCGGAACACCGAACGGCAGCGCAGGATGAAGCTCGCCTGGCGCAGCTGCTTGAGCGACAGATTGAGCGAGATGCGTCCGGGGTCGCCCCCCTGTTGCTGCATCTGGCGGTAGTCGAGACACACCCGGTTCAGCACCCACTCGCCGATGTCCAGGATCAGGTTGGTCTCCTCGGCCAGCGGGATGAATTGCGACGGCGGGATATCGCCGTGGCCGGGCAGGCGCCAGCGCAGCAGCGCTTCCGCGCCGATGATGCGTCCGGTGCGCAATTCCACCTTGGGTTGGTAGCGGATCTCGAGCTCATCGCGCTCGAGGGCGCGGCGCAGCTTGCTCTTGAGCATCAGCCGCTCGACCGCCGCGGCGTTCATCTCGGGCGAATAGAAGGCGAAGGTGTTGCCGCCGTTCTGCTTGGAGTAATACATCGCCGCATCGGCGTTGCGGATCAGGTCGATGACGTTCTCGGCATCGCGCGGGCAGAAGGCGATGCCGACGCTCGCGGTCAGGAACACCTCGTGCTGATTGAGCTGGAAGGGGCGGCACACCTCGGTGAGCAGCGAACGTGCCAGCTGCGCGACGGGTGCGCGGTTGTCGGCGTCCGCCGGCAGCCCGTCCACGAACAGCGCGAACTCGTCCCCGGCGAGCCGTCCCACCACCGTCTCCCTGGGCACCGCACGCGTCAGGCGCTCGGCCAGCACCTCCAGCACCCGGTCACCGGCGCCGTGGCCGAAGGTGTCGTTGACCTCCTTGAAGCGATCCATGTCCAGGTACAGCACCGCCACCACCTGGCCCGAGCGCAGAGCGCGTGCAATGGTCTGCTGCAGCACGTGGTGAAACTGCATGCGGTTGGGGATCTTGGTGAGCGCATCGTAACGGGCGAGATAGCGGATGCGGCGCTCGGCGCGCTTGCGATCCGTGATGTTGCGCGCCACGAAGATATTGCCCTGGAACTGCGGGTCGTCGCTGCCGATGCGCGAGCCGGTGAGTGACACCGGGATCGTCTGCCCGGCGCGGGTGCGCACCACCGTCTCACGCGTCTCCTGCGACGCCTGCAGCAGGTCGAAATTGGCGCGCTCGCGCTCCTCGAGCAGCGCGAGGATGCCGCGGCCGAGCAACTCCTCCTCGCTGAAGCCGAGCAGCTTGCAGGCGGCGGTGTTGGCCACCTTGATGACCCCGTCCGGGGAAGTGACGAACACCGCATCGGTCATGCTGTTGAGCACGCTGTGCAGGTAGTTCTTGTTGACCGTGGACTGACGCAGCCGCGCCCGCATGCGCTCGAGCGCCTGCTGCAGGTCTCCGAGTACGTCGCGCCGCTGCACCTCGAAGGGGCGGGTGTAATCGCCCTGGCCGATGCGCTCGGCGCTGCGGATCAGGGAATCCAGCGGATGGTGCAGGTGAGTGAGCGCGCGCCACACGAGCGCCGCGGCGAGCAGCGCGCCGCCGGTCGCGAGGGCGAGCGTCAGCCACCAGGTGAGGCGGGCGCGCTGCGCGGTGGCCGGTTCGAGCCGCCCGATGAGACTCACGCCCGGCACCGGCGCCGCCTGTCCAAGTATCACCGTGAGGCTGGCGAGCGTCTCGGGCGTAACCGCGCCGGGAATGTTCTCGACCAGGGTGCGCACCGGCGCGGTCGCCTGGGCGCTGAGCGCCCCGGGTGTCACGGCCGTACCGCGGTGCCACTCGAACAACGTCCCTCCGGAGCGCGAGGTGACCTTGATGCCCGCCACGGTATCGTCGTCCATGAACGGCTGCAGACGCTGCGCCAGTGCGCTCGCGTCCCTGGCACGCACCGCGCCGGCGATCGAGTCGGCGGCGTGCGCCGCGACGCTGCGCGCCCGGGCCGCGAGCTCAGGCTCGGTACGCTCGCGCGCGGCGTGCTCGGCGAGAGCGGCCAGGGAACGTGTATCGGCCGCGTGACGCACGGCAAACAGCGCCGCGACCGCAACGGCCGCGATCAGGACGACCAGGAAGGTCGCTCCGACGTACTTGAGCTTGAAGGCGGCGGCAGTCAAACGCGTGCCCGCGCGGTGATCCCCGTGTCTTTTGGGGAACGATATTAACCGCCGGTCGGGACTGAAGGCTACCGGGCAGGGTCAGTTTCCCGACCAGACTCTCTTTATATGCACGCGCATCAACCCGCGCATGGTCGCCATGGGATCGGCGGTGGCCGCAAAAATGGGCGGCCGGCGCCGCAGCATCTGCCAGCTCTCACTGCGCAGCACCTGGCGCAGGTACTCGATGTTGCGGTCGATGGCATCGAGGTAAGGGTTGCGGCCGTCGAACAGGATCTCAAGGTGCCGGTAGGCCCCGCGGAAGTCCCCGTCGAGGCGCTTGCTGCGCACCTCGTTGACGAACTCGGGCGTCTGGCGCAGCAGGTCCAGCCCCGAGGCGTATTTCACCTGTGGGTTGCCCGCGCCCTCGGGCAACGCAACACCCCCCACCACGAACTCCGCGTACAGCCGGTCGCGGCACTTCTCCAGATAACAACGGTCGGCCATCTGCGCGATCATGTCGGCGGTGCCGAGCAGGTGCCCCACCGTGATGTCGCGGGGGTCTGCGACCCTGGCCTCGATGTCCTTGAATGGCACCTCGTAGCCGGTGAAGTGGATGATCTCGCTCGCCACCGGCACCCAGGCACCGAAGCCGAGGACCGGCAGATACTCCTCGAGGAAGCGTGCGCCGCGCGACACGTGCGTGCGGGTGAATTCGGCGCCGTTGCGCGAATCGAGGTCGTCGGCGCGGCGCAGGTAGCCCACATCGTGGAACAGCCCGGTGAGCAGTCCGATGGTGGCGCGCGCACCGCCGAGGCGGCTGGCATCGTCCTGCTGCCGCTCGTAGCCGACCAGCAGCCGGGCGAGCGCCAGCGTGATGTCGAGAGTGTGCTGGCGGTCGTGGTACACGGTGTCCACGCCGTGATAACCGGGGACCTGGCCGGCGAACAGCCGCTCGAAGTGCGCGAACGCGCGCGCCAGGGGCTCCAGGGACATTCCCGGCCAGGTCGGCCGGTAGAGCGTCTGCACCGCAGCGAGCACCGCCTGCGGGGAGCTGACCTGCACGCTGTTGGTGACGTCGAAATCGCTGCGCCGGGTGTTGGTCATTCTTGCGGGCGACTCGACCTGGCCCTGACCCCCAGTGTAGGCAGGTCAGGGCGTCGCCCGCCGCGACACGGCGCACAGTTTGACCCCCCGTTCACGCGGCCGCACCCGCGGCGTCGATGCCATGCTGCCTGAGCAGGGCACGCACGTCGGGACGGCGCCCGCGAAACTCGATGAACGCCTCGAGGGCGTCGCGACTGCCGCCGCGGCTGAGGATGGCATCGAGGAAGCGCCGGGCCGTGGTGGGGTCGAACACGCCGCGTTCCTCGAACGCCGCGAACGCATCCGCCGCCAGCACCTCGGCCCATTTGTAGCTGTAGTAACCGGCGGCGTAGCCACCGGCGAAGATGTGTCCGAAGCTGTTGGGGAAGCGGTTCCATTCGGGTACCGGCACGACCGCCAGCGCGTGCCTGACCTCGCGCAGGATCTCGAGGATCCGCCCGCCGCGTTGCGGGGAGTACTCGGCGTGGATGCGGAAATCGAACAGCGCGAACTCGAGCTGCCGCACCATCGACAGGCCGGCGTGAAAGCTGCGCGTGGCGATCAGGCGCGCCTGCTGATCCGCAGGGAGCGGCGCGCCGCTGTCGAAGTGCCCCGAGATGCGCTGCAGCACGTCCGGGTGCCAGGCGTAGTTCTCCAGGAACTGACTCGGCAGCTCCACCGCGTCCCAGGCGACCCCGTTGATCCCGGCGATGCTCGGGTAGTCGACCCGCGTGAGCAGGTGATGCAGCCCGTGGCCGAACTCGTGAAACAGCGTCACGACGTCGTCGTGCGTCAGCAGCGCTGGCCGCTCCGCCCCGGGCGGCAGAAAGTTGCATACCAGGTACGCCACCGGCAGCGCCGCCCCCGAGGACAGGCGTTTCCTGCCGACACACTCGTCCATCCAGGCGCCGCTGCGCTTGTTGGGTCGGGCGTAGGCGTCGAGGTAGAAGCTGCCGATCGCCGCTCCGCCCGCGCCGGTGATGTCGAAGAAGCGCACGTCCGGATGCCAGACTGCCACGCCCGAGCGCTCGCGGATGCGCACCGCGAACAGCCGCTCGGCGACCTCGAACAGTCCGCCGAGCACTCGCGGCAGCGGAAAGTACGGCCGCAGCGCTTCCTGCGACACGCTGAAGCGCTCGCGCTGCAGCCGCTCGGCGTAGAAGCCGACGTCCCACGCGGCGAGCCTGCGGCTGGCGAACGCTGCCAACTCCGCGAACTCCGCCTGTGCCGCTGCGTGCGCCGCCGCGGCGAGCTCACGCAGGAATCCGAACACCTCATCGACGCTGTGCGCCATGCGCGTGGCGAGTGCGTACTGCGCGTAGTTGGGGAAATCCAGCAGCTGCGCCGCCTCGTGTCTGCGCCTGAGGATCTGCTCCATCACCGCCGCGTTGTCCCAGCGGCCCGCGGTCGGACCCTGGTCCGAGGCGCGCGTCGACCAGGCTTCGTAGAACGCGCGGCGCAGCCTCTCGGACTCGGCATCCGTCACGACCGCCACGTAGGTCGGCTGGTCGAGGCTGAGCACCCAGCCGGTCCGCTGCTGCTCGTGCGCGCGGCGGCGCGCCTGCTCGATGAGCATCTCGTTGAGGCCGCGCAGCTCGGACGGGTCGCTGACGTGCCAGCTCCAGCTGTTGGTGGCATCCAGCACGTTCTCCTCGAACTTCGCCTGCAGTTGCGCGAGCTCCAGCATCGCGCTCTTGAAACGCTCCTTACGCTCGGCCGGGAGTCCCACGCCGGCGAGGCGGAAATCGCGCACCGCGTGCTCGATGAGCCGCCGCTGCACGGGGGCGAGCGCTGCGCCCTCCTGCGCGGCGATGGTGCGATAGGCGCGGTAGAGTGGTTCACTCTGCGCGAGATCGGTCTGATACGCCGACAGCAGCGGCAGACAGGCGTTGTAGCCGACGCGCAGCGCCTGAGAGTTCAGCACGGCGTTGAGGTGGCTGACCGGCGACCAGGTGCGCGCGATGCGGTGATGCAACTCCTCGAGCGGCTCCACCACCGTGGCGAAGGTCGGGTCGGCGACGCTGGCGAGCTCGCCGATGCGCGCACGGTTCACGCTCAGCAGCTCCCGCACCGCCGGCTCCACGTGTTCGGGGCGGATCCGCATGAACTGCGGCAGTGGTTCCTGGCCAAGTAAGGGGTTGTCCATGCGCTTCCCGTTCCTTGATGCGGCCGCCATTGTAGCGGCCCCGCCCCGGGGCGCGGTGGGCTGCCGGGCCGCGCGTCCCAGGCCCCCGTGTCCCATGTAACATGGCCTGCGCGACGCTTGGCGAGGGCGACATGGCGGAGACATTCGATCTGATCGTGATAGGCGGCGGCAGCGGGGGCCTCGCTGCCGCGCAGCGGGCCGCCGAGTACGGGGCGCGGGTGGTGCTCGCGGAGAGGGACCGCCTCGGGGGCACCTGCGTGAACGTCGGCTGCGTGCCGAAGAAGATCATGTGGAACGCCGCCGAGCTCGGGGGCGCGCTGCACGACGCCGCCGACTACGGCTTCGACCTCGAGGCGCGCGGTGTCGACTGGCCGTCGCTGAAGCACAAGCGCGACGCCTACATCGAGCGGCTCAGCGGGCTCTATGCCGCGAACCTCGCCAAACGGGGCGTCGAGGTGATTCGTGCCCGTGCCAGCTTCCTCGACGCGCGCAGCGTAACGGCCGCCGGCCGCACGCTGCGGGCCGAACATATCCTCATCGCTACCGGGGGTCGGCCGCGGCTGCCGGCGATTGCGGGCGTGGAGCTCGGCATTACCTCCGACGGCTTCTTCGAGCTTCCTGCACGTCCGCGGCGCGCCGCGGTTGTGGGCAGCAGCTACATCGCCCTCGAGCTCGCCGGCATCTTCGCCGGCCTCGGTACGGACACGACCCTGGTGCTGCGCGGCGACACGGCCCTCAAGACCTTCGACGACATGCTCGGCGAGGCGGCGCTTACCATGCTGCGCGCGCAGGGCGTCGACATCGTCACCCACGCCACGCCTGCAGCACTGAGCGCTGCACACCATGGCGCGCGCACGCTGCAGACACGCGACGGCCGACGCCTGGGTCCCTTCGACTGCGTGCTGTGGGCCATCGGCCGTGCGGCGGCGGTGCAGGATCTCGCGCTGGCCAGGGCGGGCGTGGGTCTCGACGTGCAGGGCTTCATACGCAACGACAAGTACCAGGTGAGCAACGTGCCTGGCATCTATGCCGTCGGCGATGTATCCGGGCACGCGCAGCTCACGCCAGTGGCGATCGCGGCAGGCCGGCGTCTGTCAGATCGGCTGTTCGGCGGCCAGACCGGCCGGCACCTCGACTACGAGAACATTCCGACCGTGGTGTTCGGCCATCCGCCGCTCGGTTCCGTCGGGTTGTCGGAGAAGGCGGCGCGCGAGCGCCACGGCGACGAGCACGTCACCGTGTTCCGCGCGAGCTTCGTGCCGCTCTATCACGCCCTGACGACGGCCAAGCCACGCTCGGAAATGAAGCTCGTCACCGCGGGTGCGCAGCAGCGCATCGTCGGGCTGCACGTGGCGGGGCAGGGGGCGGACGAGATGCTGCAGGGGTTCGCGGTCGCGGTACGCATGGGAGCGACGAAGAAGGATTTCGACGACACGGTCGCGATCCATCCGACCTCTGCGGAGGAATTCGTGACAATGCGCTGAAGACGGCAAGCGCAATTTCTTGGGGTGGTCAAATCGCTTCCCTGAGTGCGGCCCGCACGCTGGCCGTCGCCGGCCGCACGCCGCGCCAGAGTCGGAAGGACTCGGCGGCCTGCTCGACCAGCATCCCGAGGCCCTGGAAGGCACCGGCGCACCCGGAGCGCTCCGCCCATTTGACGAATGCGGTCGCGGACCTCCCATAGGCGAGGTCGTAGCAGACGGTGTGCCTGCCGATGGCGCCCAGCGGAACGGGCGGAATGGCGCCGGCAAGACTCGCCGAGGTGGCGTTGATGATGAGGTCATACGGCGTGTCGCCGACGCAGGCGAAGCCCACGCCCTGAATGGTGCCCAGGTGGGCGAAGGCAGCCGCCAGGGCCGCGGCGCGCTCGGGGGTGCGGTTGGCGATCACCACCGTTGCCGGCGCGAGCTCGACAAGCGGCGCCAGCAGGCCGCGGGTCGCGCCGCCGGCGCCGAGAATGAGCAGGCGCCGCCCGCGGATGCCGAGCCCCAGGTTGTCGCACAGGTCGCGCACCAGGCCGACGCCGTCGGTGTTGTCGCCGACGAGAACACCGCCCTGCAGCGCGAGAGTGTTGACCGCGGCGGCATGCGCGGCCCGGGCGGTCAACTCGTGCGCCACGTCGACTGCGGCGATCTTGTGCGGCAGCGTGATGTTGAGGCCGCGCCCGCCAGCGGCGAAGAACCCGCGCGCCCGCTCGGCAAATTCTGCCGGCGCGACATCGTAGATCTGATAACTGATGGCCTCGCCGGTCTCGCGCGCGAACATGGCATGAATGAACGGCGAGAGGCTGTGCGCCACCGGGTGGCCGAAGACCCCGTACCGGTCCGGCTCGGAACTCATGCGGAGGATTGTGGCAGGACACGCGCACTGCTGCCGCCGCCCTCGCCCACGGCGAGACAGGCTTGCAGCTCCGGCAGCCACACCCGCATGCGCTCCAGGGTGAGCCACGGCGGGTTGACGATGAGGAGCCCCGAGCCGTTGAGCGCCACGCGCGAGTCACGCGGATACAGCCACAGCTCGCTCGCCAGGACGGGCGCCCGCAGTACCTGTGCGCAGGCGGCCTGCCAGGCGTGCGTGGCGCGCTCTTCTTTGATGGGGTACCAGGCGGCGAGCACGCCGGTCGGGAAGCGCCGCAGCCCTTCGCCGAGTGCCGCGGTGACCTGTGTGAAGTCCTGAGCTGTCTCCTCGTACGGCGGATCGATGAATGTGAGGCCGCGCCGCTCCGGTGGCGGCAGGCAGGCTTTGAGCTGCGCGAAGCCATCGCCCCGCGCGACGCGTACGCGCGGACCGGCCTCGCGCGCCGCTGCGAGCGCAGCGACCGCCTCGCCGAGCGCGTGCACCTCTGGGCCGAGCCGCTCGACGAGCACCGCGCGATCCTGCCCGCGCAGCGCGCTCACCGCGATCAGCGGCGAGCCGGGGTACAGGTGCTCGCGGCCAGGGCCGGCGCGAAACTGCCCGATGAGCAGCGCGTACTGGAGGAGCTCCTGCGCCGCGTGCTTCGCCCGCAGGAAGCGCCCGATACCGGCCGCCGACTCCGCCGACGGGCTCGAGAGATCGTAGCTGCCGCGGCCCGCATGGGTGTCGAGGAAGAGAAAGCCCTTGTCCTTGTTCTTCAGCGCCGTGAGCAGCGCGAGCAGGGCGACGTGCTTGTGAACGTCGGCGAAGTTGCCGGCGTGGAAGCTGTGGCGGTACTTCATCGGCGGCGGCGCCTCAGTGGCGGCTACAGCCCTGGAGCCCGTATTCGTACGGGAAGAGCGGGGCGTTCGCACCGCGATCGCCTGCCGGCCATGGATAGGACAATCGGCCCGTGAAGGGAAAATTAACTTCTCCGGAAGGCTTGCGGAACAGGACGTCGGCGAGACCGCCGCCCTCGGTCCCCGGCAACCAGGCCACCGCGAACGCGTTGGCAGCATCGATCTCGGGCGTCACCACCCGTACCCGCCCCGTGACGAACACCGCCACGACCGGAATTCCCGCGTGACGCAGGCGCTGTAACAGCGCCAGGTCGGCCTCCACCGGCGCTGCGCCCGTACGCATGTCAGCGCTCGCGCCCGCGAAAGATGCTGGCGGCGCAACCGCGCCCGCAGCGGCTTCGGGCGACGGGCGCTGCATATCGACTTCATGACCGTCATCGGTCGGGCCCCGGTATTCCAGCGATCTGAGGTCGCCGTGCCATTCGGCATACGGGCTCTCGCCGAACACCACGATGGCGGCATCGGGTCTGCTCTGGAAACTGCCATCCGCACTCAATGTGGCTGTGCCTCCGGCGGCCGTCACTGCGGCGCGGATGCCCGCGAAGATGGAGGTCGCGCCCGGAAAGTCAGCGTTCGTGTTTTCGGTACCCTGCCAGGTCAGGCTCCAGCCTCCTGTCTGTTTGCCGATGTCGTCGGCCGCATCGCCGGCCACGAGCACGTTGGCTCGCGGGGACAGCGGCAGGAGACATTGCTCATTCTTCAGCAGGACCAGCGA
>Ga0123356_10004893_pt1 | contig 13759 bp, 10 predicted proteins | sample TergutEmb28metaG_2_FD_92546 | JGI IMG/M metagenome (GOLD analysis project Ga0123356, IMG submission 92546) | Embiratermes neotenicus P3 segment gut microbial communities from Petit-Saut dam, French Guiana - Emb289 P3 | ecosystem: Host-associated > Arthropoda: Insects > Digestive system > Gut ...
GGCTTCAGCCTGTTCTTCACCTTGAGCTTCATCTCGACGCTGTTCCTGATCGGCGGCCATTTCGGCCTGCACAGCATTGCCGGCATTTTCTATCCGTCCGCTTACCGCTCCAACGGCACGGGCTGGGCCACCTCGGTGGCGAAAATCGGCTCGATCATTGGTCCGTGGGTCGGCGGCTTCATTCTGGCATCGAGCATTCCGCGCCAGCAGATTTTCGCCGTAATGGCGATCTGTCCCGCCGTCTTCGTCGTTTGCATTCTGGTCGTCGGCATCCTCCACAACCGCATGATGCGGCGCGAACATGAAACCGGAGGCGCCGCGGCGGCCGATATCGCGACAGCCGCCGGCGACTAAGCCGGTGGCGGCCGGGGGGAGCTCGAAGCCGGAGCCGCCGCGATCGCCCCGCCGCCGCCCGCGGGAGAGCGTCAGCGACGCAATGAGGGGGGAACCGCGAGCCATAACGGGGGGCGTGATCCTCGTGGATCACCGTGACCTGGCCGCCGCCTTTCCGGTGCCTTCGCCGCCGTATGCGAGCCCGCGCTTCGATCCGGCGGTCATCCGCCCGGCTTGGCGCCGCAGCCTCCTCGCGCATCTGGGGGGCCCTTCGCACGTCGTCCTGCGCACGGGCGGAGCGAGAGCCATTTCTGACTGAGCGGCGCCCCTCAAACATTGCTCCGAGGAGCCCCTTTCGCCTGCGCCGACGACACGATGTGCAAGAGATTGTAACGGCAGCCAAAATCCGTGATAGGCTTCGCCCCCAAGGAGAGAGTTGATGGCCACGAAATGGCGCCCCGAGACGTGGCGGGGCATGCCGATCAAGCAGGTTCCCGATTATCCGGACACCGCGGCGCTGGCGTCGGTCGAGACGACATTGCGCAACTTCCCGCCGCTCGTCTTCGCCGGTGAAGCGCGTCGGCTCAAGGCCGGGCTGCGCGCGGTGGCCGAGGGCAAGGCCTTCCTCCTCCAAGGCGGCGATTGCGCCGAGAGCTTCGCCGAGTTTCACCCCAACAATATTCGCGACACGTTTCGCGTCCTCCTGCAGATGGCGGTAGTCCTCACTTACGGCGCCGCCTGCCCGGTGGTGAAGGTCAGCCGCATGGCGGGCCAGTTCGCCAAGCCACGTAGCGCCGACACCGAGACCCAAGATGGCGTGACCCTGCCCGCGTATCGCGGCGACATCGTCAACGGCATGGAATTCGACCGCGCCTCGCGCACCGCCGATCCGCAGCGCATGCTGCGCGCCTACGGCCAGGCGGCGGCGACGCTCAACCTGCTGCGCGCCTTCGCACAAGGCGGCTACGCCGACCTGCACCGCGTCCATAGCTGGAACCAGGGGTTCGTCGCCTCGAGTCCCGCCGGCGCGCGCTATCAGGAGATGGCGGACCGGCTCTCGGAAACGCTCGATTTCATGGCGGCGGTCGGACTGACCTCCGAGACGACACCCCAAATCCGTGAAACCGAATTCTACACCTCACATGAAGCGTTGCTGTTGCCGTACGAGGAAGCGTTGACCCGCATCGACTCGACCAGCGGCGATTGCTACGACTGCTCGGCGCATATGCTGTGGATCGGGGACCGCACACGCCAGCCCGACGGCGCGCATGTCGAGTTTCTGCGCGGCGTCAAGAATCCGATCGGCCTCAAATGCGGGCCGACGCTGGAACCGGGCGAGCTCCTGAGGCTGACCGAAAAGCTCAATCCGGAGAATGAACCGGGCCGGCTGACCCTGATCGCGCGCATGGGCGCCGACAAGGTCGAAGCAAAACTGCCGCCGCTCATCCGCGCGGTCGCCCGCGAGGGCCGTAAGGTGGTGTGGTGTTGCGACCCGATGCACGGCAACACCATCATCTCGAACGTCGGCTACAAGACGAGGCAGGTCGATCGTATTCTCGCCGAGGTGCGCGGCTTTTTCGCGGTGCACGAGGCCGAAGGCTCCTATGCCGGCGGCGTGCATTTCGAAATGACCGGCCAGGACGTGACGGAATGTATCGGAGGGGCACAGGCGATCACCGAGTCCGCCCTTTCCGACCGCTATCACACGCATTGCGACCCGCGCCTGAATGCGAGCCAGGCGCTGGAGCTTGCCTTCCTGATCGCGGAATCATTGAAGAAAAAGCGCGCCGGCGAAGTCAGCCGCCGGGCCGTAGCCGCCTTCTGAGGATTGCGTTGCCCGACGCGCCGGCCGATCTCTCGCGCCTCGCCGACAGTTACTTTCTGCGCACCAAGACAATCGTCGGCAGGTTCGGCGATTGCCGCGCGACCTACGCCATCTTCATGCGCCGCCCCGTGATTGCGGCACCGCGCCTCGCGGTCGAATTTCTTGAGACAACGGCCGCCGAACGCGGCACCCGGTTCGACATCGACCTCTTGTACCGCGAGGGCGCGTGGGTCGGAGCCGGCGAACCGATGATCTATCTCTCGGGCTCGCTCTATCACCTCGTCGATCTCGAGACGGTTTATCTGCAGAAACTCGGGCCACCCTGCGTCGCCGCCTACAATGCCTATGCCATGTGCGTCGAGCTGCCCAAGACCGCATTCCTCGCCATGGACGCCCGGCACTGTGCCGGTGCCGAGATGGCGGAGCAAATGGCCTACGCGGCATCGGTCGGCTCGGCGGCGGCCAGACGCGACGCGGGCGCGGTCGGCTTTGTCGCCAATGCCACGGACCTGACCGCACGTTGGTTCGGCAACGCGCGCGGACGCGGCACCATGCCTCATGCCCTGATCGGCTACGCCGGCTCGACATTGCGGGCCGCGGAGATGTTCCGCGCTACCTTTCCCGACGAGCCGCTTACCGTATTGATCGATTATTTCGGCCGCGAAATCACCGATGCGCTCGCGGTTGCACGGGCTTTTCCCGATCTCGCGGCGGCGCACCAATTGTCGCTCAGAATCGACACCCATGGCGGGCGCTATATCGAAGGCCTCGACCTCAACCGTTCCTACGACGTTTTGGCGCGGGCGGCACCGCAGTCCATTCGCGGCTATCGCTCGGAGAGCGATCTTCGCCACCTGGTCGGCACCGGCGTCAGCGCGGCGGCGATCTGGCATCTGCGACAATCGCTCGACGCCGCGGGCTATGCGACGGTGAAAATTATCGCCAGCTCCGGTTTCTCGCCGGCGAAATGCCGTATGATGGCGGCGGCAGTGGCGCCGATTGACGTCATCGGTACCGGCTCCTATCTGCCGGAGGACTGGACCGAGACCTATGCAACGGCGGACATCGTGGCCTACGACGACAAACCGATGGTGAAAAAAGGGCGTGAGTTCCTCCTGGAGCGGCGCCCCGGCACCGCACCATGACGGAACAGCTCACCATCGTCCTGGCACAACTCGACCCCACCGTCGGCGATATCGAGGGCAATCTCTCCAGGCTCGCCAGGGCGCGGGCCGAGGCCGCGAAACAGGGCGCCGATGTCATCGTCTCGACGGAATTGTTCGTCGCCGGCTATCCGCCCGAGGATCTGGTGCTGAAGCCGGCGTTCACCGCCGCCTGCGAGGCGGCGGTGCGGCATTTCGCGCAAGAGATGGGCCCCGGTCCGGCGGTCATCGTCGGCACGCCCTGGCGTCAGGACGGCAAGCTCTATAACGCCGCCGCTCTCCTCGATGACGGCCGCGTCACGGCACTGCGCTTCAAGCATGCGCTGCCGAATTACGGGGTGTTCGACGAAAAACGCGTGTTTGCACCCGGTCCGATTCCCGGGCCGATCGTCGTCAGGAACGTGCGCATCGGCCTGATGATCTGCGAAGACATGTGGGCGCCGGACGTGAGCGAAGGGCTTGGCGAGAGCGGCGCCGAGCTTTTGCTGGTCATCAACGGCTCGCCCTATGAGCGTGATAAGCGCGACGAGCGCGTGTCGCTCGCGGTGATGCGCGTCCGCGAGAGCGGGCTTCCTCTTGCCTACGTCAATCAGGTCTGCGGCCAGGACGAGCTGGTGTTCGACGGCGCCTCCTTCGTGCTCGATGCCGATTGCAACCTGATGGTCCAGGCGCCCGATTGGCGCGAGGCGCTGGTCAAAACCGCGTGGCGGCGCCGCGACGGGGTGTGGCGGCCGGAAAAAGGGATCATGGTGCCGCCGACCGATGAGCTCACCGCGGTCTATCGCGCCATGGTCCTGGGCCTCGGCGACTATGTGCGGAAGAACAAATTCCCGGGGGTCGTACTGGGCCTTTCGGGCGGCATCGATTCCGCGCTGTCGGCAGCGATCGCTGTCGACGCGCTCGGCGCCGACAAGGTGCATTGCGTGATGATGCCGTCGCGCTATACCTCCCGTGCCAGTCTCGAAGACGCCAGGGAGGTCGCGCGCCTCCTTGGCGTCGACCTGCGTACCGTCGATATTGAGCCGGCGGTCGCCGCATTCGGCGACATGCTCGCGCCGGCCTTCACCGGTCGCGACACCGACATCACCGAGGAGAACCTGCAATCGCGCGTGCGAGGCATCACGCTGATGGCGCTCTCCAACAAGTTCGGCTGGATGGTTCTGTCGACCGGAAACAAGTCGGAGATGTCGGTCGGCTATGCCACGCTCTATGGTGATATGTGCGGCGGTTTCGCCGTGTTGAAAGATGTCTACAAAATGGCGGTGTTCGCCTTGTCGCGGTGGCGAAACGCCAACCATGGCGAGGGCCTGCTCGGGCCGAAAGGTCGGGTGATGCCTGACCGCGTCATCACCAAGCCGCCGACCGCCGAGCTCAAGGCCGATCAGACCGATCAGGATACACTGCCGCCCTACGAGCTGCTCGACGACATCCTGGAATGCCTGATCGAGCACGAAATGCCGGTGAATGAGATCGTGGCGCGCGGCCATGACGGGGAGACCGTGCGCCGCGTCTGGCGGATGCTGGACCGCGCCGAGTACAAGCGCCGACAGGCGCCGCCGGGGGTCAAGATCACGCGCCGGGCCTTCGGCCGCGACCGCCGCTATCCGATCACCAACGCCTTCCAGGATGGGGTGCCCCGCACCACGCCGATGGACGAACCCGGCGGCCTGCCCCGCGCGCCGACACCGGTCGCGACGTAAAGAACGCCACACGAATCGGATTCCGGGAGGCTGAGCAGATGTCTGCCGAAAGCGGTGTTAGCGCGGCCGGGCGCGACTTCATCCGCGACATTATCGACGGCGATCGCGCGGCGGGACGCACGGCGGCCGTCGTCACGCGGTTTCCGCCAGAGCCGAACGGCTACCTCCATATCGGCCACGCCAAATCGATCTGCCTTAATTTCGGCATTGCGGAGGAATATGGCGGACATTGCGCGCTGCGTTTCGACGACACCAACCCTGCGACGGAAGAGCAGGAATTCATCGACGCGATCATGCGTGACGTGCGCTGGCTGGGGTTCGATTGGGGTCCGCACCTTCATCATGCCTCGGACTATTTCGAGCAGCTTTATCTCTGGGCCGAGCACCTCATCGAGACCGGTTTTGCTTATGTCGATGATCAGACTGCGGAACAAATCCGCGCGAGCCGCGGCTCGCTGACCGAACCCGGACGCGACAGCCCGTGTCGCGGACGCACCGCCGCCGAAAACCTCGACCTGTTCCGCCGCATGCGGGCGGGCGAGTTTGCGAACGGCGCGCGCACGCTACGCGCACGCATCGACATGGCGTCGGGCAACATCAATCTGCGCGATCCGGTGCTTTACCGCATCCTCCACGCCCATCACCCGCGCACCGGCGACAAATGGTGCATCTACCCGACCTACGATTTCGCTCACGGCCAGTCGGACGCGATCGAAGGGGTCACCCACTCGCTGTGCACGCTCGAGTTCGAGGACCATCGCCCGCTTTACGACTGGCTGCTCGACCACTTGCCGGTGCCGTCGCGGCCTCGCCAGTATGAGTTCGCGCGATTGAACATCGGCTACACGGTGCTGTCGAAGCGCGTGCTGACGACGCTCGTGCGCGACCGCCATGTCGATGGCTGGGACGATCCCCGAATGCCGACCCTGGCGGGATTGCGGCGCCGCGGCGTGCCTCCCGAGGCCGTCCGCGATTTCGTCCGTCGCGTCGGCGTCGCCCGCGCCAACAGCGTCGTCGACGTCGCAATGTTCGATTTCACGGTTCGCGAGCATCTCAACAAGGTCGCGCCGCGTCGTATGGCGGTGCTGCGGCCGCTCAAGGTCGTGATCGAGAATTACGACGGCGACGGCGAAGAGCTCGATGCCGTCAATCATCCGGACGACCCGTCGCAGGGCACCCGCAAGATCCCGTTTGGCCGCGAACTTTATATCGAGCGCGACGATTTCATGGAGAATCCGCCTAAGAAATTCTTCCGGCTCGCGCCCGGACGCGAGGTACGGCTGCGCTACGCCTACTTCCTCACTTGCCGCGAAGTGGTGAAGGATGCCACCGGCGGGATCGTCGAGCTGCGCTGCACCTACGATCCGGCGACCCGCGGCGGCAGCGCGCCAGACGGCCGCAAAGTGTCGGCCACCATCCATTGGGTCTCGGCCCGGCACGCGGCGTCCGCCGAGATCCGGCTCTATCATCGGCTGTTCGACCGTCCCGATCCCGGCGCCGAAGGCGACGTGTTCGCGGCTCTCAACCCCGGATCGCTCGAAGTGCTGAACGATGCCAAGATCGAGCCCGCGCTGGCCCGGTCGAACGCGCAGGAGGCGGTCCAGTTCGAACGGCAGGGCTATTTCTGTCGCGATGTCGGCTCGGTGCCCGGCCGGCCGGTCTTCAACCGCACGGTCGCCTTGCGTGACTCCTACAGCAAGGCCTGAGCAGCGGCGTCTGTCGCCACGGCGCCGGCCTTGCCTCAGCAAAGGCAGAGCGGACGCAACCGGCGCCCGGCGAAGTCGGGCCCTGCCCCGTCATGGACCGGCGGGTTGACAAGTCAAGCGGCACCCCGCGAAGCTAGAGGATGCTCAGCCATTCCTATCGGACGACGATCTCCTGGCGCGGCGAGACCCGCGACTATGAGAGCTATCGACGAGAATATCGCATCGCCGTGCCCGGCAAGGCGAGCGCCCGGGGTTCCGCGGATGCCGCTTTCAAGGGCGACCCGCGGCTCCACAATCCCGAGGACCTTTTGCTCATCTCGCTCGCGGCCTGCCACATGCTGAGCTATCTGGCGGTGTGCGCCCGCAGCGCCATTGTGGTACTCGCCTACGAGGATACTGCGGAGGGAACCATGTCGATCAGGGATCGTCGCATGCGCTTCACCGAGGTGACGCTGCGACCACACGTGACCGTGGCGCCCGGGACCGACCTCAATCGAGCCCGGGCCGCTCACGAAGAGGCCCATGACGAGTGCTTCATCGCCAACTCGGTGAACTTCCCCGTGCGGCACGACGCGACGATCCTGTGCTGAGGACCATGCCGCTCCATCTGCACAATACGGCCACGCGCCGCAAAGAGCTGTTCGAGCCGATCGATCCGAGCGACGTTCGCATGTACGTCTGCGGCCCGACGGTCTACGATTTCGCGCATATCGGCAATGCGCGGCCGGTCATCGTGTTCGATGTGCTGTTCCGGCTCTTGCGCCATCACTATGGCGAGAGCCGCGTGCGCTATGCCCGCAACATCACGGACATCGACGACAAGATCAATGCCGCCGCCAAGGCCAACGGCGAAAGCATCCGCGACCTGACCACGCGTACGGCACGCGCGTTTCATGAGGATGTCGCGGCGCTCGGTTGCCTGGCGCCGACCGTGGAGCCGCGCGCGACCGACCATATTCCGCAGATCGTCGGCATGATCGAGACGTTGATCCGGTCGCAACACGCCTATCGCGCCGATGGCCATGTCCTGTTCAAGGTCGCCAGCGACAGGGACTACGGCAATCTTTCCGGCCGATCGCGCGACGAGATGATCGCCGGCGCCCGGGTCGAGGTCGCGCCGTATAAGGCCGATCCGGCGGATTTTGTGCTGTGGAAGCCGTCGCCGCCCGACCTGCCCGGATGGGACAGCCCCTGGGGACGCGGCCGGCCGGGCTGGCACATCGAATGCTCGGCGATGAGCGCGGCCCATCTCGGCGAGACCTTCGACATCCATGGCGGGGGTCTTGATCTGATCTTTCCGCACCATGAGAACGAAATCGCCCAGAGTGTCTCTGCCCACAAGGGCCGGCCTTTCGCCCGCTACTGGCTGCACAACGGCTTCGTCACCGTCGACGGCGAAAAAATGGCGAAATCGGTTGGCAACGTTCGTACCATCCGGGAGGTGCTGGCCGAAGTCCCCGGGGAGGTCGCGCGGTACGCCATGCTGATGAGCCACTATCGCGACCCGGTCGACTGGAACGACGAGCGGCTGGCACAGGCGAAGCATGCTCTCGATCGCTACTACCTGGCACTCCGCAACGCGCCGGATGAAACGCCGGGCGAAGCCTCGCCCGAGTTCCTGACAGCGCTCCAAGACGATCTCAACACGCCCCTGGCGCTGGCGGCGCTCCACGAGGTGCTGAACGACCTGAATAAGGCGACAGGCGCTGCCGAGAGGGCGCGGCTCGCCGGCGAGTTGCGGGCGAGCGGCATCTTGCTGGGCGTGCTGCAAGAAGCCCCGGACGTCTGGCTCAAGGGCGCCATGGCCGAGACCGCCGATATCGACGCGCTGATCGATGCGCGGCTCCGTGCGCGCAAGGCCAAGAATTTTGCCGAGGCCGATCGCATACGCGCGGAACTGGCCATCCGCGGAATCCTTCTCGAGGACAAGCCGGGCGGCAAGACGGAATGGCGCCGCGCGGTATAAATGGCCATGCCCCGCGAACGTCTCTATCTCTTCGATACCACGCTGCGCGACGGCGCGCAGACCCAGGGGGTTGATTTCAGCGTCCACGACAAGCGTCAGATCGCCGGCGCGCTCGACAATATCGGCATCGACTATGTCGAGGGCGGCTGGCCGGGCGCCAACCCGACAGACACCGCATTTTTTGCCGATCCGCCGCCGCTGAAACAGGCGAAACTCGTCGCTTTCGGCATGACCAAGCGCGCCGGCCGCAGCACCGCCAATGATCCCGGCCTCGCCGCCGTGCTTGGCGCGCGCGCATCGGGCACGTGCCTCGTCGGCAAGAGCTGGGACTTTCACGTCGACATCGCGCTCGGTATTTCGCTCGCGGAGAACCTCGCCCTCATCAGGGAGTCGATCGCGGCAGCCGCAAGCCAGGGCGAGGCCATGTTCGACGCCGAGCATTTTTTCGACGGCTACAAGGCCAATCCCGACTATGCGCTCGCCTGCGCCAGGACCGCGTTCGAGGCGGGCGCGCGTTGGGTCGTGCTTTGCGACACCAATGGCGGCACGCTGCCGCACGAGGTCGAACGCATCGTTGCCGAGACTGCGAAGGAGGTGCCGGGGAGCCGCCTCGGCATCCACGCCCATAACGACACCGAGAACGCGGTCGCCAACACGCTCGCCGCCATTCGTGCCGGTGCGCGTCAGGTGCAAGGCACGCTGAACGGGCTGGGCGAGCGCTGCGGCAACGCCAATCTCGTGTCGCTGATCCCGACGCTGCTGCTCAAGGATGACTATGCGGCACGGTTCGAAACGGGGATCGCGCCGGAGACGCTGCAGCACATTACCCATGTGTCGCGGCTGCTCGACGAGCTGCTCAACCGCGCCCCCGACCGCCATGCCGCCTATGTCGGTGACGCCGCTTTCGCCCACAAAGGCGGCTTGCACGTCTCGGCCGTCGAGAAGGACCCGCGCACCTATGAGCACGTGCCGCCGGAAAAGGTAGGCAATCGGCGCCATATCCTGATATCGGACCAGGCGGGACGCTCCAACATTCTCTCCCGTTTGCGTGACGCCGGCTTCGAGGTCGATCCCCGGCATCCGAAGCTCGGCGTATTGCTCGACGAGGTGAAGGAGCGGGAATTCAACGGCTACGCATACGACGGCGCCGAGGCCAGCTTCGAGCTGCTGGCACGACGCATGATCGAGACCGTTCCGGAGTATTTCCGCGTCCACCGCTACCGCGTTATGGACGAACGCCGCTGGAACGCGAAGGGCGACCTCGTTACGATATCGGAGGCGACCGTCAACGGCTCTCTCGACGGCCGGCCGTTCCTCGAGGTGGCCGAGAGCCACGAGGGGCCGGTCGATGCGCTCAGCACGGCGCTGCGCAAGGCCTTGACCCCGGCCTATCCCGAGCTCGAGGCCATCCAGCTGACCGACTTCAAGGTGCGCATTCTGACGCCTCAGGCCGGCACCAAGGCGGTGACCCGCGTGATGATCGAGACCAGCGACCGGCACGAGAGCTGGTCGACGGTCGGTGTCTCGCCTGACATCATCAATGCGTCCTACAACGCTCTGATCGATAGCATCACCTACAGGCTGTGGCGGCTGGGTCGCCGGGGCTGACGACGGGGTGGCAGGCACCAACCGCGGTCGCCGGACGCCAAGCGAAGGCCCCGCCATCATCCTGGTCGAGCCGCAGCTCGGCGAGAATATCGGCACGGCGGCGCGTGCCATGTTCAATTGCGGCCTGACCGATTTGCGCCTGGTGGCGCCGCGCGACGGTTGGCCCAACGACAAGGCGGTGGCGGCGGCAAGCGGTGCCGATGCGGTGCTGCGCCGGGTGCGTCTCTATCCTCGTGCCGAGGACGCGATAGCGGATCTGCGCCATGTCTATGTCACCACGGCGCGGGACCGCCACATGGTGAAGCGCGTTTTGACGCCACGCGCCGCCGCCGCCGAGATGCGCACCGCAATGGCGGCCGGCGCCGCCTGCGGCGTTCTCTTTGGCCCGGAGCGCACGGGGCTCTTCAACGATGCGATCGCCCTGGGCGATCATGTCATTCGGGTGCCGCTCAATCCCGCTTTTGCCTCGCTCAATCTCGCCCAGGCGGTGCTGCTGATCGGCTATGAGTGGTTCCAGGCCGGCGACCGGACGCCGGCCATCGAGCTCGTCACCGGCCACTCGGCCCCCGCGACCAAGCAGGAGCTGCATCGCTTTTTCGACCATTTTGAGGAGGCGCTGGACCGGAGCGGATTCTTGCGCACCGCCGACAAGCGACCCGGCATGGTACGCAATTTGCGTAATCTTTTCCAGCGCGCCGAATGCACCGAGCAGGAGCTGCGCACGCTTCACGGCATCATCACCGCCTTTCTCGGTGCCCGCGAAAAGCGCGGCGGCGCGCGTTGACATGGGCGCTTTCGCCGCTATAGTCGCCGCCCATTCCCGAGAAAGTGGGCAGCGATGCCCCGTCCCCCTGACGGGTGCGACCTATCGGGCCAACAACAACGTCACCAGCGGACCACATGAGCAAACGTGCGGAATCGAAGTACAAGATAAATCGGCGCCTCGGCGTCAATCTGTGGGGGCGTAGCAAAAGCCCTCTCAACAAGCGGGAATACGGCCCGGGCCAGCATGGTCAGCGCCGCAAGAAGCCGTCGGACTTCGGCACGCAGCTGATGGCGAAGCAGAAGCTCAAGGGCTATTACGGCAATATTGGCGAGCGGCAGTTCCGCCGCTTTTACGACGAGGCCATACGACGCCGCGGCGACAACGGCGAGAACCTGATCGAGCTGTTGGAGCGCCGGCTCGAGACGGTCGTCTACCGTCTGAAGTTCGCACCGACCGTGTTTGCGGCGCGCCAACTGGTCAATCACGGCCATATTCAGGTCAACGGCAAGCGCGTCAATATCGGTTCCTACCTGTTGAAGGACGGAGATCAGATCGAGCTGCGCAACAAGAGCAAGACCATGGCGCTGGTCCTCGAGGCGACTAAATCCGTCGAGCGCGACGTGCCGGAGTATCTCCAGGTCAATCACGACCAGATGAAGGGCAGCTTCGTGCGCGCGCCGAAACTCGCCGACGTGCCCTATCCGGTACGGATGGAACCGAATCTCGTCATCGAGTTTTATTCCCGATAGGGACTGTCCACGGCGCGCCAAAAGATGCCGTGGGTCAAGATCGTCATCATTCTGCTTCTGATTCTGCTCAATGGATTTTTTTCCTTGGCGGAGATGGCGATCATTTCGGCGCGCAAAGCGCGCCTGCAATATGCCGCCGACAACGGTCGCGAGGGCGCGCGCATCGCGCTCGAGCTGAAGCAGGATGCCGGTCGCTTCCTGTCGACGGTGCAGATCGGCATCACCGCCATCAACGTGCTGGCGAGCGTGCTGGGCGGCACGGCGCTGGCCGACTTCCTCGATCGCTGGCTGATTGACCTCGGCGGCTGGTCGGCGCGCCACGCCACGGCTGTCAGCTTTTTTGTCGTCGTGCTCGTCATTTCCTACCTGACCCTGATTTTCGGCGAGCTGGTGCCGAAACGGATCGCATTGAGCCGACCGGAGGCCATCGCCAGCATGCTGTCGCGCATCCTGCGCCTCGCTTCGCGGGCCGCGCGGCCGGCGGAATGGCTCCTCGAACGGTCAAGCTCTCTGGTGCTCCGGCTGGTTCCGCTGCGTGCCCACGAGACGCAAGCGGTGACCGACGAGGAGATCGCCATCATGCTGCGCGAAGGCACCGCACTCGGCCTTTTTGAGCGAACCGAGTCGGCGATCGTGCAGATGGCGCTCCGGCTCGACGACCGCCCGGTCAATGCCGTCATGACGCCGCGCACCCAGGTCGAGTTCCTTGATCTCGGGGACAGTGAAGATGCGAACCGGCGCACGATCATCGAGAGCGCGCATACCCGCTTTCCTGTCGTCGAAGGCACGCCGCCGCAGTTGCTGGGCATCGTCGAAGGCAAAAGGATGCTGGCGGCGGCGCTCAGCGGCCAGGCCTTCGATCTGCGCGCCATGTTGCGCCCGCCCCTCTATGTGCCGGCCAGCATCACCGCCTTGCGTGCCCTCGAGATCTTCAAGGCGTCGGGTGCGCCGATGGCGCTCGTGGTCGACGAGTATGGCGAGCTCGAAGGCATCGTGACCTTGCACGACATCCTGACATCGCTGGTCGGGGAGATCGCTTCGCCGGAAGAGCCGGGCGATCCGTCGGTGGTGAAGCGCGACGATGGCTCGTGGCTGATCGACGGCATGGTGCCGATCGATACGGTGCGGGACACGATCGGTCTGGCCTCGCTGCCCGGTGAAGACGAAGGCGACTTCCACACGCTCGGCGGATTCATCATGGCACGCGTCAATCGCATCCCCAAGGTCGGCGACAAGATCGCGGTCGCGGGTTATCGCTTCGAGGTCGTGGTCATGGACGGACGCCGCGTCGACCGCGTGCTGGTCGTTCCGCCGAAGGCGAGGCGCGTGGCGATACGCTAAACTAGCGCCAGTCTACCCCGCCACCCTCACGTTCCGCAGGGTCACAAACGGCATGCGGTGCTCGATCGGCCGGTACTGCACGGTTTTTTTCATCGAGAATACCGACATGCCGTCCCACAAAGAGATTGATGCGACCTGATCATAGAGAAATCTCTCCATGCTCTTGATCATGCCGGCGCGCTTCCTGTCGTCGAGCTGTGCCAGTGCTGCCGGGATGCCGTTGTCGATCTCGGAAAATCTGTAGAGCACATAGGGCGACCGGGAAAAATAGGACAGCGTCAGCGCGTCGAGCGAAGGCAGGCCCGAATTTGCCACCGGCATGCCCGATATCCCGACGAACTCGATGCCGGGATTGTTCTGTACCTTGCGCACGAATTCGAACCCGTTCGAGCCTTCCATGGTCTTGAGTTGCGCATCGATGCCGACGGCTCTGAGGTAGAGGACAACCGCCTCCGTCGTCTGGGGAAAACCGTAGAAGTTGGCACCCGCCGAGTAGAGCGGCATCGCAAAGCCATTGGCGTAGCCGGCCTCGGCCAGCAATCTCTTCGCCAGCGCCGGATCGTAGCCGTAGTTGTCGAGCGTCGGATCGAACCCGAATTCAC